>VTLG01004255.1_pt1 | contig 28960 bp, 45 predicted proteins | sample 4694571 | NCBI WGS metagenome assembly VTLG01 (sample SAMN12604809, study PRJNA352737) | marine metagenome | biome: ENVO:00000447; feature: ENVO:00000209|ENVO:00000569|ENVO:01000036; material: ENVO:00002151; isolation source: viral sequences binned using virsorter ...
AATCTCCTGTTTAGTTTCTTTCATATTATTTTATATTTAAAATCAATTCTTGATTAAGCATATAGCATAATTGTTTTAATTCTTTTACCTTAAACGTATCAGGGTCTTTTAACCTTAATAACATTGTTGGATAAGACAATTCTAACATATCAGCCAAGTCTTTTTTATTAATATCATATTTATACATAGCAAACTTTATTTGCTCTTTTAATTTTTCATTCATCATTATTCATTTAAAATTATAGCACAATAATAATAAATATATTTAATATAAACTTAAAATAATTTAATAGTTATTAACATTCGGATTGTTAATAAGTAAAAAGAATAATTGCGTTTGTATTAAAATAATTTTACATATATTTGTGTAAACAATTAAAAACAAGTATAAATTAAAAAATATAGAAATTATGAAAACAGAATTATATAAGACAATCAATTTAAGTGTTAATGAATCAGCTACATTATTAGTTATGATTGACAAACAAATAGAACATGAAATAGAATCAATCAACTTTTGGTTCGAAAGACTTAATGGTGCAGGTACAACGCAAGATGTTAGAGAGTGGACAGCTAGTATTAAAAATGCAAAAGAAAGATTAAAAGCATTAAGGTCAATACAAGCTAATATAATAGGAAGCGAAATAATTACTAAACATCACTTAGAAACTGCATAATGATTAAACAATATACAATACAAGGAAAGGGTTACTTTAATTATATTACTAAAGATACTTATTTGTCAAATAAAGAGTTTACAGACATTAAGTGTAGTTATGGGTGTATAGAGTTTAAAGGAACTGAAAAGCAATTAGATTCATTTTTAGAAAAACTTTATGATGATGAAAGCACTTTTAAAGTCATAGGAGTACATGAAGAAGATGAAGAATTAGAAAACTATTTTAAAAAATTATTTAATAAAAAATGAGAGCAACACATAAAACAAGATTACTAGATTATCTTAAAAATTACGGAAGCGTTACAAGTTTAGAAGCCATTAGGGACTTAGGAAATACTAGACTATCTGATACTATATTTAGACTTAAAAAAGATGGTTACAATATAGATACAGATATGGTTAAGGTTAAAACAAGGTTTAAAAAAGCTAATGGTGATAGTGTCTTTACGGAGGTAGCAAGGTATAGTCTTAGCATTACAGATAGAACCACTTTAGGTTATGACCTGAATACTTGGAAATAAACAAAAGGCGTATTTAAAGTATGAGATGACCAAATCTTTTAAATACCTTATTTACGCCTCTTATTTTTTAAGTTTCTTAATCAGCTCTTTGAAATCTTGTCGCATACTTTTTATATCATAGACTTTTTTATTGTCTTTGTTATATGTATAATATGCACCAAGTTCTAGCTTTTCTTTATATACATGTTTCATAATTCCATTAATAAATTTACGGGTAATTTTCCGTTATTCAAAACTACACCACAACCAATAGCAGGTTTTTTACCATACTTAGCATACGCCATAGCATAAGATTCATGGTCAATACCACAACCAACTTGCATACCAAATACTCTAAAATTTTGACCAACATAATGTTCACAATATGCTTGTGTGTGTAGGTGTCCTTGTACTGTATTCATCATATCAGCTCTACACTTAGTTCTAGCAGTACCACCCTCACCATGAATATATTGAACACCATTCTTAACATATCTTTCTACAAAGTTCCAATTAGGCACTTCTAAGACTTCTTTGTAGCTTTTAATCCATTTGCTCGGTATTGATGATGTTTGTGCTTTACGCATTACCATTCTATCATGGTTTCCAATTATAACAGTAGCAACAGGAAACGCATCACGCCACCTTGCTATTCTATCAATAGCTATATCTAATTCTTGTTTTCCTGTATATTCTGCATCTATATTTACCTCATGAAAAGAGGCAAAATGGTTATCGACAATATCTCCAAGCATCACCACCTCATCACATTGAAACTCTAAGTATTTTTCAATGCAAAAGTTTAGATATTTGTCATTTTTTAATTCAAAAGGACAATGCAAATCACCAACGCAAAGGATATTATTAGCATTAGTGTCACGCATATTCTTAATCAGGTCATGTTCTGGTTTAGTTAAGCGTAAACGATAATCTTTTTTCAAATTATTTGTTTTTAATTTTCTCTATACTCCTACCTGCAAAATATGCAGAGTAAACACACAGTAATAGAGTTTGATAGATTGGTATATATGATGGTGATATTTTAAAACCACCTACATTACCATCAAACATAGATATTATTACAAATACCAATGTCAAAAATACTAGAGTTAAGGGTCTTATGTTTGCAGGTAGCCATCCTGCTTTGCTGTCTGCTTCCCATCTTCTAGTTACTTGTTCTTGTGCTGAACTTTCAGCTTGTGTTAAAACTTGCTTCAATTTAATCTTTAAAGTCTTACGTTCTTCATCTGTTGTAGAAATTTCATCAACAATCTTATTAACATCTAAACCTACATTTCCAAATAAAGTTTTTAAAAATTTCATATTGAATTATATTTTATTTTTGGTCTATATTTAGTTTTGTTATTTTCATCTTTATAAGCAATCAAGACTTGTTTTCTGTTGTCTGATATTTTCCAACTTAAGTGAATCCAAGCAGGGTGTGTAGGGTCTAATTCTTTTGTGCTATTACCAAACTCTAAAATACATTGGTCAAAGTCTAAGTCTAAGTCAATTAATGCTTGATATATTAAAAGGTTATCCATTTTACCACGCTTAACAAATTGCATATCTACTGCTTCATATCTGCAGTGTTGTGAATTTGCACTTGACCCTATTGCTTCTGATAATTGAGGTGACCTGTAGCCACTTGTAACTCTTAACGCCCCTAAGCGTTCCCGTAGAGGTTGTAAAAGTGAAGTGGCTAATAAGGTCAATTTCAATACGCCCTCTTTTGTAGGGCTGTTATCTATTCCTAATCTCATCGCAGTTGATGAATAAATTAGCTCTTGTAAAGTAAAGTTTTTAGATAATCTCATTCAAATTTAGCTAAATAGATTTTATCAATTTCTTTCTGTATCTCTTTTTTTGTTGCCTCAAGTTGCATCATTATATTAGCTTCAAATCTTGTAACTTCATTATCTTCATCAAAAATAATAATTGTAGGTACAGACTTGATTTTATGCTTTTCCTGTAGCTCAGGATTATGACAAATAACAATACTATCAACATCACAATCTTTTAGAACTGTTATGTCAAAATTATTGTCGGCGTTCCATTCACTATTAAATTGTATAACTGAAACTTGACCAAAACAAACACCAATACAAAAAAAGAAAATTGCAATTAAGATTTGTAATAGATAAGCTATATTCATAATTTATTTATTAAGGTTGTAAAGTCTGTTGTCTATTGTATTTAATTTGTTTTCAATAGCATCTAGTTTTTTACTATTACTCATGATTGTAGTTCGCACTAATTCATCTTTTAATTCATATTCTGTAGCACTCACCCAATTACCTTTTTCTAATGCTTTCTTATTCTCATCAATATCAGCTTTTAAAGTAAAGTATGTACTTGAAACAGAAATAGCCATAGCTACAATTATTCCAATAGTTTTAATATCTAATGTTAATTCAGACTTTTCAGTTAATTTCATCGGTTACATTTTTTATCAGCTAAACCTTGTGCAATAATAAGTGCTAATGCAATTAAAACTACATTATTAATTTCTTGGTCATTGATACCAAATGAATCACTAAAAAATAAAACAAATAAAGTTCCAATTGCATAAAAAAATTTTTTAGAAGCAAGAGCCGACTTTAATGTATTAATAATATTATTTAAAATTTCCATGTTATATAAGTATTAAATTAATTCCTAAATTGATTGTATAATTTTCTCTATTAAAATAATTCAAGTATTCTAATTGAGAATATAAAGAAAATGACCTACTCAATTTCCAATTTGCAATAACGCCCAAATCATAATCTTTTGTGTCTGAGCTATAATCACTCAGTTTACCGTTTATAAAGAAATAATTAGCATAAGCTAAAACAAAGAATTTATCTAAATATATGTAATATGATAAACCTGCTACACCAGATAATGTGTATTGGTTTCCTAATTGTGCTAATTTTTCTCTATTGTATCTGCTAGGTATAGAAGCATAATAGTCTTGAAATTGTGCAGTATTTTGTGCTATTGTATCACCATTCAATATCCACCTGTAAAATGACTGCTCAAACCTATCTAAATTATTATTGTAGTTTTCATCTATAAACCAATAGTCTTTTATATACCCTAATTCTTGTGCAACCGCATCAAAATCATTATAATTAGGAAAATCGTTTTTAAAAGGGTTTAAACCATATATAGGGTGATGCCTTAGACAAGTGCCTAAAGTGGCTCTAAAGTGCTTAAAATCGTGTTTATAGCGAAAGTCTATACTTTTATACTGCAAATCAATGTACCCGTTGCTAGATGATTGTATTTTTGTGCTTGTATGTTCGCCTAAGTATCTAAACCAAATTTCATGATTTTCAAATTCTATTCCCCTATCTTTGATTTTTTCGTATTCTAAGAGGTATTCAAAACCACTTAATGATGACCTATTTATAGTAGCATTTTCTTCTTTTCCATCATAGTAGAATTTAGGTTTTTTTTCAAACTTATATCTTGAAAGTTTTTTAAGTCCTATATGCAGTCTATAATTAGCACCACCATCATTTGTTGTATTTATTAGCTGACCATTATTATAATCGTAGGTTTCTATTGGTGTCATTGTTGAATTTAATGAGCCACCTGCATAAATAGTAGAGTATTTATAAAATTGTCCGAAAGACAAAAATGGTATTAGCAATAAATACTTTAACATTATAATACTTTTGTATATGCGTATGTTATGTATACATCCATTGTAAAACCACCATTAAAAGCAGCATCCGACCAAATAATAAAAGGTTTATTTAGAGCAGATGATTTTATTGTAGGTACACGTGCGTCTGCATTTCCACCAAAAATATAGCTTGGCTCTGAAACAGTAACACCACTCATGAATCGACTTGAATAATCCCAATAGTTGCCGTTATTAGTGTCATCATAACCTAGTAATAGAGTTGCATTTGCACTATCAGTTGAAGCAGCATAAGTAACTAAAATTGTTACATTAAAAGGGGTTACCATATAGCCACTCAATGCACCCACTAATGTTTTAGGCGTTGAATCTAATGCTTGTATTTCTGCATTAGAAACAGAAATTTTGTCTGTTTGAATAACATATTTAAAATCCATTTGTTTAGATGTACCCTCAGCACTACCTGTAGTGTCTGACACATCTACAACCATAAGCAAGTCACCACTACCTGCCTGTTCTGTTAATGCTGTTTTGTCCGTTAGTCTTTGTCCAGCCATAATTTAGTTTTTTAATATAGTTTTTTAATTTCTTAAAATTCTCCTTACTAGAAGGATATTCACGCCTTTTAACACCCATAAGTTGTAATGTTTGCACCTTGCAAGAAACTTTTTAATCTATTGCTCATTGGTGTTGTTGGTTCTAATTGTATTCCTGCAAAATAGTTATTAGTTGTTGGATTAAGGTCTGAACCACTATTGCTAGTATATTCAGGAAATGAACTAGAGTTATTTCTTAAATAGTCAATCATTCTTTGACGATAAAATTCGGCAGCATCAGTTGCAGTGTCCATTAGTGGCTTTATATCATCATAAGTAGCTGATGAACTTTGTTCTGTTGCACCCATAACCACAACAGAATTGTTGCTGAAACGCAGTCTAAGAAAAGGGGCAAGTGTTGAAAATGCAAATTGTACAAGGCAGGGTTGTACATAGTTTTCTAATAAAGTTTTATAAGCAGCAGGTATATCAGGAAATGGGTCTTGTGATTGTTCGAATATATCATTTTTTAGTTTAGCATCTAGGTCTGTTCCTAATATCGGGAGTATATTCATATCTTGAGCTAATAAGATATAAGGCATGATTAGATTGTCATCTACTGAGCCACCTAATGCAGTGTCCTTTTTTAATCTTGTACTTGATATGAAGCAAATATGTTGTATTGTATCGTTAAATTCAGCCATAATTTAAATTTTATTTTACACCAGGATAATGCCCTTGATTAGGCATATTTTCTGGTGCTGTTACTGCATCTTTAATTCCTCTAGGTTTTGGTGTATAGCTTTTAGGTATACTATCTGTTTTTTTGTAGTCATCCATACTTTCAGCATCTCTTAATTCTGTACCATCTTTTAGTCTATATAAAATAACTTTCCAAGCGTGTCTGCAATAAACACCACCTTTAAACCTGAATAAGTCATAAGGTCTGCCTTTATGTCCTAATTGTCTATTTACGCCCTCTCTACTTGCTTTGTCAATATCTTCTATTCTATAAACAAACCCTGCTCTAGCTAATCTCATCATATTTTTGCAAAATGTTCTAGTTGATTTGCTTGGTTTTCTACTCTTTTTAATATACTTAAAACGTACTCTATAAAATGATTTGTCTAATTGACTGGGCAAATCTTCTTTGCTTCTTATTTCATCTGCAAACTTTTCTTTGTTTTCTTTTATTAACCTTTTCGCCCATTCTTCATAATCATCAACTTCACCTTCATCTTTTTCATCTACTATTTCCCAAACATCAGAATCCATTTGCTCACCATGTAATTCGTCAAAGATTATATTCAAATCATCATCAGACATTTCAACAAAATCATCAGAATCAATATCTTCTTTTGATACACCCTCTTTCTCTTGGTCCTCTTCACTTTGTGTTTTAGTAACTTCCAAATCAATGAAATCTGCAGGTTTAAGCGTTTTAAAGTACAAATCAAGGTTTATATCGTTTACTTTAAATATCTTGTTTAAACCCTTTAAAAGCACGTTTTGAAAAGGTATTATAACTGTATTGTTAAATAAACTATAACTATCTCTTAATTCATCTGCATTTGAACCCAAGCCACCACCCTCAGCACGTATTCCAAATAATAAAGGACTTGTAACTCGATGCCCTGATAATACTTTGTTTACAACTTCTGTAGATAAAAATTGATATTTTTCTGATGCACCATTACTATCTATTGGTACTATTTCTGGTGCTGATTCTTTCCCATCATTGAAAGTGATTAGTATTTTTCCTGCATTACCACTAGAAGTAAACTTTTGGTTTATTTGTCTTTCAATAGTTCTTCTTTCTTCTTCTGTAGGTACACCATTTGCAAAATTAATAGCCATAGATGGAAACATACCATTTGAGATATTAGACAAATGAAATTGAGCAATCTCAAGGTCTAATTGAATATAATCAGTAGATGCAACATAATCAGGTGCAAAGCCATAAAATAATGCAGGGTTTTTATCTCTAATCATTAAAATTTGACTTGCTTGTGTTCTATCTTCTGTATTAAAAGCAGGATATGGTCTAGGTCTATATTCGCCTTTTTTCCATTTTGACCAATCAGCAGAATAATAATATGTTTCTATTTCACCATCTATCATTTTACCACTTCTAATGTATTGTGCAGGTATATGCTTAATTTTAGCAATCTTGCTTCTATCTCTTGACCATATCACATTCACATAACAACCCCCGAATAGCTTTAAGTCCATAGCAAGGTCTTTTAGCACATCATCATCAGAATTTTCTAAAAGTTCTGTTAATCGTAAATATGATTCTTTTGTGTCTGTATTATCATCAACATTAGTAGCAGCCAAACCCTCACCATATATCATAGCACCTATTGACTTAATTAAAGCACCATTGATAGCACTGCCTAAGAATAGGTCTAATAGGTAATTAGGGTATAGGTTATCTTCACCAAAACTTACCCAATCTTGGTTATGTTTCTCAACTAGATGTGGTATATTATAATGTGATAATTTTATTAAGTCTAAATTCATTTTTTATTTTTTTAATCTTCTTCATAAAAAGCATAGGTCTGGTAATTAAAATCAACCTTAGAATCATTTTTATCATATTCTAGATAATGTACATTTTGATAATACTCATTATTTGTTACATTCACAACACCTTTATAAAGTGGTGGTTGCATAGCTTCTGAAACTTTAAGTGATTCATCACTATCCTCAGTATTTTCATATATATATAAATCATAAAGACCTAAAGGAAATGTTGAATTAATTTCAAATCTAACCATCCCAATTGACAAATCTTCTTGTACACCTGATGTAGTATCTCCAGTGTCTAGCAAAAAAGTATTTATGGTGTAGTACCTGTCATTAATTGTAGGTTGCCCCATTATACTGGTATTAGGTTTGTAAACCTTTTCAGCACCCGTTGCTTGACTTACAACCCTAATTAAAGGTAAATAATCAGTTGAAGTCATTTTATCCATCAAACACACATATTGAGTGTTTAAAATTTGAGTTACTACAGGTAATTCTGATACATAAAAATGAAACATATTATTTCTCTTTTTTTGTTTTTACCTTTTCAAATAAGTTATTTCTAACTCCCTCATTAAGACTTTTAATTTGCTTTTGTGTCATCTTGTCTAATGGTATTCTAATTGAATCGACTAATTTGCCTTCCCATTCTTTTTTTAATTTCCAAGTCATAGTGTTTTATTATAAATATAAATATAACATAATTGTTTTTTAGTGTACAAAAAAAGGGACATAAAGTCCCCTTTTTATATATATTAGAGTAACGATTAAGAACCCTCAGTAATTGTTAAGTCTGATTCATCAGACAAACCATCAAACGGATATTTAGCAGTAGCAACCCCTGCTGATGCAGGTAACTGAATAACTGCATTTTTTTCTTCTGCTGACCACTCTATTGTGTACCCTGTCAAATCACCTTTAGCAGTTCCTGTTATAACTGTACCACCTGATACATGACAACCACCATCAATGCCTAATAAAAAAACATTATCGTTTTCATCTTGTACAAAGATTTGAGCTCTACTATAACCCATAAGTCGCAACTCATTTGTCATATCGTGGTCAATCTTTTGTAGTGTTATTGATAATGCTTGTGTAAAAAATAAAGTACCATTTGCATTGTCAGAGTTTGTGGTAACTGTTAAACTAGATAAATTTGCAACTAAGTTATATTTAAATACCTCAATTGTACCTGAACCACCAGACCAATTTGCAAAACCCGCCGTAGTCATTTCTGTAGTGTTAATTGTAGCAGTAGCAGAAATGTTGTCAGAATAAGCTTTGCAAATATAAATTGCTTTTAAGCCACCTATACTATCTTTACAGTCTATTTTTCGCCCTCTTGTTAAGTCACAAGCCATATTATTATTTTATTATAAGGTTAATAAAAAGGGGGTATATTGCAACCCCCATTTTAAGGTTTTTTAGAAGTCGCAACCAACTACACCATCTGTTTTAACTGCAACCTGTACACCAACTGCAAAATTCATTACAATTCTTACGTTGTCTGAACCATCATATTGATATGTTGGTATAACTCTTGCTTCTGTCCAATCAGTAGCTAGGTTAGTTCCAAATACTAAGTTGTCTTTGTATGTCAGAACAATAGCGTCATCTGGAATACCAGGACACACATAAATTGGAATTCCTAAATATGTTGCAGATGGAAATGCTTGGTCTGGTCCTAAGTTATTAATACCTTGATGAACAGTAAAAGCACCTTGACCTGCTAGTTGTTGTATGTAGAATCCATAAGTTTTATTATTACAATAAAAACCTATACCTGCTTTAGATAAGATAGCAGGTGAATTTCCTACTGCAGAATCATATACTTTTCCAAATGAAGCAACTGCATTAGTTGCATCAATACCTGCACCCGCAGCCATAGTTACTTGTGGAAAGTCTGCTAATGCAGAGTTGTTTAATCCATCTTGGTCAAATGTACCATCATTAGACAAAAATCCTGTTCCAAAAGGAGCAGCACCTGTCCAAATAAATTCCTCTAATTGCTCACCCGCTTTTCCTGCAACTGCACCTAATAAAAAGTCCTCAAAAGTAGTAGGTAGGTTTCCGTTTCTGTCCATGTTTTCTCCAATCCATGTAGGAAAGATTGTACCTCTACAAATTTCTTCGTTTACTTTAAGGTCAGTTAGTGTTAAAACTTGTTCTGTTAGTGATGTATCGTTTCCACTAGAGAATGAACAACCGGCAGCCACAATAGGGTCTGAAACTCCTAAGTTAGATATTACTGCTTTTCTATTTAAACCGTCTATTTGTCTAACGTAACCTTTAGCTACTGTATCAGGACTTTTTACTGCAGCAGTAACATAAGGCAACGCTAATTTACCTGCATAGGTGTTATCAGTTACGGTTATATCAAACTGATACTCTTTGCTTAAATTATATTTATTATTCGCCATTTTAAAAAATTATTTATTGTTAATGTAATATGCTGCCCTTTCTTTAGTAGACAGTTTATTTAAATTAATAGTTGAACTTGGTGCTAAACCTTGAGGATTATATTTAATACCCTCATCAGCAGGTTCATTACTTAATTCAACTATTTTGCTTTTAAGTTCTTCAATTTGTGTAGTTAATTCACCAATTAATTCTGAACTCATTTCTGTTTTTTCTTCTGTATTATCTTCTTTTGAAAGTTCCTCAGTTTCTTCTTCTGCTTTTTTACCAAATACTTTTTCTTCTAAAGCAGCAACTCGGTCTTTCATTTCTTCAAATGTTTTCGCCCAATCAGTTTCTTCTGCTTCTGATTCTTCTGCTAATTCTTCTTCTTTAGATTCTTCTACTACTTCTTCTGATAATTCTTCTTCTGATGCCTCAACATCTTCTGCTTCCTTTTCTTCTCCTAAGTCTAGAATTTCTGATGAATCACCAATAGTCAATTTGTTTCCATTTTCCATTGTATAACTTCCTGCTTCTAATGATGAAGCCTCGCCATCATCACTAATAGCAAATACTTTAGACCCAATCATAAATTGCTCATCTTCTGTAGCAATAATACGTCCATCGTCTAACTTCATTTCTGCATAAAATTTTACAGAATAAGATTTTGGTTTGTTTTTCATTTTCAAAATATTTAAAATTTTTTCTATTGTTTCCATAACTAACTATAAATATAAAAGGGTTAATGTTGTTTATTTCTCTAACGTTTTACTGTCTTATTTTTAATAGCAGCACAGACCTTAGCAGCTATTTCTTTGTTGCCGTATTCTTTCATCTGGTCTTTCATGCAATCATCCCATGAATACTTTAGCATCGCTTTACGTTTAGCGAAAGCTACATATTCTAGCATCTTGTATTTTCGTTTCCTTTTTTTTCTTCCTGTTTCTGAGTGTTCTTCACGCATAGTTGCAGAAGCATGGTCATCACAAGGCATGAATAATCTTACACCATCAACATTATGTGCATGACTACCAGAGCAACCTTTAAACATTTCAGCATATAATTCAGCTTCTTCTTTTGTTCTAAATAGTGGCTCACCATCTAATGCACCAACAGGACGTAATTCGTTTTCTAAGATAATATCTTTTATTTTGCCCATCATTACTTCATCAGGACAATCTTCACACACTTCATCTAAAATATCTTTCTCTTTTGATGCCTCAATTAGTTTATCAGTAAAGTAACCCTCAATGCTAAAACCACGCACTTCTTTATTTTTAATTTTTTCCCAAATCTCAGGATTATTTTCTGCACTTACTTGCACAAACCAAGTCCCAATCGGCATATTTTTAAAACCATACATATTTGACTTATCAAATTTCTTATCTTCTTTAATCCATGATTCTACTACTGTTAAACCTTTTATTGGCTCTTTATGTTCTAGTGTATGGTTATTATTATTCAGACTATTCATAAACAACTTTTGTGCTTGTTTAATAGTTTCTTTAGTAAAGAAAACATCGTATTCCTCGTTAGTTTCTTTGTCTAGTCTAGGTATTTTTTTGTCTGGTATTAAAATTGCACCAATTAATTGTTTCTGTTCTTCATCTACTTTTGCAAGTGATAAAAAATCATTATTAAAGAATACAAAGTTTTCCTCAATAGCAGGAAATTTAACAACTGAAATAGCATCAACGCCAAAGTGTTCTGCCGTTTCATCTATTATTAATTCTATTAGTTTTTTCTTTTTTCCCATAACATCTATAAATATAAAGTTTATAATTTTGTTTATAATGTAGCTTGTATTTCTAATTCTTCTTGTAATGCCTGAGCATTTGATATATCATTTTCAACTACAAATGCTTGTACTGGTTCTGGTGTTCCAAGGTCATTTTGATTAATGTTTTCTAAATTAGGTATTAATCCTGCACCACCTAATCCTGTAGGTGTTGGTACATTAGTATCAACACCACCACCACCACCACCACCTGAACCTGTTTCAGGGTTTGTTGATTTTATTCTAGCAACATTTGCTAAACCTGCTGCTACAATACCGGCAGCTGAAATAGCACCAAATATACCACCTTGTGCAAGAGCTTTATTAGCACCTGTATATGTGTCAATTAATGCTTGTGCTATTGCTAATGATTTTCCTGCTTTACTATTTTCACCTAATGCACCAGATATTTGACTTAATGCACCTGAAACAATAGCAGCTTTTTGGTCTTGTGTTAATTTTTCTATTTTAACTAAATTTTCAGCAGTATTTTTAGCATCATCAACTCTTTTCTTATTTAACTCCATTTCTTTATTTAAATTGAGTTCTGATTGTTGAAGTGTTTTTTTCTCAAGTGTTATGATTGTTTCACCCTCTTTTTTTCTTTCTGCTGCTATTTCTCTTTCAAAAGTATTTACTTCTGTTTTTACTCTTTTTTGTCTTAATAATGATGCAGTCTGCAAATCAATTAGTCTAGCTCTTTCATTTTCTAAGTCTATCAAATCTTGCTCACTTGATTTTCCTAAGTCAATAATTGCTTGTAAATTATCTACTTTTTGTTGTTGCGTTGCTAATTCTTTTTGTGATATTTCATTTTCAACTTTAATAGCATTTTTTAAAGCAGACAATCTTTCTTTTAGTGTTTTGGTTTCATCTTCTGCTAATAATCTTGATTCTGCAATTACTCTATTTGCCTTTGCTCTTTCTACAACCAATTCACGTTCTTGGTCACGTACATTTTGTAAAGACTTAGTAAATTCATCTATTGCTTTTTGCTCTTTTCTTATCTCATCTGTTGTGCCTGTAAACGCCTCCTTAAACGCTTTAAAAGGATTTTTTAAGTCAATTAATGCTTTTATAAAACTTTCTGTTCTATCTCTTAGAACATCAAAAGCAGCACCAACTCTAGCTGCTATTCTTTCAAATTGTCTAGCAGTTTCTATATTTCCACTAAATATATCTTTTAACTTCATTAATGCACTAATGATAAGACCTATACCTAATGCTTTAAAAGCTAAACCTAATTTTTGGGTCATTCCTGTCATTCCACCCAGACCTGCAGTAGCACCCTTTGAGTTCGTGCTTATACCTTTTACACCATCATCTAGTTTTTTTACATCTTGAAGTGATTTACCACTATCAACTTTTAGCTTTATTGTCTTTTCTATCGCCATATTATTCTCATTATTTGTTTAAACATTTTTCTAAAACTTGTGTGATATTCTTGCATACCATAAGCAAAATCTAATTCTTTGTCTTTATAATCTACTAACTGCAAATGGTCTATTGCAGGAATAATAACCTTTGCAACGCTTTCTATATATTTCTTTAGTTCCATATCATTAATTTGTAATTTTGAAATTGTATATTTTCACCATTTTGATATAACGCCCAGTTTTCATCATAAGGCAACCCAATGCTATAAATTTGTTGCACATCAATATCAACACTCAATGACCACACCCTTTTTGTGTCTGTTTGCGTATCATCTAATCCAAATTTTAACTCACCACCATCACCTGTTGTTATATATAAGGTGCAAGTCTGTATAGCACCAGATTCTTTAAGTGAAAACTCAGCTGTTCCCCCTGTTGTTCCTAATTGGCTCACACTAGCACTCATATTTTTAAAGGCAGTATAATAAGCAAAACCCTCAGTTAAACCGACAACATAAGTAGCACTTGTACCACCCACAACAGTTGCAGTTCCTTTTACCCTTATGATAGTTGTGCAATCTGGAGGCAAATATATCTTTCTAGCATTTTGAGTACCCTCAGGATAAGCATAACCTCTAGTATTTCCATCGGTGAATCCTGTTAAAACCATTCGGTGTGATTCACCCTCAATAGGTGGTAATCCTTTTCTTTTATTAGTATATTTAATAGCTATATCATTACCAAATGAATTAATTAATGGTGTAGCATATTTAGTATTACCTGTTCCAATCATTAGAGGTTTATTTAAACCACCTAATTTTTCATAGAACATACTTTTTAATTGACCTACATTAAACAAGGTTCTGAATCGTAATATGTTTTGTAACCTTATTGGAATACTACCTGCATTAATACTGCATAAATATAAATTTTGCGAAGCATAAGCAGTATAGTTATAATTGACAAAACCACCAAGACCAAGACAACAAGCTGGAGGTGCTACCAGTCCTGAATAATCACCTGCAGTTACAGATGGTGTACAGTTCGGCTCACTACTCGGACACCAAACATAGAAATAATTAAAAAAAGTATTTGAGCCATTAAAATTACCTAATACATATCCACAATCATTACCTGTTGAAATAGTATCTAGTGATTTTAATAGCTTTACTTTTGTTGATGCTTTTGCACCTACTTGATAATTGCTAATTTCAATAATTCTATAATAAGTGTCTTTTATAAATACTTCATCATTAAATTTAAAATTAAATATATCTACTTCATTAAGGTTTAGATAACATTCCATTAATCGTGCATCTACACCATAAACACCATCAAGATATTGCTTCCAATATAGACCATATAAAGAATTATTAAACCAACTCCCAGATTCATCTTCATAATTAAAAATATCTAATTCACCTACTATTGGTGGTGTGCTATTCCAATATAAAGATTTGTTTGCTTGTGTTAATGTATAAGCGTCACTAGATGGTGTAATATCAAAAGGTGTGCAAACAGGATATGTTGTAAAAGAATATGGTGTAATACTATTTGATACGTTATTATGTAGGTAGTATGTTTTAGTATTATCAGCTGAATCTTTTACTGTTGTTGCTAAACCATTATACCAATATATTTTTGGCTTTGTTGCTTCTGTAGGATTTTCAAAACCACCCTCAACTTGTGTATATGTAAACTCATATTGAACAGTCATATTATCTAAATATGATGGGTCTTGTAAATTGTCATCACCTCTAAATACCTTTTGATTAATGTAGGGTGAAAAGATTGGATTATTAGTCATTTCACCTGTAGCAAAATCATTATTAGTTTCTGTTATATTTAGATGACCAAATACATTAGCAGTTGGTTGTGTTTCTTTTATTGTTTTATTACACAAATCAACATCTTCTAAGTCTGTTAAATTTATAGTCTTTTTTTGTAGTGAGGTTGTATCTCTAATTATTACTTCTTTTGATGTGTCTAGCTTTTCTGTCCAATCTTTTAATGTGCTTTGTGATAAATAGTCATTATAAGGCTCTATAATGATATTTGAGGCATCGTCGGGGTCTGCAATAACTACAAGATTAAAACGTTCTATTAAGTCCTTTAAAAACGCTTTCTGAGTAATTGTGCTATCAATACAAGCAGGTACATTAATTGTAGCACCATATACTCCTTGATTAAATTCTGCCCAATTTATAGTCAATTTAGTATCTAAGTCTGCACTTGTATAGCTTTGGTCTGTAACTAATGTAAAAGATATATTATTAGTCAAATTGACTGGCTCAAAAGCGTAACGCCTCATCTTAATTCTAGCAGAAGCACCAACAGGCATAGCAGTCAAATTCATGCTATAAAGATGTTGTGTGTTTTGTTGGTCATTACTATTAGGCACATTTCTGGTTGTTTGTGAATATATAGTACCATCAGTACCCTCAATAATAACATCAAATTTTATACTATCACTATCACATAATGAACTAGCAGAATTACCACTTTTGATATTAGATGTTGATGTTCGGTGTCTAATTTGTATAGAATCCATTGTTGGATATATCTTTGTAAAAGTGTTTTGTGCAGTATTCCATATTGTAGTTGCATCATCTGTAACCACTGTATTAAAAGGCATAGTTATATAATCAACTTCATGACAAGTTTCAAAATCAGAAATTGGTACATTATTAGGGTTTAAAACCCATTGTGACCATGAATTTGTACTTTGCCCTGCAACTGTAGTTCCTGCAGGTTGCTGAACTGTACTTGATGTGGGTAAACCTGCACCAGCTAATTCATTACCTGTAGTCATATAGATTTTACCAAAATATGAACCATCTATAAAAGTTGATGTATAAGAAAATCCTGCTTTTGCTAAAATTAATTTGAATAATGTTTTTATTTGTATTGATGGTCTTAGTTGTGTTAAAGGCACAATATAATTCAGGGCATCATCAACGCCCATACCTGCAATATCTCCTGAATCCATTAAAAGATATTTATTGTGACCACCACCTGTTGTATCATTAGGGTCATAATAAAAATTTGGTTTTGTTAAGGACATTGGATACATAACCTTTTGCACATTAACATCTGTATCTCTTAATGAAACGCCTGATGTATTTTGAAAAGCACTACTACTACCATTCCATGAATTTAATACATTAGTTTCATTAAAGGTGTGGTCTAATTCTGTACTATACGTTTCACCATCTGTATTTAGAAAAACATCTTGTAATCTTTGCTCACCAATAGCACTAAACAAATCAGAAGTATTAGACATTAATACAACCTCATAACATTGTGCTTTTTGATATACTCCTTTAAGCTGAATAAAACCATCAAATTGTGGTACAGTTCCAACATATAAAACTGCATTGAATTTTTTTCTTGTGCTAAATACTAAAGTAGTTAAATTGACATTAAACCAATTTTGAAAGAACTCATTATTATTATCAGTAAAAGGTAATTTAAAGGTTTGTGAATAACTACCTTTTCTAGTTTCAGGTTCTTTAATATCACTAAATTGAAAGTTTAATGATATATTGGGTGCTTCCTGTAGGTCTAGTTGATAGGTACTATCTGAGGTTGCAGTTGTGGTTGCTTTTCTATATGCTACAAGTCTGACATTCATTAGCTATTTGTATTTATTGGATTTGCGTATTCTATATTGATTGTATATTGAATTAACTTATCATTAGCAACAGTCTTTTTTACAAATGATGAATCTGTTACAACTACACCCTCTGTAAAGTCTGTATCTAAATTTTCTAATATATAAACATCTGTTGAATATGCAAGTTTCTCTAATAGGTTAGCATCTTGCTCACTAATCCAATCTGTTTGTAATGTTTCTTTTAAAATAGCAGTAGTTTGTCTTGTGGTTTTACCCCTTTGAGTATTGTTATATCTCCATCTACTTTTATTGAATGTTCCAAGCATTGTACTATAATTATCACGAGTAACTTCTATTGTAGATGTAGACTTCATTTTGAAATTGAAATAATCATAACACCCTAAGCTATTTCTAAACGCTAATCTTCTAATTTTAAAACCTTTACAACTTCCATCTTGATTAATGAAATAATACTTAGCTGATACTTCCGAATCACCATCATCTAATGCTTGTACTGTATAATGTGTCCACCCTGCATTGTTAGCATTATTAGGTCTAGCAGTAACATTAACAGATTGAAAAGTTAAATTACCTGTTCCACAACCAAAATATAAAATTCTTTGAGGGTCTGTTGAAACTTCATCTGGTGGTTTACCACCTCTATCAACTGTAGAATCATCATCAGTATTAAGGAAATTATTTTGTGTTAATTGGTTTGAACCATCATAATATGTAACTTGTATTTTATAGCAATTAGAAGCAAAATCTGTTGTACCATTCAAAAAACCTATTGTGTGATAATCACCTAAACCTTGCACATAATTTCTGTAAACTTCACCAGGATTTGTTTCAGTAGCACTACCAACTATTGTGCCTGTTGCTGATGCTTCCAAATCACTTAAAAATCTTTTAGTTGATGAACTCAAGCTAAATACATTAAAAGCGTTGCTTTGTATGTAGTCTGGGTCTGTATCTCTAGCAGTCATTAAAGGTAATGAAGCAGCAGTAAAAAATTCAACATCTGTAATTGCATCATCTGTTACTTCTGCAGGTGAAGCAGAAGCAGACTCAGAGTATTCTTCAAAACCTCTAACGTGTAATAATTGTATTTGTGTTTTGTCATTTGTATTATCACCATTAACACTAAAGGGTTTTGTTGATGTGTTTTTACCGACTTTATGGATAGCTCTAAAAGGTACTCCTGCATCATTCTGGTCAAATACAGTATCTACTAAAACGCTATTGGCTACATCTCTCAAATCAAAAAATGCTCTTGCTTTATTAGCATTAACATCTACACTATAACCATTTCTTCTTTGTTTCATTTTAGCTATTAATGTTCCACTAGCATCATCTAACCTTACTTCTAAGACTAGTTTATAATAAAACAAGGAAGCAATACTAGCATCTCTATATAACATCCACCCTATTAGTGGTGTCCAATTAGTTAATACAGGCACTTTGTCTGACTCAGTTACTGGATATTGTACAAATGATAATCCCATAATTTAATCTTTTAATGTTTGTTCTAGCATAGCTTCTATATCATTAGCAAATGCTTCTGTAATTTTATCTGTTTGTTTTTTTAATTGTTGCGTAAAAGGTTTACTAAAAAATTGTGTTCTTTCTAAACCTCTTTGATAAATAGCACGTTGTATTAAATATGCTAAACTTTTACGTGGAATAAAACGCCCTTGTTTATCTCTAGCAGCTCTTAATGGTTTTCTAACTATCCATTGGTCAATAAATCTTCTAGGAGGCATTTTTGTACTATACTTAAACGGACTACCCTGTCCACGCATTTTTCCACTTCCCTTATAACCACCTGCACCTCTCACACCCTCATCAACAAACATCCAATAATCATCAGCATTTCCAAATTCAAATTCTAATGTAACAGAATCTTTTGATGCAGTTACCATATAATCAAACTCATTATATAGTGTATTTCCACTTGTGGTTTTTTTCTTCTTTTTAAGAATAGACTTACCCTCAGTTACTACATTAGAACCTAATTTTTGTAATGCTTGTATTGTGTTTGTAAATTCCATTAGCTATTTGCAATAATTGGTGCGATACATAAATTGTTTTTATTATTAACTTGGAATGTTATTGGTGCAACCCATCCTGTCAATAAATTATTAAAACGTGCAGTAAAAGGTTCTGCAGTTATTGGTAACTCTAAATATACTTCATCATCAACCCAAGATGCACTATTTAAATTTTGTTTAAATTCTGCAATTACATCTTTTAGAATTAATAGGTTTTCTGAATACGCATTAATACGCCCTTGCAGTGGTCTGCTAAGTAATTTGTTTTCAACTGCATATTGACCTGACCATGTACTAGGTTTTATATTTTCAGTGGTTTCATTAATTTTATCTAAGATATATAAATTAAAAGAATAAGTCATGTAGCCTGAATCAATTACTGCATTTGATGGTTCTAAATATAATATAACATAATCAGTTGCACCAAGTTTTCTAATATCTACTTCATCTAATTCGCCACAGTGAAAAAAATTTATTTCATGATGTTTTTCTGCAATAGTGGAAAAAAAATCAACTGCATTGTTAAAAGTTTTCATAATTATTTCTTTTCTTATTATTATAATCTTGACTATATGCAAGATATGTTAATACTTCTAAAATCGGTATTCTAGTAATCTTTTCAATATCTAAAATACTATTAGACAAAGAATAGATGATATTATACCACCCCCACTTTGACTGCATTGTTACTGCTTTTGTGGTTTCATTTCCTGTACTTGTAAAAAGCGTTGCGAAGTCTTCGCTAATACGCTTCCTAAAGTCAAAAAAAAACCTAAGCTAGAAAGAGCTATATCCATTGGACAGTCCTTAAATAGTTCTTCTTTAAACTCATCAGGGTCATAATTTTCAATAGCATATCTTTCATTCCTTTTAAAAGTAATCTTTCTATAAAGTATAGACATGATAATATGTAGATTCTCAATAGGTTCTTTGCAATAAGTTTCTAAGTCTATATATTCTCCAGTGCTTAATTTACTCAAATTAGGTACAAATCCATATTCTTCTTTTTTAAACATAAAAGTCTTTCTAAATTCTTCATCTTTTGGTTCTGTATCAATCATAGTTTTAATTATGCTCATTATCTCTAACAAGTCCTTGTAATCCATTTTCTTTACAACAAAAGGTGTAGTGTTACATAATAACGCTAAACTCTTTACAACCTTGTTTTTCTCACTTCCTTTGCCCTCTTGTATTTTAACATATTTCTGATACGTTTCTATTGTTATATCAGACCAATTATCTGGTATTGTTAATTTTACCTCTTTCATTACTAATAAATATAAAAGTTTATAATTCGTTTTTTATTCTTTCTTCTGCTATTTTGAAATAGTCTTTGTCAAGTTCTATTCCTATAAAATCTCTATTTGTATTACAACAAGCAACACCTGTAGTACCACTACCCATTGTAAAATCTAATACTGTTTCATTTTCATTGGTATATGTTTTGATTAAATACTCCATTAATTTAACAGGTTTTTGTGTTGGGTGTATTCTGTTTTTATGTTTAGTTTTAAAAGTTAAAATATCTTTTGGGTATCTTTGTTTTCCACTATTATTTTTAACTTTCAAATCTTTAATAGTTTTTCGTTTATTTATTTTATTGATATTATCGCTTCTTTTTTCTGTTTTGTTTAATTGCTTATTGTTTCCATTTCCAGACCTCATAATAGGGTAATAATTTACTTTTAATTTATTTTTTGTAAAAATCAAAATATCTTCTGTATAACGCAAAGGACAGTGTTTAGCAACTAAAAAATTAGCACATTGGTCTTTTTCCCATAAAAATCTATATTTAAAATTTCTTATATTACTACTCACTAATACACTACCAAACGGCTGTTGTGCAAACAAAACAATAGCACCATTGTCTTTGATAATTCTATTAAGTTGTTTCCACATTGGTTCAAAAGGAATAACACTATCCCAATTGCAATTAGTTGTACCATAAGGAGGGTCTGTAATTATAGCATCAATACTTTTATCAGGTATCAATTTCATAACCTCTAAACAATCACCATTATATAGTTTCATAATATATAGTATTTGCCTGAGTGATTAACAGATAATTTATTTAAGCATAAATATCTAGTTGCATCTATTAAGTGGTCATTGACTTTTACAGGCGTGTTTAATACATCACCATTTTTATCTGTAGACCATTTGTAACCTCTAAACTCTTTTATTGCGTTTAGACTATCTTTTGTAATATGTAGTTTATAACGCCTCATAATATCCAAACCTAGATGTATACCTGCACCTTTTTTAGCAGGTTTAATGTTAAAACCTTGTCTGTAAATTTCTTCTATTGATTTGGGTTCTGCACTATCACCTACAATTTCTGTTTGTCTATCAATACCAAATTCTTTAAGTTTATTTGCAAGGTCTGTATTGGTTAATCTCTTTTCATATAATAGCTCTTTGATATATAGGTTATCATCTAATTGTCTTACTTCTACTAATGCCGTTGGTGAATTCGTGAATCCAAAATCTAAACCATAACCAATCAAACGCCCTTGCACATCATCAACTAAATTAAAGTTCCTGAATATCATTGTTTGTATAGAGCCAATTTCACCTAATCCATAAACACGCCAATAATCAGGGTCTATATCTTTTAGTCTTTCAATTTCAGAAATAGTATCTTCATCTAAAAAAGGATTGGCTTTATATGTTGATTTTATAAAGGTGCAATCATCTCTAGTTTGTACCTTTTCATATATCCATGAATACGGGTCTGATGGATTATAGTCTAAATATATTTGTTCTGTTGTCCTTAGAATTAATTGTGTCCAATCTTCATAAGTTAATTCATTTGCTTCATTGAGCCATAAATAATCACGCTTACGCCCTCTAATTTTTTGTGGTTGGTCAACTGAAATAAATTCTATTAAATTACCATTAAGTAAATATGATAGTTCTGATTTGTTGTGGTTTTCTTCTGAATATAACTCCATATCTTTTAAGATGTTTAAAACATCTCTATATGCAGTACCCTTTAATGCAGGTAATGTTTTTCTAACTATTGTAAAAGTCCTGCCTGTATCTTCTAAACATTTTACAATAAACAATTGACAAAGCGAATAGGTCTTTGAACTCCTTGTGCCCCCTTGCAAACAAGTTATTCTAGTTTTAGACCTATACGCCTTGTTAAATACATTCGTTGTTTTAATTTTTACCCGTGTCAATAACCTCAATTTTAATATCTGTAATAGACTTACCACCACTTGTAATATCTAGTAATGATTTGTCTGTATAACCCCTATCTTTAGCTTTAGACTTTAAATAGAAGATAATACTAGTTTCTTTGCCTCTAGCTATATTCTTAATTAATTCACCCTCTACATAATCTATTTGAGCTTCTTGAATTTCTTTAACTGCTTTAGCAAATTCTTCATCTTCTTTTAAGTATCTATAATATGTACTTCTACTTATATTACCAGCTTTTTTACAAGCATGATATATTAGTCCTTGCGTTTCTTTTAACGCTTGTAATAGTTTCTCTTTTTTATTGTGTCCCATTTGTATTATTTAAGGTGATTATATATTGCTTTTATTATTGTTTTTATTATATCTAAATTTACCATTATTCTTGTCCTTAGTTGTAGGTAATGAAATTTTATTTTTTTCATATAAAGATTTTATTTTCTTTCTAAATTCTTTAATTTTCTTTTTACTATCTATTTTTATTAACCACATTTCTTTGCCTTTTGTCCTGTAAACTGTTCCCATCTTTCAATAATTACATCACAGTATTTAGTATCTAATTCCATTCCATAACATATTCTATTTGTTTTTTCACAAGCTATTAATGTTGAACCACTACCAAGAAACAAATCTAATAATATATCGTTTGCTTGACTACTATTGTTTATTGCCCTTTCTACTAATGCAATTGGTTTTTGTGTTGGATGTAATCTGTTTTTATTATCATTTTGAAGCTCCCAAACTGTCTTTTCATCAGTAGCTCCATACCATTTAATTGACTTTCCTTCTTTGTGTCCATAAATACAAGGTTCGTAATTAGGTATATATTGAGCCATAAAAGCACCAAGACCGCTTTTTATTTTATACCAACATATTATAGCTCTAACACTAATTCCTGTTTCAGAAAGTCCTTTAAAAGTTTCTATTGATTTTCCACTAGCAAACCAAATATAAAAAGGGCAAGTGTCTTTGGTATATATAAAAGAAGTAATTATGCTATTTTTAAATAAATCTGACAAATCATCACCTTCTAGTTTGTCATTTTTAATTTTTTTTCTTTTTTCTTTGTTATGCCCACCTTCATAATTTACACCATAAGGTGGGTCTGTAAATACCATATCTGCTTTTTCTCCATTCATTAGTTTTTCAACATCACTTTCTTTTGTGCTATCTCCACACATTAATCGGTGTTTTCCCAATTTCCAAACATCACCTAATTTAACTCTACTTTCTTTTACTTCTGGAATATGGTCATCTTCTGTATTGCCCTCTGTAATTTTATCTATATTAATATCAAGGTCAATGTGTTTAAAACCCCAATCAACAAGCTCATCAATATCAAATTCATTAGCAAGTATATCCATATCAAAATCACCTGTATTTTTATTTAGTCTTATATTTAATTCTCTTTCTTCTTCTTTTGATAGGTCTAATACTACACAATCAATTTCTTTGTGTTTTAATTCCTTGCATATTTTATATCTTTGATGACCACCTATTATTGTAAAGTCTTTATTAGTAATGATAGGGTCTACTAGACCAAACTTTTCAACTGATGACTTTAGGTCTTTATATTGCTTTGTGCTAATTTGTCTAGGATTATAAGTAGCAGGTTTTAATTTATTTATTTCTATTTTTTCTATTTTCATCTAATTGTTTATTTAATTCTATTAATGCGTAAACTTGAACGCATACATTTTCTAAGTGTTTTATTCTAACGTACATATTAAAAGAACTATCATTACAGTTAATATGACAACTTCTACATAATCCAACTAAGTTTTCAATAAAATCATTCTTGGTTTTATTTCTTCTTTCTATATGGTGAATATCTACTGCTCTGCTTCCACACTGCATTTCGCATTCAATATATGAGCTTTCATCATATCCAAAAAAATTAAAATAAACTTTAGTATGATTCTGCAATTTCCTTTTCTCTTTTTTTTAGTTTGTCATTTTCTCCTTTTATAATCATATCAGTATTACAAAAACAGCAACAGCCATCTTCTATTAATGACATTCTTACACATCTAAGGCAAAATCTAAATATCTGATTCATCATTATTTACTTTACAACTATTAACATATACTTTAGCTAATTTTGCTACTGTCTGCTGAACACATGAGCCACAACTAGATGGCTTTTTATTAGCATTAAAAACTTTATTATATAGCTTTACTAGAGTTGATTGGTCTGCACCACTTATAGTTCCTTTTATTCTAGGTAATACTGATTCATATATAGACATTTCATCTTCTGTAAATTGTCTTACTTTTGCATAAGGAAACATTTTATTTAGAGCCTCTTTACGTTCACTACATTTGCAGTCAATTCCTGTAACTTCACTTATTTTGTCTACAACTTTTTTTATGCCTGTAGCCTTTGTTATGCGTTCTATTGAATCTCCTAATCCTTTACTTTTTTTCATCTTTAAATTCTTTAAGTATTTTTTCTTTTAATTTATCATCATCTAAAATTTCAAAAACCTTATGAAGAATTAAATTCATTCCCTCTCTCATTTTTTCCATATACATTTGTTCTTCTCCTAAAAAATAATTCTTACCCTTTTCATCTTCAAATCTACACAATTTGTGTTTTTTCAAATCTTCACTATCATACTTTTTTAATGCTCTTATTATTCTACTTTTTTTCATGATATTGCAAATGCTAAAAATGTTAATACTATTATAACAGTCAATGTGACTATTACGTTTGCTATTTTTTCTTCTTCATTATCAGTAAACATATTACTTTTCTTTAATTAAAAACTTCTTTACATTATTAATTGCTTTAAATAATGTGTTCCTATTTATCTTAGTTGCTTTAGCCATGCTATTCAACGAGTGTTCTTCATGATAATAAATTTTAAAACATTGTGCATCAAACCAATAACAATCCTGTAATTTATCTTCTACCCATTCTAATCTTTCTTCTAGTAATATCTTGTCTTGTATAGTATAATCAATAACATCTGGCGTGATGGATTCTATTGTTGATGTGGTGTGAAACTCATAATACTTATCGTACTTGTAATAATATCTACTAGTCTTTGAGTGGTATTGATTAAGCATTATTCTAATGACATAAAAAGTCATTTTATTAGTTTCAATTATTTCTTTGATTCTTTTTTGGTCGCATTTGTAAAGTTCTTCAATTACAAAACTCAACAAATCATCACCATCACCATTTGTGATATTATAAGCTACATCTTTTAGTTTGTTGTAGTTTTCTATTAAGTATTTATTTAACATACTTTAATAACTGAGGGTACATTCATCTGCTTCATTAGATTGTATTCTACACTGCTTAATTTACTTATTTCTATTTCTGCTATATTGTCAAATCTTTTTTGCAGTTTCTTATAAATATAATTTTTTATATTATCATTTTTTTTCAAATTTCTTAAAACAAATGACATCTCTGCACCTGAATCAAATAAAATTATAAACAATAGATTGTTGGTATCTACATAGTCCCAGTGTAATCTTTCGGTTCTAGTATTAAAAAATGTAGGTTTAACTTTCATTTTATCATTCCCTCTAAATAACGATTAATAAGAGCTAATGCTTCATCTATACCATTACATATTTCTGCTACATATCCACGTTTATTTAACTCATTACGCCAATATAATTGTTCTTTTGTTGCTCTATTATATCCAACCTTTAATTCAATAGCAAGACCATGAAATTTACCACTTGGCTCATATATAAACAAATCAGGAAAACCTTTTTTGTAACCACTCTTTTTAGCTTTTATACGCTGACTAAAATGTGCTTGGTATTGACCACCCATAGAGCCACAATATAAAACATTGTTTAAGTCTAGATATTTACATACTGCCTTTTGTAATTGGTATTCTTTCATCTATAAAATTTATATATTAAATAAGATATAATTGGAGTTGTCATTAGTATTGTAAATAAATTAATATGTGGCTCACCACAAAACCCTAATAAGTGCTTTAAAATTTCCATCATTTCTTAACCCATTTTGCTTGTCCACTATAATTATTCACTTCTTTTATATAACCTAATGATTCAAGGTGTTTGTGATATTCTCTAGTCTTATTAACATCTTGCTCTATTCTTTTAGCATAATGTATATCATAATAATCAGGAAAAGAAATATCATTATAATAATTACTTTTCTTTACTTTACTTTTACTTATACTCTTATATACTTTACTAGCATTGCAGTCGCTTTGCGTTTGCATTGCGTTTGCATTATTCCATCTTTTATTTGCGTTTTCTTTTGCTTTTATAGACTTGTTATTTATTTCTTCTATATGATTATTTAACCTCTTAGAATAAAAACAATCATCTTCTATAACAAACAAATCAAAATCTTCAATTACTTGTTTTAATTTATTAGCATCACATTGTAAACCAAATGCAAGAGCATCATAATCTTCAATACATATTTTATTTTCTTCTATAAATAACATTTCTAATAAAGACCAGAATATACCATAACCCTCATAACCTAATTTAGCTCTAAGTTTTATTATTCTATAATCGTTTCGTGCGTTGCTATCGTGGTTAAAATATGTTTTTTTCATAGTAGTATTATATTAAGAAAGTGCTTGTGCTAAAAAGTAAATTAAATATAGAAAAAAATAAAAACACAAGCACTTTCAGGAATAATTAAAATGGGGGGTTATTTCCTAATTGAATTTCATCATCTTCAATTCTAGCTTCTTTAATCATTAAAGTATTATAGAACTTAGTATTATATTCTCTACTTTTTATATAAAAATCTATATTTACAAACTGACCCTCAGTTAGTTTTCTATCATGCTCAATAACATTAATAGCTTCTTGTCCAAATATCTCAAATTGCATTTGATTATCAAAACCTGTTCCCGTTTCTTCAATGGTGACTAGCTTTTTTACAAAATCACCTTTTTTAGTGTTAATATCTAAATTTTGAACACTTATTATTTTTCCTCTTATTTTATACATTATTTATTTATTTATTAATTATTACTTCTTTTAAAATCTTCTGCTTCCATTTCACCAAATACATTGTTTTCATAAAACCCTGCTAACTTTAAACACGCCCTGCTCATAGCTCTTTTCTCAGCCATAGCAATAGGATATGAATTTTGATTATTCATTGGTGCTGCTTCACCAAAGGTTTCAATAACCTTATCACCCATTGTTGCAGTTGCTTTAATTATTACACATTTTGTATCTGGTGAATTATAGATTAATTTATAACATATTCTAATGTCATTAGATGCTTGTATTTTATCAATACCACTTCTAGTGATTATAGTATAAAATTTATGTTTAAAATAATCTTCATCAGTTAAATTGTTTTCTATAAACAATCTATTTAAAATCTCCTGTTTAGTTTCTTTCATATTATTTTATATTTAAAATCAATTCTTGATTAAGCATATAGCATAATTGTTTTAATTCTTTTACCTTAAACGTATCAGGGTCTTTTAACCTTAATAACATTGTAGGATAAGACAATTCTAACATATCAGCCAAGTCTTTTTTATTAATATCATATTTATACATAGCAAACTTTATTTGCTCTTTTAATTTTTCATTCATCATTATTCATTTAAAATTATAGCACAAATATAATAAATTTTATTTGAAATAAAAAAAATATAAAAAAAAATAAAGAATTTAATTGTTATATTAAAATAATTTTATATATTTGTTCTATATTAATTAAATAAAGTATAGAAATTATGAAAACAGAATTATATAAAACAATCAATTTAAGTGTTAATGAATCAGCTACATTATTAGTTGTTATTGATAAACAAATTGAACATGAAATAGAATCTATTAACTTTTGGTTTGAAAAGCTTAATGGTGCAGGTACAACACAAGATGTTAGAGAGTGGACTGCTAGTATTAAAAATGCGAAAGATAGATTAAAAGCATTAAGGTCAATTCAAGCTAATATAATAGATAGTGAAATAATTACTAAACACCACTTAGAAACTGCATAATGATTAAACAATATACAATACAAGGAAAAGGTTACTTTAATTATATCACTAAAGATACTTATTTGTCAAATAAAGAGTTTACAGACATTAATTGTAGTTATGGGTGTATAGAGTTTAAAGGCACTGAAAAGCAATTAGATTCATTTTTAGAAAAACTTTATGATGATGAAAGCACTTTTAAAGTCATAGGAGTACATGAAGAAGATGAAGAATTATAAAACTATTTTAAAAAATTATTTAATAAAAATGAGAGCAACACATAAAACAAGACTACTAGATTATCTTAAAAATTACGGAAGCGTAACAAGTTTAGAAGCCATCAGGGACTTAGGAAATACTAGACTATCTGATACTATATTTCGACTAAAAAAAGATGGTTACAATATAGATACTGATATGGTTAAGGTTAAAACAAGGTTTAAAAAAGCTAATGGTGATAGTGTGTTTACGGATGTAGCAAGGTATAGTCTTAGCATTACGGACAGGACTAATCTAGGTTATGACCCTAATACTTGGAAATAAACAAAAGGCGTATTTAAAGTATGAGATGACCAAATCTTTTAAATACCTTATTTACGCCTCTTATTTTTTAAGTTTCTTAATAAGCTCTTTGAAGTCTTGTCGCATACTTTTTATATCATAGACTTTTTTATTGTCTTTGTTATATGTATAATATGCAC
>VTLG01007777.1_pt1 | contig 28954 bp, 40 predicted proteins | sample 4694571 | NCBI WGS metagenome assembly VTLG01 (sample SAMN12604809, study PRJNA352737) | marine metagenome | biome: ENVO:00000447; feature: ENVO:00000209|ENVO:00000569|ENVO:01000036; material: ENVO:00002151; isolation source: viral sequences binned using virsorter ...
ATCATCAGAAAAGCACCAGTCACGATTATATGACCTGTGATAGTGTCTTTGGTGTGTTTGTTCATTTTGTGCTCCGTTGTTATTTATACACTTCATGTGTATGTGTATATTTATACACTATTTGTTCACGTATGTGAACAAAAAAATCAAAATAAATGGTGTTATACTGTGGCCATGCATGTAATGAATCGAATAGACCGTATGACATATGGTGAAGCAAACTTTAATAGATGGATATTTCCATTGGTGCACAATCACTTTCCAGGTGTCTGGCACTCGTGCAATGGAGACCCATTGGACTATGAGCATGGTATCGATTATGTGGTGACAAATGGAGCACACACCACAACCATAGCAGCCAGAGTTTGGAAGGGTATGCCAAGACAGCATTTTGCACTTCGTTGGAAGAAGACTAGTGACCCATTTAAGAAATTGGAATTGGATAGCAGATTGGATGCATTTCACTCTGGTGGTCTGTTGTCTGATTGGACCATTGAAGGATTTTACTTTCATGGAAAGTCATACATTGCAATGATTCCAACACTGCAGCTACTGACAGTTGTAGACAAGTATTTTGAATGTTTTCCAAGATTCATGGTCCAAAATAAAAATGACCACACCATATTCAAAAAAATTGATTTCTATAATTATGACTTGAATGACCACATCATCAAAATCATTGATTCACCTATTTGATTATATGCTTGATTTCTTTAACATCATCTTTGATCACATCAACTTCACCGCGCAAATCCTTCAAGCTGGTTGTCAGAGTGGTCAAGCCTTCTTTGTATACCTCTCTGTCTTGGTGGTGTGACTCCACAATGTTGTCAATCTGCTTCAGATGTCTGTCAACCCACTTTGGAAGGTGAGTTGCAACCCATTTGCCTATTCCATAGATGGCCAGCAAACACAATGCCAGTGCTGCAACAGGTCCTGTCAGTACTTGAATCATAATTTGTTCTGTCATTGTTTATGCTCCCATTTATTAAGACCATGAGCCATACCCAAAGCAATTTGGGCGGCACCATAGGCATTCAACAAATCAATATGAGTGTCCATAAATATGGGTTCACAGCATATTGCAACTGGTCTTCCAACTCCTTTGATTGTGTAAAATGCGTTTTTTGTCCAGTCATCTGATTTACACTCAATTGGTTTGAATGTTCTAATAGTCTTTATTGTGGTCCGCATACCATCACATAAATCCACAGCCAATGCTTCTCCTAAGCTGCTGCGACAGTCATAGAAAAATGAACCATAGTGACCACCACCGGCATTGAGATGCATCGCCAGATACACCATTGGTTCATCATATTGGCTTGCATATTCATTAACTCGTGCATGCCTGGATGCGTATGAACCATCACTGATGGGTATCACTTTGTGTCCCATTTGAAGCAATCTTTGTTCCAGAATCAAACTGATATAACCTGTCCAGTGTGCTTCTTGTTCATCACTCGCTATGTTACCATCACCATTAATGTCCACAGAGGCACCACGGTCATCTATTTTGCTCGGTTTTCCTGCATGTTGTCTGTCAATAAATACTATCATGCGCACATTTTAACATTATAAAAATGGCATTTATGCAAGTTGTCTTGCATTGACCATACTGTTCTCTTCCATATGCAGTACAAATCTCCACTTTCCATTGCTCCAGCTTTTTGCAACTATCTGACATTTGTGTGCATCCAGTTGAAGATTGGTACTGGTGAAGCTGATCACATCTCCAATCTGAAGGTATCCAAACTGTGGAAAGGCAAACACTTCTACACCAAATGCACCCAATCCACTGATTCTGATTCTGTCTCTGGCTATCCGATAGGCTGTATGCAAGTCCCAAACAAATGGCAGTTCCATCACCACTTCACGCAATCCAAACCGACTGAATGACAAATCACTGACTGGATCACGCTGCACAAATGGATCTTGATTCCCAGTATGCTCTGGATCTATGCAGATACTTGCAAGATAGTGATCAAGTCTGGCAGTGTAGCAATATTTGATGGTCACTTTGTTGATTGGGTCAACTGGCAAAGGCTGCAGACCTGTCTGAACCTCAAACATTCCAGATTCCAGAATGTGATGCTGTGGCCTGATTTGGTCTTGTGTGAAGTACAGATTCAATCTTGGTTCAATCCCCTTCTCACCTGGAAAGACTTCAATGGGAAGATTTTTCACAATGTTTTGTGTATACCAATCCATCACCAATACACTTGGGTCATTCATGAACCCTGCAAACTTGTACCGGTTCAGAACTGGCAGTAATCCAATCCATGCTTCTCTGTTGTATTCCAGTCCGCTGCGCTCCAGACAAAATATAGAGAGATTCCCACCACCAGACAAACTTTGTCCGGTCAATGGATCTTGGATGCCTTCTCCAAACTCTCCCCAGCTGCACCAAAATGTTTGGTCTTCATCCAGTCCAGGTACAAAAGAATTATCTTCAATCACATGACCAACCTGATACGTGGTGAATGCATATCTGTGACCATCTGCATTCAATGCTGTGGATACATTGTTGACAAAGTTTCCACCAGTATCATCAAAGATTCTGATGCGACTTGCACCCACTTCACCCATTGCAATGATCAAAGTGATTTCTAAAGCTGAACCAGAACCAGTTGTGTCAATGATGTATGCTGGAGTCACCTTGGCTTCACTGATGGTCTCAAATCTTGCACTGCCTGATGATCTCAATGGCCACTTTCCAACCTGACCAAAGACAAATGGCACATATTGACCAACAGGAACATCAATGATTTTGCCCAAAGTCGCTGCTCGTTGGTCCAGTCCTGGAAAGACAAATGGATCTATTTCAAATGAGTTGTCCAGCAGTTTCTTCTGAATCAGATTGGTGCTGTTCTCGATGCTGAATATGATATTGCCTGCTGGCTTTGTCGGAGTCCCAATGATTGGATCTTTGACCTTACCTGTGAACAACTGCACGCGGTCTTCATACTTGAAGAGTGTGCTGCCATCCTTCACAATAATCATGGATAGTTCTGCATCAGCCAAATCCAAGCTGCGACCCTGCTTCCATTCTGCAATCCAATCAATGTCATTCCAAGTCAAGTCCAATGAAACACTGTTTGCATCAATGTTGAATCCAACAAACTCTGTCTGTTGGTCCACACTGGGATCACCAAGACCACCATTGTATCTGAATGTTTGATTGGTCTGTGCATCAATCAAATCAATTGGAACAGTGCTGAACCGGTATTCCATCCCTAACCAGTTCACGTCTAACAAAAAGCAGATTTCTCCACCTGATGCATCATCTGGATGTATCATTCAATCTCCACTAGATTCACTGTTGACAGTCTGAACAGTTCATCTGTTTCTTCATCTCCAAGAACAGAATCCATTGTCACAGCTCCAGTCATTCTGACCAGTGCTTGATTGTGGTATCTGTTGAACAGTTCACTGGCATCTTCACCAGTCTGCTTTGTCAATGAAGGCAAGTACACCATTGGTCTCTGCTCTGACATGTATTGTGCTATTCCAACCATACCAAAGACAGCATCTCCATAATGTGCAACCGGTCTTGCATCAGCATGTGTGGAGTATTGCCAATAATCTGGATTCAGTGCCATGATGTCTCTCGTGTCCACTGGTTCTGTCCATCCAATTCTAAAGCTGCGCCGGCCATCAGACATTTTGCGTGCATAGTATTGGCCATCATTGGTTTCATATGCCTGAACATTGGCATCAAAACTGATTGTGCGACCTCTTTGATACTGTGGTGCCATGAAATATACATTGCCAAAGACCATGCACCCTATTTGATAGTATCCTTCCAGTGTGCTCTGGTTGTCAATCTCAATTGCAAAGGCTATTCCACCAGCACCAGCAGCATTCTGAAACAGGTCTGCAACCAATGTGATGCTGGTTGGCATCAGTTTCAGTGTTCCACTGGTTGGAAGTGTACTTGGATCTGTCAGTGCTGTGTCAATCACCAGAACTGTCTGCTTGGAGTCTGATGCATCACTGAAAAGACCTTCACTGTTTTGCTTGATTTGTACAATGTGAGTATCATCACCAGATGTCAGTTCTGCTCTCCATCCACTGCATTCATTGTATTTCAAGTAAAAATCTTTTGATGATGTAGCTGAATACAGTGTTGAACCACTGCGCTTGAAGGAACCAACCAGACCAGTGCTGGAATCAATTGTTGCAAGATCATCCCAACTGGATCCATTCCATGAACGCAGTTTTCCAGTTCTCCAGTTGATATTAGAAAGATGCACACCAACCACATCAGACAGGCCTAATGATTTGGCAGTCGCTTGCACAACTGGATCCGTAAAAAATGCAATCCTTTCAGCTGCTTGATCATTTTTGCTTCTCCAGACAACTCTTGGAGATAATGAGACATCATAAAAGATGTGTTCCACTGGAAAGTCAAAGCGCGGTTTGATGGTGTACAGGTCTTCAGCGCGCGCTGGACTGTCTTTCGCAGACAACAGCAAACCTTCATCAATGTATGTGAATGAGCCATAACTTGGATACACTGCACCGCGTGACTCTGTGTTTGGTTTTCCATTGGAGCCATCAGAAACATGCATTTCACTCCAATATGATTCCATTGCAACTCCACTCAGTGTCACATGGCCCCATTCTAAAGTTCCTGTCAGTCCTGCTGGTTGGGTTGCCAATGTGACTGCTGTTTCAGTCCATTTCTTTGCTTGCTTTTCATCCCATTCACGATGGTACACCTTCACATCAGTTTTATCTTGAAACACCATGAACTCATGTGTCTTGGTCAAGTCCAGATTTATTGTTGATAGTGCAGAAGTGTGATCACGTACAACAAACTGACTGGTTCCAAAACGCAGCTTTAGTGAATAGGAGTTTGCGCCATCTGTGTTCTGAATCCTGAAGCATATGTGATCACCAGTAACAGTGTTGCCAGTCTCTACTCTAATCTTGAATCTGTAGAACTGACTGAAAAAGATATTGCCTTGGTAGGTGTATTCTTTGATTTGTGTGGATGTGGTGCTGATTTGCAATCCTTCTTCCAATATGGTTGCTGTTCCTGCTCCAAGTGTTGTATAGTCTGCACTCGTGTCTGGTGTCTGATTGTGCACCCAGTTGTCTTCAAATCCTTCATACTGGTTGCGCGCTGGCTGTGTGACCAGTTCTGGATGCTGCACATTGGACCATCCACCAAACATCATTCCAGCAATCGATTGCTTAGTAGTTAACATCAACATTGCACGGCCTTCCCACACAACAGCCTTTAGATTTTTTATCAAGGTGCTGGAGTTTGGACCATACATCAAACCAGTGTCAATGCCTGGTGTATTTGTCTGTGCAATGAACTCCCATGATTCACCAAGGTCATCTGATACAAATCCATAGATGTTATTGCTGGTGTCTCTAGCTGCAACAAAGATTCTTTGATTCTGAAACCAAATTGCAACAGACCCATCTAGCAATGTGGTTCCAGTTTGGGTTGCAAATGTCTTTGCACCACTGGAGATGTTGACTTCATTTTCAGTGGTATATGTTCCTGTTGCTGCTGCGATACCTGGAAAGGGTACTTTCAAAAAGCTGATTGTGTCTGTTGCTGATACATAGGCAAATCCAATCTGACCATCAGGCAAGGCACATCCAGCAGGGAAGGCATGATCTTCACCATAGTTCCCAAGTGTGAAAAAGGTTGTTCCACTGTCTCTGGAGACAAATTGAACCATGGCATTTTTGCCAAGTGCAGTCACCTTTGAACGTGTTCCAACCATCAATGTGACAATATCATCAGATACAATCAGTTGTGTGGTGTCAATATGAACACCGGATGCACCGACCAGAATGTCATTGTCAACCATGGCCCTTCTGCTGACTTGGGTCCAGTTGTCTCCACCATCATGAGACCTCCAAACAAACAAGTTCACTTGGTCCACTTGGGTGTAATCGAAGTAACAAACCAGCAGACTTCCATCTTTCAGTTCACAGATTGCTGGTTTTGCTGTGGTGTTTGGTGAACCTGAAATGCTAGCTGTCAACAAAGTCTGCAACAACTCTGGTGCTGCATTCCGTTTCTGTCTACGTACTGCAATGGTATACAATCCAGATACTTCCAGCTCAGAGACCCAAAACAAGGTTCCATCATCAGTTGTGCACGCACCATAATCATCAAAGAAACTGGTACCACTTCCAAAACTGAAATACTTCCAATCAGTTATAACATTGTTACTATTTTGTCCTAACTTGATGGAGTCTGAACCAAACCAACCGAATGAAGCTTTTTCACCTGGTGTCCCGCCTTCGATGGTTTCAACTGTGATGGTTTCAGATTGTTCACCGGCCATGGCCAAAGTCAATCCAGTGAATGATTGAACCGGTTTTGCAACTCCAGCGCGCGGGTTCTGTTGGCTGAATGTGCTTTGTGCAGTCCAAATGTTATCTGATGTTATGTTGACTGTTGGCAGAATGAATCCGCGCATCTTGTCTGGTGTTGTATTTGTTCCCATTTTAGTACGCTCTCAATCCGGTTTGTATTGGGGCTCTGAAGCCTATTTCTTTTGCGAATCTGCCAAAGTGCTTGAATGGTTGTATCACAACCACTTTGCTATCTCCAATGTTGCCTTCTTGAAGTTGCTGCACACCTTCTTCACCACCAATGCGCTGCACTGTAGCACGGTCCAAAACTGCTTCACCTTGAAGCACTCGTGCACCCATTTCATCAGGAGCCATACCACCCATGTGCATGGATGATTGTGGTGGTTGCTGTGCCATCACTATTCCTGTTTGTGCAGCTGCTGTTCCCAATGCCAGACCAATCTTGGCTTCTCTGAAACCAACTGGCAAAGCAGTTGCTGCCATCACTTGTTTTGCTGCCTCCATTGCGATTTCACCCACTGCAGCAACTTGTGACATTCTGAACAGCATCTTCATTGTCTTGCTGTTCTCTTTTCCATTCTGCTTTGCAAGTTCCATTGCAGCACTGGCAAACTGACCAAGACTTCCAAACAGTTCATCACCCTGCTGCATTGTATCCTGGACAAGTTCTTTCATTTGCCTTTGGGCTTTTTTCATTCCAGCAACTCTGATTTCATTGATTCTGTGTTCTGTCAACTCTCTTGCCAATCCGGTTTGTTCACTGACTTCACCAAGATGCTGAATCCGTTCCAGTTCTCTTTGGAATGATAATTCTTTTCTCTCTTCATCATTCAACAACATCTCTTCTGCAATCTTGTCCAGTTCTTGTCTTGCACTGGTCTGTCTGTCAAAAAATCTGTTCTCTGCTTCCATCAAATCATTCAACAAATCTTTTTCTTCTTCCAGTTTTTCAACCTTCTTTTCACCGTGCTGTACTTGTTTTTCTTTGGCTTTGGCAGTCTCGTTTTCAAACTCCTTAATCTGCATAGCCAAATCAACAGCTTGCTCTTGATGACCAACAATGATTTCCAATCCTTTTTCTTGTTTTGCAATCTCATTGGTCAATGCATCTCGTATCTTGGCCAGTTCATTATTCAAAGACAAATCATGCTTTGTCAGGTCAATGGTTTTGTTCACACCTTTGGTCAACAGCTGCAGATTGTTCAACCGTTCTTTTTCAGCATCAGACAACAATCTTGCATCAGCGACTGAACCAAGATTTGCTTTCATCATGCTGTTTATCAAATCCAGTTCTTCTTTCCTGCCATCAATCACACTCTGTTGCTGGTCAATGTTGGTCTGGAACATTGCTTTGGTTTTGCGTTCAGTCTGCCTCAATGCAAGTTCATACTCTGTGATCTGGCCAGTCAACACAGCATATTCATCTTGGATCTCTCCAAGTTTGTTCAGTGAATCTGTGAAGTTTGCTTGCAACTCTTTATATGAATCAGACAAACTGCGCTGAGCTTCTCTCAAATCCAAAGTCAATTGCCTGGCCTTTTCAATCTCCTGCTGATAGGCCATGTATCCAAGTGTCAATGTTCCAACAGTGGCAGCCAGTGCAACAACAACTGGATTTAATGCAGCAAATGACATTGTGAGACCTTCAGTGACTGCAAATGCATCAGCAATGCCATCAGCAGCTTCAGCCAACTGTGGATTCACTCCACGCAATGCAAGACCAATGGAACTGAAACCACGGTCTATGTCTCCACTGGCATCACCAACGCGCTCCAATCTCTCTTCTGCACGCCTTGCAGAATCCTCGAGTTCATGAAACTGGTGCGCGCCTCTTCTGGCTGCCTGTGCTGCCTGTTGTGCTGCCTTCTTTGATGCTTCAGATGATTTCTTTGCTGCCTTTTCAGCCTGTTTCAGTTGCCTGTCTAAAGCTGCAACCATCTTCTTGGCTTCTTGGTCTGTTACATTGGGTATGGTCTTCAGTTTTGCCAACAAATCATTCAGGTTGGCTTTGTAACTGATTTCAATACTTTTCTTCTGTTCTGCCATGGGTCACACTCTCTTCATCAAATCATTTGCCAAGGCCTTCACAACCTTGTTTGCAGTTTTCCTGTGTGGTTTGATCAAAGTTTCATCAGCAACCCGGCGCCCAGTTGGTTGGATGATGTCTTGTCTTCTCCAGTTTTCAGAATCTACACCATACCGAATAACATAACTGTATGGAGCAGTGTTCTTCAGAAACACAATGAAATTTCCATTGGCATCCACTGACATTCCACGTTTGAATCTTTTGTATGATTCCAGAGATGTTTTCCTTGAAAAGACCACATTGCCTTCACTATCTCTGCGAATCTGTGGTTTTCTTTTGGGCCATTCTCGTACAGCCTCTTTTTCAATCCGCTTCAGTTCTGCATCCATGATGGCTTCAGCACCAGGAGCAACAGTCTTCAAGAATCCCATGAACATATCTTGCATGTCTTCTTGAATGGTCACTGTTGCATTTCCTGATGTGTATTTCTTCATGGCTGAACCCTTTTCTTGATCATTGCTTCCATTTTAGCCATTTTTATGGCATGTTGTCTGTCCTTCTTTTGTTCTGGAGTTTCACAATGCAATCTATGTTCTGCCAATACTTTCAATTTTGTCGATGGTTCCAAGTTATAAAACCAATCGGGTTCTTGATTCCATCTTTGAGCTATGCGCATAACCATCAAATCAAACGCACCCCACCGACTAACTAAAAATTTGCAGTGTCTTCCACTTCTTCTTCAGTGGGTATCATTGCACCCATTTCCACCAGCACTGCAGAACCTTGCTGATATATTTGTGCTGGAGTCATGCCAGCATCTAACATCCGGTCCAAACACTTGAACCCAAATGTGATTGGGTCTCCAGTTGCCACTGGATATGCTGGAAGACATTTGGCATGATTCACACCAACTGCAATTGCAGCAGCGCACAATCTTCCCAACTGTGCTCTGTTTGGTTCTGAACCCCATATGCTTACAAAGTCAAGACATACAGCTATTGATTTTGGCAGAACAATTTCATGCTCTCCAAGTTTCTTCAAATCTACTTTCATTTTGCACCTCTGATTCTATGAAAGTTGGGCTATCCATCGGATAACCCAAAGTTTTTTGAAATTCCAGACTGTCGATTATGACAACTGATTCACACCACCATAACAAGTGAAGTTTAATGTGAATGCACTTGGGTCACCTTCAGCAAAGTCCAATGCACAAACACACTTGGACAAACCAACAATGTGATCACCGGAATCATTAAAGTCAGTACCTTCAGCAGTGTATCGAATGTCAATGCAATAGTGTTCAACAAACGGTGTTCCAGCTTCACCAGTTGAAATGTTTGCAGCATATGCACCACTTTGATTTATAAAGTCACGCACAGAACCAACATCAGCACTTGTGAACTCTCTGAAGTGAAAGCTGAAACTTCCTGTGATACTTTGTTCATCCTGCTTGCGAATGGCGGCAAAGGAACCACGGTCCATAACAACTAGTTCACTAAACTGCTGTGGTTGTGAGAATGAAAAATTTCCATCTTCGAATGCAACTTCAAGTACAACAGGTGTACCAGTTCCATCAAGTAGTTCAATTTTTCCATCTCTTTTTGTCTTTGGAATATTTGAATAAGCCATGTCAGCTCCTGTTTATTGTGTGTAAGGTTATAAAGTCGATGTATATTAGCATAAATTCTTGGGAGTCTGTGACATCACGTGTGCTGGATACGTAGCGAACAGTAAACATATTTTTTGGGGATGAAAACACACCCAAACATGCAGAAATGATTTCCTCTTCTTGGTCCATGGCTAAATCATAATCAGTTGGGTAAATGTCAAGTGGTCTAAGTCTATATGAAAAAACCACTTGCACAGGTGTGCTAATATATTGTCCAACTGCACTGCGTTGCCGTTCTTCCATGGCTGAACTGGATGCCATTGATACCGAAAACGCCAAGTGTGCAACAGTGTTTTCAGTCCTTCCAAAAAAGTCTGGAGTGTGCTTGGACTCCTTGAATCCAGTTATTGCAGCAATCTTCTCTGCAAATGCCTGTCTGATTTGACTCAGTTTCATCTTCTGCGACCTGCTCTGAATCGGTAAAATGTTCCAGGTTGTGTGGTGAAAATCACTGGCTGTTTTGCTTGCCTTTTGTTTGGTTGGTCACTCTGGCCATCATGATCATAATCATACACGAAGTTGATTTGTTTCCATTCATATTGATACTGCTTGAAGTGTTCACTGGCTAAATCTAAATATCGCCCGTTGGACTGTCCAAGACTGGAATGAAAGTCTCTGAATATATAATACAAAGCAAGGTTCTGATGTGCAGCACGGAATGCTTCAGGAGACATCACCAAGTATTCAAGTCCACCACCTTCAGTGCGCATCTTCTGAATCAGTGTGTACCATGCTTCATCAATGTATGTTTGATAACTGGTCAATGTGCTTGGTCTGATGTCTGCTAGCTGTGAATATGTGCTGGTCAAATCTCCATCACTGACAACTGGATACAATCTGCGCTTCACAACTGCTGCATTTCTTCTGAAGTTGTATGCTCCTCCAGAAAAAGTGATCTCCCATTCTTGCAAGTATCCTTCACCAAGATTCAATGTGGATGCCAGATTGGATGAACTATGTGTAAACTGTGAAATGTTTCCTGGAGATGTTCCAGCAGCTTCATCAACAATCTTTGTTCCATCAGGTGCAATCAGACTGTATCTGACATCTGATGGAACCACCAATGCACCATCTCTGAAGACTGGCAGTGTTGTCAGTTGTGACTTTCCACGTTCTAACAGTTCTGGAACCTTTATTTGTGGTGCATATGGTGTTGAATCACTCATTATTAAAATCCTCGTAAACTGCAAGGCCTCTTTTTTCATATTCAGCAATGAATGCTTTCATATCCTTCACTGTATCACGAATTTGATCCAGTTTGGTCTTCATTTCTGGCAAGTGTTGTTGTTTGACCAAATTGTCAATCACTCTTCCATTTCCCTTCTCAGCTGCAGCCAGTTCCCAAAAGTGAACTTCAGGTGTTCCAAGAATGTTGGAACGTAGCAGATTCACACACCATACATGAAATGAATCTGTGTCCATCTTTTCAATCAGTCTGTTTGCAACCACTTTGATATGCATCCATTTTGGAACGTGATACCGACCACCACGAACTTGATACACATGCATATAATCAAATTTTGTTGGGTCCAAATACACCCAACCTGATTGCTGCAGTTTTCCTATTCTGGAACCTGGGTTTCCAATCTCTCCAGAGATTTGTTGGATACCGTTGACACCTGGGATGACTCTTTCCATTCTCAAATGTGGCACAAAGAATCCTTTGCGTTTTGTAACTGTTTTAGCCTTTTCACCCTTGCCAGTAACAACTTTGACATCTCTGTAGATGAAATGCCAGTTGGTTGGATGCCATTTATAGTAAAATGGATGATTGGGCTGTGCAGGCAGGAATGTTTGTGCCTGCTGTGTCATGGGTTGCCATGATGTGGGTGTGATTTCCATTGTGTGTACCTCGTTGAAAAAATGGTGGCAGCCATTGCAGGCCACCACCATGATTGGATTGTGTCAGATTAAACTTTTGAGATCAAAAGACATCCGCGTGCATCATCAATGATGGACATACCAAGATATGCATGTCCAACAATGCGCGTTAATGCTTTGTCTGCTTCACGGTCCATCTCAATCATCACTTCTCCCATTTCCATGGATTCAGCAGCACCAGGAAGACCAGCAGGCATTCCAGTTGCAAAACCAATAGCACCAGCAGCAAACACAGCACCTTGGTGGTCTGTTCCATCATTCACAATGTATGATGAAGTGTAGATTTCAACACCCATGAAGTTTCCTTTGTAATGACTTCCTTTGGCACTGATGGCATCATATGAAGCAGCGATGAACTGAAGAATACCAGTGTTTTGTGCAAGAATATCATCTTGAAGGTCTGCGAACTGCTTTGGATGCAACAATGCAACATATGGTCCAGGAGCACCCTTGCCACTGCTAGCTTTTTCTAATTCTTGGATTGCTGAAAGGAATGCTGCAACAGTCAAATCAGTGTTGGTTGTTCCTTTTACAGTTCCAAAACCACTGGCAGTTGCACCAGTCAAGTTGGCAAACAATGCATCATATGAAGCTGCGATTGAATCAGCAATGCGAAATGGATCAATGTCACCAGCACCAAGACCAGTCATTGAGGCCATATCACTGATTGAATATGCAAGTGAATTACGCTTGCAAACAACATCAACAAATGCATCAGTCAAAGCAGTGTCAGAGACTTGACCAGCTTCCGTTGCACCAGTGAACGCTGAAAAAGCATCGAAGCCATCCAGGCCTGCTTTACGTACACGGATGGTATCTGAACCAAGTCCATTGATGCTGCCTACAAAGTCAACAAATGGAGTATTGCGAAGGTTGGAAGAGTCAGTCAATAATAGTCTGATTTCTTGGCTGATCATCTTGGAAAGTCGAAGGTCCTCGGTTGGATTCGACAGATTTCTTTGGGTTATTGTACTCATGTTAAACACCTAAATAGTAAAAAGGTTTGTATTGGATTGGTTTGGTGTGGATCTTCTGCTGTTGCGGGTGCGACCCTTCCACTATCAAAATGTGTTTGTATATATTCTAAACGGTATATTCAGGTTATGCAAGTTAAAAAAAACCCCGCTGGAGACAACGGGGAAAGGGAGGCACAAACCTTTTTTTTGGGGAACGTTTACAGGGAAACAACTATTTCAGCACCAGAAACATTGATCACTGATTTTACTTTGACATTGTTAGCATCAACCAACTGCACATCCAACTGTATCAAGTTACCACTGCTATCATATGCTGACACATGAATGATTTTTTCACCAAGACCATGATTCAAAGTTGCAAAAGTGTTTGCAGTAAGGTTTTGTGGTGCGAAGGTTTTACGAAATGAAGACTTCGCAACTAACACTTGACCACTTGCAACTGTCGCCATGTTACCGGCTGCGGAATCTGCACTGATGGCCGCTTGTGCTCTTGCTGTAGTAAAATAAAGATTTGATGAACCTTCAGATATTACATCAGTGTCTGCAGTTAAACTGATTTGTCCATTGCCAGAGTTGTATGCAAGTCCAGAACCTGAAACACTGACAGCAGCTCGGGCGCGGGCATCAGTGAAATACAAGTTTCCAGATTCTGCAACATCTCCGGTATCAATTGACATTGAAATAACACCAGTGCCACTGTTGTATGAAAGTATACTTCCAGAAACAGAGATAGCAGAACGAGCGCGGGCATCAGTAAAGTACAAATTAGATGAACCTTCAGAGATGCCATCAGAATTGACATTAAGTGAATATGTACCATTGCTGGAGTCATAGGAAAGACCAGAACCAGCAGCAAACAATGCACGGATTTCAGCTTGATCGGCTGTGAATTCACCAGTGCTAGCATTGTAGTTTATACCAGCAGAAGCAGACAAAGCAGCACGCACTTCAGCAGCTGTGACATCTCCACCTTCAATCTCTGCCCAGTCGGCATCAGTTCCAGCAGTTCCACCATTATGGATGAAAGTCTGTGCACGGCCTGAAACAGCAGTCAAAATGATAATGTCACCTTCTTGCTTTTCATCTCCGCTTGTATAGTTAGCCGAAATCCAATTAGCCAATGAAGTTTGAGTTGTATCCACAGACACATCAGTGATGGTTAATGGCTTCAGTTTGAGTTTCTTTTCTCCACCTTCAGTCACTAATTCAGCATAGTTGGCTGAATCTGAAGCGATGCCCACAACACTATTGGCTTCAAGGTAGGATTTTGTTACGGCATGATTGTCTGCTGAGGGAGCTTGATTTAGTTGAACGACACCTTCAAAAACATTTGTGGGAGCTAAAAATTGCATGATTATTTTCCTGTGTAGGGAGTTGTTAAGATTTTGTCCAAGTGGACTGTCAGTATTTTATCTGATGAACACTGAACCGGTGGTTGCATTTGCGAAAGTCACGATTAACTGATTCACTGACACATGTTCAATATCAGCAATCACCAGTTCATTATTGATCAAAACCTGAACATTGGGTATATATCCAAGATTATGATTGATGGTCACCTGTGTGGAGTTTGTGAAAGTGTGCTCCTTCGGTCTCGAAGGAAAGAAGACTGATTGTGCCATGTGTGCCCCTGGTTATTCTTCTTCAATGATTATGGTCACCTCTGCTGAAGCTGCAGATTTGGTTGCCACTTGAAATGTGTTGTGTTGATTTGTTCCACGCCCTTTTTTTATTGCAAGGTATCCAGCTGTGTGCACAAATGCTTTTCCAACTCCACTTGTGGAGCCTCCTTCAGTCCCTTCAGTTGAAACAAAAATATCAGCTGTTTCACATCCAAATGTAATTGTCCTACCTTTTGATGGAATGGTCACATCTGTCCAAGTCTGATTTGCAGTAAAGCTTTTTATAATTGGAAAAGTGCTAATTGACTGATAACTTTGTGCCATTTTTATCTACCTCGGCTCGGCCATGCTTTTCTGATTGCATCTCTGTTTGCTTTGTAGAATTCAAAATCATCTAAACCACGATTCAAAAGGTTTGTGGATTGCATTGGTGCTGGTGCGGTTCCAGTATTGGTCTTAGGTGCAATCAATGCTGGTTGTTCTGCAACTGGTTCTGCTTGGGCAACTGGTTCTGCATCAGTCGATGTGGTTGCTGGTTTTGCTGTTTCAGTTTGTAGATGGTATCGCAATGTCACTGGCGCTGTGGATGGGTCTGCCTTCATTGCTGCCAACCATTCATTCAATGCAGGTGCCTTTGCATCTCCTTTGGTCGCCTTTTCATATTGCCATTCAACCAATTCACGCACTTCTGCATCCACAATACCCAAATCCGCCATTGCTGTATGTCTGGAATAACGATTGTTAGCAGAATCAAGTTCTGATTCCAACTCCTGCACACGTGTTGACAACTTTTGTATCTTCTCCAGTTCTCCACTTTGATTGTCATATTGTTCTTGGATGGTTTTCGCTGCCTCTTCTGCCTGAATGGCTCTGGCAGACAGCTTCTGAATACGATCTTTGAAAGCATTTTCAATGTCTGCTTTCAAAACGAATGTCTGTCCTTCATGTTCAATTGTTTTCATTTTGTGCCTCTTTTGCTCTTTTTTGTTGGTGGTTAATATAATCTTTCAAGATTGCGATTGCGACCGGTTTATTATCCCATTGCATTTCTTCTGGTATCTCCATAAAGTCTGCCAAAGTCCAGAATGGAAGCCAGTGATCATACAATCGCATCATCTTTTGCGTGTTTGGGTGACTAAACTCATATTGACAGTGTGGATGCACAATCCTGATGGTCTCCACCAAACAAATGTTATGCATGGTTGACAACCATTCCACCTTTGCTGTCAATGGGTCAAGACTGCTGCGACATTGCTGACATATCAATGCTGGCATCATGTGAACTCCGCACGTTCTCTGCGAATCTGCAACAGGTATTCCCTTGCTTCTTTTGGGTCCATATCATCATACATCATCATGACTGCAGTGACTGGAGAAATCAAACCAGCATTCATTTTTGCAATGATGTCTTCTCGCTGCGCTTGCATCTCTGTTGGTGTCAATGGCATGCTGTGATATGAAACACGATACCCATCCTCTGGAAGATTTGTGCCAAGAAATCTATTGGACAACATTGCAGTTTTTGCAAGTAACTCCTCATCAGCCATGCGAAATACAGGAGCAAACTTCTTCTGTGCTTCACGTTGGCCAGCTTTAGAAACAGACAAACTGTATCCACTGCGCGGATCTCCATTTGATCTCGACAGTTCTGCGGGAGACAAACCTGCAGCCATTGCAACACGCATTTCATATTTGGCAATAGACTCCAACAAATCATGTGGATCTGTTGCAATCCCAAATGAACCCACCATTGGTTGTCCCTGCGCATCAGGATCTTGGGTGAACACCAAAATGCTGGATGGGTCTGTGGAGATGGATGCACGGCGTGCAACACTGTTCTGGTCAATCTGACTTAGACCGGCCAAAGTCAATCCAGCCACATACTTTTGTGACCAAGATGCACTCTTCACCAAATGAGTCCACATGGAATACAGCACAGCAGAAGTGAGTGAACCATAGACCATTTGACTTCCAAAGTATGGATCCCACAAATACCCAGTCTTTTCTGCATGGTACATCACAACTGGAATGAATGGAGTGTTGTTGGCATCTCTGTATGGGTAGCCAAGTCCTTCATGTGTTGGATGTCCCATATACATTGTTGATACATCTGCACCAAGTGTTCCATCTTGATTGATTTCAAACATTCCAAATCTTGGGTTCTCCATATCTCGGATGTCCAAAACATCAGCAACCCAAACAAACCCTTTTTCTGATTTGCGCAATCTGTATTCTTGATAGTACATTGGAACATCAGGTTGGTCTGGATGCGCTTCACAATATACTAGGTCAGGTGTGACCAATCTGTATTGTATCCCTGGGACTCGTGCTGGCATATTTTGGGTGTGTGGATTTACATCAATTCTAATCATTGCTTCACGCAAACCAATAACCATTTGTTGTGTGCGCTGCATCAGCTGCCACAACCCAGCTTTGGTCACTAATCCTTCACGGCCAACCAATGCATCCACATCACCATTCATGTTTGTGACTGCTGGATTCTCATGATACAATACTGCAAGCTGTCTGGTGATTTGTTCAAATGGATTTGAACTCATGTCACTTGGTCCCCATGCTTCTCTTCTGTCTGGTGGGAGATGTCTGGAAAGTTCATCCTCCAAGTCTTCTGCCCATGCTCCCAGTATCATTCGCCGGCGCAGTCCTGTGTGGTCCCATCGGGCCTGTTCTCCCGCATTCAGTGCAAGTGGTTTCATTGGTTTATCATTATACATTTTAGAACCTCAAATGACTTGGAATGTTGGTAAATCTCTGATTTTCAATAACTGGAGTTACACAATAACGCAATGCATCAACACAATGACCCCATTCATCTCTGGACCTTGCAGATTGATTCTTCTTCATGGTCCATCTCTGGATGGATTGGATTGTGCGGTTGCACTTCGGATGAATAAAAAACTGTTTTCTGGCCATGATTGAATGAATCATTGCACTGCCATAGTATACACTGTATCTTGGCTTCTTGATAGTGCGTATCCTGAATGGCAGTTGTGGCATCCTTAACATGTTTTCAAACGCTCGCATCAATAGACTATTCGACATCTTTCCAGAGCCATTCTTGCCACTGCCAAAGTGCACATTGTCACCAGTCCACAAACATTGTGCAGGTTGTACATTGTTTCTGGTACACATTTCTATTATTGCTCTGGCATGAGATTCAGGTGGTGCAGCTCCGGATATGTATTCATCAAGCACATAAACCCATGGATCTTGGGGATTAGCCACATTGACTGCAGACAGCAATGCAATCTGTGTATTTGGCTGTGAACCGTGATCAATACCAATTGCCATTGAATAATTTGCTGGTGGTGGTGGAACACTAGAAATCATTGATTCATCAAAACAGTCAAAAACCCTTCCTTCAGGTATGCCAATTACAAAGTCTCCATTTAAGCGCGCATTTCTGTCAATCGGCAAGTATGTTTGACTGATTCTGTCAATGGTCTCCTGTGTCATGGTTGGTTTGCAGTATTTGGGTGTTGTTGCATCCACTGTTAAGGGTGCTTTTGTGCAAGATATGACTCCTTCTTCAACTAGTTTCTGCATGTATCGCACATCCTGCCCAACTGGAGTCATTGTTACTGCAATGGTTCCACTTTTACCACCTGCCCCACCTCGAAGGGTTCTGGCTGCAATTTCGTTCCAAACTTCCTGTGGTACTGGTTCATCAACATGCACAAAGGAAGCTGTGAATGATGCCAATCCAAGACCTTGGTTGGCTGTCTTGATGTATATGATGGATCCATTGTTGAATCTCACTATTGGGTTCACTCCTCTAAATCCCTTCCCTGGTACAAACTCACAATCTGGATGCAGTGTCCCTTTGGGAGTCAGTGCATATAACTTTTCTTGAATGGTAACTGACTGTTGATGGGAGTGTGTGATCAAGTATGCTTGGATTGGTGGTGGGTCTGTCTTCAGATATGGATGTGTTCCAAGACATCTGTGCAACAGTTCCACACATCCACATGTGGTCTTGCCAACTTGGTTGCCTCCAAGGAACAATTTGATTTTAGATCCATCTTTCAACCACTCTTCTTGTGGTGGAGTTGGACAAAAATAATCCAGTGGATTGTTGTTTGCACGCGCCTTAAGGCTTCGCATCTTCTTGGTGGCCTGCTTAATCGACATCAAAAAAAACCCCAATACAGAAAGCCCCTTCTTGGATGACTTCCAGGATTGGTCTTCCCTGCAGTTTCGCAATCACGCTGCAAGTCTTCAAAAAATACAGAGTGCGTGGAATGCTCCCGCTCCTCCACCTGCTGACCAGACTTTGATTGGTCCCTATTTCGCGCGCCAACCATGCAAGTGTTTTGCCCTCTTTGGTGACACTCTGTCTGGCCCATTCTCCAAAGTTCATCATTCATCCCGTGACAGTCGCATGGATCACATAAACAACATTCACAAACATCATTGCTTTTTTTGCTTTGCATGCATCTTCCTTTTCCATCTATATTCAGCATGTACCATTTCTGAACAATTCATCAATGATTCAAATACAAGCTGTCTTGGACTTCGTTCTTGAGCTGCTGCAAACACTTCACACATTCCAATCAAATATGGAAGTTTTGGCAAGTACTTTCCAGAGAACCACCTTTCAACGCTGGTTGCACTGTAACCAGTTTTTTTACTAAGCTGTTCATATGTTAAACCACTTTTTGAAATTTGTAGTTCTAACCAATGAGCAAAAAATTCATTTCCAATGTATTTCATTTTCTTGCATCCAATACTTCAAGGCATTTTTCAATCTCCATTTTGTTTTCTGAACACTGTTCAATGATGAAAAATGTGTTTGCAATGTTGTTGATTTCTTCACACTCTGTTTGGCTGGCTCCATCTCCTTCACGGGTCTGCAGTCTGCAGAACATTTCTCTGCATAGCATATCAGTATGGTCTTTCATCCAGTCTTTAGAACAGGAAACTGCTAACAAATCAGTACTGGTTAACTGTTTTCTTATTTCTTGGTCTCCCAACTGCAGCTGTGATTGCAATGAAGACAACTGAAACAGTGTAGCATTTTGATTCTCGATGATTTCAGATTGTTTGTTGTTCTTGGAGTGAATCCAAGTGGTCACTGCACTGGTTCCAATCGTACCAGTCAACAAACCAATCAAGATTGCTGTGGTTATGGTCATTCTGTCTCCTTGTTTTGATGATATGTTCGCCATCATTTCATAAAAAGGTTTCATTCTGCACTTTTGTTGTGTATTTGTATCACATTTCCCATATTTCCAATATCCGCTTCCAAGCGTTGTCTCAATATGGGTGGAAGAGAAATAATGGCATTTGAAATCTCCTGCAGCAACTGTTCATCAGTCAACCCATCCATTTCATCCATCATCCCTTCTTCTGCTTCCACTTGTCTGATTTGTGCAACCACTTGAAGCAACTGTCTCTGAAGTGCTGCATATGCTTGCCAAGATTCTGATGATTCAGCTTTAGCCATTCCACGTTTCAAATCAATAGCCTGCACTTTCAACAGTTCCAATGTGTTGTCTGGCATCTCCACTTGTTCTTGATCTGGCTGTGTGTTCTGTCTGTCTTTGCTGTATCCGTGTCTTCTCTCCAGCATCCATGCACTGGCCTTCCAATCTTTGGCACTGGCTTCAGTGATTGTGCCAAGGTGAACCATTGCACCTTCAATCTCTGCACTTTTTACATTGTTCAAAAATGTTGAATATGCACGCTCTTTGGGATCTTCACCTTTTTTCAACCATCCCCAAAGTGTAGTTCTGGAGATGCCTGCATAATCTGCTGCCATCTCATATGTGCAACCAGCTGCGATTGCTTTTATGATTCTCTCTTTTCTTGGTTTGGTGAACTTGCTTGGTCTGCCTTTTGGTTTTGTCATTTTTGTTCCTGTAATCGAATTGCATCCGTTTATGGTGTCAGTTTTTTTGGAAAAATATAATGGTAGCGCAAAAATATCGTGGTGGTGGCAGTGCGGGGGGGGGTGCACCCGTACACATGACCTGTGGTGGGCTGCCTTGTGCCTGCTGGGCTATGTGAACAGCTTCATTTGTCTAGTGTGTTCATTATATCTTGAAACTGCTGCTGTGTGGTATTCTGTATCAATCTCCCAACCATCAAAGCTTAAATCGCAATCGTGCGCTGCTATTGCACTTGAACCGCTTCCAAGATGTGTGTCAAGTATTTTCATTTTTGGAGTTGTATACTTTGCAAACAACCAATGATACAAAGCAACTGGTTTCTGTGTTGGGTGAATCTTTCCAGAATACCTGTTGTCATACTTATATAATTTTGTTGTACCTTTGAATGAAGTCCAAGCTAGTTCAACCTGACTAAAGTTTTGCCAAGGTTGGCACTTATCCCATGTGATCCATTCTCTAGATGCTGGCAATTTATCAGTGAAGTATTGACCACCCCAAATGATTTGGTGCTTAGATACTCTTAACAGCTGGTCAAAGTATTCTTGATTTGGTGCTATATCCCAGTGTTCATAACTTCCATAATGAAATGCTCGACCTTTTAATTCTCCTCTCCCTTTTGTTTTTCTATCATTTCCACCTTTTATTGCACCAAGTCCAATCATTCCATAAGGAGGATCCACAACAGCCAAATCATAACTGTTGTCTTTCATTGTTTTCATTGCTAGTAGTGAACATCCCAAGTTCAAATTAACTGTCATATCGTGCTTGCTGTGTGTTGTGGTTGTTATGTGAATCTAAATCTGCGACCCTTCTCATTCAATGCCTTGCGTGCATCTTCAAAAAGCTGTTTGTCTGCTGTCTCGACTGTGCGACCCTTGGCAAGAAATGAATAGATTCTTGCTCTAGCCCATTGGTCTTGGGTTGCACCAGGTCTGTGACCAACTGCCCATGCAGCTAAACCTTTTTCATAGACTTCTTTGATGATGGGTCTTGGAATCTCTGTCACTCTGGCCACTGCTTTGATGAATCGTTCTCTGGTGCTTCCAGTTCCCTTGGTTGTTTCTTCTTGGATGGTTTCACGCAATCCAGTTTCAGCAATGCGCTTGGTGTATTTGCTTGGTTTGGTCTTGGCCTTTGCATCACCTGGCAATGCCTTGAAAGACTTCTTGCCTTTCAATCTTTTGCGAATCTCGGCGCGCCTGCGGTCCTTGGTTGATTCTCCAAGACCTTTGGTGTATTTCTTTGGGACTTTGGCAGCCATCATTTCACCTCATCATCAAGTATCTGCAATCCATTCTTTTCCAGTGGTTGAATGTGGATGCAGAAGTGTTTGAATGCTTGAATGTAGTCCATCGACTCTAGCAATATATCCATGATGATTGTGAATGAGTAAACAACATTCTTTTCATCAATGATTGCTCTGTCAAACTTGTCATCCAGCTTCACTTTCTTTTTCTTCTGTTTGTTCTTCTTTTGGGTCTGTTTCCAGTCTTCTTCTTCTTAGGCTTCATATAATACATGTCATTTTCTCCTGCGTTTCATGCGTTTCATGTAATTATCCATTCTTTGTTTACGTGTGCGCCTTTTCTGTTTTGGCTGTCTAGGGATGGGTAGTTCACCATCTTTGAACATCCGAAATGCAATTGCAGTTGCTTGCTTTTGTGCATAGCCTTCACGCATCAATCGCACAATCTTCCTTGATATTGCATAGTTTTCAATTTCTGTCCTCGGCATATCAAATCCAATAAATATCATCATCAGAGTTTTCTTCTGTTTTATTTGTATCTTTCTGCAACTGCTGTTCTTCTAATACTTTCAAGGCTATCTGAATAAAATCCAATGTCATTGGATGTTCTGCATGGTCATCAAATTCTACACCATCTCCGGTGAAGTGAACTAACATGACATCATCACCATTGTGGTACAAATAGCCACATCCATTGAAATGTGGATACTCTGCACCATGTTCATCAATCTTTACTTGAAATGCATTTGCTGCAGCAATGGGATCAATTGGAACAGGTGACTTGATGCCCCTCAACAACATTTTAACCAGTTTAGTTATGTTACTTTTAGATATACTCATATGTAAAGGGTAACACATAATTTTCACTTTAACTATTTATATCGGGACAACTATCATGCCAACAATCGCAGTGCCTAGAAGAATCCAACTGATTGCAAACAGAGCCATCGAATTCAATCTTTCACTTCCAATATCTAAAAGAGCATCATACAAAGATCAAAATAACAAACGTGTACCAGGAACCGGAATGCGCACTGCTCGGAGATTGACCAGTGGTAAAGTGGACTTACAACAATTAAAACTGATGGATGCATGGTTTGCAAGACATGGTGAATCTAAAGCTGAAGCGAAGGCAAGACAAGACAAAACATCAAAAGCAGCCATTGCATTTGCTCTGTGGGGTGGAAAAGATGCTGAAAGATGGGTTAAGGGTGCAATCAAAAAACTAGAATCTAAGTGACCAATACACCACAATTGCCAAGAAATACACGTAAATACACGTAAATACACCAGAATACAGGTAACTGGATTTGCATTTTGATCCGTTACTATCGGTTCATATAGCCTTTAATATATAATATATATACAAAATCATTTCAAAACTTTTTGAGTAATCACATAAATATATTTACAGAGATGACTAGAGATATCTAGAAAGTGCTGGAATCTGATGAAAGTCCAGTTAGAATCAAGTGTTTTACCAAATTTTTTACGTGTATTTTGGTGTATTTTCATTGCAATTTGGTGTATTTTATTTAATCTGCAGTAACTAAAATAAAAAGGGTAGCCTACCAACCAAGAAAGCAAGCTACCCAAAACAACCATATCTTTTGTATCAATAAACTGACTACGCAGTTCATACGTAAAGTAACATGTTCAATCTTGTTTGGCTCTCCACATTCTACATTTGTTTTTACTTGAATAGAATTGCTCATAACCACAATCTCTGCATATCTGTGCGATACGTTTGGTGAATCCTTGGTGCTGGTTTGCTGCAGACAGATTCAGATGGTCCATGATTTGTGTTGTAGTTGCAAACCCATTGTTGTGACTGATACAATCCAAGACTTTGACTGTCCATGGGTCATCAATAATAAAAGCCTGTTGGTAGTCCATCAATCTGTCTTCACTATCTTCAGTCAACCACCATTGAACTCCTTCATTGTACCAGTGCAACGCCTCAGCCCATAGCTGATTGCGATTGTTTACAATGAATTCAGTATTAATCTTCTTCGTAATCTCCACAATCCAAAATCTTCGCTCCGGACCATCAGACAAAAACTGATAATCATTTGTAGATGCTGTGAAAACTGTTCTTCTCTGTCTCTGGACTGGCATCTTGGCATATGATGGTCTATATCTGTCACTTGCTGAAGTCAGAAACTGTTTGGCATTTGCAGCTGTTTTTCCTTGAAGTGCATGCATTTCTGCCAACTCCCAAATCCAAACACCAGATTGATGCAACAGTTCATATGAATCTTTGTGACTGATGTTGATATTGGAATCTGAGAACCATTCTTCACCGGCCAACAGTTTCAGTGCAGTTGATTTGCGCATCCCCTTTGGACCTACCAAAACCATACATGTGTCCATTTTGCATCCAGGTTGCATCACACGTGCAACACAACTGATGAACCATTTGCAAGACATTTCAGAGACCAGTTCTTCAGTTCCATCGGGTGTCTTGGCATTCAAAGTGTCTTCAAAAAATATTGGTATGCGCTCTGTACCATCCCACTTTGGAAGATGCTCTAACCATTCTTTTATTGGTTCAATGGTTTTCTCTTGGGCAACCATAATCACAGAAGCCCGCAATGCTTTGTCTGTCACTTTGTATCGGTAATGTTCTTCAAAGTTTAATGCTATGCGTTCAAGAATTACATCACTGACCATCTCACCATCAAGCAAGATTTGATCACTATGTTCATTGTAGCAAAGTGATGCATACCGTGGATCACAGCGCAGAATGCTGGCCGTGTTCCATCTACAGTTGACTGGTATCATAATGTTTGTCCCTCTTTTGGTTGATTTGCGCAGAGTGTCCCAAGTATCAATGTGGGCTTCAGGTGGATTCCTTTTGTCCTCTACAACAAGTCCAGTTGCTTGTTCCGCCAATTCAATCAGAAATGCTGTTTTTTCTTTTTGTGTCATGTGTTTAAGTGTCATAATATGTCTCTAAATTGGTTGTTTTGTTTCTGATCAATGTCATATCAGTTGTTCAAATCTGCCATACCATCCACAGCTGTTAGCATGGTTACATGTTGGCCACTTGTATGAAGTTGGAATGGATGGGTCAAGGCTAAAATGTACACTGTTACGACCACATTGTGGGCATTGAATGTGTCTTGCTTCATTGCCTTGGATGGTTGCAGCGGTTTTATTTGCAAATGCAAGTCTAAAATCTGGATCCATCATCACTTCAGAAATTGCTGCCTTTCCATTATTGTATACCTTTGGAATGTATTTGCGATTTACTGGTTCTTTGACAATGATGTGTTCATATTTCAAGTCAAATGGTCTGCCAACATTCCAAGCTGTCTGATGATAGTTGGATGGAAACAATGGATGCTGCGCAGTCATTTCTGTGCTTGATGGTACAGGGATTCCATATCTAAAATATGCGCGCGATCTGTCATTGAGTGCAGCAGGGTCTGGTTCGCCAACACCAACCACCACATTCCATAACCGTTTTGCTGCAATACTTGCTTTGTTCCAATCAGAGGCTGGAATCGGATGCAACAAAGGCAAGATGATTCTGTATTTATGATGGTGTGGTTTATGTGAAAAGCTAGTGTGCGCAATCACATGATATTCATGAAACATTCTCCAAGTGTCGAAAGGTGTAACACCATCATCAATATCATAAACCAAAAAATATATCTGTGCAGCGTTCTTTCCACTTCTGCGCTTATTGTTAAAAGTGGTCGGGCTCCATAAAGGCAACATTTGTTTCTCATGTATAAATGTGTCGCCATAATTAGTTGTAAAACCCTTGCACAGCTGTGTGAATGTCATTGTGTGTTCATGTGCTTTCGTGTCTCTTAGATTTGTAAATGTTGTGAGTTTCCAAAATAATCTGGTTGGTTCTGTCATAGCGTGTATATTCTCCATTGGGTGTGTGGTTCCTCTGATTTGCTGCAATACCAGTCCTCTGCAGTCAAAGCGACTATCTGATTGTCATCATTCCATGCGCCTGCTTTAGTCAACACATCCAAAACCATTTTAATCATATTGTCAATGTCTGGTTTTGTAACTTTTGGAATGCGTGCAACTGTATCTTTTTTTCGGCTTAATCTGCCCGGTCTTTTATGGCAAAATGACATGCTTACTTTAATAGGACCTGTAATCGGGTCATGGTTTATCTCAATACCCTTCAGCATCTCCCTTTGGTATTCAAAAGATTTTCTTGGAGTGTATGCACCCCATCTTGATAATCTTGCTCGCCCCAATGCAACTGGGTCTGCGTGAAACGTTCCTTGACTGTGTAAAATCCAATTCATTTTATCTCCAATAAATCATCCAACAATCCACTGTTCAAAACTTGCATTCCAACCCATTTGGAACACTGTGGAACAATTGCATTGCCTAATGCTTTTAATCTTTGATTTATTTTTGTTATGTAATTTCTGTCCAATCTGGAGGAAATCCCATCATCCATTCCACAAATTGTGGGTTCAATCTTGCAGGGTTCTGACCAGAAGGATCGTTCTTTATTATTGCTGCAAGTGTCTTGGTCTTTCTGTTGTATTCTGCGGGGTATCCATTTTCTTTGTGTATGTGTGCTGTGGGGGTTGGCAACATTCTGTGGTCCCCTTTGCTGTATCTCTCTCCCCTGCACAGCAGTCTGTGCAAGCCCCCAGACCCGTGTTCGATTGGGTCTGATGCTGTGGGGGTAGGCAACACAAAACCAGCGCGCTCTTCTGTGTGGTGCGCCAAAATCTGAAGCTTGAATAACTGTCCATTCACAGTCATACCCGATTTGGGCAAGCGATCCAACAACATCGGTGCCGCCCACTTGAAGGACATTTGCAACATTTTCCAAGATTGCGATTCTTGGTTGTAGTTCGCAAATAATCCGAAGCATTTCCCACCATAAACCAGACTTGTTTTCATTTACTAAACCCTCCATTTTTCCAGCCACTGAAATCGATTGGCAAGGGAACCCACCACAAAGAATGTGAACCGATTCCAAATTATGTTTCCCAGCTGTGCGCACATCATCAAAGATGGTTGCATTGGGCCAATGTTTCTTTAATACTCTTTGACAGAAACTGTTTTGTTCTACTTGCCAAACTGTTTTAGCCATACCATCAAAGGCATCTTCAATACCCTTTTCAAACCCTCCGATACCCGCAAACAAGCTGCCAATTTTTATCATTGTTCTAACTCAATCTGTTTACACCAAATATCAAACATTGGAGCATATCCCATTGGAGAAATTGCAGCTGCGATGCGTTTTGCTGTGTGTATTGGTGGCCATGATTCACTGCGCATCCATTTGAAGATCACATATCTGGAGCAGTTTGCAACCTTTGCAATTTGTTCTATTGATAATGAACAAGATGCAATCTCTTGCCGCAGCATCATACCAAACATTGGATTCATCAATGCTTCCACTTTACTTTTAGCCCAGTCCAAACAATGCTGCTGACTCTTAAAATCAATATAAATGTATTCTTGATGATTGTATTCCACTGTTGCTTGCCACACCCAACATCCATACTGGTCATGGTGGTAACGTGACAACACACCCACTTTGCAACCTGCTATCTTGATTGGCATATCATCAATGCTGTTTCCAAACTTCAGGCGCGCTGCCACTCTTCCATTCTCTTTGATGTATTCTCTGATATTTTTCATTGTTCACCTCCAAAAACTTCAATGATTTCAGCAATGGTCAAAATGGTTGAACCAGTGTCAATGATGTCTGTGTAATAACTAAAATCATCAAACTCATATGGGTGTTCATCACAGTTGATGTCAATGTGAAATTTGATCTCACTTTTGGGATGTGTTTTTGTGTATGTTCTCCAAATACTGACAGATTCCTTCATTTCAAGAAGTGTTCTGACTTCACGATATACACGATCTTCAGACCCATCATCATTGATTCTGGCCATTTCAATCCATGCAACTTCAGCTTTACTAGCAAGATGTTCAATCACTTCCAATACTTTTTGATTTAGATTTTCAAGTTTGTTGTTTCTCATTTGTTCTTTCCTCTTTGGGGTAGTGGTTTATATTCTCCATCTTCAATGATCAATGGTGTTCCATCAGCCATATCTGTGATGTCTTTGTGTTTTTCTGTTGTGATGTCTTCTTTGGATATGGCAAGCAATGTATCCATCATCAGTATTGAGTATTTCAAATGTCCATTTATCAGTATGCACATAAGATACTTTGGTTAATACTGTTGTTTTGAGTCGCCTTTTGTTGGCAATCATGTAATCACCTGCAATGTAAATGATGTCATACACAAAACCATCACTATAGAAACTTGGTACTTTGTGCATTGCAGCTGTCTGAAATGTGGTCCAGCAAAAGTTCTTTGAAAGTTTCATTTGTTCTCTCCTCTCATTTCTGGTTGCACAATGATTTCATGATAAATGCTCCAGTGTTTTTCTTTGGGATACTGAAGCGTGATTTTATTGATGATGTTCATCACTTGGTGTTTTGTTAATGGTTCCTTACCATCAAAGTATTTTTCTAATAAAACGTGATGCATTAATGTTTTTCGTGCCAAGTCCATCACACTCCATTCCAGTTCTGCCATGTATTTCTGTATTGTTTCTGGTGTGTTCATCATAACTCCTATAAGAATCTAAGATTTGTTATTGTCTTATTGGTTCTGTCATCTGATTCAGCAGGTTCTCAAATCTTTTCGCTGTAAGACAGCCCATTTAGTATCACATTTTTGATTGCTCCATTGCCTTAAGGATTCGCTTCGATCGTATCTAAGGCGTTCATTGTGTACTTTTTGCAATGTTTGCCAACCATAAACATATTCGATATATACCAATGAATGCTCAAATTGTTCTGTAAACTGAACACAGTGACCTGGTATTAGTTCAGTTGTGTCATGAACCTTGAGCCATTCTTCTAAACTTTTGCAGCCATCTGTTTTTAATCTCTGAAGCGTTATGCCCATACTGATGCAGCCGACTCCATTAGTATCTGGTTGCAATGGTACTTTCCCCACAGTCTCCAATAAAAATTGTACTTGTTTCTGAAGTGCTGCAATTTGTGCTTCCATTTCTTTCATTGTTGTCATTTATACTCCCACAATCCAGCAAAGAATTGCAAACGTGGTTGGAATCATCAGAAAAGCACCAGTCACGATTATATGACCTGTGATAGTGTCTTTGGTGTGTTTGTTCATTTTGTGCTCCGTTGTTATTTATACACTTCATGTGTATGTGTATATTTATACACTATTTGTTTACATACGTGAACAAAAAAATCAAAATAAATGGTGTTATACTGTGGCCATGCATGT
>VTLG01013020.1_pt1 | contig 28938 bp, 34 predicted proteins | sample 4694571 | NCBI WGS metagenome assembly VTLG01 (sample SAMN12604809, study PRJNA352737) | marine metagenome | biome: ENVO:00000447; feature: ENVO:00000209|ENVO:00000569|ENVO:01000036; material: ENVO:00002151; isolation source: viral sequences binned using virsorter ...
CGAAATCTGCATATTGTCGGCATACAACTACGCGCGAGTCTCGATGCTTTTTTTGACGCTGAAAAGCCCAATCAGCGGGGTCGTGTCACTGGTTTGTCACTGGCGGCTCTGTAAGCCGCAGAACTCTGCGGTTGACTGTCAGGTGTAGTACCTGACGCAAGGTGTAAAATGGCTCTGAACGTCGAGATTCCGTATGCCCCCCGTGCCCTTCAGCGCGAGCTGCACCGGGCGTGGTCTGCGCATAGGTATTCCGTAGCTATAACCCACAGACGCTTCGGCAAATCGGTCTGCGCCATCAATCATCTTCTCCGCGATGCGCTGACCAGCAAAAAGCCCAACCCCCGCTTTCACCTACTCTGCCCGACCTATCGGCAAGCTAAGTCAACGCTTTGGGATTATCTGAAACAGTTTTCATCGAGCATACCGGGCACCCGTTTTAACGAGAGCGAACTGCGTGCAGACTTTGGCAACGGTGCCCGCATCAGCCTTCTCAGCGGTGAAAAAGGCGGTCAGAATCTAAGAGGCATATTCTCTGACGGCTTTATCATCGATGAGGCTGGTTTGATGGACAACACGATCTTTCCTGAGATCGTACGCCCCGCCCTTGCCGACCGTAACGGCCTTGAGGGCGAACAGACCTACTGCATATTTGTTGGCACCCCTATGGGCCACAATACGCTTTATGATTATTACAGCCACGCCAAGGAAGACCCTGATTGGCACTGTGCGGTCTACAAGGCGTCTGAAACCGGCATTTTGCCAGCAGAAGAGCTACAGGCGGCAAAAAGCACCATGCCAGAAGGCATATATGAAGCTGAATTTGAGTGCAGTTTTGAAAGCAATGTCCCTGGTGCCGTTTACAGTAAAGAGCTGCAAGGCATGGAAGAGCACAACCAGATTGGTCGCATCCCCCATGACCCTGCGTTTAAGGTGCAGACCTTTTGGGACTTGGGCATTAATGACAGCACCAGCATCATCTGGGCGCAAATTGCCCACGGCAACCGCAGCATTAGCATTATCGACCATGTCAACATGACCGGCGAAGGAATCCCTTATTATTCTAAGCTGTTGGATCAGAAAGCGCAGCAGCATGGCTATGTGTATGAGGCCCATTATGCCCCGCATGACATCACGCAAAGAGAATTTGGCACCGGCAAGACCCGTCAGGAGTGGGCCTTAATCCACGGCATCAATTTTCGTAAAACCCCCAAGCTGCCGCTGGAAGAAGGCATCAACGCGGTCAAGATGACGCTGCCTAAGTGTTTTATTGATCGTGACAAGTGCAAGCGGTTGTTGGAAAGCCTGCGGTATTATCACCGGGTTTATGACCCGAAGAACCTGATATTCAGGTCACGGCCTGCCCACGATTGGTCCAGCCATGACGCCGACTGTATGCGCACCCTGGCGGTTTCGATACGGCAGGCGGCGCCACAGATTGAAGACACATATTACAGCCGACCAAACGCGGCGAGCGGGAGCTGGATGGCATGACCTTGACCAAGCGACAGAAAAAGGCGCTGGACCGTCACAGCAAGCATCACACCCCCCGTGTGCTGAAACAGATCGAGAAGAAGGTACGCGGCGGCATGACTTTCGGTGAGGCGCATAAGGGTGCGCCGAAGATTAAGAAGAAGTAATGGCAGAGCAATTACCACGCGGTCTGCTTGCCGACCCGGCAATGCAGCGGGCCATGCTGCTGCCGGTCGCACGCCGCACGTTTACCGACCCTGGCGACGATATAACGGAAGAGCTTGGCGGCTTGGAGTTTGCAGCCCCCGGCCTGCTGTATGATCCGATGATGGGCATGGCACAGACCGGCGCGATGCTAATGGGTGACATGCCGGTCGATCCTAACGTAGTGACGCAAACGATGCTCGACGCCCCGCTTGTCGGCGGCTTGTTGGGGGCGGCGACGGGCGCGGTTCCGAAAGGTACGCTATTGGGTGCCAACGTATTCCACGGCGGGCCGCATCGTTTTGCAGCGGAGCCTGACTTTCCGCATGGACGACCAAGGCTTGATAAGGTCGGCACCGGCGAAGGCGCACAGGCGTATGGTTGGGGGTTTTACAGTGCGGAAGCGCCTGGGGTTGCGACGGCGTATCGGGACAATTTGCAACGCATGGGCAAGCCTTCTGTTAAAGACAGAACAGGCAGTTTTAGTGAACTATTGTCAAAGTATTACCCCGCAAGTGAGGGTAAATATTCACAACAAGTTGAGGCTAACGGGCTTGTTTTCCAAGGGCCAGATCAAGTTGTTGATGGGATCAAAGGCGGTTTAATAAAAAAAGGTGACGTGCCAGATGAAATATTCAGCGCGGCACAAACATTTTTAGAACCCGGCACCCTCTACAAGCTCGACATCCCCGACGCCGACATTGCCAAGTATCTTGATTATGACAAGCCGCTGAGTGAGCAAGGGGAAATCGGTCAGCGTATAAAAACTTTAATCAGTAAACTTGAAACGCCAAGCAAAGCGCAATCGGACGCAGACCGAGCGTTGTTAGATGAATTAGGGGTGGAACTGGCTGAATTTAGGTCTGAAAAGTTTGATCCTTTTGAGGGCGTAACTGGCGGGCAAGCATATAATTATATAACGGAATTGCTAGGCGGCAGCGGAAGCGTATTCAGCAAGTTAAGCAAAGGTCAACAAGCCGCATCCGAAGCTCTCCGCGATATTGGCATCCCCGGCCTCAAGTATTTCGATCAGGATAGTCGGACACGCACTGCACGCGCAACAATCGATGGCGTGTCTATAAATAAATATAAGCCACAGAACGGCTATGAGGAATATATTATAAGCAAGTTTAAGTCGGGTGTGCCGTTCCATGAAATTAAAGAAATTGCGGCAATGCGTCCAGAAGGTGATGCGCTTTTAGCAAAATGGGAACTGAAAGTGCCAGAAGGCACCCGCAATTACGTCACCTGGGATCAGGACGTTCTTGACCGTAGCAAGATGCTGGAACGCGACGGCGTTACATTGGGAGCCAACAAAGCCCCAACCGCCGCATTGCCTGGGTTGTTGGATGATGTAGGTATCGAAACGACACAGCGCGGTAATGTCTTAGAAATTACAAAAATTGAAACGCCTGATAATTTGCGAGGTCAAGGATTAGCGGATCAAAGGCTTGAGCAACTTATCCAGCAAGCGGATGCGGATGGTACTACTTTGGCCCTTACGCCATCCAATGCGTTTGGTGCTAACAAGTCACGATTGACTAAATGGTATAAGCGGCATGGGTTTGTTCCAAACAAAGGGCGCAATAAAGATTTTACAACCCGTGAGAGTATGGTTCGACCACCTAGAAACATCGAACTAGGCGCGAACAAAGCCCCAACCGCTGCACTGCCTGGGTTACTTCAAGACCGCAGCGGCAACATTGACCAACGTAGCCTTTTAAGCCGCACCCCGCGCAGGCGCACCAGTTTTCCCATGCGTGGCCTGCTAGGCCAACGCTTATACACCGCGACAACGCCAGACGGCGCTATCTGAAAGTTATTACATGGCAATGCAAGACGATGAACTTCGCGACATTCGCGAAGCCTTCAAGATGTGCGAAGAAGCAGAGGCCGACAATCGCCATCAGGCGATGGACGACCTTGAGTTTGCACGCATGGGCACCCAATGGCCCGAAGAGGTCAAGCGGCAACGTGAGCGTGACCGCCGCCCGTGCCTGACGGTCAACCGTATGCCGACCTTTATACGCCAGATTGTCAACGATGCGCGTATGAACAAGCCTGCCATCAAGTGTCACCCGGTCGATAACAACGCCGATGTTGAAACGGCAAAGGTTTTAAACGGTCTGATTAAGCAGATCGAAACCAGCAGCAACGCCGACGCTGCATACACCAACGCCATCGATGATGCGGTGAGCATGGGCTTTGGCTATTTCCGCGTTGACGTTGACTTTGCACGCGACGATGGCTTTGAGCGCGACATTAAGATCGACCGCATAATGAACCCGTTCTGCGTGTACCGTGACCCGCGCTCGACGGCGGTGGACAGCTCAGATTGGAATATGTGTTTCGTTACCGAAATGCTAACCCATGATGAGTTTGAGGATATGTATCCCGACGCCGACAAGGTCAACTTTGAGAGCATGACCTACGACATGCGGGACACGCTCTGGTACACCGACGAAACGGTGCGCGTGGCCGAATACTGGACACGCGAAGAAGTGCAGCGCGAGATCGTCTTGTTGAGTGACGGCCAGATTTTAGACGCCGATGTTTTTGATGAGCAACGCGACCTGTTGCAAGTGGCGGGCATATTGCCTGTGCAGTCACGGCTGACACGCAGCCACAAGGTTACGCAAAAGGTTGTGACCGGCAGTGAAGTATTGTCGGAGATTGAGTGGGCTGGTCGGTATATCCCCATCGTGCCGGTCTACGGCGAAGAAGTGGTGATGGGCGAGGAGCGGCATTTTCACAGCCTGATCCACTTCGCCAAAGACAGCCAGATGATGTACAACTACTGGCGTACGGCGGCGACAGAGCTGGTTGCCCTGGCACCGAAAGCGCCTTTCATTGGCCCGGTCGGCGCGTTCAACACCGACAGCAACAAGTGGCAAACCGCCGCAAGCGTCAATCATGCTTTCATTGAATACGACGGCGGCGTGCCGCCACAACGTCAACCGTTTGCCGGTCCACCGGCAGGCGTGCTGCAAGAGAGTTTAAGCGCCAGCGAAGACATCAAGCACACCATCGGCATGTTTGACGCCAGCATTGGCAACATGTCAAACGAGGTCAGCGGCAAGGCGTTGGCGATGCGCCAGAAAGAGGGCGATGTCGGCACCTACCACTTTATTGACAATTTGAGCCGCGCCATCCGACACGCAGGCCGCATCATTGTTGACCTGATCCCAAGCGTCTACACCGAAGCCCGTGTGCTGCGCGTGTTGGGCGAAGACAACGAAGCCAGCAACGTGCCGGTCAATCAGATGACGCAAATGGAAGGCGACCCAGAGCCACGCATCTACGACCTGACGACGGGCAAGTATGACGTGACCGTTAAGGTCGGGCCTAGCTTTACCACGCAACGCGCCGAAGCTGCGGAGCAAATGATGCTGTTGGTCCAGCAGTTCCCGCAGGCCGCGCCAGTGATAGGAGATTTGATTGCTAAAAACTTGGATTGGCCGGGTTCGGAAGAAATGGCAGAGCGTTTACAGAAATTGCTTCCTGGCGCGTTACAAGGCGCTGACCCAGAAAAGCAGCAAATGAAGGCGCAGCTTGCCGAAGCCGCTTCAATTATTCAGCAGCTACAGGCCGACCGCTCTGTGCTGCAACAGAAAAACCAGATCGACGCCAACAAGGTCGCGCTAGATGCGCAGAAAGTGGTTGTCGATAAATACCGCGCCGAGACTGACCGCATGGAAGGCTTGGCAAAGGTGCAAAAAGACGCGCCCAACGTGGCGATGATGGAGGACTTTCAACCCAATAACTTGATTTAGGAGATTTTTAAATGTCAGACGAAGCAAACAATCCGTCACCGGAACTTGCTTTAGAAACCGCAGACCCAGCACCCGAAGCCGTAGAGGTAGAGGATACGCAGCCGGTCGAGGAAGTGTCCGACAACGAAGCCGACGCCGTTGAGGTTGAGGCTGATGCAGACGCAGAGCCACCGGCCCCGGCGTTTGTTTCTGTCGAGTACGACGGGCAAGAATACGAAGTGCCCGAAGCACTCAAAGACGCGCTTATGCGTCAAAAAGACTACACCACCAAGACGCAGACGCTTGCCGACCAACGAAGGCAAGTCGAAGCGCAAGCCGTTCAGCTACAGCAAGAAGCTGAAATGCAGCAACTTACTGTGCAAGACGTGGCGGCGGTACAAGCCATCGACAAGCAATTAGAGCAGTACAACGCTTTGAACTGGGATGAACTGTACCAAAGTGACATGGCGACCGCTGTTAATCTGGATCGGCAGAAACGTGATCTTGAGGGCAGTCGTCAACAGGCTATCCAACGACTCAATGAAAATCATTCCAAGGCTCTCGAAAGTCGGCGGCAGCAGCACGCCCAAGCAATCGAGGAAGGCCAGCGGGTGCTTCAAACGGAAATCGATGGTTGGTCTCCCCAGCTTGCTCAACAAATTGCAACCTACGGCATCAGCCAAGGGTTGCCTGAGTCGGCTGTTCAAAACATTTCTGACCCCGTGCATGTCAAACTTATCGACAAGGCTCGACGGTACGATGAGCTGGTGGCCGCGCAAAAAGCGGCTAATCCGAAACCGGAGCCGCAAGCTGCGGTCAAGGTCAAGGGCAAGTCAGCTCCGCGTGCAAAAGACCCCGATAAGATGTCCATGCGCGAGTGGCAGAAATGGAGAAACCAGCAACTGCGGAAAAAATCCGCTTAACCCTGTAAGGAACCATTTATCATGGCGAATACACTTCTCACGCCAACGATGGTGACCCGTGAAGCACTTCGCGTACTCCATCAAAAGTTGGCTTTTGTCGGCAGCATCAACCGTGCTTATGACGACCGCTTTGCGCAATCGGGCGCAAAAATTGGCGACACGCTCTCAATTCGGTTGCCAAATCAATACACGGTTCGGACAGGCGCTGCTTTAAGCTCCCAGGACGTGGCTGAGCAAAGCGTTAGCTTGGCCGTCCAGACGCAGAAGGGCGTCGATACGACCTTCACCAGTGATGACCTCACACTTGACCTTGATGATTTTAGCGAGCGGATTTTGTCGCCTGCTATGGCGGTTCTCGCTGCCAACATCGAGAGCGATGCGCTCAGCATGTATAAGGACATCCCTGACCATGTGACTGACAGTGGCGCTTCAATAGTTAAGGGTGATGTGCTCAACGCTTCCAAGCGTCTGACCGACAACCTTGCGCCGTATGATCAGCGTACCTTGCTCTTAAACACGCAAGACAACGTCGATCTGGTCACTGACCTGTCGGGCTTGTTCAATCATCAGGATAACCTTGGTGAAAACTACCGCGAGGGACGTGTGGCATCGAATACGTTTGGTTTTTCTGAAATCATGGAAACCTCACTGATGCCTAGCCACCTGGGCGGCACCGACGACGGCACCGGCGATTATCTGGTCAACGACAGCGGCACCATCGCTGAAGGTTCGACCAGCATCACGGTGGACACCGGCGCAGGCACTTTCAAAAAGGGTGACATCTTCACCTTTGACAGTGTCAACCGCGTGCATCCTGAAACCAAGGCCGACACGGGCGTGCTTCAGAAGTTTGTGGTCACTGCCGATGTGGGAACCAGCGCAACCAGCATTGCGTTTTCACCGGCTCTGCGGTCTTCGGGCGCATTGCAAAATGTGTCGGCTATGCCAGCAAACAATGCTCCGCTGCGCAAGCGTGAGTCGGATGACGCGACGGCAATCGCCGCTAGTCAGACGCTCACCACCAGCATGGCGTATCATAAGGATGCGTTCTGCTTTGCGACGGCTGATCTTGTTCTGCCAGATGGTGTGGACTTTGCGGCCAGAGAGACAATGGACGGCATTTCGATGCGGATCATCAGGGATTACTCAATCTCTGCCGATACGTTTATCACCCGTCTTGATGTTCTCTATGGCTTCAAGACAATTCGCCCAGAATTGGCTTGCAGAATCCACATGAACTAAGGCTAACGGGGGCCGTCGCAAGGCGGCTCCCAAACCTTGGAGATCAACATGCCAAAAGTATTTCTTTATAAAGACGGCACCGGCGAACAGGAATTGTTTGACGCCGACGACATGCCAAAGAGCGGCTATTCGGACAGCCCCAGCGCGGCGGTGAGTGCGAAGAAGCCTGCGGCTAAGAAAGCCACGGCTAAGAAGGCAGCGCCGAAGAAACGTGCGAGGAAGGGCGGCAAGTTTGTTGCTGACGATCCCAGCACGCCCGACGTTAATGAGGCTTATGAGCAATGAGCATTTCGACCCTGGCCGAGCTAAAGACCGCTCTCGAAACGGAAACAAGCCGGTCAGATATAACGTGGGATGACTACATCACACGCGGCGAGGCACGCCTAAACCGCAAGCTGCGGTTGTTTAGTCAAGAGACCAGCGCGTCTGTAACGCTCTCAACGGGTAACAGCTCAGCCAGCCTGCCGACCGGCTTTCTGGAGCATATCGATCTATTCTTCACCAGTGACAACTATCAGCCGACGCAACAATCATTATTCGCGTTGCAAGAAACCGCAACGACCGGCAGCGGTCGGCCTTACTATTATGCTATCGGCAGCGTCATACAGTTTGAGCGCGAAGCTGATCAGAATTACACGTTCACCCACCGCTTTTATAAAAAGTTTGATCTGGCGACTGACGACACAAATTCGCTGCTGACCAACGCGCCCGACGCTTACATCTATGCCACGCTGGCGGCGTTCTATATGCGGGCCAAAGACCCGCAGAGCGTGCAGTCGAATTTGAATCTTTTGGACGGCGTGGTGCAAGAGCTGAACACCTTGGACAACCGCACCCGAGGCCAAGCGCGTTTGGCAGTAGATTCCGCGCTTACACAATCCAGACGCTTCGACATTAGCCGGGGCTTTTAATGTTTAGCTTCGGCCCGTTTCTTCCTGACCAAGCCGACCTGGGCAACCCAGGCTCGACCGTGGCGACCAACGTGCTGCCAAAGACGGCGGCGACCTATGCGCCTTTTCCAGCGCAAGCCGTGGTCAGCAATGCGCTAACCAACCGGCCAATGGGCGCCGCATCATTCAAGCAGACCGATGGCACGGTCCACACGTTTGCCGCCGACAGCCAAGATTTGTTTAAACTAAGCGGCATGACCTTCGGCAACGTATCGCGGGCGTCTGCCAGTTACACGGTCAGCGGCAACGATGTTGTCAACTTCGTAAACTTTGGCAACCGCGTGATCTCTGTGTCAGGTCACACAGACCCGCCGCAGTCTTTTGTGATGGGCACGTCGAGCACGTTTGACGATCTGTTAGCCGCGCAGGCGACATGCACCATAACCATCACGGCGTTTGGAGACCTTGCCAACGGCGAGAAAGTGCGGCTTGTAGCTACCGACCAAACTACGCACGATTTCACAGTCGGGTCATCCCCCGGCAGCGGCACTTTTGTTGCCGCAACGTCTAACGACCAAACGGCAACAAACTTAAAAGATCAAATTGACGCAAACGCTAAATTTTCAGCATCGGTTGCGTCAAATGTGGTGACGGTTACGCAAGCCACGGCAGGCGTGCGCGGCGAGACAACGGTGACGGTAACAGACAGCTCGCCCGTTGGCATGACGGCGACAAACTTTGATAACGGCGTCAGCTACGACATTAAGCCCAAGTCTATCGCCGTGGTGAAAGACTTTGTAATGATGGGCAACATCAAGCAAGACGCGACGGTGCATCCCAACCGCATCAACTGGTCTGCGATTAATGACCCAACCAGCTTCCCAACGCCAGGAACATCGGCAGCGGCGGCAGTGCAGTCAGACTTTCAAGATTTGCCGGTCGGCGGTGAGGTCATGGCGATCCTGGGCGCGGTCGGCGGTATGGATGGCGTGGTTATGTGTCGCAGTGCCATCTATCGACTTTCGTTTGTTGGCCCGCCTACCGTGTTTAACATCACAGAGATTGAGCGCGACCGTGGCCCGTTTGCTAGGAATAGCGTGGTCAATGTCGGACCTTTCGCCTTCTACCTTGGGGAGGAAGGCTTTTGGTCATTTACGGGCGCAGGCTCGCAAAGCATTGGCGACCAAAAGGTTGACCGCTTCTTTCTCAATGACCTCGACCAAAACTACATCGACCGCGTTTATGGCGCTGCCGACCCGACGCAGAAAATGGTGTATTGGGCTTATCCCTCATTCGGCAGCAGTGACGGCCAGCCCAACAAGGTCATTATCTATAACTGGGCTGTAGACCGTTGGAGTACAGCCGAAGTTAATCAAGAATATATGTTTCGTAATCTAAGCACCGAAGTGACGCTGGAAGGCTTGGACGCCTTCGGCACTGTAGACTCCATCGATGTCAGCTTCGACAGTGCTTCATGGATCGGCGGGCTGACCAGCTTGAACGGATTCAATGCTGATAAGAAGCTCTGCCGATTTACAGGGCCAAGCCTTGCGGCACAGTTAGAAACGCAAGAGATTGGCGGCAGCAATCGCATCTATGTCAATGCTATCCGACCATATGTTGATGGCGGCACGGTGACCGTCAAGCTCAAGCACCGCGCAGCTCCTGGCGATAGCGTGACGGAGACGAGCGAGAACAGCATCGACGCAGACGGGCAGGCGCACTTTACAGTCAGCACGCGCTATGCCCGCGCACAGGTAAATGTGGCCGCGGGCGGCACATGGTCGCACGCCCAAGGCGTTGACGCCGAAGTCGTGGCAGACGGTGCGGCGTGACGGTTTCTGAGTTTCCATCGCCGCCACTGGATAACCCTGACGGCAATTTTCATCGGCGGCAAATCTCAACATCTCTCAACGAGATGATGCTGGGGCGCACCAACAACGTGCTGGACGTGACGCTAACGGCCAGCGCGGCATCGACCACGGTGACAGACGCACGCATCGGCGTGAACACGGTTTTGCTTTTTATGCCAACGACAGCAAACGCGTCGGCTGAGATTGGCGCAGGCACGATCTACGTTGGGCAGTCAGGTCGGGTAAATGGAAGCGTGGCAATCACGCACGCAAATAACTCGCAAACAGATCGAACATTTAAAGTGGTGTTGGTGGGCTAATGGCTGAAACTTATACGGACTCGACGGGTAAGGTTTTCCCGGTCAACCAGTTTGGCCGACCGATGGGATATTTTGACGGCAACACGTTTGTCTTCCCGCGCTTTGGAGATCAGCCAGCGGTAACGCAACCCGTGGTTGAACCGCTTGCGCCCGTCGCGGCTGATCCCGTTGTGCAACCGATGCAGCGCCCTGGCATGGTGGTGCAAACGCCTAATGATAACGACGGCGAAACGCCCCCGCCATCAGGTCCACCGGGCGGGGTGACCGCCGGTTTTGGCACCACTCAATATAGCACGAACATTCCGATGATGACGGGCGGTGTGCTTGGCGTTAATCCAATCAATCGCGGTGCTGCCGCAGCGGGGCTTGGTGGCGCGTTGGGAAGACTCAGCGGTATTCCAGGCGCGGGCTTGTTTGGCAATGTTGCGGGCAGTCTCGCGGGCGGGCGCAGCGGCGCGGCAACCCTTGGTGATTTGAGCGGCTCCGTGCTTGGCGGCTTGCTGGGAGGTCCGATTGGTGCGCTTGGCGGCGGCATTGTTGGCGGTCGCATAGGTGACGTGATTGACGCGCAAAACACGCTGGCTCTAGGCGACCGTGGCCGCCGTGGATTCCTGGGAACGCTTGGCTATGGCTTCGGTCTTGGCCCGTCGCTCAATGAACAGCTTGAGAATTACTACGGAATCAACCAGCCGGGTATTGATCCGTTTAGTGGTGGAATTGATATAGGACCGCCAAGCGAGCGGTCTGTAGGCTTTGATGATATTGGCGATATTGATCCAGCAAGCCAAGACCCATTTGGTGACATTGCCGACGCCTTGATCGGGGATATGTTTGGCGATGCTGACGACAGTGGATTCGGAGGTGGTGTGACCGATGAAGATGACCCACTGTAAAAACCTAGACACATGACGGCCAATATCGTAACTCTGGATAATGGAAGACATTATTCTAGTCGTCTTGGACTTGCTGCTGCGGTCAATCTGAGCCTTGTGCCGCTCGATGCCATCGATGGCATCGTGCCGCAATGCAAGCATCATATTCAGCGTGCGTTAGACTTCGCAGGCTCCCACACTGTGGCCGATGTCTGTGTCGACTTGCGCGAAGGCAAGGCGCAGCTCTGGGTCGCCGGCGACGGCGAGACTATTGACGGCATCGTTGTGACGACCATCACACAGTATCCGCAACGCAAAGAATGTTTTATCTGGCTCTTAGCTGGCGAGCGTGGGTCGGCGTATAGCTGGATGACTATAAACGACATGCTGGGTGAAATTGAAGCGTGGGCAAAAACACTCGACTGCGATCTGGTAAGCCTGGAAGGCCGCAGCGGTTGGGAGCGGGTGCTGCCAGAATATGAGAAAACAAAAGTTATCTTAGAAAAGAGGTTGTGAAATGGGCGGTTCATCATCGAAGCCATCCGGTAGCGTAACAACGGTCGCTAGTAACGAACCGAGCGACTTTATCAAGCCTTACTTGACGACCGGGCTGGATACAGCGCAAGACTTGTTTGAAACCCCGCGCACCATGTATGAGGGCAGTACGGTTGTTCCGTTCGCACCTCAAACCGAGGCCGCGCTGACCGCAATCCAGACTCGCGCAGAAGAAGGCTCGCCGTTAGTGACGGGTGCGCAAGACCTAACCTCCGCAACGATGGCGGGCGACTATCTTAGCCCCGACAGCAACCCATATCTTGTCAGCGCAATGGACGCCGCAACGCGGCCAATGCGCGAAGCCTTTACAGAGGATGTCATGCCAAGCATTGGCAGCGCCTTTTCAAGCGCCGGTCGATATGGCTCTGGCATGCAGGCGCGAACGCAAAACCGTGCGGCAGAGGATTATCTGCAAAGCCTTGGTGACATCGGCAGCAAGATGGCATACACGAATTATGCCGCAGAGCGTGATAGGCAGATTGATGCAGGCATGGCAGCGCCAGGGATGGCGCAGCTTGACTACCTTGACCCGTCCAAGCTGATCGATGTCGGCGCAGCCCGCGAAGGCATGGCAGGGGCGCAGCTTCAAGAAGACATCGACCGCTTTAATTTCATGCAAGATGAGCCGCGTGATCGGCTTGGTGAGTACATGCCACTGGTCACGGGCGGCCAGTACACCAGCACGTCAACCACGCAGCCGATATTTAGCGATCCAGCGGCCACATACCTTGGCTACGGTGCGACCGGCGCGGGTATCTTGGGCGATCTGTTTGGCGCAAGCCGTGGCGGTACGAGCGGCTTCCAGGGTCTGTTGGACTTGTTTTAAGGAACATTCAAAATGTCTACTCTTATGCTTGGCAATCCCAATCGCAACGCGCTTTTCGGCCAAATAACAACGCCGAATCTCATAGCGCCGAATCTTATGACGCCGACCCTTACGACCCCCACGATGCCTGCCTCTGCGGCTCGCCCAGCAGCACCAACGTCTGCCGCCAACTTGCAAACCTTGCTGGCGCTCAGTGGTCAGGACCGCGCCAACGCCTTTTTGAAAGGCTTGGGCGCAATGGGGCCAGCTCTGATTGCCGCCGGTGCGCCATCTACTGACCCCGGTGCCGCACAGAAGAACATTGCGCTTGCCGGTCAGCTCCGCGCCAAAGCAACGCAAGACGATCTTACCCGACAGCGTGCCGCTAATGTGCAAGCGTTGAATACGCAGATGGCATTGCAGAAGGCGGCGCAAGAGAAAGCGTTGTTTAATCAGAAGATCGCAAAGGATGCCATGGTGAGAAGGATGCTCGTAGGGATGGGCGGCCCTCAACAGCCGCAAGCGCAGGCCGTCCAACCTCAACCGATGGCTAACGTAATGAGCGGCCCAGAACCAATGGTCATGCCGACAGCGGTACAAACGCCACAGGCGAAGGCAGGCCAAGCATCTCCGCAAGGTTTGTTAGGTCTGTCTAATCCAATGGTTATGTCGATATTGGCGTCTGAAGACCCTGCGGGTGCTTTGAATAGAACGCTGCTGCAACGCAATGACCCGTCTAAGATGTATACGCCAGATGGTCGCCTTACACCCAAAGGCCGAAGCGACATGGAAAAAACCTATCGTTCAGAACTAAAGCCAGTGCTTGAAAAGGTGCAAGAGGTAGACCGCAAAATGCGGTTTGTTAAATCTGGTATTGCGGATGCAACTGGCACCGGCGACATCTTGGCGGTTACGCAATTTATTAAAATGATTGATGAGGGCGTTGTGACGGCTGGGGAATTAGCTGTGCAACAAGGAGCGAACAGCATAATTGGGCAAATGAGAACGTGGCTTAAACAGGCTAAAGAGGGCGATGTTCTTGACGTTACTTTACGGAAAAACATAAAGCGTCTTGCTGGTATGATGGAGCAAAACACATATGCAACTTATCGGACTCAAGTAGAACTAGCCAAAAAAGGTGCGCTTGAATTGGGCTTGCGCTGGGACACGCAAATCTGGCGCGGTGGAGATAAAATATTTGGCAACAAGAGCCGAAGACAAACGACCGGCACTACTCCTACCAGCACACTCAAACGTCAACCAAATCAACCCAGCATAAACAGTCGGGTTCCCGGCCTTGAGCCTGTAAAAAAAGGGTAATTCAATGGTTAACAAAAAAGAAGTCGAGGTGCATATCCGCAACCTCAATAAAGTCAAGGCGGCTGGTTTAGGTGCGGAAGGTGCTCTCGATTATCTTTCGGAATACAAAGTAACCAAAGAAACTGCCCAAGCAATTTACGACCACCCTGAGTTTCGGAAAGCCTTCATTGATACCGATGCGAATGTCGCACGGCAGACGCTAGGCCAAGGCACAGCGTTGGGCTTTGGTGATGAACTTGAAGGCTTCGGGCGCGGGGTAATGAGTTACTTTCGCGATGATAAACCGTTCGGTCAGGCAGTAAGTGAGGGGATTGATCAGGCACGGGCAGCGAACGAACTTTACCAGCGGGCGCGGCCCTACAAAGCCACGGCTTTGCAAGTGGCAGGCGGTGCGCCTACTGGTTTGCTTGGCATGGGCCGAGCAGCGCTAATGCGTGGTGCAGCACTGGTTCCGCGCATTATTCAAAGCACGAAGGAAGGCGCAAAGTTTGGGGCTGTGAGCGGCCTTGGCCGTGGCGAGGGTGGATTTGATATGCCGGGCTTGCAAAGCCGTGGGCTGAGCGGTCTGGTAGGCGCGGGAACCGGCGCGATGGTCGGCGCGGGTGTGCCGGTGGTTGGTGACATCTCGCGCGGCGCTTTAAACCTTGCTGGCAAATTTGTGCCAGGGTCACAAGTCAAGCGGCAGGCGGGACGATTACTGCGGCGCGGCATGGATGACGACGACATTACTGTACCGGCTATAAGGGAAGCACTTAGTCGGATGCCTGCGACCGCACGGATTCCAGACGCACCAGATCGTTTTTCGATTGGGCTGCGTGACTTGGCGCGCCACGCGGCAACGACATCTGGCGGTAAAGCTGCGCACAGATTTCTTGCGGAACGAAACGAAGACCAAGCGCGCCGCGCATTAGAACAAGTCGATAGGTTTTTGCCAACGCAAAGCCTTAATGATTATTTAGAAGAGACAACGATGTTGCGGAGAGAAAGTGCAAACCGCGACTATGGCGATGCGTATAAGCAAGATTTAGAAATGACAGAAGAACTGAAAGGTTTTTTGAAAAACAAAAAGATTCAAGAAGCTTGGTCGGGCGCACAGGATATTATGGAATATGATGGCGTCGATTTAAGTGATGCGGTCCAAGTCAGTGACGGCCAAACGATATTTACAAAGCCAACCCTAGAGCTGATGGATTACATCAAGCAAAGCCTTGATGATCAGGTCAACTCCTTATACTCAGCAGGGCAATCAACCAGGGCAGGCAGAGCTAAAATGTTGCGCAACAATCTGCGTGACTATTTAGATTCGGTCAACCCAGCTTACAAGGAAGCGCGGTCGGTCTACGCGGGACACTCTGCGGCAATGGAAGCGGCAGAGGAAGGCAAAAAGTTTGTGCTACGTCCCGGCACATTCGACCAGGGTATGCTTGCAAAGTTTGGCGACCATGAAATGGAAAGTTTTAGGGTTGGCGTTGCCGACGCTCTGCGGTTCCAAATTAATAACACGCCTGATGGCGGCGATGCGGTCGCCAAGATATTCAACAATCCCGCTAAGCGAGACCGGCTACGCACTGCGTTTGCCTCTGATGAGGATTTTGCGGCGTTTGCGCGGGCTATAGAAGACGAAAGACAAATGGCGCTGACCAGCGCAAGAGCAACTACTGGATCAAGAACAGCGCCGATGCTATCTGACGCTGATGCTGCGCAAGACCTCAGTGATGCAGGAGATTTAGCAACCGGCGGCGGTGGTGCAATCGCGCGTCTAGTTATGCAGGGGATGAGGGAGGGCGCACCATCAGATCAGGTTGCGGCAGAGCTGCGCCGGTTGTTGCTTGATCCCGCCAATCAAGAAGAAGCTCTGCAACTGATGGCTAAAGGTAGCCCGATGGTGCGGCGAAGAGCAACGCAAGCCCCTGCATTATTGCGCAACGTGCTTGCGCAACAATCCCCCCGGCCTCTCGTTGAAGATAGGAATCCATAATCATGGGCGTCAAAGATTACAGCACAACGGCATCTGAAAACGATGCCGCAGGCAGCGTTAACTTTGCAGAGAACCAACTGCCATCGACGCTGAATAACAGCATGAGACAAGTTCTCGCTGACATTCGAGAACACCTAGAAGATGGGGGATTTTTCAACTACGGTCACACCACCGCATATGCCAGCGGCACATCATTTACCATTGCCAGCACCAACGTCACGGCAATTTATGCGGTCGGTCGCCGCATCCGCGCAGTAGGTTCAAGCACGGGCACGATCTACGGCGTGATCACGGCCAGCGCCTTCAGTAGTAACACCACGGTCACGGTGAGCTGGGACAGCGGTTCACTGCAATCGGAGACCTTGGCGATCTCTGTCAGCGTGCTTGACATCAACGGCCATGTCGATGCGTCCAAGATACTCAGCGGCACGCTGCCCAATGCACGACTTGATCAACAAGTGCAAGACGTTGCCGGGTTAGCCGTGACAGACGGCAATTTCATTGTCGGCAACGGTTCCAACTTTGTTGCTGAGAGCGCGGCCACGGCCAGGGCATCGATGGGCGTGACCATCGGCACGCACGTCCAAGCCTACGATGCCGACCTCGCAGCTCTTGCCGGTCTGACATCGGCAGCGAACAAGCTGCCCTATTTCACCGGCAGCGGATCAGCGGCGGTTGCTGATTTTACCGCAGCGGCCCGCACCGTGTTAGACGATGCCAGCACCGGCGACATGCTGACCACGTTGGGCGCAATGCCGGTGGCAGGCGGCACGATGACGGGCAACCTGACCCTTGCTGGTGACCCAAGCTCTGCACTTCATCCAGCCAGTAAACAATACACAGATAATCTTTTGTTGGGTCTAGCCAAACGCGGCACCGTGAAGGCGGCAACGACTGCCAACATTACAATCGCTACCGCACTAAACAACGGCGACACGCTTGACGGTGTGACGCTTGCCAACAATGACCTTGTTCTCGTAAAGGATCAAAGCAGCGCAGAGCAAAACGGCATCTACGTTGTCGGCTCATCACCCGCCCGTGACGATCTCTTTGACACATACGACGAGCATGTTGGTGCGCTCATTGCAATTCAAGAAGGATCGACAAACGCCGACACAATCTTTCTTTGCACCAGCAACGCAGGCGGTACGCTCGACAGTGACGCACTGGTGTTTAGTAAGGTACAGCCTTCAAACAGCGGCACGGTGACAAGCATTACCGCAGGCACAGGATTATCAGGCGGCACTATCACCTCAAGCGGCACGATTGGTTTTGCCGCAAACGCACTCACCACAATCGGCGGCACTACTGAGGCTGATGTCGTAGCCCTGGCAATCGCCTTGGGATAACTGAGAGGACAAAATGGCAAACACTTTCAAACTTTTTACGATTGCCGACGTGGCAGTCGATAGCGGAACATATTCCACCATCTACACGGTAGCCAGTTCGACCACCGGGATCGTGCTTGGCCTTGCGCTCGCGAATAAAATCAATGCTGCAAGAACGGTCACGGTCAAAATCACGAGTGACACGCTCAACCGCACCGGCGCAAACAATGCGGCTAACGAAAGCATTACGCTTCTTAACGAAGTGACGATCCCAGCCGACACCACGCTTGAACTATTTGAAGGCCAAAAGCTGGTGCTTGAGGCAACGGATGTAATGACAATCGGTTGTTCTGTGGCGTCTAGCGTTGATGCCGCTTTATCAGTAATGGAGCAAACCTGATGCCTTTTATTGGATCAAGCCCCGCCGAAAGTGCACTGACGACGGGCGACCTGGGCGATAATATCGTTGATGGAACCAAGACCAAGGACGCTTTAATCGGTGACTATTCTGATGTCACAATTACGGCATCTGATTTGATCATATACGGCGATGCTACCGATTCAAACAATACCAAGCGCGACACGGTGCAGGGGATTCTTGATCTGGCTAGTAGCGGCTTTGCCTCGATGCAAGTTTTCACAAGCAGCGGAACTTGGACAAAACCGACAGGCATCACGCTGGTCAAGGTCACTGTCGTAGGTGCTGGTGGCGGTGGTGGCGGCGGCGCAAGTGGCACCAACAAGGGGGCGCAATCTGGTGCCGGTGGCGGCACTGCGATTGAGGTCATTGATGTCAGTTCAATTTCATCTGAGACAGTGACAATCGGGGCCGGTGGATCGGCTGGTGGCACAAACGGCAGTGGTGGTGCTGGTGGCACAAGCTCTTTCGGTTCGCACTGTTCGGCAACGGGTGGTGCTGGCGGTGCATCAGGCGGCTCAACGGGCGTTGATGGACCGGCGGGCGGCGCTGGCAGCGGCGGCGACATAAATATCACAGGTCAAGCAGGCGGCGCGGCACATAATATTGATAGCGGCAGCGAACTTCGACTTGACGGTGGCTCTAGCACTCACGGTGGTGGTGGTGCGGCAACGTCTGGAGGAAACGACACGGGCAACGCAGGCGGCAACTACGGCGGCGGCGGTTCGGGCGGAAACAATTCCAATGGTGGCGCAGGAGCCGCAGGCTTGGTTATCGTCGAGGAGTTCAAATAATGAAGGCATTAGTACAAGGCACTCGCATCTGCCAAGTCGTTGACGATGACAAAACCTTTGAGGTTCACAGTGATTTAAAGTGGGTAGATGTTGCCGATGGCACAACGGACTTTGACACATGGATTGATAATAAAGTTGTTAAGTATGTTGCACCAACCTTGACTTACAAAGAGAAGCGTGCAGACGCCTACGGTTCAATAGGTGACCAACTCGACATGCTCTTTCACGACATGACTTCTGGTAAAGGCGATAAAACAGGCGCTTGGTATGCGGCTATTGCTAAAGTTAAAACAGATAATCCGAAACCGGAGTAATTGACATGCCATATCTTGGATCATCACCAGCTAGAGGTCTGGTCGGTAGCTCTGACATCGATGACCTCGCTATAACGACGGCGAAAATAGCTAACTCAGCCGTAACATCTGTTAAAACATCTGGCTTACCAGCGGACAAAGACATTAGAGCTTTGGCGCTTGAGGTTAGCGATGTAAAAGGTGCTGCGCTCAACTTTCCCAATGGTGCCGCTGACCCTTTCGACTCAGATACCTTAGCGACCAAAACTAACGCGACGTACGACGCTAGTTCCGACTATTATCACAATCCGGGTACGGGGTATACGGATAGTTTCATTACGTCTAGCCTGACGTATACCGCCGGGTCAGGCGCTGTTACCAACCTAGGAAACCTCGCTGACAACGACACCGGCACTGAAGCTGGGTTGACTGTACCATTGCCTGCTGGGTCCGTCTTTTTCACGGTTGATGTTGGGAGCGGCGTTACAAAAACTGCAACCAAGATGTCGATTCACTGGATGAATCATGCCGACATCGCCAATTATATACTGGGCGTGAAGGTGGAGGGCTCAAACAACGATAGCGACTACACGTCGTTAATCGATGAAAGCAGTGGAGCAACTGGTAACGCGACCAAGGACTACACCTGGTCGAATACAACGGCCTACCGCTATTACAAGGTGACCGTAAAATCCAAGAACACTGCAAGTGGTGGTGCTAACGGCAACATCATCGAATTGGATATGTTTGAAACGAATACCACGCAGGACATGACGCTAATCAGTAGTGCGCTTACGGCATCCAGCGCACCATCGACAGGTTTTATCACCGTACAAGCAGACCCTGTTGACTCGGTGACGGTCAATACAGACTTGAAGGCTTTCATTTCGCGGGACGGGGGAAGCAATTATAGCCAAGTAACGCTTGCGGCAGGGGCTGAGAACTCAAATTTCATCAATTATGAGGGCTCGGTCGATATCAGCGGTCAGCCCAGTGGCACCAGCATGAAATACAAGGTCACAACTCACAATACTAAAGAAATTCGCGTTAGTGGCGTGGTCTTGCGTTGGGCATAAGGTAGGTGTGCTATCGATCCCCTGACTCTCGCCGCTTCGTATGCAACTGCGAAGACCGCCATTGCTGCCTGTAAATCCGCATTAGAAACCGCCGACGATATTGGTGCGGTTGCGGGTCATCTTGACGCAATCTTCAACTCCAATAAAGAAGTCCAAAAAAATAAAAAGGCGGTTGACCGTTCTCACAATGAAAAAGTAGTCGAGAACCGGCTTGGTGATGAAGACGGGTCACCTGACGACCCTACTAGTTTGGCTGGCGCTGCCAGAGCTTATGTTAGTCACGCTGAGCACGAAGAAGCGATTCGGAGCTTAGCCAAAGCTCTGAACGCTCGGTTCGGGCCTGACACCTGGGACAACATTATCAAACAGCAGAAGCAAGCAATCGCTGACGCTGAAAAGAGAGAGAAAGAGGCGAAGCTCGCAGCGGAAGAACGTGCAGAAAGACGGCAAAAATACCTTATTGAATTTGGCAAGGGGTTAGCCGTGTTGGCTATTGCTGGCGGCATTGGCAGCTTCCTTTATTGGGCGGCGACAAGTGGCCCAGCGGTGAAGTGATATGGACGGCATGGTCGATGTCAAACTGCTCATCACTTTGGGCGGTGTAGCGGCTTCAGTTATTGGAACCGCTGCCGTGGCTCGCGCCCAGATCCAACGCCTCACAGAACAGATTAAAGATGTCGAAAGCCAGCTCCGGTCTGCTGACGGGCGAACCGACCGGCTTGAAAACAACGGCGATACTCAGCAGCAGCGTGTCGACATTTTGGCTGGCATGTTGTCACCAACGAAGCGGGAGACAGACGCGCGTAGGTCTGAGCGTCTTTTAACTGAAGTGCGTTTGTTCGAGGAGTTTCGCAAAGAGCGCGAGGGTTGGAACAAGGAGCGTCAAGCGTGGATTGTAGACCGCATTGATCACCTGGAGAAAATTCATAATTCCAAACATGGGCCGGTCGAATGAAAGTGATGCCGGGTCTTCTTATTATAGTTACGGGGCTGTTGCTTGCCGCCTGTCAGCCTGCGGCAAAAGTAGAAGCTGCGCCCGTGATACCGCCGTGCCTGCCTAAAGCTGACATGCCGAAACAGCTTAAAGAAAAGTTTGGCGAATTGCCATTCATCAAAGGCACCGTTCGCGACGGCGCGTTTGTTACCATGTATGTGGGCAAGACGGGCTGGACGATGACCCGCACCGTCAACGACCGCGAGTGTATCTGGCTTGTTGGTCAAGGCATGTTGACAATCATTGATGATAAACCGAAAGAAGAGCAAGCCAATGCGTCAGACAATTAGCTTGGTGGTGATTGCAATTCTATTGAGCGCCTGCCGGTGGAAAATGCCGGTAGATTGGTTTTCGTACTAATGCTTTTTGAGCATTTCAACGACATCCCGCTAGACGGCTGGCCGTTCACCTATTTCAAACCGCATGAAATTGCCTGTAAAGGCACAGGGCAACTGTTCATCAACGCCGAGGCTATCGGTGCCTTGGATATTTTGCGCTCCCGTTTGGGCCATCCTATCCGTTTATCTTCGGCGTTCCGGTCGGTTTACCACAATTCCAAGATCGGCGGATCACCATTATCAGCTCATTCAGTCAAAGCGCCGCAGGGTGCAGGGTCTGCCTTCGATATTGTTTTAGAGGGCAGGGACAAAGAAGTGATCCGCAAGGTAGCTCAGGACGTTGGGTTTAGAGGCTTCGGTATGCGGTATCAAACTTTTATCCATGTTGATATGGGTCGACGGAGACAATGGTAACATGATGGACATGATTTTCAGCGTCTTGACCGGTGGCGCAACGGGCATCCTGGGAAGCGTGCTTGGCAAGATTTTCAACTTCGCTGATGTCTTCATCGAAGAAAAAAAAGCCAAAGGCGAACATGAACGCACGATGGAAATGCATCGGCTGCAAGCGGAATTGAGAGCCGACGAATTGGAAAACGAACGCGCCATTGTAGAGGAACAATCGGCTGGCGCTGCCCGTGTCGCGTCCTACGGCATGATGACGCAAGTGGAGATTCCGTACCCGTGGGTCGCCGCGATCTTGCGTCTGATGCGGCCTGCGTTGACGATCATGCTAGTGGGCATCGTTTGGTATGTGTACGCATCCAGCGACGACATTGCGCAGCAAGAAACCATAATTCAGAGCGTCATATATATGTCATCGACAGCGGTTCTCTGGTGGTTTGGTGACCGTGCCATGCGTCCGAAGAAGTAGCTCAGTGACTTTTCTCAGTGACTAATTCAGTGACTTTTTAGTGACACGGAAGTAGTGCAAATAGATATAAACAGGTGTATCTATTATGGACCATGCAAGGGAAAACCGCAGAAAACCGTACTTATTGTCACCAGCTCAAATCATTGTGGGCTTATCGTCAGGCTCATAACCTGAAGGTCGTAGGTTCAAATCCTACCCCCGCAACCAACAAAATCAATGTGTTAGCCGCCCTTTTGGGCGGCTTTTTTTTGTGCCAGTGACTTTTCAGTGACACGGGCGATGCCGTCTCGTGCAGGTTCAACCTTAACGATTTTCCCTTGTTAAGTAACTGTTAGTATCTATAATGTAACTAACAGGAACATTTAAGAGGGAGAAATGACTATGAGTAAATCAAAAGTCATTGACGTGCTTGAAGACCAGACCAAGAAGAAATTAGGCGTAGCGTTCTATTACATAAATCTGCGCAGCCTGGGCATCAAGTTAGCTACGGACAAACGTGGCAAGAAGCGCATATATTTTGAAACTTATGAGGAAGCTTATAACAAAGCTCAAGAGCTGAACAATCAGCAGCGCAACGGCGGCGTCATTTCTGCGCATCCAGAAAGGTCGGTAGGCGCAGCGATTGATTTGTTCTGTGAAAATACCGACCACCGCGAGCAAGCCGGTAAAATTTCTTGGGGCTATCGACGCGGCCTAATCGACGCGGCGACGGGCGGTGATAAAGACCCGCGCACTGAGCAATACCCGCTAGGTGGATGGAAGGCTTTTGAAGTCGATGGCACTTTGTTCTCTCAGATACCCGTTGTCGATGTTGATGTCGATTTGATTGAGCGTCTAATAAATCAAAACTTGGCGCACTATGCCGACAAGACCATCGTTAATAAACTAGAGCCGCTCAAGCTGGTGTTCGATCTTGCACAGCGCAAGAAGTGGTGTTCTGAGAACCCAGCGCGATTGGTCAAACTTGAGCCGACGAAATACCAAGGCGAACAGGCGGCTGAAGAAAACACGCTTGAAGTCATCAAAGTCGATCATATCCGTTCACTAATTCGCACTGCGCTTGATGAGCATGAGGGCGTTGACGGGTTAGCCATTGCGTTTGCCTGCCAAGCTGGTTTGCGCTTCGGAGAGATGGCGGCTCTCAAATGGAAGCACATTGATTTTGATCGGAGTCGCGTCCACGTCAATCTTGCCATGCGAAAGCAGCGCGGGCGCATGGTCGCCGCAGACATCCCGAAGAAAACAAAAAAAGGTGATAACAGCAAAGCGCGGCGCGTTGTGTTTCTGTTGCCAAGTTTGGTGAACGATCTCAAGCAGTGGTATCTCAAAACTGCGTATAGTGGTGCCGACGATTATGTCTTTTGCAAGCCTGATGGCTCTCATCAGAAAAGTGCTGATCATTGGCGCGTGCAAGTGCTGCATAAAATCTGTGGAAAGGTTGACGGTCTGGCGCAGCTCAGATTCCACGATTTGCGCCATGTGTTTGCATCGCTGTGCTTAATGCAATTAGGGAAAGACCTTGTGCGTGTCAGCGATTTGCTTGGTCACCAAACGGTCGAGATTACCCGCAGCAAATACGGCCACTGGATTGATGACCCAGACCGTGATCGATCAGACGCTGAGAAGTTAGAGGCCGCCTTGTGGGGTGCGCCATGAACGCCTTCAATTTCAGCCGCACTAAGCTGCCAGAGCTTGTGCTGTACCGGCTCACGCGCGAGGCCAACATGCACCTGATCAGTCGGTCAAGCACGCCCAGCCTTCGCGCCCTGTGCCGTCAGTTTCTGGCTGACAATCCAATTCCACCCAAAGCCTGGGGAGCATAATAAGAGGGGCATCTAGCCCCTCTTTTTTTGTGCAAAAAAGCAACCTACAGTTACTTTTATTCTTGCAACCTACCAGTTTACGTGTATTATGTAACTCACAGTTACACAACAAGCCAAGGAGAGAGAAAATGGCTAACAAAATACGCCCCATCGTAAAGGCCGCTTTCAAAGTCGATGAGCTTGTCCACCAGTTTGAAGAAATCGACGTTCCTGACGGTTACCTAGTCACGGCGTCAATTGAAGAGGTCAATGATAAATACGATGACTCTTATTTAGTGGGCGAGGCAAGGAACCGCCTTTCGTTAGTTCAAGATCAACTAGACTCCATCTCGAAAGAAGGTTGGCCCGAAGATTGGAAAATCTATAACCGTGATAAGCGTCAGCTTACCTCGTTTATTACTAAGTGGGGATGATGCCTGACCTATCGCGCAGCAGCGCCCCACTGCCCCGGCTTGAAAAAGTGGCGGGGCCTTCGGGGTAGGAACTTTTAGGAGAGAGAAAATGAGAACCTCAAAGATGCCTAAAACTGTTCAAAAATGGGCTGAACAAAACAGCGATAAGATCAACGACCTTTATGTTGAACGCGACTATTCTGGATATTCGATTTGGTGCAGTTTGAAAGAGGGCTGGATCAACCAAGAAAGTGGAACCACATCAATTCACGAAGAAACGGTGAAAGAATTTATGGCTAGCACTAAACACATTGAGAGGGGTACGCAAATAGAATGGAACCCAAGAGGGGGGGAGTGATGGAAAAATTAAGGGGGGGCATTTAGCCCCCCTTTTTGTCACCTAGCGCGGCTTTAATTGCCGCATAGCCAACATTGTCGAGATCGTTATCATCATTCAACTCTGGCGCACATTGATCACGCGCCAGTTTTTGCATTTGGTTTAACGCGCAGACTTGAGCCGGTGAAACCGGCATCGATAGGTACGCGCTCCACAGCGCGGCAGTCATCTCAAAGACTTCGCGAAAATCCCCGTGAGTCTCTGCGCGTTGGTCAATGATAGCCGCAGTGCGGCGCAGCGCGTCTGCCGGACTACTCATCAAGCTCGCCGCGCTCTATTTTCTCCACAGCCCAGACCGGCACAAACTTACGGCTCCCCATGACAACCGACGGCACTCGGCCAGTTTTGATCATTCGATAAAGCCGGTTGCGATCTGTCTCAGTGTGATCGACGCCCCACAGCCGTGTGCAGACTTGCTGCACGGTGAGGATGCTCCCGCTGTCATTAGCTGAAATCATCGTCGCTGTCTCCCATCGCTGGCTGCGCACTTTGTTCTGGCTTGGTTGTCAGCGAAAACGAAAGGTTGCCCGTGTCGGCATATTGCCAGATGCCCAAGCTGTATTCGCCCGGTGCAATGGCAGTGTGCAGCGTGATTTTATTATTGCTAAAATTTGGCTTGCCACCGGCCAACGGTTGACCGTCTGCAAACCGCTCTGCATTTTTGAACACGTTGGCTTTTAGAATATTCTCATATGACATCTGCTTTTCCTTCCAGCTCAGATTTGCGTGCTTTCCACGCGGTTAAAAGGCGTTGATAAATTTGGGGGTAGGTCGTTTTGATTGTGTCCAGTGACGACTTGTTCTCGCTCGACCAGCGATTGTGTTCGCCCATGTGCTTGTGCTTGGCAAAACCGGCAATGGCCGTATTAGCCCACTTTTCTTCTATTGGTGCCTGCGCAGCTTCGTAACGATTAGCCACTTGCTCTGGCGTGATTTCCAGCGTGCTGGCAATGTCATCAACAACGACCGGCTGTGCTGGTTTTGACGGCGGTGCGGGCTTCGGCCTTTTTGCTTTTGGTAACTGATCAGGCGGCGTGGCGCTCTGACCATCATCATCCTTTTCACCAGCAATTCCTAAAATGGCGCACATGCCATTGCGTTTTGCATATGTAATCGCCGCCATCAGTTTTTGCGGATTGGTCTGATTGTCACAGTAGAGCGGAATCCCACCGTCTTCGATAAACTCGCCGCTGATATGCGTGATGCGCGTTACCAATCGATCTGGATTTGTATGGACAAGCTGCGTGACTGCAAGGTTGTAACTTGACAAGACCGGCTTTGCAGCTTCTAGGCAGGCGCGAATTGTAGAGTATTCACCATATGCCGCCTTGCCATCCAGCGGCGGGTTCTGTATTGCCGCCAACGCAGACACAAGGTCACTGTTAAAACTATTCGCCATGTGTCAGTCTCCAAACGATCTGCGCATTGCCTAACGCACTCGGTCTGCGCTCGCCCGTGTCTTGAATCTTGCCGAGCTTGCGCAGCTCGCTAAAGCGTGGCCGGTATTTTAAGAAAACCTCACCATGCACAGCGGCGACCTCATCGGCGGTCAGCCCGCCATCGGACGCACGCAGCGCCTCAACGACACGCTGCTGATCAAGCACCTTGGTGCTTTTCTTGGTCTCCGCAGCCGCCTTGCTGGTGAGCTGGCCCTTATAGCCAGGGTTGTCGGGGTAATTAAAATCTATAGACATCTGCATTCTCTTGCTCCTCATCCCTGCGTCGATCAGCACCAGCGTGCTGGTGATGACGACAAAAAATGCGGCGACACAAATGCTGCCGCCGCATATCTCCAAGAACCTTCTCACAGGCTCGACCATGTTTTTTCTGCCAGCGCCCGATATTCGGGGCTTTTGCTTTTCCACATCCAGTGCGTGAAGTCGGGTGCGGTCAGGCTCATCAGCTCCGCCACAGACGCGCACTTGCTCATCAGGTTCTCGCGCGTCTTGCAGACGATTGCATGGCGGTCCATCTCATCGCTTAGACGCGCTGGCGACAGCTCATCACAATCTTGAGAGCTGAACACGCGATAGCCTTTGCAGTTCGCATAAAGAAGTGTGACCGGCACATTGGCGCTCTGCTGAGACATCCATGCCCAGTACGGTGCGACCTGAGAAACGTGGTCTGGCTTTGGCCGTGCGGGCAGGCTGTTGACTGTCCAGCCGCGCTTGCTGTTCGCTTTGACATACGGCCACTGGCTTTTTAACTCGACCACGCCGCGAGTCTGCACGTCGATCTGCCCGTCGATGTTAAGCACAAGGTTCGGCAAATTTAGTGAACACCAAGGGCCGTCTTCGACCTTGTTTTCGCCCTGCGTAGCCTCGCGCAACCCCAACACCATATGCTCAAGGGTCAGCTCAAACACAGTGCCTGTGCGGCCTTCAATCACATCACTGGCATATTCTTCATCAAGCATGATGCGCAGCTTTTCTGCGTCTTGCTCATCGGCGGGTTCGTGATCTTGCAGAATTGATAACGAATGTCGGAAGCTTTCAGTCGGATCAACGCCATCAATTACCACAAGTTTGGCGTGCGATTCGGCTTCAGTGCCGCCAACCATTGGCGCGGTTGGTGGGCTAAAAATCTTGGCAGGCCGCGCGACGGCTTTTTCAAAAAACTCCAAGTGATCTGGGCGGTTTCTGCCGGTGGGCGAGTGATTCCAAAAGTTAAAAGTCTCGCACCACGCGGGCAAATCGTTGAAGTCTTCCATCAATCAATCCTGTCCAATATCGTAACTGTGAATAACGATAAAGTAACACAAGATCAATAAAAAAAAGAAAACCCCGCTTTTGCGGGGCGTTTAGGTGCTTTGATTGTTATATTTTATTCGCCATTGACGACTTTTTTGTTGCGTTTTGATTCGCCTTGCACTTTCGTACTCGGCTCATATGCCTGCGCCTCGTCTTCAAAGTCCACCTTGACGTAAACGGTCTGCCCTGGTTTTGCGGTGTAACTGACATTGACCGATTCGGGAACGTCCTCGACTCCCCAAATGTCTTGAACCCTACAACCAAGAAACAAACAGATCTGCTGACATTGGCTGATTTTCGGATCGACCTCGTTTCGTTCATAGCGCCGATATGCTGGCGCGCTCATTTCCAGGTGATCGGCAATCTCGATTACGCTGACACCCGCCTGCTTGCGCAATTTTCTTAGACGTTCTCCAGACATTCTGCTTCCCCCCAATGCGCTTCTCTTGTGTTTTTCTCTTCGTTAGGCCAGCTCTGATTGCTCCACTGCACCATCGTGTGCAAGTGATCTTCGACCATACCTTGCATTGCCTGGACTGCGAACATCGCGCACTCCATGTCATGGTAAACACTTCTGCGCGTTGCCCATAAAACACGGTGTTCAAGCTTTGTAAATTGCACGCCTTCCGGTTGCACAGGCTGTGTCATGTGTTCATCAGTCCGATATAAAAAATTATATTGATGTAGGAAGCTGATGGCGTTCTGCACTTGGGCACGATAGCGATTGTCATCATTGCCAAGCAGCATTTGTAGGAAACCCTTCGAGAGTGGCTGGTTATGCCACCACGCGCATGCCGTAATATTCCAGACCCGCCGCACAAACTCATCATGTATAAGCCGGTGACGCCAAAGTCGATCATCATTGATGCCGTTGATGGTTTTGTTGAATCCACGGAAAGGTGATCTGCCAGCAAACTTGGTCAGGGCATCTTGAGTCAAAACTTTATCGGCGTAGCTAAAGGCTTCAGTCAAGTTATCAGGTTTGCTATTTACCAGCAGGCTGCGTGAGGCACCGCTGGCATGAAATGCACGCATCATTTTGTGCACCGCTGGGTCAGTCAACGGATCATTGACGCCTCGTCCCAGGCTTGAAAATGTGAGCCCTGGTCGTTTCCTGTCCAGAAAATCGATCACGTTTGTGGGCGGCGGCTCTGTAGATTCGCGTTGTTTACTGGTCATTTGTTAATCCTCGCTGTGACTTGTTTGTTGATAATTACATCGACAATATGCACATATGGTTACGCTGGGCAATAGTTAGTTACTCACAAGTGATATTT
>VTLG01014736.1_pt1 | contig 28934 bp, 27 predicted proteins | sample 4694571 | NCBI WGS metagenome assembly VTLG01 (sample SAMN12604809, study PRJNA352737) | marine metagenome | biome: ENVO:00000447; feature: ENVO:00000209|ENVO:00000569|ENVO:01000036; material: ENVO:00002151; isolation source: viral sequences binned using virsorter ...
ATGAACGCCCTTACCGAAGAGCTAGGTTTCAGCAACACCTCGCTGATAGACTTGCTGAGATAGTTACGGCCAAACATAACGACATAGAACTAAAGGATTGACCATCATGAAAATTGAAGAATTGAATTCTCTTGTACAAGAGTACGCAGACCTACGTAAAAAATACCAAGATGCTTACGCTGAAAGTAGTCACTTGAAAGCAAAGTGCGATGAAGCAAAGTATAGGCTTATTGACATTTTGAACGACTCCAATCTGCGAAACTACGCGGTAGAGGGCATCGGGAAAATAAGTGTTGTCAATAAATATTCCGTGAAAGTCCCGAAACATCCCGATGACAAAAAGAAAATGCTTGACTACTTTAAGAATAAAGGCGATGAAAGCGAAATGCTTTTGACAGTTCATAGTCAAACTCTACGGAGCTTATACAATTCTGAGAGAGAAGATGACCCAACATTTTCTATACCGGGAGTGGGCGAGCCAGTCTTAGAGCAAAACTTGAGCTTTAGAAAGTAACTTATTAATTATTAAGAATGGAGTATCCAATGACTAAGAATGTAGCAAAAAGTAACAAGAATGAAGTAGCAAGCATGGATTATTATGAGGATTTCGCTGTTGATACAGCCGACCTGATCATCCCCAAAATTATGTTGATGCAAAAGGTATCAAAAAAAGTTGAGGAAGAAGAGGCCAAAGTAGGCGAGTTTCGAGAAAACGTAGGCAATAAACTTTTGGGTGATAAAAAGACCAATCTCCACTTGGCACCTGTTAGACCCATAAAGAAGATATATTGCGAAAGTGTAAAAGATAAGCAAGGTAATATTATCTCTTACGCTGAAGTACCTGCCGAGCCGGGTAAGAAACTTTCCCCTCTCGAACAGACTGAAGAGGGTACATTAGAGAGACAAGAAGCATATCAACTTTTTTGTTTGCCTCTAGCTGAGCTAGACGACTACATCAAAGCTGATGCTAAGCCTTTCCCTTTTGTTATCACCTTCAAGGGTGCGAGCTTCTATGCTGGACGGCAGATATTTCAGGCGCAGTTTATGTATAAGAACATGAGAAAACCACCGTTTGCTCTCATGTTTGAGATAAGTTCTACGCAAGCAACGTCTAAGATGGGCGGCCATACTTACTATAAAATGGAAGTAAAAAAGACTGAAGAGATCGTCGATTCTAAGAGACTATCAATGTTGCGTGAGCTATTTAATGACTTGAACACTGCTAGCGTTAAAGTAGCTGAGAGTGAAGAAGAATTTTTTTAAAAGGAAATGGAAGTGACGACAAAAAACTTTGGAAGATTTGCGAAGAAGGCCGGTAAACCTTGTGTAATGTACATAAGGAATGTCGAAGAAAAAGATAGAGATGCGGTAAGGAAACTGTGTTTTGAAGAGAGAAAAACACTCTCTGAATTCTTTACAGATCTAATTCGTGATCACCTTAAATCAAGGAAGAAAACTCGTACTTCTAAAAAATGAAGAAAATCTCGATCAATGATAGCGAAAGAATGCTCCGGGCGGTTAGCCGCCTCGGGGCCATTGAAAAAATTTCATTAGATGTAGAGAGCACTGGGTTAGAGTATTATGACAGAATCTTTGCTGTAATACTCTATACCCCTCAGATTAGTTTTTATTTTAATTTCAATGATCTCACCGAGAAGCATCTCGACAGGGAGCACTTCAAGCTTTTTGCTCCTCTCTTCGATAACCCTAACATCAAATGGTTTATCCATAATGCCGTTTTTGATCTGACAATGATCATGAAAGAAGGGATGAATCTGAAGGGGCGAGTATACTGCACTATGACTCTAGAGCGCGTTCTCCAGAACAATCGGCTTCTGTACACACTCGATCATCTTGCTAAAGAACATGGTCTACCTGAAAAATTATCTGATGAAATTAAGAAATATATTACCAAAGAACACTGTATCACGAGACATAAAATTCAGGGCAAGCGAACGCCTGTTAGAAAAATGCACTTTGATTTTGTTCCTCAAGACCTGATGGAAAAGTATGGCCATCTAGATGGGGAGATCTGTTATCTCTTGGGAGATCGGCAGAGGAAAGAGATTATTCTTGATGGCCTAAAGCGTGTTGGTCAGAGTGAAACGGATCTAACTTTGGTTGTTGCAGACATGTATATGAGAGGAATAAAACTCGATCTGTCATACTGCCAAGCGCAGTTTGACAAAGAGCTTGAAGAGATTCATACTTTAAAGCAGTCATTCTTCACTATTTTTGGTCAATTTTATAGTGAGAGTCGGATTATCCTTGGCAAACTCTTTTCAGAAAACAATTTGAAGGTTTCCTCCACATCCAAGGGGAGACCTTCGTTTAGTTTAAGCTCCCTAGAAAGTATTGATCACCCATTGCCAAAAGCAATTCTTGAGATTAGAAAGAAGGAGAAGTTCGTAGGGACTTACTACAGTACTTACCTAACTTCTCACAGTGAGTCCGTTATTAGACCCTTTCCCAAACAGAGTGGGACTGAGACAGGCAGGTTTAGTTACCAGAGCCCTAATCTTCAGAATGTTCCACGCGGATCATTTTTACGCAGGTGCTTTGTCCCCCGAAAGGACCATCTTTTCGTAATGATCGACTACGATCAGCAGGAGTACCGTCTCCTAGCCGATCTATCCTGTGAAGCTTCTCTAATCGAACAGGTTCTGTCTGGGAAAGACGTTCACACTGCGACCGCAGAGTTGATGGGGGTTGACCGTACTACGGCCAAAACCATCAACTTTGCACTATTATATGGTGCCGGGAGTGGTAACCTTGCAAAGCTTTTAAACATTCCCTTATCTAAAGCCGAGGCACTCAAGCAGAAATATTTTCAGTCTCTCCCTAATATTAGTTCCTTTATTAATAGAACTATTTATGAAGCTAGAACTAAGAAACATATTCGAAACTTTCTTGGGAGAAAATTACATGTCAAAAAAAATAAAGAGTTTGTGGCCGTCAACCATCTTATCCAGAGTAGCGGTGCTGACGTTGTTAAGTTGGCTATGGTTAGTCTCCATAAGTATCTCAGCGATTACCGTTCTGCTATGGTGTTGCAAGTACATGACGAGATCATTTTTGAAATCCATTGCTCCGAAATCTATATCGTGCCTCATCTAAAAGAGATCATGGAAAGCGTCTATAGGCCATTGCATGGGCTTCCTCTAACCTGTAGTATAGGCCATTCCTATACATCATGGGCAGACAAAAAAGAGGGACTACCAAATGGCCAAGAAACCTGAAACCATATTTAAAGAAAAAGTGCTAGAAGAATTAAGAGAGATAAAAAATTCCTACTGGATTAAAGTTCAGCAGCTTGCTATAAAAGGTATACCAGACATCTTAGGAACTATTAACGGCAGATTCATTGCCCTTGAACTTAAGAAAGATGAGAAAGGAAAAGCAGACAAACTTCAAGAGTATGTGCTGCACGAAATTGATAAAGCTGGCGGTATCGCTTTAGTGGCCCATCCTAATAATTTTGACGAGATAAAAAATTATATAGTTAAACAGACCTCTTTTTAAACACGAAACCTGCTGAAATAAATCGCTGCCAGACTCCATTATCGTTTAAATCTTCCATGATTAATTTCGTTGCAGCACACTTATTCCATAATACCTGTTTTGAACAATATCGGTAGCATAATTTTCCGACATTATCCGGCACTTCTTTTTTAGTGCAGGGTCGGTACGTCCTTTTTTTCCATATTCGAGGAGGTAATTTCTTGGCAAAAGATATTGAGGAGCAAGCAGAGTTCAAAGTTAAGATCATCAATAACAGAATCAATTTTGAGATGGTCGGGTTGATTAAGTTCATTCTCCAACTCCCTTTTCAAACGCGCCAATTTTTTTCGGTACTTCTCCCGATGGTGGATCTTATGGACATCAAGAATCTTATCGGCAAGGCCAACACTTGCTGAGATGAGTTCGATCATAGATAGACTCCTCCGTTGGATCGACCTGATTATTCTTCTGGTAGGAGTCTATCTATAACGTTGTCAATTAGAGAAAGTCCTAAATCATCAAATGTATTCGTGGTTACTTCGGTGATTTCTTCTTTCAACGCTGACCTAATTCCTTTGAACCATAACTTTCTACCGAAAGCTAACCAATTAATTTTATCTTTTAATTTTTCTTCCATGATATTTCCCTCAAGTATATTTTTTAGGTCGTCGTCTGACTTGCATATGAAAATGCGCAACACCACCCGGCACCTTGTGATAGACTATAGGACGATCTTCACCTTTTGAGTTAAAGGCACCTCGACCCTTAAATTTTTCTCTAAACATATGCTGGAATCTACTAATATGAAAGTCTCCGAATCCCCTAGCCGAAAAATCACAGGCGCGGCCGTCAGAATGTGTGGAAAATTTACGTCCATCAACCTCTTCCATTAAAGAAGTAATAGTACAAGGTAAATTATATTGGACACAATATTCGTAAGTAAAGGCTATCATTTCCAAAATGGTGGGATCTACCTGTAGGAGATCAAATATATCAACTTCAGGCTTTAGCTGGATTTTTTCCAAAATTCTTTCTCCAATGTTTCAAGTCGTTTTTCTATGACATCGAAGCGTTGCTTGTACAAGTTGGCATCGTTTATAAGAACGGCCATCTTCTTGTCAAGTCTGATTACAAGAGCATTAGTCTCGTTTATTCTATTGAGTAATTGCTTAATAAAAAAAATGATTATACTGACAAGTATACCACCAATTACCAACAAAAGTTGAAAAAAATCTTGGACCAAAATATTTGAGAGAACATCAATATCTTTTGGGTCGGTCATCTCATTAGTCCTATGGGACTGGCCCCTATTGGTGTGTAGATACTGATGATGGTACACAGGACAATAGCTATTATTAAGTACGCTATCACCACGTAATCATCGTTATCGTTTTTCATTTGGGGTACTTGTCCTTGATAGCTTTCCGCAAGCGGAGGTACTCGTCCATCTTGCCAGCTTTGTTCTCTTGCTTCTCTGCTATAGCTTCCAAGAGTAGCTCATCGATCTTACGGTATTCATTACGACGATCTAGCATAGGACGTTCACGTTCTGCCTTGTCGTCCATTTCTTTCTTGGCAGCTTCAAGCTTTAAAACTTTTTGTTCGAAGTCATCCAAGTTGTCACGGTCCCACTGATCTATTTCTTCACTTTCATGGATTGCGTGTTTATGCCCATTAATTTCTTTAACCCTAACCCCAAAGGCTTTTTGGTAGTAGACATTGTTAGCTACCAAAGGATGAAACCTTTTTTCTAAGTCAGCCTTTCTTTTTCTTCGTGCAATCTCAGCTATCTCTTCAGGAGTAAGGGGAACAACTTGTTTAAGTTCCCAATCCCACCTATGGGTATCAGAATTAAATTCTGGTATGTCACTTTCAAGTTCTTTTACTTTTCCCATTGCCTATTCCTATTTTAGTTTTCTTATTTGTACTGTTGTATAGACACTATCGTACCCAGAAACTCCACCTTGAATACCGAGTCCATTATTACTCTGCGCCCTTCCGGTATATTGGTGAATTGCAAACTCCTCTGCGGAGGTTACTGCTAGATATGGGATACTTAAATTAGCAGACCATTGGCCCCCATCTACCTGAGAATTCGCCACTTGTCCCGGTTCTGAAGCCATAGCACTGTTTGTATTACTATATAGTTGTATCCAAAAAGCGTTACAATATTGGCCCGGAGCCTGAGCATTAATTTCGTATGCCCCGGGATCTAAGGTGAAACCATTATTTCCTGAATTTAAAGAAACAAACCAGCTCTCCCCATCAATTGTGTTTAATGTTCTCGTCTGCCAACCTCCACCTGCACTAGTACCCCCATTTGCATTATAAGCTTTCACATCTTTTACAACTGCAACCGCGGGCTTGATGACTGCGGCCGTAGGCTGAGGTGGTTGTCTGTAGTCGGAGCCTTGACGTTGGACCATGATAAAAAATGGAGCGTCAAAAGCATTGTTACCTGTAGACCCAGCATCGTCACGCCATACCTCTATATCTACTTTGGCGGTAGTAACTTCTTCTACTTCCGTAATCTCCACATTAGAACCTGTAGGCGCTAACAAACTAGACACAACGACTGGAGAAACTCCAAAGAATCCAGACTTCCAAGTAACTGTATATTTCCCAGCGGATGCCCTACTTACCTCATGAATGAAGGGGGAACTCTCACTCGTAACAGATATACCTGAGGTATCCGCAAAGATCCTTGCACTATAAGTATTTTCAAACGACCCAAAATCCACCAACGGCATACTAAGGACTGGGTTAAAAGTTGAGGTCCAGCCTGCTATGGGGACTTTCGCAGTAAGAGAAACTGAATTAGATGCGCCAATAGCATTAGCAGCCATAAGACCTAGTTCCGTGGCTGAACTGCCCTGCCGTGAGAAATATATATTGGAAGAATCTGTAGTTGTTGTAAAGAAAACACCTGCTATACCATTCGTTCCCCCGTAGTAATCTACCGTCCCCGATGTTGGGCATACCCAACTACCTACAAAATCGCGCTTGCTTGTTCCGTTTAAGCTTCCTTGATCTATAGTATATCCACTAGGTAATCCAACATAGGCGTTATAAGACGTTGCCCCACCACTAGCAATGGTAAAGAACCCTCGGATTTCCATGTCACCGCCAATCCTACGCCACGAGAATTTGACATTTGTTGAGACATTCCAGTTTGAACCCGAGCCTAGATTTCCAGGCGTATAATCCACCCAGTCAGTGAAGATCTCATCTTGGCTATTGAGAAGCACCACGTCGTTGACTAGTGGTTCGGCTACAATTGAAACACCACTCGCCCAATTGGGAGTCCCACTTACTAAAGGTGCGTCAGTGTCATCTCTCATAATCCCGATCACTTCGCCTGGCTCTAGTATAGTACTGGCAGCAACGGATCGAACGTAACCAGTTTCTTCCTCTACGACAGCAAGCCTTAGATTATCCCAGTAACTTTCGTCAAAACTGTACCCCGTATTCCAGTAAGATTCGGCACATTTTACAAGTGCATTATAGCCACTACCAGTCGATAACCTCGCCCAGTAATTAAAATCAACTTTTACTCTTTGTGTAGCTACGAAATAGAATCCGCCATCGGCAGCACTAGTATTATTTACCCTGCCAAGTTTATCTATAGTATTAGTAATAGGGGTACTAGCAGAATATAAAGAATGCTCAGCCGCAGCGGTGAAATAATTTAGGTGGTACTGCTCACTCTGCCCCCGACTGCTAGTCTGTAAAAATTGATTGGCACTTAGAGCGATGTCATCGTAGTAGAGTTCAACATCAGTGTCAGTATCAGTGCATAAGAAACCAAACTGAAATAAAGTACAGCCTGCATCAAATGCCATTTGCTTTCTATATACCTTGGCTTCATTAGCAGTAACATCATTGGCAGGTAGGTAATCAAGTTCATCACTCATTACACCAACAAGCATAATCTTACTGTTAGCCGCGGCTATATCCGCACCTGAATATGTAATAGTTAGTGAGGCATCTGCTGTTGTGGTAGTCGCACTTACTGCTGTTATATATCTGTAGTGAATAGCATTAGAAGTATCGAATAAGACTACCCTGTCCCCGACTGCTGCCGCTTGTTTTTCTCCGACAGGCAAACTAGCATCCCAAGTAACTACACCTGCTACAGTATTGGAACCATCCGCACTGCCCGTTGAAGTAAAGATAGGCTTACTAGCATTCCTAGCATAGAACCTAAAGCTTTCGCCATCAGCGCCATTCCTAGTATAGTACTGGAGTTGAAGAACCATGTTCTTTCCACCGTACCCAGGTTGGATAACCTTCTCATGATACCACCAGTTCTCACTGGAATCTCCGCCTGCATCGTATGCAAAGACTTTATCCGATTGAATTAAATCTGCTGCGGTCGTTTCCAAAGCAAGGGTAGCATTGGTCAATGACCCTCCTGTATCTCCTGACCAGACGTATGCATTACCAATAGCTGTGTATGCAGCACTCTCACTCTTTGCTTGCATGGTAAAGAGAGTATCAATACTACCTGCTCCACCGCCTCCACCTGCGTAGGCTGATATATCTGAGGCTGGTATTTGCTTGGTAGTTGTACCATCAATAACAATGAAGGCATCATCGTCTGCAATAGTAATTGATGATGTCGATTTAGCGGAGCCGTCTAATAAGTTTAGTTCATTTGCTGTAGAGTCTACCGCTGCAAGTTTTATAAAATCTGATTGTGCCAATCCAGATACACCATCTAATAAATTTAACTCCGTTGCGGTAGTAGTAACCGCTGTACCACCAATTAATAATTTATCTTTAACCACATTGATTGTGGCATTACCTGCTGTCTCTAAAGAATTATCCGATTCATCCCATAATAAGTGAGATCCTGATTCAGCACCAAAGAATTTAACATCATGACCAGTATCATCTACCCCTACAGTAACCGTACCTTTAACTGTTAGTGAACCATCAGCAAGGGTCATGAGATCAGTGTCGTCGGTATGTCCTATAGTAGAATTTATAACTGCACTACCTGCGGTAACTGAAGAAGAGGTTCCAATATTTATATTGCCAAAGTTTGAAGTAATAGAACCTGCGTCCAAAGCCCCTACAGTAGTAACATTAGAAAGCGTATCGAGAGCCGATTCAAAGTACGTTTCAAAAGCAGTCAAAGCGACTTGCTTCATCGTACCGCCATCACCGCCATCGTTAACAATCAGCCTATCGACATCTGCTAACGTGACCGTACTAGCTCCAGTATTGCCATCTAATATATTTAGTTCAGTAGCAGTAGTAGTCACGGCCACATCTTCATTTAATTTTGGGCTATTTAATCTTTTATTAGTTAATGTCTGCGTACCTGTGAGGGTAGTTACCGTAGAATCAATAGAAAAGGTATACTCTTCGTCACCACCCGGATTAGCGGTTGTAGCAGATAACCCTGTTCCCGGCTTTAGTTTTTCTTCTAAATAATCTGCGGTTGAATCGTCGGCTGACGGAGATACTTTATAAGCTGCGGTCGCTAAGGAAAGGTCAGATATTAATGCTGAACCATCAGAGTTCCATCTAATAACGGCATTGTTGCCCGGTTCGGGCATCTGATATGGAGTATCTCTTAAATAAGTTTCTGGAAAAAGCCACGTTCTATTTATCTGCTCTTGCATCTGCTGAATAAGAAGGGTTAATTTATCAAGGGCCGACTCGTGTGAGTCTGCTGAGAATGAAGCACCTGATACATAATCGGTCGATTGGGTTAGATCAATCTTCCTCTTAATAACAACCTTCTGATCTGCTGCCGGAATTGAATGACCAGAACCAGTATCAAACTTAACATGAGTAGCAGGGTTAGTCTGATTACCACTACCATCAGTCATAAAGTAATGAGTAGTAATCGTTTTTAACGCTTCTGTTGGAGGACTCTCCCCAACATCTCTTATATAGACATCAATATCAGCGTTATCAGTAAAAGAGATACCACTAATAGCAAACAACGAAGTCGAAGCGTTCCCATTGTGACTAACCGATACTGTTTCATTACTTATTGTCATTGTTCTAACCCCATCCTAGTTGTAATTTTGTCCATCATGTCTGATCGAAACTGATCGTTATTAGCTTTGAACATGTTTCTACCTGCCGTATGGTAGCGTTGTATAACCCCTCTTATCATCTTAGATTGAGAGCTTGCTGGAAACGCTGTAAACCAAGGCTGACCGACAAGATCATTTAAATATTCCTTCATAGGAGTCATGAAAGTTATCCCATCAGGATCAACCCCATTACTATACCCGATTAATTCATTATACTGGTCATTCGTTAGTGTGACCGTTTCACCCCTTACCGTTATTGTCCTACTTAATCGAGGAATGGCCAAATCTTTATTTTTATAAAAACTTGTAGGAAGGTGCATGGCCAGTTCTTGGAGCTTCAAATAAATAGGTTCTCTCGGTTTATGCTTAATCTTAGCAAGCTTTGTCATAAACTGCGGTATATTTTCACTGATCCATGACTGGTCCATGGCATCACCAAATACATCTTTAGGATAATTATAATAGAAAACATCTTCGTTAAAAATATTTTTTACAGCAGTTGTGCCGCGAAAAGTATTTTTATAGAAAGAATTACTCAGCGTTGCGATTTCATCAACACCATCTTTATCGTATTCAAAAGTTCGTCCTACTTGGTCCTTACTAGCAAATCTAGCAAATGAGCTAAAAGGTATGGCCTTAGAAAGTCCTGTTCCTAAGGTGTTCATAATACGACTAAGAGACGCTTTGTCCTCACCCTTCGAACCAGCAAAATCTAGTATTGACGATATAGTAGACATTAAAGTCTCAGGAGCCGCCAAGTTCGCTACGGCATAAGCAGTATCAATAAGCATAGGTGCTACATTATCAATATATTGATCATCGCCTTCGTTAGCATGTTTTATACCATCGTTATAGATATCTGCTGCCATCTTAAGATATTTTCCAAATGGGTCGAGAACATTCAAAGGGATGGAGAAAGAGCCAAAATTAAACGAATCTGCTTTTAACCCTGCCGCCCTAAACATCGCCCGACCTGCCGGATCTCTAGGCTCCGCACCGACTAAGTGCCCATTTCTAACTAAGTAAACTGCCATTGAGGAGACGCTAAGCCCCACCCCTATCTTAGCTATGGCCTTTGATCTTCGATACCCACCTGCTGCTAGATCATCTGCTACTTGTTTATTTAGAGCATAGCCCTTACCACCAACACCGGGTATATTCTTTCCACCTATTAATGGAATTTTATCACTAAATTTCTTAGGGATATATGCACCGGGAGTATACTGGGTTAAGTAATCGGCCATATTAATAGATATTCTCATAAATGGATTGAAAAATCTAAGGAGCTTATTCTGCATAAACTTATCGGCTAAGGTATCAACACGATAACCATCACCTGCTGAAGATAAGCCTAACCTAAATTCCTCACCTGAATGCCCATGACTATATCTTTTCGTCAGGGTAATCTCTCGCGCTGAGTTCATAGCTTGATCAAAATTATCTATATCACTCATTTCCCTTTTTAAATCGCGCATATAATTAGCTTCTAAGTCGCCACTGTACTCCGCGAAATCTTCTTTAGATAATTTTGATAATCGCTTATTAACCCTCTGTTTACCAAAGAGTAAGAGCTTCTCCTGAAGGATCTTAGATTTAAACATGTCGTCAGTAGCATTCAATGCCCTTAGAGGAAATGAATGGATAGCCGCAGCCCCATTCCATATTTTAGCCCTAAGGCCTTTTTCACCTAACTCAGAAGCCGCGCTCTTTGCATCTTGTAAGATAGAATCGTTGAAATAACTGTTGGCCAAATTATCCATTGTATTATCACCAAATATATCCATATGGGATTTAACAACGGCTTTGTCAGTCTCAGTATAACTCCGATAACCAACTCCATATTTTTCCGATCCGGGGTCTAGCATAGACCTACCAAGAACTAAGGACTCGCTCCAAATTTCCTTGGCCGATTTCATTGTACCATCATCTTTTACTAAACCAGCTAACTGCTTAGACGATGAAACCATCTTTAGGTTAGTTTCAACATTGCCGTCTATCCTGTGCATAAGATCTATTAGTTCTCTATGCTGTTCAAGATCGAAATTCTCAAGAGAATAGTACGCGTCCTCATCAGCAAACTTTACCAGTAGATCTTCTACTTTATCCACAAACCTATTTATATGAAGACCAACATAGTTTTTAAGCCACGTTGTCGGACCCCACAACATATTGTTATATCCATAGGTGCCCAAATTGCTGTAGATTTTATCCATTGTCTTACCGCTAACGTACTCCCTCATTGCGGTTTCTTGGCTTATCTCACCCTTTCTAAGCTTAAAGTGAATATCTTTTATTTCCGAAGAAATACGTTTAAGCTCACCGGGAGGAGCCGTCATTAACTTTTCTATAAATCTAACTTGCGTTTCCTCGTCTAATATCCCCTTAAACCCGGCCTTAGAGTCTGAAAATTTTTCGAATATTTTCTGTCTATTTGCCTTACGGTAAAGATTAAGCGTTGTACCAGCATTAGACCTATTCTGTGCTGCTGACTCTGATAACTTTCTCATACCATTGTACGCTTCCGTAAAAGAAATAACCTTCATTTGAAGATCTCTTTTAGAATGTACAGAACCATCGGCCATCGCCTCTGAGAGTTTACTAGCTTTATCACCTAAATCTTCCATACCTCTTTCAAGAATATAACGTTCAGTCGCTATATATTCTGGCAGAGATATCAACTCATCACGCTTTAAATCTTTTAGTTTCTGGTAGTCAAGGCCGTAAGTCTCGGAAAAATCTTTTACTGATTTTTGTAGTTGAGAAAAAGGTGTTTTCTTTACATCGAAATTAAAGAACTTTTTATTTATCTCATCTACTTCTTTGAAGGCCAGATTCTTATTCTTAACGATAGCTATAGCATCTTCCATACTGGCATCTGGCTTTGCTAATAGCGTGAGGAAATTTGAATTAGTGATAGACTCAACAGGGGCTTCGTTAAGATTTAAATTATGAAAAACTCCCCTTAAACTATTGAAAAGTACCGGATCAAACTTCTGCATGTTATCGAAATATTTAGCTTGATCTTCAAACGCAGAGAATGTGTCACTTAATTCTTTTTTAAATGCCTTAGCAACATGGGGTTTTTTAGTCATATCTCCAAATGTTTTAGAGACTTTTTTATAATCTTTATCTTTAACAGCTAAAAGAACTTCATCCCTAAAATTATTAACATCATCCAATTCTTTCGTTAAAGATTTAATTTCATCATTTAACTTCTTTGCCTGCTTAGGAAATTTCTTTTGGCTTAATGCTTTTTTCTTGGCCTCTAATTTAGCTGCCAAAGTATCAGTAGCACTATCCATGACCTTTTCTCTTTCGATAAGCCATCCAAAAGGGTCGAATGAACCTCTTTCATCAGCTAGATACTTACTGAAGTTGTTATACTGGTCATCAATTTCATCTTTTAAATAGTCTTTAAATACAAAGCCCTTAAAATCCTCTTCATCAAATTTTGTCTTTTGCGTACTTAATACATAATCACGACTGAGGTCTGGCTTTCTATTTATCTGTTTAATAACGGCAGAATCTCTAATACCTCGAAGGCTATTTTTTGCCGACTTTAAACCTTTAGCAACTCCCACTAGAGAAACAGGGATGATACCTTCAAGCGCACCTTTTAGTCTGGCCTCAAATTCTGAGTCGTCCTCATCTACATGAAGAAGCCTTAGCATCATAGGCACTTTATCTGCTTCATTCTGCTCATAAAATAAATTGAGCAGAGTACCTGTATCTTTATCGGTTAGAAGTGCTCCGAGCATACCCTCTGATGCAAGTAAACTAGCCCCTTTTGTAATAACGCCTGCGCCCTTCGTAGCTTTTAGAACTGCGCCTGCTACTCCACCGGGAACAGCGAAATACCCGGCTATCTCCCCTGCTAAAAAAGGTATGTCTGTCCCACCCTCAGTTTTAAATCTACCTGATGACTGGAAGGTAGACTCCACAAAATTAGCCGCGTCCTTATTAAAATCTTCTAGAACTTCCGAGGGAGCCCCACCGTAATCTAAACCACTCTGAAGTAGCCTAGGTAAGGCGGCCATTGTTTTTACAATAGACTTTCGCATCCCAGTCATAATGTCTTGCCGAGCATCTATCCAAGCGGATACAGCTTGCCCTGCTGTACCAAGCCCGACACTCTCCACTACATCTGACTCGGCTACCTTTTGGACTCCTCTTAATAGAAAATCGTCAGGAGTAATTGCCGCAGGCCTATCTTTAGGATCAAATTTCTCTTCTTTTTTCGCTGGTTTCTTTTCTTCTGTCTTAGGAGCTAATCTATTTAGGCCCTCGTCAAAAGTTTCTAGGTAGGACTCCTGCAATCGAGCGTTTTCTTCTTTGATTTCTTTATGTTCGTAATCCGTGAAATCCTGATAATAGTCTAAAACTTCCTGCTCTTGAAGTTCACGATGTCGGTCACTAAGAATCTGATCTACCAAATCGCCCGAAGTCTGTTCGCTATTAGAATGAATATAATCAGCGTAGTAAGGGCTTGATCCCTCAAAATCATCTATCATTATTTTTCACCCTTTTTCTTCTTTTTCTTTGTAGCCGCACTGACTGACTGACTGTAACTTCTATTATCGCTGCTAAACTTAGTGTCTAAATCTGAACTACGTGCGCTTTTATGTATGCCAGAAGAAGCGTCAATTTCGAGAGGTATATCTAATAGAGTTTTTATACCAAAAATCGCCTTCTGCATTTTCTTCATTTCAGGGCGAATTCTTGATCTTCTATCTCCTTCCTCTAAATTCTTAACTGCATTGTTATAGTGCTTCTTTTTTACTTGATACTCTTTTAAAAGAGCACTTTCTAATTTTTCGAGTATCTCATTACGATCTTCTAAAGAACTGTTTTCAAAATTGTCAGAAGAAAACGCGTCTATTAACTTTGGTGTATCTTTGTTACGCGCTCTCTTATACATAGGAATATCAATAAAACCTTCCTTTATGTCGCCTATTACGATTGCCTTTAAAGGAGTGTAGACCTCATTAGTTATAATCGCATTCAAACGGCTATTTAAAGTTTTAGGGCCATCCTTATCATAACTAAGATTACCTAACTTAATATCCTCTAATAAAATATCCATCTTATCTTGTAGTCTTATTTTTATTTCGTCGATTTGGTTTTTTAATTTAGGGAAATATGGTTCGCCCTTACCAGCCGCAGACCTAAATCCCAGCATATCGGAGGGAGGAAACTGCATGGCGTCTAATGATGGCCGCTGAAATTTTCTAAGTTTGTCTAGTGTAGAGCCTATTACTTTATTAAATTTTTTGATCCTCGTTCGAGCTTCCCCACTTTTTACCTTTGAATACTTTTGGGCGATATTCATAATATTAAGAATATCTAATTTGTTAATAGGTTCGTTATTATCAAAAGTTTTTATCTTCTCAATATCTCCAATAAGATCGCTGTACTTACCGTCCTTTACGGTAATTTTGCCGCTATCTACCCAACCTACTACGTTTCTGAATATCATCAATTCTCTCGTGGCTTTATCGGATCTATGTTCAATAGTCTTGGATTTTTCCCATGTAGGTATACGGCTAATAGAAATTCCTGTATCGGCCATGGCTTGACGGCTTTCATCATACTCTTTTTTATTATTTGCCTTGTTCATTCCAACTTGATGCTTTCTCCTGTCCTCTTGACGATGGTATCCTTCATCTCGACGGTTTTTCTGCACAAGCTTATCTTTTCGGTCAGCCACGTCCTCATTAATCTGACTCAATTTACGGGTAGCTTTCGAAATGTGGAGGTCCATAGAAACCTGTACTTCTTTAAAAGGGGCAACAGTAAGCCCAACCTGAACAGCTTTATTTCTATAATCTTCCCAATTAGATTCTGCCTGTGTTTGGGTTATTTGTTTGTTTTTCAATTGATGGCGCAAGATTGTGCTGATCTTCTGACCTTCATTCTCCAAGCGCTCTTTTTTTGCTTTTTCTAATTCATTATCTGCGGCTATCTGATTTGCTAGGGCATTCTTAACATCTATAGAATCTTTATCTTTTACTGCATCAAATGTTTTAATCTTTTTACCGTAACCCACAAGAATTTTTCTTGCCTTATTATACGCCTCCTTATCTTTCTTATATAGAGACGTACCGAGAGAATCACTCGCTTTTTGGATTTCTTTGGTCCTCTTCCTCTGTTCATCTTCGTATTTTCTACTTTCTTGTATATGCCTGTAACTTTCATCACTATGCTTTAGTTTTTTTATCTCATCAGGAGTCTTAGAAAGTTTACTAAATATTTCTTTTTTATTTTCTCCAAAGAGCTGATCTTCTAGCTCCCCTACTTCATCTAGAAAACGAAAACTACCATCGTCTATTTTTGAAACTTCGTCGTTATCATCCTCAGACAGTTTGCCTCCAGTATAAAAGAGAATGACCTTCTGTAGTTGAACAGAATCGAGTCCCTTATCTACTGCGATCCTAGCAAACTCATCCTCTACCTTCTTATAATAGATTTCTTTTACTACCTTCTCAGCCGCCATTTTGCGATCAGCATAACTCCCGGTACTCAATGCCTTCTCTACCTCTTTTTCATCAAGGATAACATCGGTATCAATCCCATTCTTTAATTTATACTCAGTTAAATGGTTCTCCTTAACTTCATCAAATAAAGTATTCACTATGCTTAAACGCTTTACTTTATTCTCAGGCGACAGGTCCAGTTCACCAAATCCAGTTTTAAAACTAAGGATACTGTTTTTATTCTTACTCTCCATTAGTTGAGGAAGCTTCTCTTTAAAATAACGTAGCTTATAATTGGCCTTAGCAGATTTTACCGCTAAATTGAATTCAGAGCCGAAGGCTCCCTCACTTTCGCTGTACCACTCCTTGGATTTAACCCCATCATGGTATTCTTCCACTGCCATATCTAAATCTTCAGGAGTCGCATCCTCACTAAGATTTGTGACCAAATCAACCAATCCGGCCTTCGAATTGTTGAGCGCAGATTTAGCGCGATCTTCGTTTTGCTCTTTATAAAATGAGAGCATAGCAGGAGCTAACTTATTAGAGAGGTTATCGAGGATATTCCCCCATGCCTCGTAGTGCATTCCTTTATTGGAAACAGTCGCCTGAAAATTAGGAGTACGCGCACCCAATTGCTGTGATCTCTTCCTCGGTTTTCTTCTAGGTATAAAAACCACTCTATCCCCCTACTGCAACTTCCTTCCAGTATAGTAGCCAGTCATCCCCGATGCGATCGTCCCAAAGCCTCTCATCAAAGGCATCAAACCTTGTTGATTACCTATGCCACGAATCTGACCTCTAATATTAGAACTCTCAATCTGACTAAGAGTTCTCGCCCTGTCATACTCTTTGATTATGCGATCTTCTTCTTCAAGTGCGTCTAACTCAGTTTGATTTAAAACATTAATTACGGAGCCGGATAACTCGACCCCTGTTTTTGCAAAGCCTACAGTCTGAAGCCCTAGAAGCTCTTTAGTCTCTCTTCTGAAAAGATCGAGTTCTTCGTCTCTAGCTTCGTTCAAGTAAACTCTTTGTTGCGCCAAATACTCTTCTTCTTTTTCCAACGCACTTTTTTGGGCAGCCAATTGTTCACTTGAGGCTTCGTACTGTAACCAAGTTCCTGCGGCAGATGCCACCATCAATGTCGCTGATACCGGGTCTGCCATTACTTAAACCTCACGTATAAAAATTGATCTATTCCCTTCTCACTATACTTTTTCAGTGTGGCCTCATACTCAAAGCCGAGTCTCTTCGCCCATTTCTGACCTTCGGGAAAATCGACATCTACCAAAAGCTGCAATCTCCTAAAGGAGGACTTCTTCATAAGTTTATTAATCATTCCAACTACGGACCTATGAAAAGATATATTATACTTCCTAGAATTAACTACATCAGGGACGGCATAAAGTTCGCATAACCCTGCATGAATAAACTTACAGCCCAATATACCAAGCAGAAAGTTATTCTTAAAGATAGTCACAAAGATAAACTCTCTAAAGCCATGGTTCGTTAGTATGCCTTCTTTACTCACGTCACACGCATTAAGCATATCGAGGTGAGAAGAAGAGAAGTTCACAATCGCGCTAGTCATAAGTAAGCCCCCTGTGAACAATCGCTAACAAGTTCATAGGGAAGGGTTTCTCCTGCTGTACGACTACTTGAAAGAAGCGTTCGTAATCACCCGGAAAATCCAGATACTTGTCGCCAGTAAACAGAGGGAGATCACTACCCATTCCATGTCCAGCAGGCCGGAAAACAATCTCTTCGAGGTTATCTTCGTTTGTAGCGATCCCAAACTTACCGCCATACGTTCCTTGAAATCGGAGAACAATTGAATCATTTCTTTTAATACTACCTTGTGCCGTTCCAAACTGACCTCCTGCCTCAAGCTTCATCGTCTTTAGCTTAGATGTATACTGATATCCTGCTATGACTTCTGATACTGGTTCGTTCAATTTTATGGCACCATCTTCTACAAGAATAGGAGCATTTATAAGATGGAATTCATAATGACCACTTGTACCCCTTGAGGTTAAATTAATGGGCGTACCTGCGATAGCATTAGCATATGTTGTGGCAAGCTTAAAATAATTATCGTCTACACGAATAACATAATAGGTAGTACTTTCTGTCGTCCCACCAATAACCGCAGTAGAGTGAGACTTATAATAAATAGCAGAACCTGTCGTAAGATAATGGGGTATAACTGTCGAAGCAGAACCCGGTGCCGCCACGTTCATTTTATCATTACCCAAATCAACTTTATCAAAAAGGATTTGGAGAGTATTAGGCATAAGCCCTGCCGAGGTATGAAACCCTCCGGCCAATACATCAAGAGCTTCTTTTTCTAAATGATCAAACCCATAGAATATATACGCTTCACTAGGTGTAATACTATGAGTCCCTGAACCACCAGAAATAGTGAGATTAATATGATCGAAAGCATTTTGAGCAGTAGAGGCCAAATAAAGTTCATTCGCATCTTTCTTTATTAAGTAATAATCCGTACTCGTAGACAATGCCGCTGAAGTAGCCGCGTCTGTCGGTAACGTTCCTGTCGTAGAAAGCCTAACCTTCGTACCAGTCGCTAAGTTATGATCAGCCGTACACTGAGCAGCATTGGTGGAAACCGAACTAAACGTAGTTGTTACAGAGGAGATCTTCACCCTCTTAGCAGAGTCCATAAACCAAGCTTGATCTTCGTCACTCGTAGAATCGTTCTTCAGTTTTGTATGCGTGAACTCTTCACCTATCTTTTCGAGATAGTGTTTCGTAGACCCATTTATAGTCCGAGAAAGTGACAGATACAAGTCGTCAAAAGTCCCAGTAGTGTTAGGGATAACGCTGATCGAGTTAATTTTAACAGTTGTTCCACCGATAACATGTTTATGCCAAGCTACTGTTTCTGTATCATTATCTATTGTAAGACCAATTAAAGCATTCCGACTAGTCAGGCACCAAATAATTCCAGAGGACGCCTGATAAACAAATTGAAGAATCTCTATTCCAGCACTTGCATCAGTGCTATCACCATCAAACAAATGGCCAACGATATGCTCTGCGCTGACTGAAAGGCTTCTAGATATATAAGAACCGTTGTCATTATTATACTTAAACTCTCTAAGCCGCTTACCATCTCTAGATACAAAAATAGTAGACTGATCGACCTTTCTTATTGGAATAGGAGAACCACCATTACTTGTCTGAGATTTAATAAGAGGTGGAGTAACCGCTGAGATGGCGTTCTCACCACCTGTTAAAATATACTCAGTACCAACCGTTCCTACTTCCAAATGATTATGGGGCGACATCCATGTTATCTCATTAACCTCTTGAGAAGCAATAGTAAACTGGAAGGGGTCCGTCATTACCGCGTTACCGTGATAAGCCGCTGCTACAGCATAAGAATCTGTCGTATCTCCCAACCTCTCTTCTAAGAAATGAAAGAAGTTCCCAGTCATTGATCCATAGAGAGTATCAGGAGCAAGAATAGTACCGCCATAGATAAGTCTTTGTTCAAAAATCGTAACAGTCCTAGGATAACCCCGGTAGTTACTAAAACTGCTTTCATGCCAGTTATCCGAGTTATAGGAATAAGAATTTGCCGCTGTACCTACATCAGTGGTCGTTACCGCTGAAACAAATTTAGGTGTTAAGACCGTCCCAGCCGTGTCATCAGCAATAGTAAGAACTGTCGTTGCCCTAGCATTCGCAAGAGTCGTGGCAAGTTTTATAGTGTTAGCATTATGTTCTATAATATAATAGTCTGTATTTAGCGAAAGTCCGGAAGGAAGATTACCCGATGCTTGGACAATATCACCTGTTTTTAATCCATGAGAGGATGCCGGCATTGCACTTGAAGCAAATTCCCCTGTAACGGCCGCTGGAAATCCATCATGGTTTACTCTAAAACATTCATCTTCAGCAGTGTTCGTTACGATGAAATGCGCCCCATGATGACCAGCCGTAGAATCAGCGCAAAAGAAGGGGACTCCTACGGACCCACCCCCGGTAGTTGTCATAGTAAGGGAAACACTGCTCCCCGAACCACTAACCGTGATGTGTTTTCCTGAGTCTGTATTCGCTGTTAAGTAAGGCGTATACATGGTTTTCTTGGCAGCGGTCGTCCAGAAATATTGTTCGATATCAGAAATGTAAAACTTATCAGATTCTCTTCTGGAAATGACTAAAGGTTTTATCCTTCCTGAGTTATGGGTAACAATCAAAACATCGGCACTCTGTGCGTAGTTAAATCCATTAACATCAGTCGTGAGATTCTCTAGCCCTCTACCTACGGAAAGGATGGCAGAAGTCTGACCAGATATCGTGATATCTTGATAAGCCGCATATCCACTGGGATCGTCCAAAGTCTTAGTAATATTAACTGCCGTACCTGAGGAGTTATAAACTTTGAACCTTAAAACCGTACCTGTCGATTTTATCTCAACAGCGATATTATACGCTTCCTTTCTACTAAAAATGAAAGGTATAAGACCGACATAGCTAGTGCCTGCTGTTGGAGTGATATCGGCAATGTACCTAGCTCCCATCCGCCTAGCTACCCCACCCTGTCTGAATGTTATGAAATTTTCTAAGGTACTTACCCCGGACGCATAGTCTTCGAGATCAGTTCTTCCATCCAATCTTGGATGAAGCTCACCACTCGTAAAGCTATTTTGTACGTACCTATATTTCATAGTCTGGCCTCAATAAAGCTGTCATCAGTCAGGTCAGGTGCCGTACCCTCTTGGGCGTCTATGCTTCTAGCAAGGGCCATGTGACGTTCATATTCAGCAAGGAGATTCTGCGATAAAGTAGATGACTGAACCAAGCTATAGGCAAGGTCAGCGGCTAACCTTAACGCCATCGCCTCTATGAAAATACTATCGTACTCAGCAGGAGCCGTTATCCTTTTAATATATCGTGCTTTGATAGTGGAACTATCGCTTAGGACTTTATTACCTTCTTGCTTCCACTCAATCGTTTCATCGTGAAGGTTCAATATCCTTAAGCAATCTGATGGTATCGAATATTCATACGAATAACCAAATGCAGGAGTAGTCGTTAACTGTGAGAACTCCGAACGTGCTAGAGCAAAGTTCCATGGATGGGTTCTTAGCACTTCGTCCCTAACTTTAGAAAACTGCTCATTGCAAAGCTGAGCGCGTCTGTTATCTTCAGTCATCGAAGTGATTCTATCTGCACCTACTTTAATAAGCGCACTATTACATATTGACGTTTCAGTAGTCGTTAAAGACATAGTACACCCTTAAAAAGAAAGGGGCCGAAGCCCCTATCATTTATTCAATAACATAAAGAACTGATAGTTCAATATCACCTGATGTAGCATCAGCAGCCCCTGCTCCGGGCACAACTTGAACTTCTACTTCAGCAGTGAACTTTTTCAAATGTCCGGGCATGGAAGAACCTACGGCCACCATACTCTTACAACCTGCTGCCGCGTGAACAGCAAGTTCATTAAAAAAGCCATCAGCATCAGCCGCCTCAACAGCATCAGAAGAAGCCGCCCAACCAATGTCGAGAGTACCATCTGAGTTAGAATCGAGGTCAGCAAACTTACAAATAACGTCTAAGATTCTGGCCCCTTTAGGGATCTTCATCATATGAAGAACGTCACCTGCGATTGCTTCAGAAAGTGAAATTTTATCGTAAGCTACTCTTAGCCTACCAGCTTGTTCACCAATAGGAATCATTTCCGATGGGACATTCTGATATTGTTTGGTGTTATTTACACCATAAAAATCTGCCATTATTTACCTCCTATTATTCTTTACAAAGAATTTCTACAACTTTATTTTCTTCCATTCTGGTAGCACCAATACCCATGCAGGCATAGACCTGAGTAGAGTAACTTTTGTCAGCTCTCTCAGAAATTTTACCAGTAACATCCTTAGCTGTAGCAAGGAGTAAGCCATCTTGTGCCCAAGCAAAACATCTTCTACCACCAGTGGCAAAAGTATTCCCACCAGATCCGTAAGAACCGTCATCTTTGTCATAAGCAACAGTACTTCCAAGAGTAGCTAGTCTCTCAGTTCTGATAAACTTGAAACCTAGGAAGGTATCAATCTCACCTTGAACCAAAGCTTTAACAGTGTTGTAGTCAGCACTCTGAATAGCTGTCTCACCGAGTAGGGCCTGAAGCTGAGAAGAACCGATAGCGATATATCTTGGAATAGATTCATCAACATCGTTTGAATCAAACTTCTCTTTTACTTTTCTAAGAGTTTGGATGTTCAGGTTGTTCCCTGTAGTAGCAGTACCATCAAAAGCAGCTACTTTATTGGCGTTAGCAAGAGTTACTGTAGAAGCACCTTCTTCTCCGCCATAAGCATTACCAAGCGCATTCTCAATAATAACATCATCCTTAGCTCTACCAAGTGCCCACATAGCAGCTTGTGCATAATCAGATGTTGGATCGATTAGCATTCTTAGTTTATCAGCATCATCAATAAGATCGGCCCATTCGTAGTCTACCAAAGTAACTCTACGTCTTGAATGGGGAGTGTCGATCTGAGGAGTATCAGCGTGACGAGAAACTCTCTTCTGCGCTGTAACTGCACCGATTCTATCGTAGAAGGCACTCTTCCCTCTTTGGCTTTCATTTCTTACTAAAGGAGCAAGCCTAGATCCTTTTTGTTGTGAAAGGTGAAAAACGTTTGCGCTAAACTGCTTCACAAACGCTGTAGTAATTTCAGAACTCATAATTATCTCCATTACTTTAGTTAATCTTAAAATTTAATTATGGTGAATTGCCCTGAAATCACAGGATTCGAATTGAACACTCTAAGGTGAGGTCTTTTCAGATTGTCTCGTGTCCAAAGTCTATAATAATAGGTGAAGGGACTTGCGTCAACTTAAATGCTGAAAGAGTCTCTGGACTTCTTCAACCGCATTGTTGTGACTAGGATTATACTTGTCATGGTAAGGATGCTTTTTATCGGCCATAATTGAATTAATCTGCGCCTGAGCATCGTCGGGAGCTACTCCAAATTTCTTAGTCCCACCGTCAGAGAATGTATCTTCTGACAGAGACTCTCCCATTCTAGAGAATGCCTTAATCAAATTAGGATTGTTACCCAATCCTGTCTCATCCAAAAAGGCCGTGAGCTTATCATCTCCATAGTGGTTGACCGCTGCATGGGCGGCCTTAAGCTTAGAATCATAAGCAGAACCCCACTCAGACTTAAGCCCATCAATAGCTTTCTGTTCATTAACCTGCCTTTCCTTATTATAATCATCAATCATCTTGGTATTCGTCTCACTATACCAATCATAAAGCTTCTGAGCTTGCTTAGGCAGAATACCAGCACCATGAGCAGTGTCCTTAAAATTACCAAAAAACTCTTTATTAAAGTCATCAGTCTCTTTGAAAGTAAGGTCATAATCCTCTGCTTTTTCCGGTAAACCCAATTTCGTAAAGACATCATTCCACTCATTATCTTCTGCGTATTTATTAGGAACTATGATCTTATCTGAACCAACCATCTTCTGAGCGTTAACATAAGATTTTGCTAGGTTATCTACTGACTGAATTGCTTGCATACTAGGATCTTCTCTAACCTCTTCAGGTAAGGCATCCTTCCAATTAGTCTCAGCTTCAGTCGTTGTTTCCTCAGAATTCGTCAGTGTACTCTCGGTCATAGTTAAACCCTTCCTCTATTTGTTCAAGTAATTTCTTCTCATCAGTTTGTAGTATGGACATTATCCTAAGAGCAGAGTTCCTATGCCCTTCTCTTAGAATAGTCTCATGCTCACTGTTTACACAGAAGGTACTATCTAAGACGTAGTTGTTTCTTATGATATCCCAAAGAACTCGCTTGCCTGCTTCCGAAGAGAAAACAGTTTTATAATCAGACGTGATATCTAATTTTTTAACAGAAGCTTTTTTTCTAGGCACTAGGCCCCCTGTTGCATGAGAGGAGCAGCTTTGTTAGCTATCTCAGCGGCCTGCTGAGCTTGCGCCATTTGCTCCATTTGTTGCTGTTGTTCTTGGCGTTCTACACGAGTCTGGACAACATCGTCAAACGGTCTTAGCATTTGCTCCGGCAAACCATAAGCTTTAGAAACATATCTGAGTGCCTGATCACCATTCACATTGTCCATGATCTCAGGTTGTAGCTGAACCATAGGACCGATAACATTCATAACCTTCATAAGTGTATCGGCATCAGCACTCTTCTGGGCCTTCGCAATCTTAGAGCTATACTGAACTTGTAGACTTCTGTCCTGCAATATCTCAGGAGCTTCATCAAACATTTTCTTCCTGAACATTATCGCAAACAATCTATTGATCAATGGCTTAAGAAGTTCATAGTGCTGACGACCCAAGATAGGTCCAAGCAATCGTAACTTCTCTTCTGTTCGCTGAGCTACTTCAGTAGCTGTCATCTGAGGACCAGTATTAAGTTGTAACTGATCTATAAAGAACGCCTCTCTAATCCTGACGTTAATCTGTTCTGTAAACTGAACTCCAAAGTCTACCCGACTCCCTGTATTGAGCGGCTTAACTTCCTGAGCACCCGGTCTATAAAAATTGATACTCCCCGGGGCCGTCTTAAACGGCATCATATAACCATCATCTGGCATCATAAGTGGCGGATCTACTACCTTCTGAGCAGACCGAATAGTTGTCTTCGCTACTACGTTTGTCATCTTGATGTCAGGTAAGGCCTTCATCCCCGGACTACGGCCATAAACTTCTCCGGCAATCTTAGTCCACCTCGGCACAACATAAGGGAACTCTTTAAACCCACCCATCTTTAAATAAATTCTCCGATCAACCAAAACGTAAACACTCTTATAAGAGAACCCTCTTTGATCAAACTCATCGCCCTCTTCTACAGGCTCCACCGCATGAAGGATCTCATGTTTCTGCGAATCATTACTCTTGAGAAAACCCTCAAGCTGACTGTCAAACATCTCCGTCCCAAACTCTTCAGCAATCTGCCTGACATCTAACTTGAAACTTCTATATATTGTATTAATGTTGCCCTGTGCGTTTTCTCTGGCATAAGCTTCATATATCGAACGCGTCTGAAACTTAACAACCTCTTCTTCGTCCTCTTCAATCCTCATTAGACCTGTACCAAAACAGCCTAAGTCCAAATACAACTCATGTATATTGGTATGGAAGTTAGAGGTGTTCAGAACATTGTGCATCTGCTTGACCGTATTCTGAAGCCAAAGCCTGACTTCATCATCCATATCAACTTGCTCATCACCTGTAGAAAGTTCAAACCAAGTCGTAGCAGGGTTTGTCAGCATACCGTGAAGCGCAGACGCTAAAAGTTCGTTCGAGTGAATCGCTGTACTCTCATACACCTTCATCATCTTCTTCTCACCTGCGGATCTCGTCTGATAGACATCATCCTTTCTCGGCAAGATATACTGAGCACACTCTTCCCAGTGACTATCCCAGTTCATTCTCTCACTCTTCAACGCCTGAAACTTCTTAATGTATTCTCCTGCCATCAATATTTCCTTGTAATCAATGATTGTTTTCTAGCTCCGGGTCTTTGTCTGGCCCTTCTGACTGCTCCAAGCCGAGTCATCGACTTATTATACAGCCCTTGTATTCGGCCCCTTTCCTGCTCCGCCATCTCACCATACTCTCGTTCAACTTCTAACTTCCGGTGGAGTGTTCCCTGACCAGTCGTCTGCACCCTTTGTGTCTCCGTATGAGAGACAGGCTTAGCTGCCGTCAGTTCAGACTCGGTTTTCTCAGTCATCTGACCGGCCATCTTAGCAAAGGCCTCTATATCAGACGCTTTATATTTCTGATATTGGGCCGTACTTATCTTTTTTCTATACGCTCTTCCTTCCTCTCTGGTCTTTTTATCATATTGTGCGATCCCGGTAATGCTACCTACTGTGTCCCTTACCAAGCTCTCCGCAAACTTACCTAAATCTTTAAGTGGTTGTGCCTTACCCATAATAATCTCCTACAAACTAAATACATCGTAATCACTAATCGCTTCTCTATACCTGTTTAGCATATTCGATTGTACTCTTTGCGAGTCAGGACGTACACCCATCGCTAAATATCTGAACGCATCAGCACCATGAGAGGCCCAATTATGTTTGGGCTTTTCCATGAATATCTGATTCTTCGCATCCCACTTTCTCTCATATGCCATCAAAGCAGTGACGCCTCTTTCACATTTATCCTTATCAAACCAACATTTACTAAGAATAGTCCTTACCGCATTGATACCGTCAGCTACCTGCCAACGTGGTAAAATATATAACCTCAAAAGACCCAACGTGCGGAGAGTCTCCTCCCTACTCTTACCTGTACCCAACTCCCTCGCTTTAGCATCGTGAGGAAGAACATGCTCCCTATAAGTATAAGGCTTTTTATTAATTTCAGAAACAAACCAATCAAGTCCCTTACCACTCATCTCGATATAATCAATCAAGTGATATTCATGACCAACCGTTTGCAAGAACCAGATAGCTGTCGTATCGCCTATGCCTAAGTCCCAGTATGTGTCTACAAAGCAAGAGCTATCGTATGGGACAGTGGTTATCCTTTTCTCAGCTTCTGCAATCAACATTTGTTTTTGGTAGTATGCGCCTGTATTAGCGGCAGTAAAACTGCACTCGAATTCTTGGAGGAACTCTTCCTCACTCATTTCATCTTGTGCAGCCTTAAGCTCATAGTCGGAAAGAACTTTTGTCTCACTAGCTCGATACGTACAGACATACCAGTCTGGATTACGTCTTGCTTTGTTATAAAGATCGAAAAAATGATTTTGCCCTTTAGGAGTTCCCAGAAAGATGGCCCAACCCTCACGGTCAGCAAGCGCAGGACGCACGACCTGCCCCCAAATGGTAGGGTCACACACCGCGAATTCGTCAAGAACAACGCCATCTAAGTATATCCCTCGAAGAGTGTCCGGGTTCTCGCTCCCTAGTAGCATAAATCTTATTTTATCTTTACGGTGCGGTCGAGGAATATCTACACGAAGCTCCGCTTCATTAGGCTTCGCTCCGGGTATTCCCTTGGTGTAATCCTTCAAGTATTCCCACGCAATCCTTTTCGCCTGACCATAGGTCGGTGCCACATAAGCATATTGGGGGTTCTTTAAAGAACAGCGTAATGCCCGATCAATTGTCTCGTTTATTGATAGGACCGTTTTCCCAAACCTCCTGTGCAACACCAGCACATTGAATCTCTTCATGCTATTGTGGATAACCTTCTGCAAAGGTCTAGGCCTATACCCTGTCGAAATCCTCTTGATCTTAGATTCTTCTACGTCTCCCACAAGGGCACCTCAAGATAAAGGGGAAAGTCTCCGACTCCGTTCGTTCCTCACCCATTATGTGAATATTAATAAGACAAAGATAATGCCTAATCCTCTTCCATATATACAAGACCATTACCGCACACCTTATAAAGAAAGTAACCAGTCAGGTTATTCCTGTCCTCTTCCTCATCTCCATCCCAAAGACAAATGTACTCCGGCAATTCCTCGTCAGGCACCGTCTCCATTGTCACCATCTTCAAGATCGGGTTGTCTTTTTTCATCAGTATCAATCTTATCATCAAGATTAGTATACTCCGCTTTAATCGGATCAGGATCATCCCGACCAATGCCTGTATCTATCAAAATCTGCAAAGGGTTATCTTCGTCAGCAGCTATTACACTTTTAGGAGAGTACTTCTGCGGATTCGCTTTCTCCGCAAGCCATTTGTATGATTCAACCGAAAGACGCCTGCCCGGCACTTCCTCTTTAGGGATATCCTTCTCTTCTGCAATCTCTAGTATTTTATCCGCGTAGGTATCGGCAGCATCCTTCTTAGCAAGTTCGTAAGCTTGTCCGAACGCTTGATTGGTCGCCCTCCAAGCGTATATAGTCGTCACAGATCTAATGGGGAGACGATCCACTATCTGCTTCAAGGTAAAGCCCTCACGTATCAGCAAGCAAATAGATTCACCTAACTGCTTATTGAACCTACTTGTTATTCCAGTCAAGTCCGGCTCAATAAATTCCTTACGCAACAAAGCTATATCGTTTGATCCATTTTCAGTCGTCACGGCAAACCCCTTTTCCTTTGTACGGCCTCTCTTTACGCTTTGTCTAATGATCGCTGTCCTCAAGAATATTTCCATTTATGCTCCCGGTACTTATACTGTAGTGCGTTATACTATTTGAGATTTCAGTTCCCATGGTGAGAGGTGATACGCAGACTCTATTAAACTAAAAGAGTTTGGGGGTACCACCCTCTTTTAGAATCATTTGAAGATTTTTTATCTTTATATATGAAATTTTTCGCCACAAAAATCAGTTTCCATTCCTTTATATCTTTTGAACTAAAGTGAGGCCGTACTAATTTGTTTTATGTAAGTCACTGATTACAGGGCGGTAGGTCATTTAACGCTGTACAATATTATATAAACTGATATAATGACTCAAAGAGTTATTATAACATTTTATATAAAGGAGAAGGAATTATGTATATGTACCGTCATCTTATTGAATCAGAGATTAGTAAGAGTTGTTTTGAGTTTTATGTTGTGGCCCTAAAAGTTGTTGGGACCGAAATTACAGTTATTATAAGGTCAAAAAGGTTCCCTTGTGTTCGCCTCAATATTAAGGGGAATAGCGTCAATGATATCTTAAAGCAGATACCTTTTATCGCCGGTTATAAATAACACCCACCATCAAAAATTCCAGTCTTACCATTAACGCCTCAAGTAAGGGGCGTCTTTTCTTACTTCAATATTTTGGCGGTTGTTACACTTTTGTTACGTTGTTACACTGTTACACCTAGTTTTCAAAAGTATTTTATTTTAAAATATATATACATATAATATTTATACTGTTAAGCGTTAAAATTTTTACTTTTAGAACTTATAAGAAGTAAAAGTGTAAC
>VTLG01000836.1_pt1 | contig 28932 bp, 55 predicted proteins | sample 4694571 | NCBI WGS metagenome assembly VTLG01 (sample SAMN12604809, study PRJNA352737) | marine metagenome | biome: ENVO:00000447; feature: ENVO:00000209|ENVO:00000569|ENVO:01000036; material: ENVO:00002151; isolation source: viral sequences binned using virsorter ...
GTCCTTATTATGCAGATTTAAAAACTGTTTTTGAAAATGGTTCAGCTAAACAATTTACTAAACAATATTATATAACAGTTGCAGCTGTTGCTACAAGTTTTTGGAATGAATCAATGAACAGTGAAGCTAAATCAGATACTTATGCTAGCATTGAAGATGCTTTTAAAATGGCAGAAAGAACAGTAAATGCAAAAATAACTACATTTAACCCTAATCCTGGAAGTTTTCTAAAAATTAAAAAAAGTCAAAGTAAAAAAGATAAATTTAAAAACGCAAAAAGAGCAATTGCATGGAACAAATGGTTATCCAAAGACCCAGCAAAAGCTAAAGAATATTTAAAAGAATTAAAAACTTTAGAAGCTGCTTATTGGCTTAAAAGAAGAAACTTTGAAAGAGAACTAAAATTATTAAAAATGAAATAGTTCTGTTCTTGGTATAAGCGCCATTTGACTAGCATTAAAATCTCCACCCATAACAAGTTTTAGTTTACCTTTTTCTTTTAAATCAATTATTTTTTTCTTTAAATAATCAACACTAAATATATATCCGCCTACAATTTTATCATTATCAGATAATAAATGTATCCAAATACTAGAACCAGTAGTAGATATACCACTAGGATTTCCTTTGTACCTTATCTCTACTGCTATATTACCAGTAGTTTTCCAAAGGTCTCTCTCTGTTTTAACTTCTATTTTTGTGTTTCCGTTCTGTAAATCCTCAACGAATTTTTCACCCATTTGGCCAAATTCTAAATCAAGGTCGAACTTTTTCATTTCTTCATATTTCAACGGTATTAACCTCCCATCATATGTTATTAGTTCCAAGTCTCCAAAGACTTTGTGTATATCAAGTAGTTTTATCAAGACCGTACTTCGCAATCATGATAGCATCTGCAGTAGCTAATGTTGGTACACCTTTCCAACAATATGCCATGTATTCATTTTTATACATTAATTCTTTAGCTAAATGCTTTATATGGTTTTTTCTTTCTTGTTTTGATAATCCTGTAGGGACTTTACAATGTTTCATCCATGTAGCAGGAATAACGTATTCTGGCTCTATACCAAAAGAAGCTATAACTCCTTCCCATTGCCCATAGTTTTGAGCAAAAGTAAATACTGAAACTCTCCCATCAGATGGTCTTGCCCAGACTTTTTCTAAAAACACCCTTATGGATGAAGGAGACACTTCTTCTATCATATCTTTGAATAGGGAAGACATTGACAGCGGGTTATCTGGGCATTTTACAGACCATAATCTATTTTCTTCTATCATACATATACCCCCAGATTTTCCTGGGTCTATGCCTATAATTTTATTGGAATGGTAATTCTCTTGTTGCATCTTGCTCCTTTGAATGTGGTATTGACCAGTTATCGTATATAGTACAGATGTCTCCATTATAATGTAATGTCATTTCTGAAGATTCACCGTACCTTACTTTGCTTGCTATTAATCTAATTTCATTTTTTGAATGCATAGCAGGGTCTACTTTATAAGAATAAAATACAAAGAATACATTCTCTGCTACCTGCTCTATTGCTCCCGATTCTGCAAGGTCAGATAATTGAGGTCGTTTAGCTTCTTTGTTTCTAGACTCTAAAGAACGGTTTAATTGAGAGGCCAAAATTACAGAACAATTAGTTTCTTTTGCAAGCCATTTATATTCATTACAAATTCTTTCTAACTGTAATCTTCTTTCAGTTTCTCTTCCAGCTGGAGTTACAAGCTGTATATAATCATCAATTATAACATCTGGTTTAAACTTTTTAACTTCAGATGATGTTTTAGATAAATCTCTAATGTTATCAAACATAACAAACTTTTCTTCATTATATTTTTCAGCAATTATCCTACTAGCTTCTTTAAGTTGATTAATAAAACTTGTATTAGTTTTATCAACAATTCCTTTTCTTACATCTTTATAATTTAATCTTGGGTTTTCTATACAGATTAATTTTTTAATTACTTCACTATTAGGAAGCTCCCTATTAAAAACAGCTACTTTATAACCACCTTTAATAAGTGAAGCTAAAAGATTAACAAGAAATGTAGTTTTTCCATGACCTGGCCTTCCACCAACTATAGTAATCTCTCCCCTTGTTAAACCTCCAGCAAGTGCATCTATTTCCCTGTAGCCAGTTTTAATCATTTTTTTGCTACCTTGTTTCATAGTATTAAAAGTCTCAGTCATAGCCTTATCTATAGTAAACTTTTCACCAGGCCTTACCCTAATAAGCTCTCCCATAAGTGAATGTGCTTGATTAATTAAACCATACACGTCACCGCCATGATATAGAACATCTTTTTTTATATTTTCAGTTTCATCCATTATTTTTCTAAGTAAATACTTCTCATATATAGATTGTGAATAAGCTTCAATCATACCTAATCCACAAGCGTCAGATGTGATATCAACAACATATCCAGTTGTTATACCATTATTCATATCATCTGTTGTTATGGAAGCGCAAAGAATTGCAGTATCTAAATTCTTTCCATCTTTTATCATTTTGCTTAATTTAATCCATAGCGCCTGTGCTTTCTTTTGGCTAAAAACTTTTGGCTCTGGAATGTATTGTTCTATCAAACTATATTCTTTAGGATAGAATATAAGTCCCCCTAATACCACATTTTCAGTGGCAACATCCGTCATGTCTCCCATGTTTTCTCCTTTTTAGTTTTGTTCTTTTTCTAAAGTCAGATTATATTCATCTACTAATTTATCAATTTGTACTTCACATACTTTATAAATCATACCTACATTTGTAGGCACTTCTTCAAGGGGTCTACCTTTTAAATATATTCCCCAACTATTTTCTGTTAGTATCTTTTCTAACATTTTTTTGTTTAACATCAGTCTCCTTCCTTTTTTTTAAAAAGTTTTCAAATTTCTTACCATCTTTTTTATAATCAATGTAATCAATAAAAGTATAAGCTATTCCTTCTAATCTATTTTCAAGACTACTTACTGTCATTATTAGATTTTCTAGTACTTTTTTTATTTCCATTGCTGTTGGTTTTTTTCTGCTCATCTTTCTTTACCTCATTTAATATGTCTTGTAGTATATCCTTTAGTTTTGATACCTCGTGTTTTAAACTTAAAATATCTTTTTCCATGTCTATTGCTCTTCCCATTGCTTACCTCTTTTCTTTTGTTTGTATGAGTGCCAATTTTGTTGTTTTGCTGTTTTTTCTCTATGACAGTTTGCGCATAAGATAATGCATTTTTCGATTTCCTTTTCAAGACTTTCAATTGAATATCCGTGTGTTGCCATAGTCGATAAATCATTTCTTTTCGTTTTCGGGTCAATATGGTCAAATTCCAAGACGATAGGATTGCTTTCACCGCAAGAAGTACAAGGATTACTAAGCTTAAATTCATAAATTAAATTCCTTCCATCTTTTTTATATTTAGCAGTATTCCTTTTTGTCCTAGCCAAATAAACATCTATATTATCCCTATAGTGCTGTCTTGAATATTCATTTGTACACTGTTTACATTTAGTGCTTCTTCTACCACTTTTTTTATCCTTCCAACTATAATTCTTTATTAATATTTGTTTTTTGCATGTACAACATGGTTTACTTTTTCTTTGACTCATTTTCCTCCACCATTCCCCACATTAAGAAACAATAAACTATAATATCCGTCAATCTACCTCTTACGTCTTCCCTCTGAGAATGATGTCCATCTACATAAGCACAAAGACCATCAACATGTTTTATCATGTATGTCAATAAAGCTTTTTCTCTATTTACTCCAACAAAAGATGCTACTCTTTCAAAATTAGCAAAAACATTATCCACATCTCTAGCATATTCTTTTTGCCCCGCATCTCTTGTGGCAATAATTTTATCCATTATTTTAGTCATTAAGTCTTGCATCTCTTTTTTAAGCATTGCCAATCTCTTTCCTTTTTCTATAAGTGCTATGAACTAAATATTCTGAACCTACCATTACACTTAATGGCCATCCATTTGGGCTTTTTTCAAGTTCTTTTCTATACATTTTAATTCTAGTCCACGTTTTGTTCTTTTTGTTCATTTTATCTCCTTTTAAATTAATTCTATAATTCTTTTAATAATTGCGTATGAAAACGCTATTCCAACTGATGCCATCACTCCATATAAAATAAAATTCCCCCAACTAATCATCTTGTCCCTCTAAAGGTAAATAACATTCATATGTAGCCTCACATTTGCTACAAGAAAAATTACTTACAATACCTTCTCCTTCCATTCCATAATCTTCATAATCATGGTCTCCGCCCCATATAATTTCATTTTTACAATGCCAACATTTCATATTTTCTCCTTTTTAAAATATGGGAGATTCTGAAAGGTGGGTAAAGAACTGCGGTAGAGAGGACCACAAGAAACCACCCATGTATTCTCACGATATACATAATCTCCCATAACTTTATCTTTTTATATGTCTATAGACTGTGGCTCTTGAAACACCAACAATCCTACTTATTCTGTCGCCTTTAAAACCAACATTATACAAAACATTGATAAAAAACTCTCTAGGCTTCCCAACTCTCGTATACCTTCTTTTAGAATGGGATTTCTGCATCTTTTTTAACCCCTCCTTCCCACTCTTTTACGAATTTAACAACGTAAGGCGTTCTTTCTTGCCCTTCTTTGTTTTTATACGGTTTTCCAGCATCTATAACAGCAATAACTGGCTTTCCATCTATATCATCAGCTTTAAGCGGTGGTAAAACTTGAACTTCTACATCTTTACCATCCATTTTAACAACTTTTCTTGGTATTTCAACACCAATAGTCTCACAAAAGTTAAAATACCTTTTATTACCAGAAGGATTAGATTCAAACTTTTCACCTTTTTTTGGTTCTATAAATCTAAAAATACCATCTGACTTATACGTACGACCAACATATTGTTTTCCTTCGTATTCCTCACCTTTATTTGATTTGTATTTGCTTTCAGATGTTTTAGCATCTACAACAAATTCATAGTTATATACTAGAGCTTTAAAAGTTTTTCCGTCTCTAGTCCAAGATACTTCTCTTGTAGAAGCTTCTTGCATATGTCCGTAAAATTCACCTCTAACATTTGGTGCATTTTTAGGTTTTTCTGTTGTTTCTTCACCTGCGACAAAGAAACTCTCTGTATCATTTAACATGTCGTCAAACATTTTAGATGTCTCACTCATTATTTTTCTCCTTTTTGATTTTTAATAACAGTTTTACAATGTCCTAAACTTTTCTCATAGTTTGCTTCATTTACCTTACCTTCTTCAATAGCTTTAAGAATTGTTTTCTTTGTTGCCTCGTCTTTAATTTTGTTGGCAAGTTTAGTTAATTCCTGTTCCTGTTCTTCTGTTATATTGTCGGGTAAATCTTCGCCCGCAAATAACACAAGGCCAAGCCCATGCAGTGCTATTGCTTTTGCTAAACACCTCTGTATAGAAGTGTTTATTTGAAATGCATTAGGTTTTTCTATCGTTTTATTTTTATTGTCAAGAACAGGATGTATCTGTGTTCTTGTAATATCATCAATAGTAACACTAACTTTTACATAATAACCTGTGATGGTTTCCATGTAAGGCATTCCTTCGTATTCATGTACTTCCCAAGTTGCCTTTGGAAATACTTTTAACATCTCTCTTACTGCATGCGCCCAAGACAAGTAATCAAACTTACCTTTTTGCTCCGCTAATTTAGAGATGTCAACGTCTTTTAGAGTTTGAAATACACTCATGCTTATCTCCTTTACTTTTTCTTAAAGAAAGGTGGGTTACAATGGTCAAGAAATCTACAATAATTGCAGTTCCAATCCTCAACAGGACTGAATTTTTCTCTAAACATTGGAAGACCTTTCTTGTGTTCTTCGTTTACGTTAGTCCAAAATGCTTTTGCTCTATCAAGCATTTGCATTGGTACTTGGTGCGCTCTCATTCTAGAATTGTCTTTATTGTAATAATAAAGCCACATACTATCAAGCCTACCAAATTTTTCTTTAAGTGCTAAACCATATGTCCCCATTTGAAGTTCTTGATGAATAGAAGCATTAGCATCATAATATTTTCTACCAAACTTTCTAGACCAAGAATAACTAGCCATAGTTTTAAAGTCTATAAGATGAACTTCACCACTAATTTCACCAACCGCCACTAAATCAAAGAAACCTCTGACGTTTAAGGAATCAATAGAAACCTCACCTTCAATATGAAAAACAAACTTTTCTTTTTGTATATTCTTTATATCTTTTTCTTTACTATATATAGATTCTTCATATGTAGTATTACTACTTGTAGTATTACTATATATAGTAGTATCGGAAAGAGCTAGCTGTAAATCATCATGTACAATTGTACCTAAACGCATGATTCTAGATGACCTTTCATTAGCAGGGTTTGTAGTCGGGGCAAGTTCAATAGATTCGTAATATAATTTCCTAGAACATGTACCAGCTCCAGAAGCGTGATAATGATGTTCTCTATCTTTATATCTTTCTTCGTAGTTTTCTTCGTTCTTTTTTACTATGTGGTCGTTATAGATTTTCTCTATATCAACAGGACATTGGTTTTTCAAAATATTCTCCTATTTTTCAGTAACAAATGATTCGATAAGTTCTGTTATTGCTTTATTCATAGAAGTTCCTCTAGAATAGCAAGTTCCTTTGAATTTATTCCAAAGATTCTTATCCATATTTGTTATAATTACGTTCTTTTTTGTATTATTCTGTTCTTGATTCTCATGATTTCTCATCATTTAAGTTTTTCTCCTTTTCTTTTAGTATAGACGGGAAATAAATTTGTTAATATTCCCCGCATATACTTGTATATTTTATTAATGCTTGAACTAGTAAGCAAGTATTATCTTTTATTAAAAGAATTTAATATTACTTCAACAAATGCTAGTATAACTATTATCATTAAAGCAGACTTAACAATTAACTCTATCATTTAGCCTCCTTCTTTGGTATTTGATGCTCTCCAAAGATATTAATAAATATTTCTAAAACATCTTCATTGTCCCAAGAATCCCATCCCATTGTTCCAAATAACAATGTTTCATGTAATTCTTTTTGTGACATTGACTCAGCCTCTCTGCGAGCCAACATATCTTTCATTTCTGCATAATTAGGTTTTTTCATTTTTCCTCCTTTAGGCTTTTTATATTTACAAAAACAACATCTGCTAGTTTATTATATCTTATTTTAGCTTTATTAATATTTAGTTCTAATAAATCTTCTCTATTTGTAGCCATACCAAAACCAAAATTAAAATCATTAACCCTAAAATCCTTATTTTCTGCAAATGCTTTTATAACGTCTTTTTTATTTTTATATATTCTATAAGTTTCATGTATTTGTATTGATTTGTTACTCATTTATTCCTCCTCTTCTTCTTTTATAAATTCAACATTTACTTTATCAAATGTCCACATAAATGGTTCTCTACCATGATGCACTAACTCTTGGAACATTCGTATATCTTCTTCTGTTATTGGTATTTGTATTGATTTATATTTATCCATCTATTCTCCAATCATCTTTTGTTAGTATTATATATGCAATCGCCATTACAGCTATTGCTATTGCTATTATTGTTATTGTTGTTATGTTCATTCACCTCTCCATTCTTTTAGTCTATAATCATAAACATTTTTAGTTTTAACTTGTGGTAGTTTAGGTTGGTTTTTCTTTGTTTGTATTTCTTCATGTGTTTGTGTTAAAGTCCATTGAGCCTCACTTATATGCAGACATTCTAGACATTTCTCATCATCAAGAATTTTACATTCTTTTTGGTGTTCTATAATCCATTTCATTTACTCAACTCCTCTGCTTTTTGTAAGATTTGTCTAACTTCTTCTATGGTGTAATACATTTCATGAAAACTTATCCTATTATCACCATATTCATTAAAACTCGCTATTTTTTCTTTGCGTTCTAGTATTACAAAGTTCTTTATTTTTTTCATTAATCTAACCTCGCCTCTCCACTTAAAACCATAGCATCTCCAACTATGGTTCTGTTTGCTTCTTCTGTTGCATCTACATTTATTGGTTTACCTTTTAATAAACCTTCTTCATCTACAACTATTTGTTTATTTCCGTAATGAACTATCTCTATGTATCCACCTACAAAATCTTGACATTCTTCTAATGTAGGCTTTTCATCTTTTTTATTAAGATAAAGCGTTATATGTTCTGCGTTTTCGCTCATTAATTTTTTTCCCATTTTACTCTCCTTTTTTATTAAAATACTGCTATTATAAAACTTTCTTCATTTATTGGTATTACTATTGTTTCATTTTCTACATCTTCAATTGTTTCGTATTCTTCACCATATTCATCATTAAATTCTTTTAGGTTATCATACTCGCAATAATCGCAACAAAGCCCGATAACATCAAGTTCTATCTCTTCCCCTGTTGCATCTTCAAATTCCTCTAAATGCTCAAATAAGGCTGTTAATCCCTCATATGTGAATTGGTTTGGTCTTCTTGCATTAAACATATCTATAAATCTACTTTCTGTTATTGTTTCTTTCATATTATTCTTCCTCACTTTCTTTTGGGAACATTAATCCATTTTCCCATCTTGTTAGTTCATTATTGTATATTCTTCCATGAATTATTCTTGCTAATCTGTCTCTATGCTCATAATCTAAACTCGCATACCAATCGCCAAAATTATTTTGCATCATTTTAAATTTACCAATTGCATAATTTCCATAATCTTCTTCTTTTTTTCTTTTATGCATTTGTTCCATATATTCATCTCCCATAACATTAAATGCCCATTTTCTAGTTTCGTGTATTATTTCTGCTATTTCTTCTATTTTTCTATCTTTATTTGTTGGTTTATAGTCTATTTTTGTTATTTCTTTTTCTTTCATTTATAAGTCTCCTGTTTCTCTTAAATGGACATTTATTGCCCATTGTATTTCTGTTATTTTCATTTCTACATCATGTATATCAATATCTTGTTTTATATTTTCTAATTCTTCTAAAATATCTTTTTTAGTAGGTTGATTTATGAAATGCAATTTTGTTCTCATTTTATTCCTCCTCACTTTCACAATAACATTCATCTATTTCTTCTTCACAATCATCACAACATTCATATTCTTCATCTTCTACATCAAGTGGACTCCAAAATTCTAAACAAAAACTATTCCAACAATCTATATCTCCACATATATATGTTCCGTATGGTGTTTCTGATATTTCTGTTTCTGTTGCATTTTCCCCACAACCATATTCACATCTATATTCTGTTGCACAAACTCCATTAACTACTTTTCTTTTCTTTAACATATTATTCCCCTTCCTCTTCAAATATACTTGTCCCTCTTAATCCACTTATCCACCAACTAGGTGGAACATTTTGCATTTGCTTGTCTTCTTCTTTTAAAAATACATGTTTTTCTATTGCAACTATAACTGACATTGCTCCCGTTAAATAATCTATTTCACACTTATTTGACCCATTTTTTATTCTTTTCTTTAATGTGGCCTCTACATCTTTTATTATTTTATCTGCTAATTGCTTATCCATTTTCTTTTCCTTTTCTTTTAAGATTGTTTTTTTTCATATAGTTTATTTGTTTTCTTTTAATGAATAATTTTTCTAAATCAATCATCTCATTAGGATTAAATAAATCCATACATTTTTCTTTTAATGTTTTTATTTCTTTTTCTAAATCTTCATATGATTGTGGCGGGAACATTTCTGTAACCTCTGAATCCACAACCCATTTTATTTCTTTATCTTTTTCCATATTGATATAAAAAAAACCCGCACAAATTAATGTACGGGCTTTAGTCCTCTCTATTTATTGTTGGTTATGAGCTTGAAAGTTATTCATTAGTTTTTTAGCAGGAGCCTTTTTTTCTACTTCTGTATCTGCCTCAACTTTTACTTCTTCTAGCTCTTTTATTTTTGTTTCCCATTGGCCTGTAATGTTTGTAGCATCATTTATATTAGTGTCTGCATCGTCACATTCATTTACTGCGTTATAAGCTTGGTCTTTAGACTCTTCTGCACTATAACGGGCATCACTAATATAAGTACTTGCTTGTTTAACTGCGTAAATTACTTCTTTTATTTGTTCAATGGTAGCAATGCCAGTGTTAGCAGGATTATCTAAATCAGTTACTACTTTTACAAGGTTTATTCTTTCAGTTTCTAATAAATCACATAATTTATCAACTAGTTTACTATCATCTATTAGACCTTGAATTGCCCCTCTTACGATTGAATTTTCCATTTTTTTTCTCCTTGTTTATTATAGGATTATTGCGTTGTTGCAATATGATAATATAGATATAATATACTTAATAAACAAAATAAATAAATATATGTATATATATAGAAAAGTGTTATATTAGATGAGTGTAACAAAAAATAAAAGGGAGTAAATGATATGTATGAAGATGAAACAGGATTAATATTATGCCACTATTGCGAAGAAGAAGCAGTAATAACTATTACAGGCATTAGTGACATGTATCTATGTGATGATGCACATTGTGCGCAACAATGCTTATATAGTGAATTAGGTGAAGAACCTATTGAGTATTAATAAGATAACTTATAAAACAAGTCAAATAAAAAGGAGCATATATAATGAAGTATAATACAATAGGAAGTCATAAAACATGCGTAGTAAATGATAATAATCAATTATTGGTAGCTTATCATTCAACCATAGTAGTTAAAGTAATAGATAATAAATACACTGTATTAAATAGTGGTGGTTGGTTAACTAATACCACTAAGCGTAGAATGAATGAAGCAAGTGATGCGTTCAGATTAAATTATAGGGTATTTCAAAAAGGCTGGGCATGGTTTGTTGAAACGCCCGAAGGTACATTTGATTACTATGAAGGTATAATAATAGATAAATTTACGGGAAGGATATTAAAAAGCTTGCCTTGTTAGTCACACTCTAACAATCCCCCGCAATAACCGCACAAAAAAAGCCCCGACTATAATGGTTGGGGCTTGTCTTTTTCTCTAAATTATGCTAGATGTTCACTCAGATTATAATAATCATTGGAATTTTCAACCTAATAGTCGTGGGTTGCAGGTCCGTCAAGGCGGGGGGTGCATATAACAAAACACCCACACGCATTCTAATATTATTTTTTAAAGTTTTCCCTATTATTTCTCTTTACAACTTATTATTAATACTTAAATATAGTTTCTGTGGTGAGTTTTGGATAGAGACCATCTATTCCCCTATACAACAGTAAAGGAGGATAGCCTCTAAAATCTAGTTTCTGCGGAGCCGCTTCACTTGATAGGATAATCGTTTCTGTTACTGGCTCAATTATCTTCGACTTGCCTTTGGCTGTGTAACTCATTCCCCTTCTAGTAGCCAACTTAATACTGCTATACCCTAGAAGTTTTTAACCAACCAGTATAGCATACCAATATTACTAATAATAAATCTTGCGTGCAATAAATATTTATTAGATGTATATTATTTTATGGAAATAAAAACTATAAAAGGCGTTGAACACAGGCTATATGACAGTTATGCTGAGTTTAGGGCTTTTCAAGGTTCTTTAACTCCTAAGGATAATTGGCGTGAAGGCGATGCGGGAGACTGGGTTTACACAGATGACCATCATATTGTACAGATATTGAAGGTATTTTACATTTCTGTCCCAGGAACTGATAAAAAACGTAAATGTGTGCGCACAATATGTGGTAGTTTTGTGTGTGGGCAGAAAAGTGCGGAAATATTAGGTGAAAAGGGTGTTGCAGAGAATATATACACGTTTTCAGGCAATTATGAGTCAATTAAAAATATCCGCTCTACAAAATTATCCTCTAAAAAGCTATTATTTGCTAAATATGTAGCGGCTGGGATAGATATGGAAGAAGCATACAGTAGAGTTTACCCAAAAGCCAATGATAAGCAATATATTAGAAATGCTGCAAATAAATTATTACAACAAAAAAAGGTAATGCAAATGGTAAAAGAAGAAATTTCCTTAATTTTAAAGGAAGAAGGTGTTACACCTGAATATATTATACAAAAGTATAAAGATATAGCTGATGTTTCTGAAAGGGACCAAGATAGGCTTAGAAGTTTAGATGCTTTAGCTAAAATGTCTGGTTTATTTAACACAGAACAGAAAAAAGAAGAATTAACTGTATGGGCTGGTTTTAGTCCAGAACAATTGGAGGCTATCAAAGGTGAGCAGACCAAAGTACTTGCACATAAAGAAAAAAAGTGATATAAAAAGTAATCATGACCCTTGTCCAGTTTGCGAAGAAAACTTATATTATGATGAGTTAGCAAGCAAAAGAATAGGTGTTATAGAGAAAAATGGCGATATAGACTCATGGAAATGCCCTGCTTGTTATTCAGAGTTTGATTTAGACGATAATATTTTGTATATTTATGGTAGTGAAACAGAAGGTGGACAGGCATAATGATAGATAAAAAGATTTCAATTGGCTCATTATTAACGATTGGTACGTTATTGGTAGGAGCAGCAATATCTTATGGCACAAGTTCTAACCAAATTGAAAATATTGAAGAAAATCATAACAAAATTGTCAAAAGAGTTAAAATTAATGAAGAATCTATTGTTGATTTAAAAATTGGTGTAGCCAAAATAGAAACTAAACTTGATGATAGATTTAACAGATTAGAAGAATTATTAATGGAGATAGAATAATGGCGATGATAGAAAATCCTAATACTACTTTATTCGATTCTTTAATAAATTATTTTTATGATTTTGGAGGAGATTTATATAGTCACTATAATCCACATAAAGAAAGACTTATTATTGAAGGTGATAACTATGAAGACGCACTAAATAATGGTTTAATAAATAAAGAGGTAATAAGCGCTAAAGGTAATGTTATTTCTAATAGACCTTTAGATTTAAAAACACTTATTTCTAGACAATATCAAAGAAATATATTTGACCCATTACCACTATCAAAAGAAATGCAAGGAAGAATATAGGGTGATAATCCCTAAAATACTTATAAACCAAGTTGCTGGTTATTTAACAAAACATTTTAGACTAGATAAAGTTATGTCTTACGTATTTGACGATAACGAATTAGATAAAAAAGTAGGTGAAATGGAAAAACGCCTTAATTTTTTAGAAAAATTAGCACATACACCTAAAAATTTTAAGTGTAATTACAATAATAAGGAGAAGTAATGCCTAGATTCGGAAGCAGGTCAAGAAAGAATCTTTCAACATGTCATGAAGATTTACAGGATTTATTTAATGAAGTTATAAAACATGTTGATTGTTCTGTTATTGAGGGTCATAGAAGCAAGGAAAGGCAGAATAAACTATATGAAGAGGGAAAAACAAAAGTTAAATACCCAAAAGGTCGTCATAACGCTAGTCCTAGTAATGCTGCTGATGTTGTCCCCTATCCTATTGATTGGGATGATAGAGAGCGTTTCCACCTTTTTGCTGGCTTTGTCTTGGGCATTGCTCAGTCTATGGAAATAAATATTCGCTGGGGAGGCGATTGGAACAAGAATTTTGAAGTAGATGATAATAATTTTGATGATTTTCCTCATTTTGAATTATTAAAGGAATTTTAAATTGTCAGCAAACCAAACAACATATCAAGGAACCATTTTAGATAATTTAATACCAGGAATGACAGTAGCAAAAGTAGATACATTATTAAAACGTGAATATCCAGGTTATAATAGACAAGAGGTAGATGCTTTAAGACATTATCTTGGAACTCAGGCCCTATCTAGTAAATTTGGGCCATTTTTAACAAAAATAATGACTGATTTGAATGAATGGCCATCTCCTGATGATGAACATTCAATTGTGGACTTAGCTAATAATGCGAAAGCACTTGAAGATATGAAATCTGGAAATATGTTTAATCCTTCTTGGATAGAGGGTTTAGAAGGTTTAAATCCACAAACCTCTCCACAATTAGACAGTTTGTTGAAGCATTTAACAATTCCACCTTCAGTTGACGAGTATCCTTCTAGAAAATAAAAATTAATGTTAATGAAAGAGGTCAAATAAATGAAAATATACAAAGATGGAAAAGTTGTAAAAGATGGTCAGGGCCTATATGAAGGAGGATTGTTTTACGATAGGAACACAAATAAAAGACGAAAAAATTTACCTGTATTTAATGTTCCCTTTTTTGGACCATCTGTTTCAGCTAAAGGTGTTGCTGATAAATTAGAAAAACCAAGACCTCCTTATATGTTAGAGAAATTGACAGAAGAATTAAGAAACGAAAAATGGCTTAATTTTAAAAAACAAAAAGAACCTACATGGAATATAAACAATCCTTTGAAAGGTCCTGCAAAAGTCGCAAAAAACGTAGGAATGTTTGGAGGTGCTATGGGAATAGCATTGATAAATAGCCTTATTAATGATGTGCTTGCTCCTAATGTTTTGCCTCGTAAAATGGATAAAAAAACTGGAGAATATATAGATAATCCTAGAGATTTCGATATACGTAGGATATTTTTCCCTAATAAATTTAAAAAATAAATGGCCAATTTAAATCTGAATGGTAATGTAAGTAAAAATGAAGAAACTCTTCAAATGGCTTACAATGATTTAATTACATTTGGCAAATTATTTAGCCCTCAAGATTTTTTAGCTTCAGCAACTCCTGATTTTCATAGAGACGTAGGTAAAATGCTTATTGATGAAAAGAAGCAGCAATTAGCCCTTGTTTTACCTCGTGACCATGCAAAATCCACATTAGCAGCTACTGCAGTATTATATAAATTTTTATTTGCAACAAAAGATGACCCACAATTTATTGCATGGATTGGTGAAGCGCAAGACCAAGCTACAGATAATATAGGTTGGATACAAAATCATATTTATAGTAATCCTGCTATACATTATTATTTTGGAGATTTAGAAGGAGATAAATGGACTAAATCAGAGTTTACTTTAAAAAATGGCTGCAGAATGATTGGTAAAGGTACTTCCCAAAGATTGAGGGGTAAAAAACAAAATTCAACAAGATATACTGGAATTATACTAGATGACTTTGAATCAGAGCTAAATACAAAAACTCCTGATTCTAGAAGGCAAATTAAAGAATGGGTTACCGCTGCTGTATATCCAGCGATTGATTTTGATAAAAAAGGATTTTTATGGTGTAATGGGACTATTGTTCATTATGATAGTTTTTTAAATGGATTAGTAACTAAACATTCTGAATGTATAAAAACTGGAGAACAGTTTGCTTGGGATGTGTATACTAAAAAAGCTTTAGAAGATGGACAACCTATATGGCCTTCTAGATGGCCAATAAAGAAATTAGAAGAACGTAAGCAGTTTTACATAGATTCAGGTACACCAGCTAAGTTTTATCAAGAATATATGAATCAGGCTAAGTCACCTGAAGACCAAATTTTCAGTGAAGAGGATATTAATAATGCGCAATATAAAGGTTATGCTAGATTTGATGAAGAATACAGTTCATGGTATATTAAGCTGGATGACGGGAGAAAAGAATATGTCAATATCTATATTGGTGTTGACCCTGCTTCAACGCTTGGCGTTAGGAACGATTATAGCGTTATTATGGTTATTGGCGTTACTGACAGTTATGATTACTATGTTATTGAATATTGGAGGGAACGAGTTCTTCCGATGGACTGCGCAGACAAGATATTTGAAATCGCTAAACGATACCAGCCAATAAGAAGAATTAATATAGAAACAATTGCTTACCAAGAAATGTTAAGAGATTATGTTATGAAGAGAAGTAAAAAAGAAGGAATGTTTCTACCAGGTATCGAAAAAGGAATTAAAAATTATAATCAAAAGAAAAAGGATAGGCTATTTGAAGGCCTTCAACCAATGTTTAAAGCGGGTGCTGTGCATATAAAAAAAGAGATGCATGAATTTATAGGTGAGTTACTTGATTTTCCAAAAGGAAGTCATGATGATACTATAGATGCATTTTGGCTTGCAACACAATATGCAAAAGGACAGTCAAAACTAAAGAAAAAAACAAAAAATAAAGCTGGGGTATGGTCAAGGCCTAAAAAAGCATATAATTGGTTGACTGGAGCAAGAAAATAGTATTATATTATAAACTATGATAGAAAAAGATTTAAGGGTAAAAGAAATACAAGAATTGTTTGACAAGTGGAAAGATGCCAGACAAGACTGGGATGTGGCCGCTAGAGAAGATATTGACTTTTATTTAGGTAATCATTTTAGTCAAAACGAATTAGACGAATTAGATTCAAGAAACCAATCATCAATGCCTATGGATAGGTTGTATGCTGCTATTGAGCAGTTTAAAGCTATTGTTACATCTAAGAAACCTAGATTTAGTGCTATAGGCAGGGAAGATTCTGACAATAGATTAGCTAATGTATGGAAGACTATCTTAGAATATGTTTGGGATAAGTCTGATGGTGATGAAGTATTTAAACAAGTAGTACATGATTATGCTGTTACAGGACTAGGCTACTTTTATGCATACTTAGATAAAGATGCAGATTTTGGTCGTGGTGAAGTTAAATTCACATATGTAGACCCATTTAGAGTATATGTTGACCCAAATTCAAGACATAAATATTTTGATGATGCTTCTGGCGTTATTGTATCTACAATATTAACAAAACAACAATTAATTGATTTATATCCGCAAATGGGCCAACCAGTAGAAGAAGGTTCAGAAAAAATATTAATAGATGAAATAGAACCATTTAACAAAGAGGAGGATTATCCTAATGCAAGTAATAGAACAACTATGCAAAGCTTTACGCCAGATAATACAAAGGATAAAGACTTTGGTATCGAAAAGTTTAGACTTCTTGAACATTACAAAAAAGTAAGAGTTCCATATTACAGAGTTGTGGATGCTAGAAGTGGTGATGAAAGAATTATGACTCAAGAGCAATTCATGAAAATGTCACAAGATAAAGATTTTGCTAATGCAATAAATAAAGGTCTTATTGATTTTGTAGAAGTTACTCAACCAAGAATAAAATTAACATGTACAGTTGGTCAAATAGTATTATACGAAATGATATGTGATACAGATATTTATCCAATTGTTCCTGTACCTAATATTTGGACTAATACTCCATACCCAATGAGTGATGTTAGGAAAAATAAAGCATTTCAAAGGTTCCTCAACAAGACAGTATCCCTCATTACATCACACGCACAAGCTTCTGCAGGTTTGAAGCTCTTAGTTCCTCAAGGTAGTGTTAGTGATATAGAAGAGTTAGAACGAGATTGGGCTAACCCTAATGCTACTATCGAATATGACCCGTCTTTTGGGGAGCCACATTTTCCTTCACCACAACCATTAGCTGGTAGTATATTATCATTACCTAAAATGATTGAAGGATATATTGATTTAAATATAGGTATATTTGAAATGATGCAAGGAAATTCAGATGCAGCTCCTAGAACTTATTCAGCTACTATGATGATGGAAAATGTCGGACAAAGACGTTCTCAATCTAAACTAAGAGATATCGAAGGTTCAATGAAAAGATTAGGACAGGTTATTTATAGTATGAGTAGACAGCATTACAGATTTAAAAAGACTTTTAGAATTGTTCAAGCTAACAATGATATTAATGAATTTACAGTTAATAGAAGAATTTATGATAATAAAACGCAAGAATTACAAACAATTGAAAACGATATAACTATAGGACAGTTTGATATACGTATATTAGGAGGTTCTACATTGCCTTCAAATAAATATGGGGAGTTCCAATTATATATGGAAGCTTATCAAGCTGGTTTAATTGATAGGACAGAAGCATTGAAGAAAACAGAAATTTTTGATAAACAAGGTGTATTGCAAAGAACAGACGATATTAATAAATTACAAGGTATGTTACAGCAGGCACAAGAGCAAATTAAAAAACTTGGTGGAGATTTACAAACTGCTGAAAGAGAAGCAGTTTCTTCAAGAAAAAGAACAGAAGTAGAAAAATTCAAAGGTCAACTTGCTGAACAGAAATATGAGTCTAAAGCACAAACAAAGTTGGCTACAAGTAGGTTAAAAGATGCAGTTAAACTTGAATCTGAGAGATTAGTAAAAGAAGAACCTAGTCAAACTCAATAAGGATAAAAGAAATTGCAGAAAGGAAAGCAGTAAATGGATAACGCATATGAAGACGGAAATCTTGAAGGTCAACCCGTTGATAATGTAGGGCAAGACAGCAATGGTGAAACGCAAGAGAGTTCTGATAACTGGGAAGGTCAAGCAAAATACTTCCAAAGTGAAAAGGACAAACTCGCAGCGGAAAACTCTAAACTAAGGCAATACGAAAAAATAGGTCAACTATTGGAATCTAGACCAGACATCACAAATGCAGTAGCAGGAATGATTCAAGGTCAAGGTCAACCACAAGCACCTGAAAGAGTTGTTTTAGAAAAAGATGAATTTGACCCATGGGAAGCCTATAATGACCCGCAGTCTAAATCGTACATGTTCAGACAACAAGAGTTACAAGAATCCATAAATGGAGCAGTTAACCATCAAATGCAAGGATTACAAAGAAATCAAGGTGAAATGCAATTAAAGACCGAACTACAACAAAGAGGGTTAGCCCCAGAAGAAGTAGACTCTTTTATGAATTTCGCATCTAATAATCCTGCTGAGTATGGTGTTGATGGCGCTATTAAAATGTGGAGAGCGGTAGCTGAGTCTGATGCCAGTGGACAGCAAATAGAAAAACCATTAGATGGAATACGTCAAACACAAGGAACTCCAGCGCAAGGTGGAATATTGCAAGGACAAGCTCCTGCAAGTCCTAAGTCTGACAAAGATTCTATGTGGGATGCTATTACAAAAGCTGGTAGTCGTACGAATGTATTGTAAACGTAAAATGTATAACAAGGAGAAATAATGGCTACTTATAATAGTGGACAAGTAAAATTTGGTACTCCTGGTGCGGTAATTGATAGTACAATACCATCAAGAAGACTGTATGACTTTAGTGATAGAGTTGCAGAGTTAAGCCCAGAAGAGTCTCCATTTTTTGTATATTTGTCAAAAGTAGGAAAAGTTCCAACATCGGATAGTCAATTCCGATTCTTGGAAGATAGAACGAAAATATCAATCACAGACAGAAGTTTCCTTCTTAAAGGAGGAGTAACTATGGTCGCTGAAGGTAGTGACGATACTTTAATATTTGACACTGCTGGCGGTGATGGTGTTGATTGGTTAATACCTGGAATGGTTGTTGCAATTGGTGATATTGATGGTAACAGTGTTCCAACAACAGCAAATGTTAGAATAAACAGTGTAGATAATTCGTCAAGCGCAACACAAACTTCAGTTACTTGTACTGTAATATCACATACTGGTACTACAAGTACTCTTGCTGTTGCTGATGATTCAAAATGTACTGTAATTGGTACATCATTTGAACAAGGTTCAGGTGCGCCAGACGTATGGTCTCAACAACTAGATAATGATTATGGTTATACCCAAATCTTTAAAACAGCTTGTGAAATGTCTAATACAGCTAGAGCAACAGTATATCGTGGTTATGAAGATGAATGGGCAAGGTTATGGAATCTTAAATTAAGAGAACATAAAGTTGACATTGAAAGAGCAATGCTTTTTGGACAAAGAGGCAGTGCTGGCGGTATTCAGTACACAGATGGTATAGTAGGAAGTACTATAGCTGAAGGTTACGCAAATATAGTAAATGATGGTTCTACATTAGCATATAATGAAGGTAAACCATATTACAAATCTAATACTGCAGCTGAATGGACATATGATGACATGCTTTCTGATTTTGAAGTAATTTTTGACCCTGCAAGGGGTGGAAGCTCTTCTAAATTAGCATTAGCTTCATTACCTGTAATATCACACTTTAATAAAGTTGGTGATGGTGGTTTTATTGATGGTTCATTACTTAATTCAAGTGGAGCAGCATATAATCATAACGCAAGTAAAGGTGCGTTTGGACATATGGTAACTAAAGTTGACACAATTCATGGTGATATAACTCTTGTAAAAGAACCTTTATTTAGAGGTTTCTCAGCAGGATTTATGCAACTAGTTGACTTAGACCATGTATCATACAGACCTCTTGTTGGTAACGGTGTAAACCGAGATACTTCAATCACAACTAATGTGCAACAAGCAGATGAAGATTTACGTAAAGACATGATTCTTACAGAAGCAGGTCTTGAAGTTTCTCTTCCTGAAACTCATGCACTTATTAATTTGGAGGGTGTGTAATATGAGAAGTGACGTATTAAATCAAAATAGCGGAAGCTATGGTATGATACCTAATGTTTATAAAGTATCAGCAAAAACAGCTGACTTTACAGCAGCAGCTGGTTATGTATATGTTGTTACCAAATTAGATGGTTGCGATGTTACTTTACCAGCTCCAAATGTTGGAGATAAAATCAAAATAGTATTTGATGGCGCTACAAGTAATAGTCATACAGTAACTAGTGATGCATCAACAACATTAATTGCAGGATGGGCAGCTATGTCTGACACAGCCGACCAAACTGCAGCAGCTATGGAAAATTTTGTAGCTGATGAAGTTGATGATAGAATAATTACTTTAAATAGAACTACTACAGGTCTATCAGGTATTATTGAATTAACTGGTGCTGGTGCAAACAAATGGTACGCAGAGTGTATTATCCATTCAAATGGTGATGCAGCTACTCCGTTTAGCTAAACCAAACAAATAAGGTTTAATAGTTTTGTAGAACTATGGGGTAAATCGTATAAAGGGTTTACCCCGAATCTACTAAGAAATTTAATTTTAATTTTATAATATAGGAGAAAATATGTATCCAAGTGGTCATATAATAAGAGTAACACCTACAGTTGTAGAGGATAGTGCTTATGCTGATGGAGATGTTCTATTTAGTGCAACAAAAATTCCTAACGCTGTAGCAAGTCGTGGAGGAGTTTCTAAACTTGTGGCTGCTTATTTAGTAGATGAAGATAGTCAAGGAACTTTAATCCAATTAATATTTACACAAAAAGCTACTGATTTTGGTACTGTTCATGCTACAGCTAATGTAAGTTATGATAATGCAGTAGCAGCTAATATATGTGGCGTAGGTTTAGTTAGCGCAGATACTGATACTATTGATATAGATAATTTCAAAATACACCAAGCAAACGCATATGGAACTCATGCTAATTCAGAATTGGCTTTACCTTTTCTATTACAAGCAGAAGGAGGTTCTACAGACGTATATGTTTCAGGAGTTATAGGCGATGGAACTCCAACTTATACTAATACAGATAGTATTCATTTAGTGTTTCATGTTGAATATATAGGTTAAAATGTCTAAAAAACAATTTAAACCACATATGATGTATGGGGATGATAAATCTAAAAAAGCTAACACTTATAAAGAACATTTAGCTTTAAAAAAGAAAGGTTGGAGTCATTCTAAACCTGGAGATAAAGATTATCCTAAAACTTTAAATGTTGAAGATGGTGGATTAATGAATGGACCTTCACATGATGAGGGTGGAATTAAAGTTGAAGTTGAAGGCGGAGAAATAGTTATAAACAAAAATAAAAATAATGCTGCTGGGAAACATGAGAAAAATTTATTAAATTTAAATAATAATCCTGATAACTATATAATAGTTAAAAAAGGTAATAATAGCCATAATTGGCCATCAAAAGACGCAAGAAAGCGAGGAAAATAATATGCCTAAGGGTAAAGAAAACGAATATTTTGGCGGAGGTATGGTTACTAATGATGCTAGAAATCGAAACGTAAATACAGCAGGAGATGGATTTAATCCAAATCCACAACCTAAACCAATGATGCCACAAGGTCCGTCTATTGGAACTCAAGGGAACCCAAGACCAGATAAACCATTAGGTCCGCCAGATAAAACTAATTTTGGCCCACCTATAGGTCAAGGAGTGGAAGGTATTGATTACGACCAAACTGACAGCCCTCACCCTAATTTAGGAGGATGGCATCCTACAGCTGTATGGGAATTTGAAAAAGGTGGAAAAGTTGATGAAGAAGGTTTAACTGATGAAGATAGGGAATTTATGAAAGATGCTATAGCAAATAAAGAAGATATTTTAACGCCAAAAGGTTTACGAATAGCTAAAAAAATTGCTAAAGCAGAAGCAAAATTAAAAAAAGAAAAACAAAAATCTAAACCTAAATATGGTAAAGATGCAAAATCTCAACAAGAAAAAAAGATTAAAAGATTTACAGCTGGTGATGGTAAAGCAATTGAAAAATCTGAAGGTTCTCAATATGAAACTAAAGGAACTTCAGTTATAGAAAAAGAAGGTAAAATCTATAAAAGAAAACCTAAAATGGCAAAAGGTGGGAAAGTTGAAGAAGCGGCTAAAAAACTTGCACGTAAAGCTTTAGATAGGCCAGATAGAATTAAAAAAGTTAAAAAAGCAAATATCAAAGCGGGTAAGGAAAAATATATAATCCCAAAAGAATATAATATTACTCATATTGTTAAAGAAGTTAAAAACCAGCTTAAAAAAGATGAAGATAAAAAGAAAAAAAGTAAAAAATATAAAGAAGGTGGAAAAGTTCCTAATATGAAGGATTCAGTAAGATACCCTGAGCGTATTAATTACAATAAAAAAAATCTCAGCGAGCAAGCTAAAAAAAATCCTTATAAAAAAATAGCTACAGCTGCTGAGCGTGTAAGTATTATGAAATCATATAAAAAATCATTAGATGGATTAATGAAAGACCTGCTTCCGAAAAAAAGAAAGGCTTTACCAAAAGGTAAGGGTTTGAAAAAAGGTAAGGGCTTAACAAATACAAAAGGTAAGGCTAAAAAAATCAGAAAACCTGAAGCTGGTGAAAACAAATTCACAGGCAAAAAATACCACCAAGCTACTAAATTTTTTAATGATGGATTAACTAAAGCAGAAGCTGAAGAAAAAGCTAGTAAAAATGTATTTCGTAGAAAGAAGTAAATAATGGCTATTTTTATATATTGTGACAAATGTGAAAAATGTGTAGAACCTAATAGTTGTGGACATAAAAAAGAGTTGTTCCGTAATGACACAAGAAATTATGTTAATATGCGAACAACTTGGAGTGGACAAACTCAAGTAGAGTTTAGCCAAACAACTATAGACCAAGATATAGCAGACAGGAATAGTAGGTAATGGCTACTTTTCAGGTTCAAGTACAAGATTTAGTAGGTACTGCAATGACAGATACAACTGCTATAAGTACATTTATGACTGATGGTTTAGCACAGGTATATAGTTTGTTACCTAGTAACAAATTAATGGAATGCGTTACTCATACAGAACTTAGCAATTCTCCATCTACTTTGGATTTAGATACTGTTACTATTGGCCCTGTAATATCTGTTACACGAAAAACATCTCAAGGTATTAATCAAATATGTAGACAAATACCACCTGCTATGGTTTCTAGGGTTACTGATACAAATGATTTGATGCATGTAACAGAAACAGACCCAGTATATTTTATTAAAAATGCAGTATTAAATGTTTACCCTGACCCTACTGCGTCACAAACTGCTGAAGTCGTATACCTTCCATTAACAGCTGTAGCCCATGGAGACAGTTCTATTGATAATCTTTCAAATGACGTAACTTATATTGTTGTATTATATGCTGCAATTAGAGCGGCTACACATTTAATGTCTGAAGAAGAAGATATTGAATTATATAGTCCAATTATTACATCATTAAAAAATGATTACAATACTGCATTACAAACAATGGGTGGAAAAACTTCTCAATCGCAAACACAAGGAGCTTCTCGTGAAGGTTAAAGATTTAATCCAACAAGTAGAATATACAATGGGAAGACAGCCAGAAAAATATATGATGCAACTTATAAATGATGCATTAATGGATATGTCAAGTAAAATTCAAAGTTACAAAACAGAAAAAGTACAAAATTTAAATTCAAAACAAAGATGGTATAAATTAGATGACTCTGTTGTAGATATAACAAGAGTCGAAATTTTAGATAATAACGATAGATATGTGATGGTTCCTAAATTAGCGGACCCACATAAATTATTAAAAGATGATACAGACGAAACGTCTGATTCATTAACATAGGAGTAAAAAATGGCAAGTACATTAACAGCCGCAACAATGACAGTAACTATTAATGAGTCTGTTACGCTTAATGGTAAAAATCAAGGTTCAACAAATACATTATCTATTCCTTCTATAGTAGAGGTATCAAAAAGAATAATGACATGTTTAACATCAGAGGTTACATTAGTATCTTTTGCTGCAGCAGTAGCTCAAGGAACTTATATTGATGCTGATGTTCGTTATGTAAGAATAACAAATTTAGATGACGCTAATTATGTTACCTTGAATATAGAAGGAGAAAGTTCAACTGATTTTTCAGTTAGATTAGATGCAGGAAGTAGTTATATTATGAGCGGTTCATTTGTAGACCATATAGATATTTCAGGGGCATCATTAGAAAATGTCTCCGCTATAAAAGGTACTGCAAATAGCGCTGTTTGTGATTTAGAAGTAATGATTGCATGCGCATAGGAGCTTAAAATGGCGACTGATAAAAGAAGTTTTCCAAATAGTTATTTTGCATGGTATAATGACGATGATAGATTAGCTGTTGTATGTAAGATATTATCAAATGATACTACTGATTCTACAGAAACAAGTTTAGATAAATTTGATACATTTAGTGGAGCTAGTGTAGCAGGTGGTTTGCGCATACATACGCATTCTAAATATGGCACTGTTTCACAAATAACAGATGATTTAAAATCTAACTCTGGTCTTGATACATCATTACACCCTTCTATTATTGATTATATAAAATCAAGATTATTAGAAGATGGTGGTGATTTACAAAGAGCTTCATATTATAAAGCAAAATACGAAAAGACTATTAAACAGTATCCTCATAGAAAAAGTGGAGTAAGAACATTAGCTGTTCCTAGACTGTAATATGGATTTATTTGTAGTATTAGAACAATATGGTGTCCCACTTACAATGTGTGTATGTTTTGGTTATTTTATATGGAAACAAAACAATTGGATACAAGACGATTTAAAAAAAGATTTAGATGATGCTAATGATAGGTTTGAAGGTATAGTTATAAAGCTTATAGACTCTCAAAAACAAATGCAATTAGAACAAAAAGATATAAAAGCAAGTTATAGAGCAATTGTAGAAATATTAGCTGCTTTAAGTGGTAATGGGCTTAAAGAAAGATTTTTAAAAAACAAGGAATACGAACAACATTAAACATAACAAGGAGTATTTAAATGGTTGATTTAATAATGTCATATCTAAAAAGTAATAAAGATGAAATTATTGATGCTTTAAATAAAAAAGTAAATATACCTTTAATTTCAGAAGCTAAAGAAGAACAAATTTTTTCTTCATTATTTGATGGCTTTATGGAAATATTAGAAGGTGTATTAAACAAAAAGAGCAAGTAATTGCCTAAAAGAGTATTACAGATAGCTGCCTTTGAAGGGGGCTTAAATAAACGTAATGACCCTAGAGATATTAAAGGTAATGAACTTGTAGAAGCTAGGAATGTTGACGTTTCTAATCTAGGCAGAATAGTAATGCCTGGAGAAGGCAGAGCTATATTTAATACTGTTAACTCTTTAAATCAATTTGTTAGTCCTTCTAACGACTCTGACAGTCAAAGTATATTTACAAATAATGTCCCAATATCTGATGGATATGGGATTTTTTCTTTTGTACATGATTACAATTTTACAGATGATGACAGTTTACCTCAAGAGATAGGTACAGAATTTATATGTATAAATGATGGAGCAGATATAAAAGCATGGAGAGATAATGTCCCTGTTGGATTTGCTTCAGATTTTGATAAAATACTTTCATTAGGAACAGTACATAGCACAGCTCCTTCAGGAGAAAGTTCTAGTATAGAAGATGAACATAGAGTTAAACCTATATTTTATAAAGCAGATAATGGATTACGTGTATGCGATGCTAATTTTAGTGAAGCAGAATTAAGTGTTACTGTTGATGGTAGTACTGCAATAGCATCTGATGCCACAACTTCTGTTATAGTTAGTTCTGCAACACATAGTATAATTGCAAAAGAATATATAAAAATAGATTCAGAAGTAATGAAAGTTATTTCTACCTCTGGAACAACTATTAATGTAGAAAGAGGAAGATTTGGTTCTGTTATAGAAAATCATGACGCTAGTTCTAAAATTTACAGGCTAAATGTACCTAAAGTATTTACTCATATCAATAGACCTTTATTGAAAAAGTCAGGCGCTAATGTTAATGTAAATAGATGGATTGAGGATATACAAGTTCCAGAAGCTCCTGAATATGGAGCATTAACAGTTTTTAGGGCGAATATAATTGGCCAAGATACCTCTACTTTAACCACACAATCTTTCTATCCAGATGAACCTGAAAAAGTTAATCTTGGAATTTCTCTTGGTACAGTAGAGGAAAATTCTAAATTAACTCTTCATGAAGGTGATGCAGTAACATCTGAAACAACAGGACTTGAAACTGTATTAATTTTACAATTAGCTGACAGTATAAACCCTACTGCTGAAGTAGATATAAAAACATCAACATATAATTTTGCTGTAGGTAAATTTATAGTAATAAGTGAAGCAACGGGTGATGGTGTTAATTTAAATGGTGTACATGAGATAGTTGGCTTTGGTGCTAATGCAGGTGAAATTAAAATCGTAGCTGATACTGATGCTATTGGGTATGTATGCACAGGTGATGAAACAGTTATATTAGAAGATGAGTTTATGGATGATAACCTTAAACAAAAATATGTTCTTGGAATGTCTTTTTTATATGATGGTGGAGGAACAGAGGTTCAAGAATCTAATATTACAATGGGATTAGCTAATAATTCAGATAGTCTATTAGGGGTAGATAAAAATTTACCTGCACTTTCTGGGTCAACACCCTGGAGAACAACTAATAATTCAAGTTTTGGTTCTCCAACTGCTTTAACTACAAGTTCTAATAATGGGTATGCGCATATGGGTCATGGTAACATATATTCATCAGCCAATGGAACTTGGTTGTATTATGACTTAGATTCTACTCCAATTGAAGATGATACTACATATTATGTTTCTGGAGCCATAAAATTTACTAAATGCACAGGTGCAAATGTAAAAATATATGTGGGTGTCGGTCCAGGCCAAAATGACCCTACTGTAAGTGGTTTTACAGGACTAACTATTAACCAACCAGCTAATAACACTACTAATGATGCTGGAGCAGCCGCTGGAACAGGTATTGTAGAATTTGTGGGAGAAGTTACCACAGGTAGTGATGCAGATACTGATGTCCCTATTGCAATACAGGTTAATGCTGCTAATGCTGGTCACGGAGAACAAGTAAATTTACTTCGTGTTGATTCAGAAAAAAAGAACATTGCAATAATGTCTAACGCAAACTCACTTGATTTAAGAGGAGTTCAAGATGTGGCAAAAGGTTATTTAACATTTTTATGCAACAATTCAAGAACTGGTGCGTATAATGCAACTACTCAATATAATAGTTGGAATGAACGTATTGAAGGTTTTAGAATATATATGAAACAAGTAGATGTAATAGGTGGTGGACTTGCTGATGATTGGACTATGTTATATGATGTAAACCTTAAAGAAGGAACATATGTTATGCATGCTAAAGATTCAGACGAAGAAACACTAAGGTTAGGAGATATAAGCAGTAACGATTGGCATGCAACAAATTCTACTGACGCTAAAGCAGTAGTTACAAGTAATTTATCTGGAGACTCAATCAAAACCCCTCCTGTATTAACATATGAAGCTTTAAATGGTTATAAAAATGACACTAATTTAGCAGCTATGTATAAAACATCTGCAGTTGTTCAAAGAAAAGTATATATTGGTAATTTAAAAATTGGAAATAAAAGATTTCCTGATAGAATGATAAAATCATCAGCAGACAAGTTTGATATATTCCCAGATGATAGTACAAGTTTTATTGATGTTGCAACCTCTGATGGTGAAAATATTATTAAATTAGAATCATTTGGTGAACATCTATTGCAGTTCAAAGAAAAAACAACTTATTTAATTAAAGTAACATCAGAAGGTGAAGAATTAATATCAACATGGCATAGTACTGGAATTATGCATCCTTCTCAATGCACAAAGACTCCTGGAGGTGTATTCTGGGCCAATAGTTCAGGTGTATTCTTCTTTGATGGCCAACAAATAAAAAATGTTGTAACTGAAAAATTTGGTCTTGAGAATTGGAGTGTAGGAGAAGATAGTCAAAAACCAATTATACTTGGATATGATAATGTATCAAATAAAGTTTTAATTATTACAAATAATGTATCAGATACATCTAATGGTGGATATATATATGATATAGATAACAATTCAATGACTCAATGCCAAAATTTGTTTAGTTGGTATCCTTCTAGCAATAAAACAGGTGAAGTAATTGGACATCAGGAGCCTTTATAGTATGGCAACAACAACAAATAAACCTTATAATAATTTAAGTCTAGATACAAGTGTATCTAATAAAAAAGAAATGCCTACAACTGGCAGTCAAGGAGCTAGTTTTTTACCTCCCGCTCCTTTTGTAACACAAGGTTCTGGTAGTAGCGAACCATACTATCCTGAAGAACCAGGAGCAATTTTTAGAAGTAATATGGTCAGTACAATAAATAGTGGGTTAATAATGTTAAATCAATACAGTGATTTAATAACCCATGGTTCTGTAACTGTTTGGGATGATGAAGCTCATAACTTATTTCAACACACTAAAACAGCTCAACAATTTAAAATTCAAACTAAAGATTTTGATTTTGGAGACCCTAGTAGAAGAAAAAAAGTATATAAAGTTTACGTAACATTTAAATGTAGCAATATGCGTTCTGGTGTAATTATGAAATATGCTGTAAATGGTTCAACTAATTTTTCAGGTA
>VTLG01016471.1_pt1 | contig 28932 bp, 34 predicted proteins | sample 4694571 | NCBI WGS metagenome assembly VTLG01 (sample SAMN12604809, study PRJNA352737) | marine metagenome | biome: ENVO:00000447; feature: ENVO:00000209|ENVO:00000569|ENVO:01000036; material: ENVO:00002151; isolation source: viral sequences binned using virsorter ...
ATTTGTAGTCCTTCTCAAGGGGAAGCTGGAACTGGTGGCGGTCAATTTTATGCTTCGGGTGGTGGAGTAATAAATAAAGGGTTATTGGGTCAGCATCCAGACGATAGTGGTGGACAAATTATATATAATAATTCTCCTGGGTCTGGTGGTCATGGAGATGATACTGATGATTCTGGTGCGGGGATTCCTGGTATAGGACCTGGCGGTGGAGGTGGAGGTAATGGTGAATACAATTCTTCTTATCGTGGTGCACCAGGCGGTAGAGGATCTTATTTCTTTAGTGGTATTGGGTCACCAGCGGCACAACAAGTCTCTATTTCTGCTGCTTTTGGTGGTTGTTATAGAGGTCAAGCTTGGAGACCATATTATGACAGTACTTATTCAATTTTTAGTGCTGGAGTAAACAGTTTTGCTAGTAGCACCAGCATATACTATTACCGTATATGGGGAGGAGGTGGAGGTAATGGTGGCTCTGCTGACGGGGGTGCTGGATCTGCGGGCACTGATCGTACTTATGGTGGGGGAGGAGGTGGCGGTGGATCTCAAAGATCTGGTGATGCCGACTCTGGAGCAGGAGGTGCTGGTGGTGCAGGAAAAGTTTGGATATGGACAGTGAGGTTCAAACAATGACACAGTATGTTTTGCTTGATGCAAATAAAGTTATTATTAATAAAATTATGTATGACCCTAGCAGTGATTGGACACCGCCAACTGGTCAGACCATAGGTGCAATTCCAGATAATGTTAGCTTTGACATGGGAGGTAAATGGGATGGTGAAAAATTCATTGCACCAGTTATAGAAGAAATGCCAGATGCTGTTAAGATAAAGTTTAACAAAAAAGAAGCTAAAAGATTGCTAGAAGAAAGTGACTGGGTTGGATTAGCAGATGTTAGGGAAAAACTTTCAAATTTAAATGATTGGGATACTTACCGAACATCACTTAGAGATTTTATTATTAGCCCAAAAAAAGATGATTTACCAATAAAACCAAAAACTGTTACTTGGAAAGAATAAAAATGACTGATGTTTTTACAGGCACTTAAATATGTTTTTTTGTGGATATGGAACATTTGGTGAAGGTAGTCTTGCTGATCATGTAGGAGGCGTAGTACTTGTATCCTCATCTGAGATAGAATCTGCCTTTACAAAAACTTCAGCTGGATTAAGAGCTAGATTAGGTGTCTCTGAGATAGAGTCTGCCTTTACAAAAACTTCAGTTGGAATAGGGATTAATTCGGGTGTTTCTGAGATAGAGTCTGCCTTTACAAAAACTTTAGTTAGTATTATGATAGGATCAGGTGCTGCAACTAAGACTTTTAGCATAATACAAACAGCACTAGGTGAAAAACTGTACGAAAATATAGGTGAAACAACAGGAAAAAGACCTGCGGGAGCTCCTACTCCTGGTTCTGGTTATACAGAAGTAAGTCCTTCGGGGGTTGAAAGTTATGCAAATATAAGTCCTTCGGGGGCTGAAATATGGGGAGCAGTAAGTCCTTCGGGATCAGAAAGTTATGCAAATATAACACCATCAGGATCTGAAACATGGTCAGAAATATAAGAGGTAAACATGGCAAGTACATATACAGCCAATAGTGGTATAGAAAAAATAGGTGCTGGTGAGCAGGCAGGATCTTGGGGTACAACCACAAATAATAATTTAGATATTTTAGATAGGGCTATAAATGGTGTGGGAGCTATAAGTTTATCTGGCACTGTACATACATTAACAACAAGTGATGGCATATTATCACCGGGTGGTAATAAAGTTCTTGTTTTAGGTGGGTCTCCATCTGGCACAAATACAATAACAATAACACCTAACAATCAAGATAAAATGTATTTTGTGCATAATAATTCTGGTCAAACAGCTACATTTACACAAGGTTCGGGTGGTAATGTTTCGATACCCACTGGATCAAAAGGATTAATTTTTGCAGATGGTGCAGGTGCTGGAGCAAAGGTTACAGATTTACTTGATGGTATGTCATTTGGTGGAACAAAAGTAGCTTCTACAGCAACAGAAATAAACGATAGCACAGATGGTAGCACATCTCCTGGAACTACGGCAGTTGCCGCAGGAGATGGTATTGTTACTAATGATGGTGGCACAATGAGACAAACAACTGCTGCCACATTCTCAACATATTTTAATTCAAATTTAGTTGAAGTAAAAACTCCTCTAGCTTTAACAAGCTCACCAAGTGATCCAATTACTGCGACTGGTGCTACGTCTGTATATCAAAGAGTAACAAGTGATGGAGCACACACATTAAAAATCGCTATTACAAATTTAGCTATTGGACAATATGTAATTATAGATAAAACAACAAGTGCAAATAGTGTAACATTAGATTGGAATAACAATAGTGCTGTTACATCCACTGGTATTACTTTGGGAACTAGTGTTGATTTTGCAATAGGTGTTTTTAATGGAGCAAGTTTTTCTTTTGTAGAATCAATTAAATTTTAGGTGATACATGACAATACCATTAACATCAAATGTAGGATTTACCGAAGTAGACTCAAGTGGCAGTTTAAATGATAAAGCTGGAACGAATAAAACAAAACTGCCTATACAGTTTTTTAGACTTACTGGAGCAATTACTGGTGCTTTGACACTTGATAATAACGCTGCACATAAAAAAATAATACTTGATACAAATGGTAATAACATAATAAATGATGGTGGATCGCCTCTTACGACTAACTCTAGTACGACACTTGAGTTAAAAGGTAGTGGTAATGTACAATCTACAAAAGTGACATTTACTAGTTCTGTTGATAGCACTAGTAATACGGGTACAACAACAATAGCATCAGCAGATAATAGTACAGTTGTCGTTGCCGATGATGCTCATACTTTTGTAGGTACTTTTATAGATGACGATAGATCAAGTCATAGTGGACCTGCTTTTGGTGATGGACTTACACAAATTAAAAGACCAAACACTAACACTTTTGAACAAGTTTTAGTCCATGACACTTATTATACAACTGGTTACACAGCACTAGTTGGTGGCACAGCTATGACAAATTTAGACAGAGCAGATTTTGGAATGTCTTTTACTCATGCTTTTGCAGAAGATGGCACACCAATAAGTGGTCGTATTATGGGTCCATCAACTTCAGGTGGAACTGGAGGTACAGGTACATTTGATGGTGGTACGGCACAGCGACCAACCACAAATTCAACACACTCCATAGATGGTGTTACATATAGATATATGTTCTGGAATAATGTTATATCTGGTGTGAATAATGGTAATGCAGGCACATTTGATTTCTATGCTTATGTAGATGTGGATACGGGTAAACTAGTTTTTGCAATGACTGAAGGCAGAGGTGCATTTAACCAAATTAAAAACGTAGATGTTTTAGGTGTTACAGCAGGTAGACGTTTTACATTTACAAATAATTTAGCTATTTCTTGTGTATTATCTGGTGCAGATCCGTATGATGATGTTACAGTAGGTGCAGGTGCAACTGCTGTTGCAAACAGAGATTCAACAGATGGATCATTTAATATAATTGGAACGGTTTCGGGTTCTAGTGGAGATAACCCCTATTCAACGGTAGAAATAAATGATGGAACTGGTAGCGTTAATGAAGACGCTTACACAGGAGTTAAGTCAGTGAGTGCTTTTTAAATGCCCATAACAAAATTAAAATTTAAACCTGGAATAACATCAGACGTTACGGATGAAAGTAATGAAGGTGGTTATGTTGATGGTGATAAAGTTAGATTTAGGCTTGGTTTTCCAGAAAAAATAGGAGGTTGGTCTAAGTATAGTCCAAATACTTTTCAAGGATCAGCTAGAAAGTTGCATAATTGGGCTGCTTTGGATGGTTCTGATTACTTAGGTGTAGGGACACACCTTAAATATTATATAGAAGAAGGTCAGTTATTTAATGATATAACTCCAATTAGAAACACAACAGCACTAGGTGATATTACTTTTTCTGCCTCCGCTAGTGCTAATTTTGACTCCACTGGAGATAGCTCTGCTGATTCTACATTAGTTACCATTGTCGACCCAGCACATGGTGCAAATGAGAATGACTTTGTAACTCTTTCTGGTGTCCCAAGTTTAGGTGGTAATGTAACAGCAACTTTGTTAAATGCAGAACATCAAATAACATCAATAATAAGTTCTAATTCCTACACAATTACACTTTCTGTTCTAGCAACTGGTTCTGACACAGGTAATGGTACTTTTGCAGATGCTACTTGTGATTATAATAATGATCCCACCATAACAATGGATTCTACGGCTTCTCTTATTGTGGGTGGTACAGTAAGTGGTACTGGAATACCAGCGGGAGCTACGATTGATTCAATTACGGATGGAACAAATTTTGAACTTAGTGCTTCTACTACTGGTGGTTCAGTAACCAACGGAACTTTAACTTTTAATACCTCAAAAGCAGTTTATCAAATAAACACTGGTCTTAACACCACAGTTGGTGGAACTGGTTGGGGTGCTGGTCAATGGAGTGGTACAACATCTGGTGCGTTGGCGACACAGTTAGCTGAAGCCGTTGATAATAATGAAACAGCTGTTGATGTTGATGATGAAACAGGTATAGAAACAAATAATGATATTATTTTTATTAATAAAACACCTAGCTCTGTTTCAACAACTTTAAGTGCTGCTATCAGTAGTACAGGTGCCACAACTATATCTGTTACAAGTGCTTCGGGTTTAGCTGTTGGTGATACTATTGTTATAGGCTCAGAGTTTGTAAAAATAGGTGGTATATCAACAAATGATTTAACTAGTTGTACTAGAAGCCATTTAAGTTCTACAGCAAGCACACACCCAAGTGGCACTTCTGTTTTTTTAGTTGACGGGCCAGAATTAATGACGGTTTCTGCTACGACAGACGATAACACTTTGACAGTAGCGAGAGGATCGAGTGGCACAATAGCTAGTGCTCATGCTGATGACACTCTTGTTAGATTAGCCGTGGGTAATGAAGATTCTGCCAATGACTTTGTTGGGTGGGGTAATGCAGCGAGTGTCACGGTTCCCGGTGCACAGATTAGGTTATGGACGCATGATAATTTCGGACAACATTTATTATTAAATCCTAGAGATGGTTCACTTTATCTTTGGTTTAAAGATGATGGAGTTTCATCAAGAGCTTTAGAATTATCAGCTTCAAATAAATTTAAAGATGGTTCTGGTGCTACACTTACTGCGACAAGTGTGCCAACAATAGCTAAACAAATACTTGTTTCTGATCAAGACAGACATGTTATTGCTTTCGGTTGTGATAGTATAGGTGCTACAAGCACTGCTACGCAAGGAAATGGGGTTCAAGATCCATTATTAATTAGATTTTCTTCACAAGAAAACCCTGTGGATTGGTATCCTACAGAAGCCAACACAGCAGGAGATTTAAGACTTGGTGGTGGATCAACCTTTGTTCAAGCGGTAGAAACAAAACAACAAGTACTTGTTTTTACAAATAAGACACTTCATGGATTAAAATATATTGGAGCTGCTTTTACTTTTGGTCTACAAGAACTATCAAAAAATATTACAATTATGGGGCCTTCCGCCGCTATAGCCGTGGATGATTCTGTTTTTTGGATGGGTGTAGATGCTTTCTATGCTTATGCAGGAGGTCAAACACAACAAATGCCTTGTACTGTAAAGGACAAAGTATTTTTAGACTTTAATATGGAAGAACGAGATAAAGTACATACTGGTGTTAATTCTGAATTTGGTGAAATAATTTGGTTTTACCCAACGGCAAGTAGTGCAGAAATAGATGCTTATGTTGTATATAATTATTTAGAACGGCTTTGGTACTATGGAACAATGGCTCGTCAAGCATGGCTTGACAGAGGTATTAGAGCATTGCCTATCGCAACTGGTGGTTCATATTTATATAACCATGAGTTTGGCTATGATGATGATGGCTCTGCTATGACATCTTTTATTGAATCTGCACCCGTTGATATAGGTGACGGAGAGAAGTTTGTTTTTTTAAGAAGAGTTATACCTGATATTACTTTTGCAGGATCAACAAGTACTAACCCAGATGTAGCATTTACAATGAAAGCAAAGAACTTTCCAGGATCAAACTTTAATGAAACAACTCAAGGAACAACACAGAGATCGGCTACAAGTCCAGTAGAACAGTTTACAGAAAAACTAGATTATAGATTACGAGGTAGATCTTTTGCTTTAAGAATAGATTCCACATCCGTAGGTACAAAATACAAACTAGGCTCACCTAGAGTTGACATACGAGAAGACGGAAAAAGATAATGTTAATTAGTAGTATTCCTCAATATGTTTCAAGTGTGACTAATGCAAAAGTTTCTTTAGCAAATACTGCTGACACAGTTTTGTATACTGCACCTAGTAACGCAGATTTAAATTCATCTATCGTAAATTCTATATTAGTGTCTAATCATTCGGGCAGTGCTGACACAATAACAGTAACACTTTTTGATGGAACAACTGCTTTTAGTCTTTTTAAATTAGAAGAAGTTGGTGCGGTAAGCACAAAAGAATTATTAACTAGAGACTTAATTTTAAAAAGTGGAGAAATACTAAAAGTACAAGCTGCAACTGGAGGAAGACTTCATGTTGTAGCAAGTATGCAACAACTATCTAAAGTTAGAGCGTCAATAAGTGCTACTAATGAGCGTGTCATTGCGGTTAATACAGGGTATTAAGATTTATAGGATTGAATAACTAACAATTTATTGGTATTATAAAATATGGGCATATTTAAGAACATTACTAAGGCATTAAAAAAAGCTGCACCGTTAATTGGTAGTACAATCGGTTTTGCTTTTGGTGGACCAGCAGGTGCCGCCATTGGTTCGGGAATCGGGTCACTTGCAGCGGGTAGAAGTGCCGAAGAAGCATTATTGAATGCAGGAATGGCTTATGGTGTTGGATCTTTTGCAAAGGGTGCAGATTTTGGAAAAGGCACAGGCACTGGAATAGAAAGATTATTACCAAGTTATAAAGGAGATGCGGCATTCGGTTTTGGAACCATGGCTCCTGCAAATGAGTATGCAGGATTGACCTCTAGTGGAGGAACTCCAATAGCTGTTAAAACAGTAGATACTGGTGGTATTGGTAATTTTTTTAAAGACAACATGGGTAAAATCGCACTAGGTGGTGCTGCATTAAGTGCATTAAGTGGTTTAAGTGAAGGAGAAAAAGAAAAAAATCTAATTCAACAACCTCCTTTTCCTAAAGGGGAAACTAGGTTAGGGTATGGACGAATTGGAAATAAGCAGTATAATTTAGATGATGAAGAAGAACTTAAACAATATTTTGTAGATAATAGAAATAGAGATAGAAATAGAGATGTTTTTATAAATCCAATGGTAGCGGCAGCAGGTGGCGAAGTAGAGGGTCCCGGTACAGGAACCAGTGATTCAGTTCCTGCTAGATTATCAGATGGAGAATTTGTAGTGACTGCAAAGGCAGTCCGTGGTGCAGGTAATGGAGACAGAAATGTTGGTGCGGCAAGAATGTATGACATGATGTCGCAATTAGAAAGGGTAGCATAATGGCAGAATCAAATGTGAGTCAAACCGTAAGACTGGCTCCTTTTCAAGAAGAGTTTTTAGCTAATATTTTTGGTAGTGCAGAAGCCTTGACAGGTGAAGGCTCACAAATGCCCTTTTCAAAGGAGCAGTTAGCAGGTTTTTCAGAAGGACAATTAAAAGCAATACAAAATGCCATGAGTGGTATAGGTTCATACGCTCCTTATATTCAAGGAGGTGCTGACGCAATGACCAAAGGTATTGGTGCAGTAGACACAGGATTAGGAACAGCAGGAGAAGCCGTTTATGATCCGACCTCATATAAAGATTTTATGAACCCTTATTTGGATGATGTGATTCAACAACAATATAAAGATATAGCAGATCAAGGTGTGCAACAACAGAAACAACTAGGTTCAACAGCTGTAGGTTCTGGTGCTTTTGGTGGATCAAGACATGCCGTAGCACAAGGTCAACTAGCCAAAAATGTCATGGATCAACAAGCTAGAACTGGGTCACAGTTGAGATCTCAAGGTTTTTCACAAGCACAGACTGCGGCACAAAATGCAGCACAACAAAAATTAAACCAAGCACAATTAACAGGTGCTCTTGGTCAAACTATGGGTGGGCTTGGAATGAACACAGCTGGTCTTGGTCAGTTAGGTCAGCAATTAGGTGTTCAAGATATAAATACACTATTAGGTATTGGTGGATTACAACAAGGTCAATCCCAGAAAGAATATGATGTAGCTAGACGTAATGAACTTGCAGAACAGGGATTACCTTATGAACAAGTTGGATTTTTGTCAGATATATTTAGAGGTGTTCCAGCATTACAACAAACCTATACTACAACATCAACACCTAATCCAAGCACAACTTCTCAGTTGTTAGGTCTAGGTCAAGCAGGTCTTGGTGCATATGGTATGATGAATCAAGGTAAAGGGTTTAATTTTTTTACATAAGAGATAAACAATGAATGATCCACTACAAAGAAGAATGTTTGCACAGCAAATTATGGCACAACATGCTAGAGCCAATCAGCCTATGGGTATTCTTGCGTCATCTCCACAATTAATGGGTGCCGTTCAAGGGTTCAAGGACGGTGGTGAAGTTAAGGGGTATGAAGCAGGTGGAGCTAGTTTTCTAGATAAATTAATAAGTGGTATGGGACTAACAAAAGAAGCCAAAGACAAGAATAATCAAACAGCTTTAGAACAATATCAAAAAGGTGCTACTGATAGATATAAAGTAGGTGTTGAAAAAGCCGCACGGTTTAATGCGATGGAACTTCCTGGTTCTATGTATAGTGGTAAAATAAGTGGTATACTAGCGGCTCATCCAGAAGTTCTTTTTGACGAAGATAAAGAAATGTTTGTTCCTAAAGAACAATCAACACAAGAAAAAGTCGATCCCAGTGCTCTAAATCTTACTGGAAGTCCAACAAACATATCTGTAGATACAGAAAAAACAGTCGATAAAGCTCAAAAGAAAAAAATAAAAGAAATAGATCAAAACGCACCTACAGCATATGTGATGTCTGATGATCAAAGAAAAAATCAACTTGCTAATATAATTAATGAAACTAATGAAAAAGGTAATCAAATTACCTTGCATAGTAAGAAAGAAGCAGATGATTCTAAACAAGATGAGGTTCCATATACATTTACCCCTCCAACAACAGATATCGAAGCAGATTTTAAGAGGTTGACCAAAAAACAAAAGGATCTTGAAACAAAGATTAACAATCCTAAAGAAGCACCTAAAGTTGTATCAGATTTAACAAAAAGAATTGAAAAAATAGATAAAATAATGAAGGAAAAGGGTAAAAATATTACCCTCGAAGATGTAGATAAAGAAACTAGAAAAATGGCTGGCTTGGAAGACAATGCAAGATATGATAAAGATCGCCACACAGCTTTTTGGATGAGTATGATAAAAGCTGGATTAGCTACAGCAGCGGGAGAAAGCTCTAACGCATTAACGAATATTGCAAAAGGTTTATCATTCGGTGTTGAGTCTTATGGTAAAGACATAAATCAAATAAACGAAAACGAAAGAGAAGACGATAAAACTTTATTAAATTTAAAGTACAAACTTATGAGCGATAAGAAGTCTGCTGAAATTGCTGATAGAACATTAAGGCTTCAATATGAAGCTGCTTTGATGAATGCAGAACAGAAACAAAGTCAATATGAGTCAGACATGGCTTATCGACAAGATAGAGATAAGATAAATGACGCTTATAGAGCAAATACTTATGAATTAAATCTCTATAAAACTATGAAAGATATAGGACTGGGTGAAAAAACTTTTGCTCTAAATGTAGAAAAATTTAACACTGATGTAAAATATAAAGAAGAAGCTAAAAAGCAATTTGAAAAGAATCTTAACGCAAAGATATCTCAAGGCTTAATATCTGATGAAGCGGTTAAAATATTAACAATGGGTGACAAGTATGCTACTTTTGATAGAGAAGCTTTTGAAAGAGGAGAAGGCGGAATCACACTTACAAAGTTAGGTAATAGGTTAAATGATCTTTGGTTAAGTGGCAAGTATCAAGGCAAAATGACAAACTTAATGCATAGTGTTGACACAGCCATGAAGAGTTCGTCCTATTTAGGTGAAAAGTTTGCAAGTCCCGAACAAGCAAAGGAAGCAACATTGTTGTGGATAGAAGGTGGTTACGCTAAGAGATTTGGTTCACTTAAAGTACAAGCAACAGATAAAATAGATCCTGTAACAGAGGAAAACCTTTCGTTGAAGAAAAGAGAACAGGATTTAAAAAATAGCTGGTTGAAGAATTTTGAAAATAATTTGCAAAATAAAAAACCTATGACTGCCGATGAATACGAAAAAAGTCTAAATAAATAAAGGTAATTCAATGCCATTAATAGAAATGCCAGATGGAGCGGTGGTTGATTTTCCAGACGATACACCACAAGAAAAAATACTTGAATTAATTCAAAAATCAAAAGAAAGCCTACAAGCAGGTCAGGACACATTAGATACTTCAAAAATTGAAGAAGTAGATCCAGAAGTATTAGAAGCTGAAGAACCAAAAAATGAAGCAGATACTTATGAAGGCTTTCTAACAGAAGTTGCTGAAGGTACTGTGTCTGGTGTTATTAACATAGGATCAGGAATAGCACAACTTATTGCCGAAGGCGTTGATCTCGTAGCCGATACATCATATGCAAAAACAATTCATGAAGGTGTAGAAAACTGGAAAGAGAATAATGGGTATTGGAAAATAGATCCAGAAGGTCTTGCTGGTGGTCTGGCAGAAGGTATAGTTCAGTTCGGTGTTCCTGGATTGGGTGCAGCAGCAGCTGTTAGTAAAATTTCTAAATTTGGTAAGATGGCTACACAGTTTAGTCGAGGCAAGAAAGTTGGCGGTTTTGGTAAAGCAGCAAAATACAACAAATATAAAAAGCAAACTCAATTAACCACAGGTCAAAAAGTAGCATTGGGTACACAACAAATGGTGGCTGCAGGTGTCGCTGATGCAGTGGTCACGACTGACGGTACACAGACCATTGGTGACTTTTTTGATGGTGGCCCGACTACAACAGATAAATTCAATGTCGGTGCATCAGGATCCGAGGACGCTGCAAGACGATTATCAAATAGATTGTCTATGTTTGTTGAAGGTGGTGCATTAGCTGGTGCTTTACCTCCTGTTTTAAGTGGTCTTGCTTCTGGGTTTATAAAAGCAACAACAGCTAAAATACCTCTTACAGAAACAAGTGCTGGTCAATTAATTGCTGCTCCAGTCAATAAAATTACTGGTGCTATAGCTAAACAAATAGATGAAAGCCAAACTAAAGTAAAAAGTTTTGACCAGGAGCCATCAAGCTTTGATACATTTGTTGCCAAAGCTAGTACAATGCTTACCTCCGCAGGATATTTACCAAAAGCACTTACTGTGCAAACTCAAGGTAAAGGGCAAGTTTATGTTATAAAACAAAAAAAATTAAGTGATGATGGTAATATCGTATATCATCAAAAGGAAAATAGTAAAAATTTAGATGCTGAAGGTAAGCCAATAAAAGAAGACGTAGAGTTTCAAAACAGGGCTGAAGCTGAAGAGTATATACGAGGTGAAGCATTTACAGCTGCAAGAGATTCAAAAGAATGGAAAGTTTTAGAAAAGAAAAAAGATAAATTAGATCAAGACATAGATGCAGCACGAATGTTCGAACTAAGTAAAGATCAGGATTTTTTAGTTAGACAACAAGAAAACTCATTTAAAGACGACTTTCAAATAGAAACAAAGCAAATAGACTTAGAAGGTGTTGAATCTGTTTTTGAAAGAATTGATATAGCAAAAGAATCTACTTTAATAAATCCATTAGTTGAGTCTTTCTTGAAAGAAGCCGAAGGTAAATTTAAAGGCTTAGAAAAAGACATAGATAAAATTTTAAAAAAACGAGAATATGTTGAGCAAACAGAATTAACAAAACAAAAAATATTAAATACCATGTATGAGTTCTTCAATGGGAATGAAGAAGTAACAAAAAATATAAATTTAGTTACTCCTGATTTTGCTAAATTTGCAGAGATAAATATTCCAAAAGAATTATTAAAACCCATGAAAGAAATGGTTAAATTAAAAGATAACCTTGCTAAAAGTATTATAGATTCTAGCACTGTTAAAAACTTACCTACTATTAGTGATATAAAGAATAAAATACCTGCGTCATTCAAGGCAAGTCCTGATTCTCAGCTTAGTAGAGCGGAACAATGGTTAGAAATACAGAGACAGAGAGGTGTTTTAATTAGAAATGATGTTGTTGATGCTCTTGAAAAAAGTATTATGAAAGACGATGGGACAACTTCTGGTTTTTTAATTAGACGATACAGAATTTTAGAAGACAGTAAATATGAACTTGATGATCAAGTAACAAAAGATGTTACGGAAATGTTTACTAAAGGCATGGATTCAACAGGTGGAGGTAACCCTGTTGCAATTAGTGATGAAGTCATGAAGAACATGAAAGGTCACATGATAAAAACTTTTAATGAGAGATCAGTTTTAGCACAAGAAAGAATAGCTATCGCAAAAAAACAAGGAGCAACTCCTGATCCCAGCGATGTAAAATTGGTTCAAGATTTAGACTATCAAGGTGTAGGTAATCCTACTAAAGCACAAGTTAAACGATATATTGATCTTGTCTTTGGTAACAGAAAATCTCAACAAAAAGCTGCCTTGAGAGGCATTGGTAATACATATAGAGCACCTTTACAAAAAGTGCCAATGAGTGTTTTAAATAAAAGAAAAATAGACCTTCCAACTTTAAAAGCCATCTATGGCGAAATAAAAAACCCAAGAGAAGCTTATGTTAGTACCATAGCTCAAATGGCTCAGTTTAAAGGTGTCGATAATTTTTATACTCAGTTTAGAAAAATTGTGGATGCTGATATTGCTGCTAAAGGTAAAGGTTCTATCTTTGAAAATACCGAAGGACAAGGAGTTGCTCAACAGTTTATAAAAACTCCTAAAGGAGCACAATCATATATCTTAGGTAAATCAAGTTTAGTGAAGAATCAAATAGACGAAGTGGCTCTTGGAGAAACACCTTATGGAGCTATGCATGGAATAGCCATGCCTTCTGTAATGTGGAAGTCAATGTCTCACATTGTTATGGGTGACATGAATGACACAGCCAGATTAGCTCGATCTGTCTATGGTGGTTTTTTAAAACTAAAAGGCTATTCTCAATACGCCAAAACTATTCTATCTCCAATAACACAGGTTAGAAACGTAGTATCAGCTAGTATGTTTGCACTAGCACAAGGTAATGTGGGTCGTGGTGCAAATGTCAGTGAATCTTTTGGTAAAGTAAAAAATGATATACTACAACGCTACAAAGGAAATGAACTAGAGTATTTAGTTGATCTTCAAAGAAGAGGAATTATAGGTAGTCAGGCAGAGCTAAGAGAACTTCAGTCAAATATCCGAAAAGGAGTTGGATATGAAGAAGAGGGTGTTGATATGAGATCCCTCAGAACAGAAAAAGAACTTGCCGATACACGGACTCCAGTTGGTGATCCAACAGAAGCTAGTCGATATGGTTCAAGAGCCGATCCTACTTTACTGAAAAGAATTAAAGCTGAAAATATAACAAACAAATTCACAGGAAGTGTTGACAGAGGAATTAAAAAAGGTGCTACTTTTTTTGAGAATATGTACAAAGGTGGTGATGACGTATGGAAAATATATAATTATGAATTTGAATTAAATAAGTTAAGGACAGCAAGAGCAAAACACTTAGCAAAAGCTAAAGGTGATCCTCTTGAAGCCAAAAGATTAGCAAAAGAATTTGATGAGGTCGAGTTACAAGGTCAAAAAATAGAAGACCTTGCAGGGGACAAAGTAAGAAATTTAGTTCCTAACTATGACTTAACCTCTGAAGTTATTCAAAATCTAAGAAAACTACCTATAGGTAACTTTATATCGTTTCCTGCTGAAATAATTAGAACTGGTTTCAATACTTTAGATGTTGCAATGAAAGAATTAAGTAGCTCCATACCAGAGATTAGAGAAATTGGTATGAGAAGATTAATGGGTTCTTTAGGAACTTTTATAGCATTACCTATAGCTGTTAGAGAAATGGCTATGAACTTAACTGATACTGATGAAGAGACAATGCAAGCTATTCAAAATATGTCAGCACCTTTTCAAAGAGCTTCTATATTATTACCTGTGGGTAATGATAAAAATGGGCACAAGGAAGTCATTGATTTCAGTCACTTTAGTCCATATGACACATTAGTTAGACCTTTTACTGCACTTGTGAGAAGTTTGGATAACTCAGGTAAATTAGACAAAGGATCTGTTGAAAGTATTAGAGAAGCTGGTTTTGAAGCTATATCTACTTTCTTCGAACCTTTTACATCAGAATCAATCATCACAGCACGACTAAACGACATACTACCTAAAACTGTGTATGGTCGTGGCGGAGAAACTATATCAGGTGCTAAAGTTTATAAGACAGGTGATGGTGGTGACAGTTTCGGGGATCAACTATCTAAATCATTTGTTCATGTCTTAGAAGGGCTAACACCAGGTGCTTCTCCATTTAGAGTTCCTGCTGGATCTAATTTCAATGATATAGAACTTGGTAGATTTGCTAGAGGTGTTTTAGGAGAAGGACCAGAGCCTAGTTCTGGTCGAGAATATTCTGCTCCTGGAGAGTTATTGAGAGCCGTTACTGGTATAAACACTCAATCTTATGACACAAAAAAACTTTCTGGTTTTAAAGCAAACGAGTTTAAAGCAAACCGATCCACGGCTGCTACCTTGTTTAATAGAGAAATTAACAAATCAGTTACAACACCCGAGGCTTTGATAGATGCCTATCAAAGAGCAAATGAAGCTAGGTTGAAAACATTTAGAACTTTTAGAAGAAATTATTTAGATTTGTTAAAGCTAGGTGCCTCAAGAACAGACATCATAAAAGAGTTTAAACGAAACAATATAGGTAACAGAGAGTTAGGTTCTATATTAAACAATAGATATATTCCTTTTTTTCCTAGTCAAAAAGCTTTTATCGATGCTAGAAGAAACAATCATCAGTTTCCAATTAATGAGATCAGAGAACTATTTCAACAATCTTTAAATATATCTTTAGATCCTGTGGAAGAAATTCAAGAAAAATCTAATGTACAAACTCAAGAACCTGTACAAACATCCGAGCCTGTGGTAACAAATACTCCTACAACTCCTGTTGTAAAAACTAGTCAAGTATCTCCTGTAGCAAGAGATATAAATACTAGACTAGCTACATTACTAAACCCCAATGATCGAATCATTGCAGAGAGACAAAGGAACATAGGATGAAACTATCAGACAATTTTTCATTAATAGAATTTACTAAATCACAGACTGCTGAAAGAAAAGGTATAGAAAACAATCCAAACGAGATTCATGTAATTGCTATGGAATCTTTATGTCATTATATACTAGAGCGAGTTAGGTCAGCTTTTGGTAAGCCAGTAAATATTAATTCTGGCTATCGAAGTCCTGCCTTGTGTGAAGCGATTGGATCAAAATCCACATCACAACATTGTGACGGAGAAGCAGCAGATATAGAAATATATGGTGTTAGTAATTATGATCTTGCAAAATATATAGAAAACAATTTAAATTTTGATCAACTGATATTAGAATGCTGGGATGGTATTGAGCCAAACTCTGGTTGGGTTCATGTGTCTTATGTAAACGAAAATGCAAATAGAAAAGATGTGCTAACATACACAAGGCAAAATGGTTATACGAAAGGAATTGTATAATGAAGGAAGGTCCCTTTAAGACAGCAGTAGAAAAGGACGATGACGACACAGTAATCATGCAACAATTTATTGTTTTAAAAATAAAAGACGGAGTGATCGTTAAAGAAACTCACATGAGAAATCATAGTTTTTTTGGAGATTATCACGACAGTTATATGTCAGAACCTTTAGTTGATATCAAAGAAATACCAAAGGAGACAATGCATTAATGGTTTATACAAGAAATTATCAACAGGAATATGCAAACGAATCTCCAGAACGTAGAAAAATGAGAGCTAATAGAAATTTAGCTCGTAGAAAAATGATGCGTGAAGGTAAAGTTAAAGTGGGTGATGGTAAAGATGTGCATCATGTAGGTGGCAATGCCATGAACAAGAATAGTAAACTAAAAGTTATGGATGCTTCTAAGAACAGATCTTATGCTAGAAATAAGAATGCTGGTAAACTGAATGCTAAATCATAATGTCCACTCTTATTTGCAACTTACCTTCCGTAGATGTATGGGTTAGAAAAGAATATTTAAGAGATCTTGAAGATGGACATGGAGAGTTTGTAAAAGGTGTCTGGGTTACTGCAAAATCTATTCCTGGTAGAAGTTTTTACTTTGAAACTTACCTTCCTGATTATGGTGCTTTGTATGACAAATTACCTATTTCTGCATTCGTATCAAAACCAAATACCCCGAAACCAGATATGGATCTTTACAATCTTCAGTTTTGGAATTGTATGGATTATGGCGTGGTGTCTATTTGCAAACAATTCATAGGATCAATGGACTTTGAGATTCTTACTAGGGATCACGGTACAATGACGGGTTCTTACATTTGTACAATAGATAATTATCATCAGGATTCAAATGTAGTTGATTACTCAACTAGTGAAAAGCCAGCAGAACACAAATCATTTAACTTGCTTGAATTAGAAAACGGGCAATTTTGTTTATATCCAAATAATAGGATGAGAGTCTATGACAACTCTTTGACACCAGACAAGCCATTGCAACCAGACTTCAAAGTGAGTACAATAGAGTATCAAGTTGAGAATGGTCAGAAATTCAGACTTGGCGACACAGATGAATACTTTTGGAAAACCAAAGATGAATGATAGAGTTTGCTTTAGTCTATATGATAGGCACGATAATAATTAACCAGGATCAAACATTTCCAAATGTTAATGACTGCCTGTATTTTGCTAGACGACTAAACGAACAACCAGAGATTCCATACCCGAATGACAAGACTAGAAAGATCACAGCGTATTGTAAGCCCGTGCCAAAACGTCTGCAAAATAAAAAATAATATGTGTGTAGGGTGTTTTAGAACACTTGATGAGATTTCATCCTGGTCACGCCTCTCTGATCAAAAACGCCATGAAATTATGGGATCTCTTAAAAAACGAGGCTCTCAGATGCATCAGAATCGTTGAAACACAACGCTTTGGTATGATACCTACCTAAAATAGTCTTTTCTTTTGTGCATTTAAAATAGATACCCTAGCATTAATTCATGCCTTTTTGGCATCAATATCTTTCATTTTTGCCCTGTTCTCTATTATTTAGAATTAAATTATAACTAATAATAGAAAAGGAGACATAAATGTTAGAAAAAATATTTTACAAATTTAAAATTGGAAGAACAATATCTGCATTAAACAGCTTGGATGATGCTACATTAAAAGACATAGGTTTACACAGATCAAATATTAGATCTCATGCTTATGAGATTTTTGAAAATGAAAAACCAGCAAAAGATCCATTAACAGAATTACACGATCAAATGGTAAAGGCAGGTTATTAACCTACCTCTCCCCAATTATTACCAAGTTCTGCATCAACTTCAAAAGGTACTTTTAAGTCAGGTACGCAAGTGGTCATAATTTCTACAATCTTGTCTGCTTGCTTTTGATTTTCTATGTTAAAACAAAGTTCATCATGTACGGTCAACATTGGGCACAGTCCTTCTTTGTAGCATTCAACCATAGCTTTCTTGGTTTGGTCAGCACTTGATCCTTGAATCAATCTATTCAAGGCTTTGTATGTAAATGCTCTTCTTACTCTGCCTTTTTCTCCGTATTCTTTTATAGCTTCTTTCATTGGTAAAGCCTTGTTGAATCCATAAGAACAAGGCTCGTACATGTCAAATCTACATTTACGGCCCAACCAGGTTCTTATCACACCTGTACTCGAAGCACGATCCATTGCTTTATCAGATAAAGATCTTAAAAAAGGAACTTTTTGATTATATGTTTGTAAAAGTTTCTCTGCTTCTTCTACATCTATATCCATAACATTAGCAAGCTTACCTTTACCCATCCCATACATAATACCAAGGTTAACTGTCTTAGCTTGTTTTCTAGGAATGTTAGCCATGTCTGCCACCATCTGATGAAAGTCAGCATTACCATCATGATACATTTTAACAACGTCATCAATCTGTGGGTGTTTATCTACACCTGTCAAGGTGGCACAATAATGAACTAACCATCTTGGTTCTTGTGATGCATAATCAAAGGAACCCCATTTGTGGCCCTCCTCCGGGATAAACAAACCACGAATTAATTTTTTGATCTCAGGATCTCGTGCAGGAATCTGTTGCAAATTGGGGTTACTTGAGCTAAAACGACCTGTAACTGTTCCACCACCATCGGATCGAAGGGAGTGAAAATCACAATGTATTCTACCATTATGAGAGTGTTCAAGAATAGTATCAACAAATGTCGTATTGGCTTTGTTTATTTCTCTAATTTTTATAATCTTTTGTGCTATTGGATGAGTTTGATTAGAAAGAAACTGTTTTGTAAACATGGGCGACCCAGACTTTTCTGTGCGAGAATACGAAAGTCCCACAGCATCAAAGACCTTTGCTACAGATGTGGCGACCCACGGTTCAACCGTGACTCCAGTATCTTTGACTATCTCCTCTATAAGTGATTTTTCTATTTTAGTTAAATCTTTTTTAGTTTGCTGTGCTTTATCCACATCCACACGAACACCTTTTGTTTTCATTTCAAACAATACAGGCAGTAAAGAAGTTTCTAATTCAAAGATACTTGAGCATTCTTCTTGCGTTATCTTTTTTCTAAGGTTATCCCAAAGTTTTAAAGTAATTAATGCATCTTGTTCAGCATACTTACCAACATATCTAGGAGGTAATTTCCACATACCAGACTTAGGATCAACTCCAAATTCATCTGCTGCAGATTTTAATAATTTCTCGTCCTTAAATTCTCCAAGATAATCTCTAGCAAGTGAGTTTAAATTATACCACTTTCTGTTTTCATCTAATAAAGGTGCTGCGATCATTGTATCTATGATCTTACCTTTAACTTCTATTCCCTCGGCTCTAAGCCAACCTAAATCATACAAAGCATTATGAAAAACTTTAGTTATAGTTTCATCATCACACAATTTTTGTAGCCATTTATAAACTATCTTTTTAGACATATTCCCAGATTGATGTGCAACAGGAAAGTACCAAGAGTTTTCTCCTGCTGCAACAGCAACTCCTATCACATAACCATCTTTTCTTGTCCAACCAGGTCCAAGTGTTAGTAGATTAGAATCTTTGGTTTCTAAGTCTATGGAAACTGTTTCATATTGAGATAAATCTGGAAAACTTTGAGGAGGTGTCCAATCAGAGTCTATATTACCCCAAGACACATCTTTTATGTCTTGATCTAAAAAATGGTATTGATCATGATTTGTCATTTATAATTTCTCCACCTAAAGCTGCATACCCTATAACATCTGTCCAAGAATCATCTTTTGAAATGTCTTCCGCAAGACGAGCTACCTTGACTCCTATCATACAAGCCACAACTTCCTCTGGAGTGATTGCACCATTTAGTTTTTTATCTAATAGTATAGTCCATATATCAGCTATACGTTGATGGTTCTTTTTAGCAGGACCATATTCTTTGGCTCGCTGACCATTGATTAGTTTTTCTGCCTCTTTTAAAAAAAATTCTCTGTCTTTTTTCATGTGTTAAATCCATACTTAGTTGTTGATTCTATTAAATGTAATGATTGTTTAGCACGAGTTGCTCCGACATAAAAAGTTCTTACCTCAGAATCTTGATCTAAACTTTCTACGCAAGCTTTTGTTGAGTCAAGTAATAAGGCTACGTTATCCGCCTCGCCACCTTTGGCTTTGTGTATTGTCGAAATCCGAATCCTCGGAGAAGCCGTCAAAACTCTCTCTCCCCTCCTCCTCACAGATGTTATATATGCTATCTCTTGATCCGAAACTTTCAAGACTTTCTGCCACGGAGTCTCTCGTGATACGTTCAAACTGCATTTCTCTATGATGTCGTCTAGAGTATAAGTTTGTTCGGGATCTAAATGGGAGAACTTTTTTCTCCCAGACCTCGTAATAATATTCGGGTTCAATAGTTTCACAAAGTTTTTCAGTTCTACTGTAGACAAGTCTAAGTTTTTGCATAGTTTAATCCACACCTCTATTCCGTTAAGTACATTTGGAGAAATAGACCAACCAGTGCCTTCCCTCCAATAGAGGTAGCCTTCTTCTTTAAGACGAGTACATATTTTATTTGTGATGTAGTTTGTTCTCGCAAGTATCAACCATTCGCCACTAGTTAGATCTACATCAAGTATATCTCGATGCCATGTTATGGTGCCATCTTTTTTAGTGGGTTGCCATTCTTTTAATTGTCTGATAGAAACTTTTTTTATTAAATTTTGTGAGAATTCATGCACGGCACTCGGTACACGATACGATTTATTAAGGACAGTTTTATTGTCACAAGCATTTAAAAAATCATCTATCTTCACACCCATCCAAGTATATATAGCTTGATCATCATCTCCTGCATAATAAGTTTCTTTAGAGTTTGGAACTAAAACTTCCTTTACCATTCTCCATTGCAGAGGTGCTAAATCTTGTGCTTCATCAATAATTAACAAATCAAATTTTGGACTTGTCCCCTCAAGAATAAACTTTTCTATCATATCAACGAAATCTAATTTGTTCTTAGCTTCTTTGTAATCACGATAAGCTTTGTCTAAAACTTTTAGTTGTTGCCAATGTAATGTGTGATCCCAAGTATCATTGAACTGTTTCTCTAATGTTATTTCTCTAACACGAGCCATTTGTAGAACAGACATATATTTATCGCCACCTGCTCCAATTTGAAACAACGGCCCATCTTCTAAACCTACAGTTGGATTACTTCTAAACTCTAGTCCAACTAATCTACCTAATTCATTATAATCAGCACCTTTGAAGACTCTTTTTACATCCAATCCCAACCATGTAAAAGCTAGTGAATGTAAAGTTCTAAAATAAATCATTTGATCTGTGTTTAAATTTAGCTCTGAAATAGCACGATCTTTCGCTTCATTTGCAGCCTTACGGCTAAATGACATAAATGCGATCTTAGTCGGATCCATACCGTCTTTTATTTTATCTTTAACTAAATTAATTAAAGTTGTTGTTTTTCCCGTGCCTGGTGGTCCAAATATTGTAGTCTCCATTAATTCCAACTTTCCCAATCCACAGATTCAGTTCTTGTATCTATATAATCTCTAACCATTTTTATATTTCTTACCATTTCTTGATAATAAATTAATTCTGTTCTTTCTTTTCTTGTCAGGGAGGCAGGTAAATTTCTCATAGCTCTTTCAGACATTTTAAAAGCTTTTAAATATTCTTCTAATACTTCAATGCAAATATCATGCTTTATATCATTATCACTTTCCATTAGTCCATACAAAGTCCTTTTGCAAATATTCTTACAGCTTTTGGATGATCCTTCCACGACTCTGCAACAATATATTCTTCAATTCTTTTTCTGTTTGCTGTACATTCTTCTGACGTTTTAAATTGTATGTCTGGTTTCCACCAATTACATATTGATTTACCACCATCGTGTGGTGGCAGTTCAACTAAAACAATACAAAAAGTTACTATCATTTCTATCAAAACGGCACCTCCTCTTTCTCAATAACTACATCACTTACTTCAACTTCAGAAACAATCTCGGGTATCCACCAAACTCGAACTGATTTCCATTTACCTGATGAAGTTTTAAAAGTTTTTACTATCGAACTTTCTTCGTTGTTTATTTCTTTTAATCTTTCTTGTACTTGTGCTCTTGTGTAACTATCAAACTTTTTCTGTCTCATATACTCCATTAAAGACTCTAACCTAAAATATGTCTTGCCTTCTTCTATCTCTGTATAAGGTTTACCCAACATAACCTCTTCAAAAGTTTGTGCTTGAACTCGACCTGTGCAGTAAGCCTCAAGGATAGATACAAACTGTCCTTTATAAGTTAATTCTTCGGGAACTTGTATCTCATTACATTTCTCCATTAAATCATTAACAGTTATCTCCCAATCAGAATCTTTTAACTTAGGAGGCATAACTTTTAATTGTTCCATACATGCTCTTTGAAACAAACGAGGTGCTTGTAATTCTTCTGTTGTTATCTCTAATCTTTGCCCGCCAATATCTACAAACCATAATCTCGGTTCTGATAAAATAACAGACAATCCACTTATACTAGGCATTGATGTGGCACCTATTCCTAATTTCATTGTCCTACAAACACCTTGATTACAATGTGATGCCATAGGTTCTTCTTTACAAAGGTATTGATATTCTTTTTTTTCTAATGTGTTTTGTATGGCTACAACTTCAGATGCCGACAAAGGTGGATGAAAATCTCTTACATTATGTTCTTCAAACTTTGCTTTCCAATTTCCAGGGTCAAGCTTTTGTAAGAAAACTCCTAAATGAAAAGCCGTTCTGTTTCTTTCCCCTTCAAATACACCAATAGCTAACTTAGTTCTAAGACAAGGAATATAATTTGGTAATAAATCAACTGGTCCACCTATAGGTAAACTTAAAAAATCTTTAGGTAACGTCTTAACCTTCTGTATTTCTTCGATGAACTCTGACAACGATGCCTCGACATAATCTCCCTCTCTTCTGATGATCGCATATCGGAGAGTTTGCTCTGAATCAAAATACGGTAAATTGATAAAGTTACCAACATCGCCCCTTTCGACAAGAATCTGTTCTTGTTTTGGGAATATCTCGCACCTGCCATGACCAAGTGCAGAAGAAATTTCTGCAGCCTTGTCTCTGAAATCTCCTGCATTCATCCACTCCTTGAAGAAAAAGAATATATGTGCCCCACCAGATTTACTACGGCACACGATACACGGAACTTTAAGTTCCTCTAATTTGTCTACTAATTTATTATGATCTAATGGATACTCATCTATATCCAATGCACCAAACTTACATTTGTTTTCTTCATTAATAGGAATAGCACCGACACCTTTTGTGCCTTTGATATGTCCCTCTATTAACTGTAATGTAAGAGGATTTCTTACTATAAATGATTTTGCTTTTTGTTTTCCTGCTGTACGTTCTTGTGACACCTCTGTCTGACCATGAGCCGTACTAAAACCAATAAAAGCTTCTAATAATTCTTCTGCTAAATTCACTCTTCACTCCACAAAAAAAGAGCCGTGACTTGGAGGAATAGCCACGACTCTGGTTATAATTAAAACGGTATTTCGTCATCCTTCTGTGCAGATTGCATTTCATCCGCAGGTGCCGAAGCCGTCTTTATATCCCCTTTTCTAAAGCTTTGATACATAGTCCTAGACTCTAACATCATAGCTTCTAGTTCTTTTGATATATCATAAACTCTTTCGATTTTATAATTATACCAACTACCTTGATCGTTGCTTTCTGCAATGGTTTGAATATTCCATGCAGTTCCGTATAGTGGCATAGGTTTACCCGAAGGTAATCTAATACCATTCTTTAAAGTATTCCATCTACGAGACACTTTTAATTGTGTCTTCTTCATGTCAAGAATAGCAGGCGACCCCATCTTAGTCTCAGGATCCATAGCCATTACAACATGTTGATGGGTTCTAACTAACTCATTTCCCGAAGGTAAAATCTCAGCTGCACCTTCACGAGTTGTTAAACTTATGTCTTTATCATTAGATGCTAGTTCTCTTATAAAACCACCACCACTTGATCTAAGTGCAAACTCCAAGAACTTCTTCTCAAAGAAACAAGGTACAACAATTACACCTTGATCTGCCTTATATACTTGTTGAGATACTGTGTTAAAAATATCTCCTTGTTCAGCACCTTTGATATACATAGAATCTTGCTTGTTCAACTGTGGTGACAAAGCTTGCAATATCCTTATAAAAGGTATTTGCATATCTTCTGTTGTAAAATTCTCAAGTCCTGCTCCTGCCTCTTCCTCTAATAAAGATGAAAGATTAGAAGGTGCTACTTCCGTAGCTTGTTTTTCCGCAACTGCATTAGCCATTATTTTGCTCCCTTAATTTTTGCACGATTGCCTACATAAATACCGAAAGTATCAAAATCAATTTCTTGATTATTCTCTATTCGGTTCTTCGCCCAAGTTCTTAATGTCATTGGATGAATATGAGTCTTTTGAGCAGGTGCTAAACCTTGATTGCGTAAATCATCAACCACGGCTCCCGCTACATTGTCTTGACCCATACCAAAGCCGACAACAACTTCGTTCTTAATTATATCGCCTTCCCCAATAGAACGAATAAAACTAAATGCTTCATCCTTCTTATCATCAGGAATTCTAGCTGATACAAATTTATCTATAGAAACTTTGTTGCCATCAACTGTAAGACTTTCAACTCCGAGTTGTTCCATCAATGATGGAATATCTTCCTCATCAACAGTTCTTTTTCTTTGTTGTAAATCTTTGAGATGTTGTTCGGCATCCTTAATCTCTTTATCGAGATCAATGGATTGCCTTATCAATGTAGAGAGCTTTGAAGTCTCTCCTTCGCTAACTTTATTAAATGCTTGAGGGTTAGCTGCCTCTTCTTCAAATAGTGAAAATACATCACTCATCGTTCTCTCCTTCTACGTTAAAGTTTATACCCTTCGGTATTGGTTCTAAGGTTCTACACCCTAGCTTTTATATTGTCAATAGGTTTATTCTGACTCTTTTTCCACATATATTCTTGCTTTGTGAGAAAAGATATTTGACCACCTATTGATCTATCATTGTCTTCCGACAATTCTTTTAGCATGTCCCAAGTTTTGATTGGTACTGCTACTGATTTCCATCTATCTGGATCCATTTTATTCTCCTTTTCTTAGTTATGCCTATTTTTTTCCATATTGTCAAATATTTTCTTACATTCAATTAAACTTTTTTCTAAAGCATAGTTCCAAGACCTTTTTATCAAGTCTTTGTCATACTCAAATGTATCTATATGAATTTTTTTTGTTACACCTGGTAAAGATTCCACACTCATAAACTGTATATTTCTTTGAGGCAACGATACTAATGCTATAATATCGCAATCATATTTAGTGTAAGGTCTTTTTGGTTTGCCTTTTGATGTTGAAAAACAATAACATTTTTTCTTATCCACAAAAGCGGCTGTCTTTACCTCTATTCGTTGAGCCATAAGAATGCCATCGCCTTTAACGGCAACAACATCCGTACCATCTTGTTTTATAAGATCACATTCAATACCTAACATTGTTAATTCAAAAGCTGTAAAAAGTTCTCCTGCTGTACCCGTCAGTTTTTCTGATCTTCGCATTAGTCACTCCTTTTTGGTGATACCTTTAGCCACTCTCTAGCTTCTTCTCCTAGTGTCCTTCCTGCTAAAGTAATCTTTGATTGTAAAACTTTAACAATGTGGACATCGATACTATCAGGAACAACCAAGTCAACATACAGAACATTATTCTTCTGTCCTATTCTATGACATCTGTCCTCTGATTGTATTCTTGTTTCAAGATTGAAATCATTTGAATAATAAATAACATTCGTGGCTGCCGTAAGTGTCAAACCCCTACCCGCAGTTTGTGCATTACCCACAAAGAATCTTGTCTCTTGATCATTTTGAAATCTATCAATAGCTTTATCTCTATCTTCTTGTGATGTGTCTCCAAAATAAGTAACCACGGTGCCCGATCCATAGGCTTTATCTAATGACTTCCTTATCTTCTTAATATCATGTCTGAATCTCGACCAAATAATTACCTTGCCTTCCATTTCTTGGATCGTATCAAGCATGGCATCTATTCTATGATTAGCTATCTCAACAGTTTCTCCATCATCTGTTACAAGATACCCGCACAATAATTGTTGCAACCTAAGTAAACGAGTCATGACCTCGGGTGCAGTAACCATATCTCCACTTTCTAGGAAAGCCACGGCAACGTCTTTCATACTATTATAGTGCTTAATTTGATCTGATGTTAAATTAACTTGTCTTGTTGTGTAGATCTTTTCGGGTAAATCCAAAGCTTGTTTTTTTGTAACCCTGTAAGAAAAGTTATATAATTTGTCTGTTAGTTCTTCTAAGTTTCTAAAACCAACTATCTGTTGAAAACTGTGATTACCTATCCTAGTTTGTCTGATTATGGCATACCGACCTTGGAAAGACCAATAACTATCAAAACCTAATAAGTCTTTATCAAGAAAAGCACATTGAGCATACAAATCCATAGGTGATTGTGTAATAGGTGATCCCGTTAGTATTCTTTTATATTGAGCCGAGTCTCCTATTTTTAATACAGACTTTGTTCTTTTTGCTTTTATGTTTTTAATTGTAGTCGATTCATCTACTGCCAACATAAAATTACTTCTATGTATAAAAGCTTCTAAGTATTTGATAACTTTTGCCGTTGCGAAAGCTTCTACATTAACTAATAAAATTCTTAGTTTATCCCTGGTTTTTACACCTTCTTCTAAAACTTTCTTTTCTGTTTTGTTGGCACTAGCTTTCCATACATATACATTTTTATCTACATTGTCGGGCAGATGAATTGGAATCTCTGCATTCTTCCAATTCATATACACACCTTTTGGTGCTATTATAATAGCCGTGTCAATTTTTTTTTCTTGATATAACCAAGTAATATTGTCTATTAATACTTTTGATTTACCACAACCCATCTCCATAAAATAGGCATAGTTCTTCCTATTAAAGCTACGAAGAAGAGCCTCTTCTTGATGCTTATAAGGTTTCGTCTTATAATTAAATGGCATTTATTTCCCCTCATTTTACACCTCATCTATCCAAGCTAATGTGGAACTAGCTGATTGGTGCTCCTTATATTTTCCTCGATATGGTTCTTCGGGTTTTATGGCATCGGGATGATCTGTGCCAGAAAAATCTGATTCGGGTAATTCCAAAGATTCTTCTGTTGTTAGGAAAGGTCCCCAATAACCGCCACAACCTTCAAGGCAGTTTCGTTTATCTCTCTTCCATTCTTCAAGTCTTGCTATCTGGAGGATCGTCTTGATCGGTGTCCCAATCTGGTTCGAAATTGATTGTGAATCGTGACCCAGACTCCACATCTTTTTTGCTACGGCTACTGCGAGGTGTGGATGATTTGGGAAAGTTGATGACGTTATCTCCACCGACAGAGTGTATGTCTTTTTTTCCATTCTTTTTATCCATCATTCTCCTCCTCTTCTTCTAACCCTTGCATGATACTAAACTTTGCAGACTCAAGATGCCAAAGCACCTCTGCTGGGTCTTTCATTGTTGTTATCATTTGAACCATACTATCTTTTTTATGTGTTCCAAGAATTAGTATTTGTTCAAATTGTTCTGCAGCCAACTCACACACTCGAGGTACGGGTTTAACTGTTCTCCTTATTTTATAAGGGAATTGTATTACATTGTCACTCATTTTAATTGCGAACCCTGGCAACAATCATCCACAATGCTATGGCACAAGACACATTGTTCATGTCCATGTATGTTAACTGTTTGTAAAGCACCTTGGCATCTCGGACAACGAGGCATACAATGTGTTTTTACTTCTTCTTCTTTTTTTATTTCTTCTTCCATTTATCATTTATCTCCATTCTTAATGAGTGTGTGTGCCCATTATATTTCATTTCGGTATATTTAGAAGCTAATCTCCTTGCGTCTTGTGACTCCTCCTCCATTCCTGCGAGTGCAAAGTCAACTGCTTCTTGTTCAAACCTCTTTATTATTCTGTCTATAAGTCTCATATTCTTTTTTCTCCACTATATTGTAGTCGCAATCAACAAAAATATAGTCGTTTCTAGTTTTTCTTTTCTCTTCTCTTTTTAATGCTTTTTCAATCGCATGTTCCTCATTAAGTGCCTCTACTTTAATAACCCTTTTTACGTTTGTGTAAACCTCTATATAATAAGAGTCAGCATTGGCATAATTCATAAATTGTGTATTATATCTTCCATACTTCTTTTTTGCAGTTGCTTTTTTAACTAGTTTCTTTGTTTCTACTTTCATTATGTGTCCTCTCCATTGTCTTTTCACATTTATATTGGATTTTATAAGGTGGTGGTACTACACTTCTTACTGCAATCGCCATCTCATCAATCCTAACCATACATTGCTCTTCAGTAATGTATCCATTGGGAGCAATCATGTCGTGAATCTCCCAACAATTTTCATTTGTACCCGATACAGGATACAAGGTGCAAATAAATAGCATAGCTTTAAACATAGCTAACCTTTCAAAATTCTTCTCCAATGTATTCTTAATACATCTGCGTAGTATGGGTGTCCATCTTTTTCATACTCACTACAAACATCATTGAGAACTGTTTCAATTTTTTTAACAGATTCTTGCCACGAAATATCAGTTCTAAATATAGGGTCATGTTCTAATTGAGTTTCTTGTAAATGTATTTCTTCCATTACAATCTCCTTTTTCTTTTAATTATACAGAATATCCTATAAAAGTATATAATGTGGTGGATTTTCATAGATTTTATCGCAATTAATTACGGCACTTGACATTTCCCTCAATAAAACATGTACAAAAAAATATAACTCTGTGGGCATATTTTATTAAGACATCTATGACATTTAAGAAACGATATTCCACCATCGCACTTCGAAAGGAGGAGTGCCAACCACAAAACTTATTCTTGTTGTAAATTATTATCTAAGAATGCTTTTAACTTTAACTTACGTTCTCTATCCCAAACATCTCTAATAAGATAGAAAGTTCTCATTACATTCTTTTCATAATGTGGAACTTCATCCCACACTAAAGAATTATATTTCATTTCCTCATGTTCTTTTTGAGTGAATTG
>VTLG01005268.1_pt1 | contig 28924 bp, 45 predicted proteins | sample 4694571 | NCBI WGS metagenome assembly VTLG01 (sample SAMN12604809, study PRJNA352737) | marine metagenome | biome: ENVO:00000447; feature: ENVO:00000209|ENVO:00000569|ENVO:01000036; material: ENVO:00002151; isolation source: viral sequences binned using virsorter ...
AGAAACAGCCGAAAAGTACAAAAGAGGCGAATATATTGATATAAAAGCCATCAACAAGTCACGATCTGCTCAAGATGAAACCAAAAAGAAAGCCACTAAGCGAAAAAACAAAAGAAACACTAAGAAAAAAGGCAGATAAAAGCCGTTTTACCTACGGACAGCTTGCCCAGGTGTATCGCAGAGGACAGGGAGCCTATTTATCCTCTGGATCTCGCAATGTACCAATGGCTGCATGGGCAATGGGTAGAGTAAACAGCTTTATCAGTGGTAGGGGAGGAGCAAGAAAAGCGGATGCTGATATACTTAGAAAGAAATCCAAGAAAAAATGACAGAAATTACTGAAGAAATGCTGGATGCTATTGAAGCAGTTAAGGGCAAGCGTAATCCTGCCCTATGGGATAACAGATGCCAACAATATATGCTAAATAACACGAAAGGTACTGTAAAAAAGTCAACTACAAGTTAAACTATCTATAAATACTCTTTTTTCTCTTTGGATCATGGCATTTCATCGTGGCGAAGAAGGCTCTGTTAAATTTAAAAACGGATCTGGAACTACTGAAGCAATCGTATCTACTACTGGTTGGACTTTAGATACTACAAAAGATACTTTAGATGTAACTGCTCACGGAGCAACATCAAGAGCTTTTGTTGGTGGATTAATTTCCGGATCAGGTACTATTGATTTTCTTTACACAGCAGCTAGTGGTAACGAAACTGCAAATTTATTAGCTGATGTCTTAACCACAGAAGATGCTGCTGATGCACAGTTTGAATTATTTTTAGATACCTCTGGAAGTAAAAAAGTAAGTTTTTCTGGGATTGTAACAGGAACAAGTTTATCTGCTACAACAGGCGATCTTGAAACTGTAAGTGTCAGCTTTATTACTTCTGGTGCTATTACCAACGCTGCATAATGCCTAAATCATCTTACTCAGCGAAGCAACGTAGATTAGCTGCTGTTGCTCCACCACGCGATAAGATTACTGCTGCCGACTTGAAAAAGTTACGTTCTAAGAAAAAGAGGAAGAAAAAGTGAAAACCCTAACTCAAAGACAAAAAGATGCTTTAGCTAGGCATAAAAAGAAAGGCACTCATACTAGAAAGCACATGGAAGAGATGAAGAAGCTGATGCTAAAAGGTAAGACTTTTACTGAAGCTCATAATCTGACTATGAAAAAGGTAGGAAAATGAGTAAAAAAGATCCTAGACTTATAAAAAATAGATTAGAAGGATTCAATAAACCAAAGAAAACACCTGGTCACCCCACTAAATCTCATGTGGTACTGGCTAAAAAAGGCGATAAAATAAAACTAATACGATTTGGTCAACAGGGGGTTGTGGGTGCTGGTAAAAACCCTAAATCCGAAAAGGATAAAGCCAGAAGAAAATCGTATTATGCCAGACACAATGCACAAGATCCCAACCCAGGATTTTTTACAGCTAGATACTGGTCACACCGCACTAAATGGTAAACAATGACTTACGCTGTACCTGGACCAATTAGAACAAATATTATCTCATCTACTTCTGTAGGTGGTATTGATAGTCCTTTTACTCGCACGAGGGCTGTTCTAGACATGATGAAAGGTTGGGAAATAATGAAAGCCGTAACCGAAGGAACAGACTATCTCCGAACAAACAGCGAAACATTCCTACCACTAGAGCCGAGAGAAGATTACGATGCCTACCTAGCCAGAGTAAATCGTGCTGTATTTTCCCCATTTACTCAAAGACTAATCAGAGCAGCTACAGGTCTTGTATTAAGAAAACCAATAGCACTTACAGGAGATCCCTATTGGACCGATATGTTCAAAATGGATGTAGATGGCAGAAAGTCAGATTTAGATGAATACGCTAGAAGATTATTAATGTGTTCTCTTACATACGGCCAAAGCCACATTCTTGTAGATTACCCTGCACCATCAGGAGCAGTAAGTCTTGCAGAAGAACGTCAGCAGAATCGCAGACCTTACTGGATCGAAATCGACCCAAATAATCTTTACGGCTGGAGATTAGACAGAGAATCAAATTATGGAAACTTGATACAGGTGAGACTAGGTGAGAAGGCTGTGCTCCCAGATGGACAGTTTGGGGAAAAAGTATTCGACCAAGTAAGAGTAATCGAACCAGGAAGTTACAGAGTATTCCGCAAAAAAGAGCAAATAGAAGAAATGTATGATGTATCAGACGGAAGTTCTGTTGGCAGTTTTGAAGCTGGATCATCTGATAAAGACTATAAACAAGTCGAATCAGGAGAATTTTCTCTTGGTGAAATACCTTTAGTCACTGTTTATTCTGGAAAAACCGATAATTTAGTAAGTAAACCACCTCTACTAGATATTGCATATCTTAATCTTGCTCATTTTCAAAGGCAAGCTGATTTAATTCATAGTTTGCACGTTGCATCACAACCTATGCTTGTAATGGAAGGATATGATGACCAAACCAAAGACCTTGCTATTAGCGTAAACTATGCGATGGCAACTCAGCCAGGTAACAAAATATACTATGTAGAACCAGCTTCCAGTGCTTTTGATGCACAATCAGCAGAAATAAAAGAGCTACAAATGCAGATGGCTACTTTAGGAATTAGTACATTATCACAACAGAAGTTTGTTGCAGAATCAGCAGATGCTCGCAGACTAGATCGTGTAGATACAAACTCGATGCTTGCAATGGTTTCCATGGAACTGGAACAAAAACTACAAAAAGCCTTCAATTTATCAGCCGAGTATGTTGGAATCGAACCACCAGAAGTAAAAATCAGCAGAGACTTTGATATCGAAAGACTAATCGGACAAGATATTACAGCCTTAACATCTCTATTTGACCAACAAGTAATTGATAGAGAAGAATTTAGAGATATTTTGGTACAGGGAGAAGTATTACCTTCAGCGAATGAGGTCAAATCTGAATAGTCTGCTACAATAGTATATAAGTACATAAAATTTATGGCTAAATCTTTAGACCATGTTCTGCAACCTGACGGAACTTATAAATGGGAAGAAGTAGAACTCGTACATTCAACTGGTGCAGTTGAACCAGAATCTGAAGAAGTAGTTATTACTGAAGAACCAGTAGTTGAAAAGGCTAATGATTTTGAAAGTATGACAAAAAAGCAGCTTGAAGATTTTGGTCGCACTATCGGTATTGAACTAGACAGAAGGCAAAGTAAAAAAGTTCTTATTAAAGAACTAGAAGAAAAACTTAATCCACCTACTTAATTTCAAATGGCAATCGAAGAACAAGTAATTCAGCCTGATTCCGTGAATCCTCCTGAACAGCCCGTGGCTGACACTCCTTCACAACCACAAGCACCTGATCTCAGTTCTGTAAAAGCAGAATATGAAGCAAAATTAGCTGCTGCCCGTAAAGAAGCTGCTGAAGCACAGGAAAAATTTAAGGGCATCAAGACAAAACTAGATGATGTTTACAAACAAAAAGAAGAAAAACGCACCAAAGACTTAGAAGAGCAAGGTCAATGGAAAACTCTTTGGGAAGAAGCTAATAAAACAGCCCAGGAAAAAGAACAACAGATAATGAATTTATCTCAACAGCTTGAAGAGATGAAAAATTCTCACGAAGTGGCTTCTACAAAAACAGCAGCCCTCGCAGCTATCAGTAATCTTGGAGCGATCAATGCAGAACAAACTTTATCATTGTTACAAAATAAGTTACAAAAGAACGCTGAAGGTAAAGTAGTTATTCTGAATGGTGGAGTTGAGCAAGATTTGAATACTTATATCAGCAGTCTCAAGAATCCTGGAAGTGGTTGGGAACATCATTTCAAGCCAAGTTCAGCAGCAGGAATGGGTGCTAGACCTAGCCCCGTGGCAAATGCTGGTGGAGGTCAGGTAAACCCTTGGAAAACGGGCAACCTCACACAACAAATGCTACTATTAGAACAAGATCCGCAGCTTGCAGCAGTGCTCAAGCAAGAGGCTCAAAAATAGTTAGTTTCTGTGAAACTAATCCCCTTGTCCGTGACTAGGGTATCGCAAAAGTAACAAGGTAATCTGAATGGCTGCTCCGTTTCAGAATTATTCTGGCGGTGTCCTATTAGCGGACATCGTTAAGAGAAATAATCTCAGCACCTATGTTTCCGAAGCTATCAAGGAACGTAGTGCATTTTTAAAATCTGGTGCTGTTGTGCGTAATGCACTTCTTGATGCAACAGAAGGTGGAACAAGAATCCAAGTTCCAGAATTTAACCCAATCACACCAACTGAGGAAATCTTAGATGGTACAGCAACATGGGGTACAAGTAATCAAGGTCACTTGACACCACAGAAGATTGGTACAGATACACAGATCGCAACTATCTGTCACAGAGGTTTTGCGTATGCTGTTGATGATATAGCTGTATTGGCTGCTGGTGAAGATCCAATGGGTCACATCAGAAACCAAATTGCAGATGCTATCAACAAACTAAACTCTGCAAGACTATTCAGCTTGTTAGATGGTTTGTTCGGATCTACATTCGGACCATTAGGTGCAAACTCACTTGATCTAAGTAAAGGTGCTGCTTCTGGTGCTGATACTGATAACTTCTTGACAGCTTCTACTGTTGCAAGAGGAAGATCACTTCTTGGAACAAGAGGAGATGAGCTAGATACTTTAGTTGTTCATCCATCTGTTGCTTACTACTTATATCAAGTTGGTATGCTTACATTCTCAACATCTGCTCTTACAACTGGTGGTGCAGTAACTTGGGGTGGTGGCGGTGTCGGTGTTAATGAAACAAGCATCGGTCAGTTTGCTGGAATGAATGTTGTTATTGACTCTCAAGTTAATACAGTTCATCCTGGTACAACAGGTCATCAAAAAGAGTTCCGTTGCTACTTAATTAAGTCAGGAACAATTCTTGAAGGCGAACAGTCTCCTCTAAGCATTGAATCAGATAGAAACATCTTATCTAAGCAAGATGTTATGTCTGTTGACTACCATAGTGCTTATCACGTTATGGGAACTAAGTGGACATCTGCTACTGACAACCCAACTAATGCTTTATTGGCTAACGATAACAACTGGGCATTAACATACGATGCGGATTTAATTCCTATAGTCGAGCTAATCGTTAACTCTCCACTTGATACTGGTACTAATCCTTAGTACTATTTAATTAGTGGTCAAAAACCTCATCAATTATTGGTGGGGTTTTTTCTTTACGCTACAATAAAACTAAATTACCTTATCAATCGTGGCAGCTACCATAAATGCAACTGTAAAAGGAGAAAATGCTAATAGCTATGTCACATTGACAGAAGCTAATACTTATTTTGAAACAGTTCCAGACTCTTCAACTTGGACAAACAAGACAGACGATCAAAAAAATAGAGCATTAATATCAGCTACAAGATGGATAGATAGTTTTGTATTTTATGGAGATAGATGTGATGATGGACAGGCATTAAAGTTTCCAAGAAACAATTATCAAGTTGATGGTGTTGAACTAGCTTGTTCTACTATTCCATTGAATATTAAATATGCACAGTATGAATTAGCTAGAGCTTTAGCAAATGATACCGATGCTATTACAGGAACTACTGGTAAAGATGGTAATTTTTCTGAAGTACAGTTAGGAGATCTTCAAGTTAAATACAATACGGATAGTCAAGGAACAGGTTCTATAAATAATATTTTAGATGTTTACCCGTGGTTACAAAGTTATCTTGGAGCATATATGCTAGGTGGAGCAGGTAGCTTTCAAATGAAAGTAGTTAGAGGATAATGGCAGGACAGTTAGATAGTCTATTTAAAAGTGTTGCCAAAAGCGTAGTTGCAACATTAGGTTCATCTCTTGATGCAACTATTATTTATACAAAAAAAGGAGTATCTAGTTATGATGTAGAAACAGCCAGACAAATAACAGTAGATACAACATATTCAGATTTAAAAATACCAATAGAATTTATTACTTCAGAAGAAGAAAGTGCTCAAGAAATGAGACAAGCAAAACTATATTTAACACCTGATTTAATAGGAGATAATCAAGCAGAATTAGATGATGAAATTACTTTAAGTTTTGCAGGTTCAAATCGTGTTGCACAGATAGTTGATATTGACACAAAAAGAGGAGGACAGGTTTACTTGTTTATTATCTTGGTGCGGTTCTAATGGCTACAAGACGTTTAGAAGATTTACCTAAAGATTTAGATACTCAAATTAGTGTTGATTTTAATGAACTGCTTCGTAAAGTTCACTTGGGTTTATCTAATAACTTAAAAAAAAGATCAGACACAATGCCAGTATGGACAGGCTTTTTTGCTTCTAGTTGGAAAGTGCAAACATCAGCAGTTATTCCAAAAGATAAAGTGGAAAACTTTAGACCCTGGTCGACTATTAAAAGAGAAAAATCAGAGGAGTTTTTTAAAAATTGGAGAGAAAAGAAAAGAGGTAAACAAAAAAAACCAAAAGCCTTTGTTGAGCAAAGGTTTCCGATTGGAGAAGGTAATAGAATATTTAATTACAAAAGACCTGTTTATATTGGAAACAGAGCAATATATTCTCTTTACGTTATAGAGTCTGGCAAAATTCAAAGTTATGTTCAAGGAAAAATGGCTAAATTAATAAAAGAAACAATGACAGATAAAGGTAAAATATATTTCGGAACACAAACTGGAACAGGTTTTGGATCTCAAAGAAGAGTAGTTGGAATAAAATTAACAGAAGGGAGGGATATTAAAGAATTATGACTTTAGTAAATACAAGAGCAGCTTTTGAAAAAGCAGTGACAGATAAAGTTTCAGACCTTGATCCAACCATTTCGATGGTTTATGATAATGTTCATTTTACTACTCCTGGAAAAACTCAGAAATATATTTTGATGACTTTAAATTTTACTCAATCAACTTTACAAAATCAGGGAGCAGCTTCAGATTATTACTCTGGAGTAATTCAATGCAATGTTTACGTTCCAAAATCAAAGGGTACTTCTGTTTTGTCTGAGATATGTGAAACAGTTATTGATGGATTAACTTCAGTAAATGCTTCTGGTTATACAGATACTTTTAGTTGTAAACCTAGAGTATTAGATATTAATGGCCCAACTCCATTGGAAATAGAGGATAGAAGTCATTTCATTGGAGTAATATCTTGCCAATTTTCAGCAAACGCCTAGTATAATAGAATAGCAATCTAATAAATTTATGGAAGCGATTGAACTCCTTAAAAACAAGTTTGGTGTAAATCAAAAATATAAGTATGAATTAAAAGATGGAGATGTGACAGTTTTAGAAATTTACTGGAATCCATTAACTCTTGCAGAAAGAGAATCTATTGTTGCTTTATCTGGAGATAATTCATCTGCTGATGATTTTGCTTTAACACTTATGATTACAAAAGCTCTTGATAAAGATGGTAAAAGATTATTTCAAGATGGTCATAAAGCATCATTAAGAAGGGAAGTAAACGCTTCTATTCTTCAAGAAATACAATTAGCAATGTTAAATTCTGGATCTGAATACAAAATGGAGGAAGCGAAAGCAGATTTAAAAAGCTAATAATAACTGGCATTTTATATTTTTCTTAGCTTCAGAATTAGGTCTTACTGTTCGAGAATTGTGTCAACAGATGACTCAAGAAGAATTAATAGGTTGGTCTGGATATTATGAATTAAAAAGAGAAGTAGAAGAAAAAACAATTCAAGAAGCAAAAAGCAAATCACGGGCAAGAAAACGCTAAAAGCGGTACACTAAGATAAAGTTTTAATTTTGCTGTGGCCGATTACGGTGTAAATATAAAATTTAATATCGTAGGAGAATCTGGTCTTGATAGAGCAAAAAAGAAAGCACAAGAATTAGCAAAAAGTGTAGATAATATTCGTGGTATTGATATAGAAAATCCTAGAAATGTTGGAGGTAAAGGAGGAAAACGTGCTCGTAATCAGATAAAAAAATACAGAAAAGACATGGAAAATCTTGTCGATACTGTAAATAAAGGAGAAAAAGTTTTCGGAAAAACTGCTAATCAACAGATGGCAGCAGCAGAATCTCTGCAAGATTATGTAAATCAATTAACCATAGGAACACCAAAACATAAAACTGCCACTGCTGCTTTGCAAAAACAAACAAAAGGTTTAGGTTTGAACAATAGTATGTATCTCAAAAATACAATACTTCAAAATCAAAATACAAAGGCAACCAATCAAAACTCAAAAGCAAAACAAGAAAATGCTAAATATCAAAGAGGCAACATGGGCAATATTGCTAGTAGTGCAATTATTGGTGGTGCGTTCCCTCTATTATTTGGACAAACAGGTGCAGCAGCAGTTGGTGGTGCTGCTGGTGGTGCTTTAGGTGGGATAATAGGAGGTCAGTTTGGATTTGCTTTATCTATTGCAGGTACAGCTATTGGGCAGTTTATACAACAACAAGACGAATTAGATAAGTCTTTATCAAAAATTAGTAGGTCATTTGAAAATGCAGGACATTCTGCTGGATTTACTAGAGAATCTTTTAATCAAATGAGATCAACTCTAAGAATGACTAAAGATGAAGTTATTGCTGTTGCTACAGAATTTGCAAGGTTTGGAGAAGCAGGGCAATCTGCTGCATTTATTTTTGGTGATAATCCTAATACTTTTAAAAATTTAGCTGCTATGCGTGATACTAAAACACTTATGACAGCAATTTTAGATACGCAAAATGGATTAAGTATTCAACAACAAATTCAATTATTGAGAGAAGCAAAAATAACAAGTTTTAAAGATATGCAGTTAAAAGTTAATCGAATGATATTAGAAGAAAATTATAGAAGAGAATTAGCGGAAGCAAGGCAGATTACCAGAGGAGATACAATACTAGATATTCTTAAAGAACAATTAAAAACTTTTATAGCAATAAAAATGTTTATAAATGCAGAAGACTTTTTTCCTGATTTCTTTAAAAAATCTTCTGAAAATATGGAAGAACGTGTTGCAGAAATTCAAAAGTTTTATGATGAACTGCTAAGTGATTTACCAGAACTTCAAGACTTATTAACAGAATTAGATACTCAAGTTCAAGGAATGAGTTACAGTATTCCGTCTGCTATAGATTCTGTAGCAGCAGAACTTAAAAAACTAATGAGCGTAGGATATATGGTTACAACTGTAGCTGACACAGTAGGAAGTGCTTTTGGGGAATCATTTAAAGGAATAGTAAAAGGATCAATGACAGCACAAGATGCTTTAAGAAATTTATTTATGCGTACAGCAGATGCGTTTTTAGATATGGCTGCACAGATGATCGCAAAACAGATACAAATGAAAATATTAGGTATTGGATTAAGGTTCTTTGGAGGAGGAATAGGAGGAGGAGGAGGAGGAGTTATTGATAGTATGTCAGTTCCATTAGTAGATCCACTAACAGGAATAGGTACAGCAGCAAATGGCGGTCCTATTCCTGGTCGTAAACCTACACTTGTAGGAGAACGTGGTCCTGAATTGTTTACTCCAGGAGTTTCTGGTTATGTTACTCCAAACCATGAGTTAGGTGGTTCAACAAATATCGTAGTAAATGTAGATGCTTCTGGTTCTTCTGTTGAAGGAGATGAAGCACAAGGAAGAGAACTTGGCCGTCTTATCTCAGTTGCAGTACAATCTGAAATAATACAGCAACAAAGACCAGGAGGATTACTTGCATAATGGCTACGTTCCCCTCAATAAAACCTACCTACGGTCAACAAAAAAGATCCGCACCAAATATAAGAACGGTTCGTTTTGCTGATGGGTATGAGCACAGAATTTTATTTGGATTACCACAACATCAAAATCCTAAAGTATTTAATTTTACCTTTAATGTTTCAGAATCAGATTCAGATATCATAGAAGCCTTTTTAGATGCTCGTGTCAACGCAGCAGGATCAACAGCTAATTCTGACAGTTTTACGTTTACTCCTCCAGGAGAAAGTTCATCTTCTGAATTTGTTTGCGAAACATGGACTAAATCAATACCATTTAACAATAGAGCAACAATTCAAGCAACTTTTAGAGAAGTATTTGAACCAACATCATAATGTCAGTAAATTCAGCAGTATTTAGTAATTTACAATCTATTAACCCATCAGCAATAATTGAATTGTTTACTCTTCAATTATCAACAGCATTGCATGGTGCAAATACAATTTATAGATTTCATGCTGGTAGTAACTTAAATGCAAATGGAAAAATAGTATGGGCTACGAATGAGTATCTTAGATTTCCAATACAAGCAACAGGTTTTGCTTTTCAAAAAGGACAGTTACCTAGACCTAAAATAGTAATTAGTAATGCTACAGGATTGATTTCATCAATACTTTTATCTGTAAATGAAACGACAACTGGTAATGATCTGACAGGAGCTACAATTACTAGAATAAGAACATTAGCTAAATTTATTGACGCTGTTAATTTTGCTGATGGAACAAATGCAACTGCTGATCCTACTGCTGAATTTCCGCAAGAAGTATATTCAATAGATCGTAAATCAACAGAAACTAGAGAGATTGTTGAATTTGAACTTGCTGCTCCTACAGATTTAGCAGGAGTAAGAATACCAAAAAGACAGTGCACTCGTTCTGCCTTTCCCTCTATTGGTACGTTTGTTCAATGACTTGGAAATATAAAGCATTACTTCATGCACAACGAGAAGACCCAAAAGAATCTTGTGGTTTATTATTAAATATAAAGGGCAAAGAAAGATACTATCCTTGTCGTAATCTTTCTATGACAGAACATCAATGTTTTATTATCGACCCAGAAGACTATGTAAAAGCAGATAATACAGGAGAAATTGTTGGAGTCGTTCATAGTCACCCCATAACACCTCCTACTCCTAGCCAAGCAGATAAAATTAGTTGTGAAGATAGCAATTTACCCTGGTATATTGTTAATCCTAAAACAGAACAATGGGCATATTTAGAACCTTGTGGCTACAAGCCACCTTTATTGGGCCGTCAGTGGGTGTGGGGTATAACAGATTGCTGGAGTTTAATAAGAGATTGGTATAAAGAAGAAAAAAATATTGAACTTAGGGATTGGGAAAGACCAACTACATTAGAAGAATTTAACAATAAACCTTTATTTGAAGACTGTGCTTGGCGAACTAATTTTAGAGAACTTAGACCTGATGAAAAATTACAAAATGGAGATGTGCTGCTTATGAGTATTTTGTGTCCAACTTTAAATCATGTAGCATTATTTTTTGAAGGAGATGTTATTCATCATTTAACCGATAGACTATCTTGTAGAGAGCCTTACTCTGAATGGTTGCTAAAATGTACAGGAAAAAGGTATCGCTATGCTTCGTAAATTAAAGCTATATGGACAATTAGCAGAATTTATCGGACATAAAGAGTTCGAGATAAAAGTAAATAGTGTTTCTCAGGCAGTAAGTTTTTTAATACATAATTTTCCAGAAGTAGAACGCTTTATGAGTCCTAAATATTATCAGGTAAAAGTTGGTAATTATGACATTGATGAAAGTGAATTAGCATATCCCGTAGGACAGGAAGATATACATTTTATTCCAGCGATTAGTGGTGCTGGTAGAGGTTTTGGAAAAATATTATTAGGTGCTGCGTTAATAGCAGGAGCTTTTTTAATTCCTGGACTACCTGGAGGAGCAGCTACTTTTAGTATGAAAGCAGGATTAGGAGGAGGTTTTTTAGCTAAAAGTATGGTTTATGTTGGTGCATCTTTAGTATTGTCTGGTGTTTCTGATTTATTATTTCCATTACCAGAGCCACAGAAGTTTAGTTCAGAAGAAGATCCACAATTATCTTTCAGTTTTAGTGGAGTTCAAAATACATCAAGAGCAGGTACTCCCGTTCCAATAGTTTATGGTGAAATATTTACAGGAAGTGTTGTAATAAGTGCAGCGATTGACACTAATCAGGTAGAAGCATGACAGACGAAACTAAACTTATTAGAGGATCTGGAGGTCCACCTGCACCACCCCCACCTCCTTACCGTGCTCCTGATACTTTACATAGTAGAAGTTTTGCTACTGTTCAGGATTTAATATCTGAAGGTGAGATAGAAGGTTTTGCCTCTGCCTCTAAAGAAGGTCTTACGAAAGGGACAACTGCATATGACAACGCAAGTTTGAAAGATGTATTTCTTGATGACACTCCAATATTAAATTCAACAGCTACAAGTGCTAATCCTGCTGATACTGATTTTAATTTTCAAGATGTAACCTTTAAATCTAAGTTTGGAACGTCAAACCAAACTGCGATGAGTGGGATTCCTGCTGAAAGCAGATCGCCTACTGCTGTTGGAGTTACTGTAACCACATCTGCTCCTGTTACGAGACAAGTTACAAATACAGATGTAGATGCGATTATCGTTACTTTAACTTGGCCTCAAATACAGGTAGCTGAAGATGATGGAGATGTTCGAGGAGATACTGTTGAATATAAAATACAGGTTCAATATAATTCTGGTGGATACACCGATGTTATAAGCACTTCTGTTAGCGGTAGAACAGCAGATGCCTATGCCAGAGATCATAGAATAAATGTCACAGGTGCTTTTCCTGTAGATGTAAGAGTTGTTCGAGTTACAGCAGACAGTACAGATGCAGCAAAAGTAAATGCTTTTCAATTTACCAGCCTTCAAGAAGTCATAGATAACAGTTCTACTTATGCCAATAGTGCTTACGTTGCTCTTCGTTTAGATAGTAAACAATTTAATCGTATTCCTACAAGAAAATATCGTATCAGAGGAGTAAAGGTAAGGATTCCAGGAGCAGGTGCATCTAGTTCTGGTACTCCAACTGTTGATAACGCAACTGGCAGAATTGTTTATCCAAGTGGTTATATATTCAATGGAGTTATGGGTGCTGCTGTTTATACAAACTGCCCTGCGATGTGCTTACTAGACTTACTTACTAATACTCGTTATGGGCTAGGAGATCATGTTACTGACAGTAATTTAGATTTATTTAGTTTTGTAGCTGCTAGTAAATTTGCAAACGAAGAAGTAGACGATGGAACGGGGTCAGGTGCAAAAGAAGCTAGATTTAGTTGCAACGTAAATATTCAAAGCCCTAAAGAAGCATTTGCAGCAATAAATGATTTGGCTGGTGTTATGAGATGTATGCCAATATGGTCTGCTGGATCTATAACTATATCTCAAGATAAACCAACTACATCAAGTTATTTATTTAATCTAGCTAACGTAAGCGAAGGTGGATTTGCATATCAAGGTAGCAGTTTAAAACAACGTCACTCTGTTATTTCTGTTAGTTACTTCAATATGGATTCAAAAGAAGTTGACTTTGAAGTAGTAGAAGATGCAACTGCAATATCAAAACTTGGAACGATAGTAAAACAAGTAAAAGCATTTGCTTGTACTTCTCGTAATCAAGCTGCAAGATTAGGTCGTGCAATACTTTTTGCCGAGCAAAATGAAAGTGAAACAGTCACATTTTCTACTTCAATAGATGCAGGAATTGTTGTCAGACCTGGTTCTGTTATTGAAATAAACGATCCAGTAAGAGCAGGAGCACGAAGAGGTGGTCGTGTAGTGGCTGCAACAACTACAACAATTACTATTGATGCTTTAGAACAAACAGGTTTGCCAGTTCTTAACGACAATCCAACTATTAGCGTAATATTGTCTGACGGAACAGTAGAAGTGGGTTCAATATCTGATTTTACAGATGCAGTTCTTACAGTTAATAGTGTTACAAAACCTGACGGTACAACTGCCTCTGCTTTTACTTCCGCACCAAATGTAAACTCTCCTTATTTAATATCTAGTACAACATTACAAACTCAATTATTTAGGGTAATTCAAGTAGAAGAACAAGATGATATAAACTACACAATTTCAGCTTTATCCTATGTTGAAGGTAAATATGCGTTTATCGAAGATGGAACTGCCTTACCTACAAGAACTATATCTATACTAAATCAACCAGCTAGTCCTCCAAGTGCATTAACAGTTTCAGAACAAACAGTTGTTATAAATAGTATCGCTAGAAGTAAACTTATTGTTGATTGGCAACCACAAGTGGGTGTCACTCAATACCTTGTTAACTACAAAATAGAGAATGGTAACTATGTTTCTCAAGTCGTATTTAGTAGTGACTTTGAACTCTTAGATACTGTAAAAGGAACTTATACAATTCAAGTTTTTTCATATAACGCAAGAGGAAAAATATCTGCGAACCCAACTGAAACTACATTTACTGCTCAAGGTAAAACAGCACTGCCAGATAATGTACAAAATTTAACTATTGAACCTATAAATGAACAATTCGTAAGACTTAGATTTAAACAATCTACTGCTATTGATGTTCTACATGGTGGCCGTGTTTATGTAAGACATACAAATCAAACTGGTGGTTCGGCAACATTTCAATCTGCTCAAGATATTATTGAAGCTGTTGCTGGTAACGCAACTGAAGTCATAGCTCCTGCTTTAACTGGAACTTATCTTCTTAAATTTCAAGATGATGGTGGAAGATTTAGTGCGGTTGCAGCAAGTACAACTCTTTCACTTGTTCAATTATTAGATTCAATTACTGTTAAAACTGATCGAGAAGATACAGACGGAACACCATATAACGGAACTAAATCTAATCTTACTTTTGATTCTACTCTTGGTGGATTAAAACTTACAGATCCAACAGCTAATGCTACTGGTACTTATGATTTCGTAGATACTCTTGATCTTGGTGGTACATTCTCACTTGTCTTAAAAAGACATTTTCAAGGAGTTGGTTTTTACACAGGAGATCAGTTTGATAACAGAACAGACAATATAGACACTTGGACAGACTTTGATGGAACTATTGCTAATGATGTAAACGCAAAGATGGCAGTACGCACCACAACTGATAATCCTTCAAGTTCTCCAACATATACATCTTTTAACGATTTTGCTAATGGCACATTTAACGGTAGAGGATTTCAGTTCAGAATTAGTATAGATACAGCAGATACAGCACAGAATATGAATCTTCAGCAAGCAGGATATACAGCAACTATGCCATCAAGAACTGAGCAATCATCTGTTATAGCGTCTGGAGCAGGAGCAAAAGCTGTTACATTTACAGCACCATTTTTTGTTGGAACTTCTGGGTTAGGCAATCTTAATAGTTTTTTACCTTCTGTAAATATTTCTGCACAAAATATGGCATCAGGAGATTATTTTGAACTTAGTAGTATATCTGGAACTGGCTTTACAGTTCACTTTAAAAACTCAAGTAATGCTAGTATTGATAGGAACTTTACCTACAGTGCTGTTGGTTTTGGCAAAGGAGGGTAACATGGAGAAAAATAGTATTTAATTGTGGCTGACGTAACAAACTACACTATTGAAAATGCTTCTGGAGCAAACGTAAGAACTGATCTTAATAATGTTTTTGCTGCGATCCAATCAAGTAATTCAAAATCTTCTGATTTAGCATCAAGTCAATGTGTAGCTGGTATGCCTTTTTTGAATACCACTACAAATATTTTAAAAATAAGAAATTCAAGTAATGGTGCTTTTACTGAGATAGGAAATATAGATGAAGCTAATTTAGGTTTGTTGTCTAAAACAGGTGGCACAATGACAGGTGCTTTGTTAATAGATAATTCTACCAGTGCATCAACTCCAGCTTTAAGTTTTGATGGAGATACAGATTTAGGATTATTTAGAAAATCTGCAAATGTAATGGGATTTTCCTCCAGTGGCACAGAACAGATGATATTCGATGCTAATGGATTAACGCTCCAAGCACAAAATGATCTTAGATTTGCTGATTCTGATAGTAGTCATTATGTAGGATTTCAAGCACCAGCTACAGTTTCTTCTAGTCTTACTTGGACATTACCTTCTGCTGATGCTGCTGTTTCTGGTTACGCTCTTGTATCTGACGCATCTGGAACGCTAAGTTGGGCTGCTGCTGGAGCAGGAGCAGTTGGAGGAGGTGGTAATGAAATATTCTGGGAAAATGACCAAACTGTTACGCAAAATTACACAATTACGAATGGTAAGAACGCTGGAAGTTTTGGTCCGATAGAAATTCAAAGCGGAGCTACTGTTACTATTGGTGCAGGAGAATCATGGACTATAGTATAAAAATGTATATAATAAACTTAAGTAAAAACATGGAGGGTCGTAAGTAAATAATGGCTGTAGTTATAAATGGAAATGGAACAGTAACAGGAGTTTCAGTTGGAGGTTTACCAGATGGAATTGTTGATACTGATATGCTTGCTGCTAATGCAGTAACAGCAGCTAAAACAACTGTCCCCGGAGTAACACAAGCAGATCAATGGAGAGTAACAAGTAATTTTGTTTCAAATAACCAAATATTAACAAGTAATTGGGAAAGACACGATACTCATGGTCCAGGGTTAGTTGGCACTGGAATGTCAGAATCTAGTGGTATTTTTACTTTTCCAAGTACTGGTATTTATAGAATTGATTTTCAAGTTGTTGCTTACAGAGGTACTGCACAAAACATTAGATTTATAAATATATATATTACGACTACAACTGATAATAGTAGTTATGGCGAAGCTTCAACCGCAACTGGTAGCGTTTCCAATGATACAGATGCCTATTCATCTGGATTTTGTACTCATACATTTGATGTGACAGACGTATCTACACATAAATGTAGGTTTTTTGTCCAATCTGAAGATGACATGGTATGGCAAGCTTCAACTTCTACAAATAGTATTTCTGCTGTTTTTACTAGATTAGGAGATACATAATGAGACCAACACATATTGAAGATTATTTAGTAACAGTAAGAAAAGGACAATGGTTTGGTTGGTCTGATTCAAAAAATAAAATATATTCAAATTTGGTAGTACATGATGGTGGTGCTAAACCTACTGAAAAAGAATGTACAGATGGACTTGCTGCACAACAAGCTGCATGGGATTTAGAAAATGATAGTTACAAATCAAAAAGAAGAGAATCTTACGATAGTTTGGCTAATCAATTAGATATGTTGTACAAGGATATAGTTGCGGGTAAACTAGATACAACTGGAACGTGGGCGACCCACATCAAAGCAGTAAAAGACGCTAATCCAAAACCATGAGTCAAATCAAACTAAAACATAGCGGTGGAAATGGTGTAATAATTGCTGCACCTAGTTCTAACCCTGCATCTGATGTAACTTTTACACTTCCAAATGCTGATGGGAGTGCTAGTCAGGTAATAAAAACAGATGCTAGTGGAAATTTATCGTTTGGAACGAAAGGAAAAATTTTAAAACGAACTTCAACTGAATTAACAAGTACCTTTGCTGTAACTGGAACAACAGAAACTTTTGCCACAGGTTTAGATACGAATTTTACTCTTTCTAATTCAAGCAATTCAGTTATGGTTGTAGTAAATCTTAGGACTCAGGTTGAAGCTGGTAGTGATACTAATGCAAGAGCTAACATTAACCTTTTTAGAGATAGCACTGCCATAAGCAATAAATTTATTGGATATTTTCATAGTGGTGGTTCATCTAAAAATATTTATCAAGAAGTAAGTATTTTTATGTTTGATGCTCCAGGTGATACAAGCCAACATACTTACAGAATTAAAGGAAGTGCTGATACTTCTGGTGTTATTTTTAGAATATTAGAAGGAAGTGACCCTGATCGTTCTTCCTATTTGCATTGTATGGAGTTTGAGGCATGATTTACGATAAGGTACACGCTTTAAAGTCATTAAAACCTAACAAAGATTTTGCTTGGAGCGGAACAGATTATGCTGGTTTAACATATTACGGAGGAGATACAGTTCCTACTGAGTCCGAAATAGATGCTGAAGTTGCAAGATTAACAAACGCAGAACCTATGAGGTTACTTAGAGAAGAACGTGACAATAAATTAGCAGCTTGTGATTGGACACAGGCTAAAGATGTAACTTTATCAAATGAGACAGATTGGACAACTTATAGACAAGCTCTTAGAGATTTACCAGCTAGTGCATCGCCACAAGTTGATGCAAGTGGTAATTTAGATATGTCATCTGTTACCTTTCCAACAGAGCCTAGTTAATTATGTCAGAACTAAAAGTCAACAGCATAAAAGGAACAGGAGCTAGTACAGCAGCTATCACGATTGATAGTTCTTCTGGTGGCTGTTCTGCCAATATTACTAATAACCTAACTAATCGCAATTTAATAATTAACGGAGCTATGCAAGTGGCTCAACGTGGTACGTCATCTACTACATCTGGTTATGGAAGTGTTGATAGATGGAATAATTTTTACAATGGAACTGATGAAGCACCGACTCACGCACAAGTTGATGTAGCTAGTGGAACTACACCTTACACATCAGGTTTTAGAAAGGCTTTAAAAATGACGAATGGAAATCAAACAAGTGGTGCAGGTTCTGGCGATTATATAGCTATGCAACATAATATTGAAGCACAAAATTTAGCAACTTCTGGTTGGAATTATACATCTGCAAGCAGCTTTATAACTTTACAATTTTGGATAAAATCAAGTGTTGCACAAAGTTTTAAAGGATATTTACGAACAACAGATGGCACTAAGCAAGTCTATCCTTTTGACACAGGTTCTTTAAGTGCTGATACTTGGACAAAAATAACAAAAACAGTTCCAGGCAATTCAAATATTCAGATTGATAATGATAATGGTGGTGGGTTTCAAGTAAATATTGTAGCTTTTTGGGGAACAGATGGTACAGCAAGTTCTGTTACAGAAAACGCATGGCAAGCATATTCAGACTCAACAAGAATGAAAGATAATACCTCTACATGGTACACAACTAATGATGCAACCTTAGAAATTACAGGAGTTCAATTAGAAGTAGGCAGCGTGGTAACAGATTTTGAACATAGGTCGTTCGGTCAAGAACTTCATCGCTGTGCTAGATACTATCAAAAACAATTATCAGGTAGTACAAAAGCAGTTGCTAGTGCTTTTGCTTACAATACTCAATATGGTAATTTTACTCCTCATTATCCTATGGGAGCTATGCGAACAGCACCAAGTTTAGATCAAACAAATGGTGATAATTATTATGAATTAAATGGTGGTTTAGATCATGGAGATCATTTAGATGGTGCTTTTATAATTGAACATGGTACTGAGACAACGTGTAATATTTATTTTGACCCAGATGGAAGTTTAAATAATGGTTATTCATTCTATATTAAAAGTGATAATGCTGCTTCATATTTCGCTTACTCAGCAGAACTTTAATTATGGCTTGGACACAAACAAAACTTTATAAACTTTGCAACTCTCATATTACAGGTCAATTATGCTCTGTTATGAAAGATAATGGCAATGGAAGGCTGTTATCTATTCCTATTAATGAAGAAAACACCGACTATCAAGAATACCTTGAGTGGGTAGCTGAAGGTAATACTGCGGAAGCTGCTGATTAACAATGGCAATTATTCCAGGAAAAAAGAATTTTACTGTCGATAGGAGAGCAGACTTTCCTATTAAGTTGACATTTAAAGATTCAACTGGATCGGCAATAAATCTAACTGGATATACTGTAGCTGCACAAGTTTATGATGAATCACGCTCCACAAAATATGCAGATTGGACAGTAGCTTATACAGATAGAGCTAATGGAATTATTGATATTTCTCTTACAGATACACAAACAGCTACTTTTACTCCAAGTATTTTATTTTATGACGTATTGTTAACAGAACCAGGTGGTAGCAAAAACTATTATTTAGAGGGTAAACTATTTATAAGTGAGGGTTACACAGCATGAGCAATCCAAATCAAGTTGTAGTTAGTCAAGTTTCTGATGTAACTACAGTTGAAATCACAACGCAAGGCCCACAAGGTCCTGCTGCTGCTGGTGTTACTTTTGATGTAACTGGGAAAGTAGATGATGCCATCTTTTATTACCATGCTGCATCTGATACATTTAAAGCAGATTCAACCACTACCAAACTTACACTCGTTGACGGAGGAAACTTCTAAAAATGGCTAACACAGTACGCATAAAGAGATCTACAGGATCTTCAGCACCAACAAGCCTTGCAAATGCTGAGTTAGCTTTTGCAGAAGGCAACAAAAAATTATTCATCGGTATTGGAACAGGAGGAGCAGGGGGAACTGCTACAACTATTGAAGCCATTGGTGGAACGGGTAGTTTTTTTGATAAAGATACGGTACAAAATGCGAATAAAGTTATAGCTGGCCCAACAACGGGTAGTGATGCTGCTCCAACATTTAGAGCTTTAGTAGCTGCTGATATTCCTTCGTTAGCTCATACAAAAATAAGTGATTTTGATACAGGTGTACAGGCAAATAGATTAGATCAAATGGCTGCACCAACAGGTTCAGTTTCAATGAATAGCCAAACAATTACAAACCTTGCTGACCCTGTAAATGCGAGTGATGCAGCAAGTAAGTCCTTCGTTGAGGCTACTGCACAGGGTTTAGATGTAAAAGATTCTTGTGTGGCAGCTACTACAGCAAACATCACAATATCTACTGCGTTAAATAATGGAGATACGTTAGATGGTGTAACTCTTTCAACTAATGATCGTGTTCTTGTTAAAAACCAATCAACTGCTTCAGAAAACGGTATTTATGTAGTTGGATCATCGCCAGCTAGAGCAGATGATTTAGCTGCTGGTGCTGACGCTGCTGGATTCTTTACTTTTGTTGAGCAAGGAACTGTCAATGCTGACAATGGATTTGTTTGTACATCTAACAAAGGATCTGCTGTTGTTGGTACAAATAACCTTACTATTGCTCAATTTTCTGGTGCTGGTCAGGTAACAGCAGGAGATGGGTTAGATAAGTCTGGTAATACCCTTTCTCTTGATCTCAAATCAAATGGAGGACTTGTTATTGAATCTACTGAAGTTGCTGTTGATCTTGCTGCTAGTTCTATAACAGGAACACTTGCGATTGGCGATGGTGGAACGGGTGCTACGAGTGCAAGTGCAGCCAGAACTGCTTTAGGATTAGTTATCGGAACAAATGTTCAAGCCTATGACGCAGATTTAGATGCTTTATCTGGGTGTCAATCTGGTGCAGCAGCAGCTTTAGCAGCTTTAACTTCAACTGAGGTAGCGATTCTCGATGGAGCGACAGTAAGCACTGCTGAGTTAAATATTATAGACGGAGATACTTCCGCTACTTCTACGACTCTTGCAGCAGCAGATCGTCTAGTAACTAATGATGCAGGAACTATGAAACAAGTTGCTTTATCTGATCTAGTTACATTTTTAGAAGATGAAAGTGCATCTAGTTTCAACATAGACGGCGGATCTTATTAAATTTAGCTATTAGGAGGCAAGGCCAATGGCTAATACAATTAAGCTAAAAAGAGGTTCTGGTAGCGATCCAAGTGCAAGTGATTTAGCTGTTGGAGAAGTTGCGATAAGGACAGATGAAGGTAAGTTATTTACCAAGAAAGATGATGGTTCTGTTGCAGAAATATCGGGTGGTGGAGGCGGTGCTACTGGAGGAGGTAGTGATAGAGTATTTTTTGAAAATGCTCAGACAGTAACGACAAACTATACAATAGGCGATACATTTGGAGCAGCCTGTAATGCAATGGCAGCAGGTCCAATAACTATAAATAGTGGTGTAACTGTCACTATCAACTCAGGAGAAGTTCTTACTATTGTTTAATTTATGAAAAGTCTTATTGAAAAACAAATTCTTGAATGGAAAGAAGAACTTGCAAAACAAGTAAAAACTAAAGATCAAGCAGAAAAAGTATTGATGGAGGCAAATAAAGCTATTTTAATGATTGAGGGTGGGATACAGGCGAAGGAGATGTTGTTGAAGAAGATCGAGCAAGAATCCCTGCCAACAGGTACAGTGGAGCTAGGCCAAGAATCAGAGCCAAAGTCATCAAAGTAATTGGCACACTAGCTTTTAGGAGGATTTCTTTAATCATGTTTCAAAAAATTGCTAACATATTGAGTATCATCTCATTTGTAATGGTAGCTTCCATGAGTGGTGGAGCGTACTTAGGTTACAAGTATGTAACTTCGGAACAGTTTAAATCAAGAGTGATGAATGAAATTCTTGGTAATGTGCAAGGAATGATGCCTAAATTATTGGATAAAGGTTTACCTAAAATGACAGGTCCATCTATGCCAATTATCAAATGAATTGTTGGCACTGTGAAACTGAATTAATCTGGGGTGGCGATCACGATATGGATGGAGAAGATTATCCTTGTTCGTCTGGAGAATTTAGTATGGTAACTAATCTTTCCTGTCCTAAATGTCATTCTTTTGTAGAAGTTTATTTACCAAGAGATGCCTACGATTGATATACCTGATATAAATATTCCTGAGATAGATATTCCAGACGTTCCAGAACCTTATACTCCTCATTATTTAACTATTACAAAGCCACCAGATATTAATGTTCCTGGTTGTACCTATCAACATCGTGATATAAAAAATACTGGTAATCGTAATTTATTAATAGAAGATCCAAATGGTGTTTTTACAACGTGTGATTTTCCGTTTCCTAGCTTTGTACCTCTTGACTATACACCTGAGAATCTTGTCATTACAGAAGAAGCACCTATCGATAATGAACCACCGCCCTTACCAGAAACAGAACAGCCAGATATTCCTCCATTACCTGACCCTCCCCCACCAGATTTTCCTCCCTGCCCTGGTAAAAATGACCAAAGAGTAGGAGACTTTCGTAACGAAAAGAAACTGGAGCGTGTTATTGGACATGAAAGAGGGCAAGATGGGAGTGAATGTATAACCTTGTATGAAGCAGTTGAGTGGAAAGATCAGTACATTCCCTCTGCTCCTCAGTTTGTTGGGGTTTTTAGCCTTGCTTTGGTTGGTGCTTCTGCTCCATTGGTACTTCAGCTTGTACGGCCTATCGTAAAGCAAGTAGTAACTAAATTGACGAAGAAGAAAAAAGATGTAGAATAATTATCCGTAGATGAGTTTAATACCCGTGACTTATCTACTGGCCTATTTTGTGAGTATGTGGGATAACTTGATTTGGTGGAATATTAACAACAATATCTTCACAGGTAACAGCACTAGGAGTATTAGGTTTGAAAGTAACACCTAATCTCGCCTGAGCCGCACATTGTTCTAAACGATAAAGGCTGATTTCCATTTTAGTTTTCTTTATCAACAACTTTTGAGCTTCGATATTTACCATCGTTGCTTCATGGCAAAGGGCTGGAGATTTACCTAACGGAATATTAAACTGAGCAGATATTCCATAATTTAAATTAAAATTATCTTTTTCAAATCTAGGAATTTCTGAGTAATATTTTATCGCTCCAGTATCTTCGTCATATATGGGTGTTCTAGTCACAGTCTCCCTAGGAAGTGCAAAAGACCAGCTATCTGTTACATAAGGAGTGATTGTAAGACTAGGAGAAGCACAAACTATACCCTGACTCATTTTGTAAGATGGCATAGCTGATGGAGTTATCATCGTTGCATTATTATTTACAACACCTTGAGCATTTGACGAAGGAGAAGCAACTGTTGTATTGGCTAAAACCCTTGCAGGACAAAGGATTATAGCTATTGCCCAAAAGTAGTTGTAGTTTCTGTAGTTGTGCTTGTTGTTATTTGACGAGTTATGGTGGTTGTTGTATCTAACCCTGGTGTTATTAAAGTTTCTTGGAGCGAAAATGCTGCTCCATCTGTATTTATTGACCAACGAGGTATAGCTTCTAAGTTTGGTGAAGTCCAATTAAAATTTACTCCCCCGACTGTTTGTTCATTCGTAGTCGTAGCAGTAGGGTTGATATATCCTGTTTCAGATTTGATATTATGTCCTGACGCTGAGTAGGAGTATCCTGTCCGATATTGATGGCTCGTAATCGTTTCATTAATTATTGATTCAGATGTACTTGATGTTGTAGAGCTTCCTGTACGAAACTGCGGAACTACAGGAACAGCAAGTGTTCTTATAGGTAATGTTAATAAAACTAGCAGCCAAAGTCTAGTCAATCGTAATAGTAACTTTCGTAGATCCTATACAAGATGTACCCGATCCACCAGCAGTACAGGTATGAACTCCGCTAGATAGTGAAGTTAATGCAAGCGATCCAGCAGTACCGCCTGATCCAACAGTAGTTTGTCCACTTAATACTGGCAAAGCTGCTATACCACTGGAAGGGGTGACGGTAGATGGTGTAGCGTCACCCATAATTACCGATTCTGTTTTGCTAAAAGCTGACCCTGCATTTGTTACTGTGGTGTCTGTTTGTATCATCGCTGGAACGCCATTAGTTAACGATCCAACATTGATCCCACCAATTTTTCCTGATGTTGTTGTATCTCCTATAGTTACAGATGGTGTAATATTATTTCCGCTTAATGAATATGTAGTTCCTACCTTATTTGTTACGACATAAGGCATGTCAACTGTTATCTGTGCTGAAGTAACAAACTCTTGTTTTATATCAGCAAAAGCAGCCGAAGGTAAGAATAGAAGTAAAGCAAACAGTTTTTTCATTTGATTCCTACTTTGTTTTTACTATTATCTATTATTTTAGGACCATTGCTGTTACCTGTGCCACTTTTCTTGTTTCCCACGGAAATGCCGTACGAACCTAGCACCCCACTTACGAGTCCAGCCGTAAACGCTCCATCAATCCTTACCTTGCCCATGTACCCCAAAGTCATCATTGATAAACTCCAAGTCAAAATCAGAAATCGAATAGCGTGACCGAAGATTTCACCCCATTCAATACCCTCTTTTTCTTCTTTCTCTTCAGCCATAAAAGTAAAGATTCTTGTCTAATACTAGCATTTTAGCTATGTTTGGGAAGTAACACATATTTATTCCATGTATAAGATTTTAAAACCGATCTTAATGACCTTTTTAACAACAACTGCTGTAAAGAGATTGGTTGTAGATTTATTAAAGTCAATCGCAAAACAAACTACAAATACGCTTGATGATAAAGCAGTTGCAATTTTAGAAAAACAACTTTTTCCTCCAGCATGAAAATTACTAAATTTCTCAACATAAATATCGAACCAGCACCTCCTGAATTGGAATTAGAGATCGAAATGCAATGTAGAGAAATTATGAAGAGTAATGATTTAGATAATATAAAAAGATATTGCACTCACATGGTTAGAAAAAAGTTTGACCAAGATATTTTTATGGCCTCTTTGTTAAATAGATTGATAGAACTAGAAGCTAATCGTGTTGTAGCAGAAATGAGAAAAGAAAACCCTAAACCTAAACACCCTTTGAAAAAATTTTTTCGTATTCGTTAAGATATTTTCTTTCAAAATCCTTGACCACCATAGAGTCAGTCTTATCAATCTCAAAATTAAACTTTAGAATTGCCGTACGAATATGTTCTGTTACCCAACCACCTTGTTTTGAAACAACTTGAGCTTTATTTCGTTCATTAATAAAAACATAGTGGTCATAACCTTTTAGTTCTACATCTAAAAGATTTTTTTCTAAGTCTTTACGTCTTATTTCTTTCAGTCTTCTTAGTTTTATTGAATCACTCATTTTTCTTTTTTGATTGAATTAAGAATCCTAGAAAGTGCTCTACCTTGTAATCGGTTTTGAATTGCTCTGTTCCAGTTTTCTTGGTCTTTCTTTAATGCTTCATCATACACTTCTTTATCAATCTTGTCTTGTAAAAATTTATAGACAACTTCCCTTATCCAAGAAGTAGGTTTAATTTTTAATTTCGTACGAATGTAATCATCAAAGAGTTCTCCTCTGTTTATATCTATAAGAACGTGATAATACTTTTTGTTTCCGTGAGGTTTCTTGCCAGCTTCAGCCATAAATATCTTTTTAACTAATGTTATCACAAATTCGATACATTGATACTTTATTAATGTTAAAGAGCATTTTTCCTGGGGAGAGTGGCTGAAATTGTCCCATTCTCTATAATTCCGTTCCAAGACTTGAGTTTGGCATGGGACAAAGGTATGGGACAGATAAAGTTGTCCTACGCTCCAAAACAATGGGACAATCTATTTTGTCTCACATAGTTGTCCCACTGAAATCTATTGGTACGACTACGATTCTTCCAAAGAGACAAGATATGCACCCTCTCCCCGTGCGAGGACTGCTCTATAAGACTTGTTAGAATTATCATCTTCTATCGCTTCAATAAGACCTTTTTTAATTAATCTTTGGAACGATTTTCTTATCGCAGCATCTTTACCATCGACCATTGGATCGTGAATCATTTGATTTATGGTGTAAGTTTCTGGGTGTATTTTTCTTAACTTTTGAAGAACTTTATCTTGAACAGTTGTAGGAGAACCAGAATCAGCAGAAACTTCAGGAGTGTAATCAGCGATAGCAAAGGTAAGATCATCTTTCATCTTCATTATCATTTGAGTACCCATTCTTCCAGACCTAGATTTCTCGATAGTAATAAATCTGCTATTACGACCTACCTTATTAATTTGTTCTTGGGTCGGTTTAGATAACTTCCAAGTTTCATCAACAGCATCTCTAATAGCTGATGTTCCCCTAAATCCACCATTCTTATTAGCGTGATGAATTATAAGGATAGTAGTTCTTGGAAAGAGAACTCCATTATTTCTAGTTAGCCAATATAAAGGTTGAGCAAAATCTGATTTGTTTTCATCAAAAGCTCTACCACCGCTACAACCAATCAAAGAGTCAATGACAACTAACTTTGGAGTATAAGTTTGCATTAACTTAATAAACTGAGCATATCTTTGTAACTGCCAATCAGTTTGAATTTTTACATTACTTTCAATAGGAAAGTTAACTTCTTCTAACTGTTCTTTGAGTTGTGATAATGGTTGATCGCCATTCAATAGCAAAACATTACCTTGATCTACAGGAACTTTGCTACCTCTAACTAAGAAAGGATCTCCAGTAGCAATATGTTTTGCCATTGTCCAAGCACTCATGGATTTACCATCTCCACCTGCACCATATATAAGAACAACTGAAGGAGTAGGAAGAATATCAGGTATCAAGTATTCCCTCTGAATATCTAATGCAAAAAGATCAGCTATATCAAGAATACCTTTCTGACTTTCATACTGAATCTGATCGACAATAAGTTTTTCTAAAGATGATTGATCTCTATAACCAGCTTTCAGTGCCAAAGTATTTAACTTGTAATTCATCTCAGCAGGATTGTCCAACTCAAGAATATTTTTGGCACGTTTAATTACATCGCCAAAATCAAGGGTTGATGTTCTAACCTCCTGAACTTTCTTTTCTTCAGCTTCTTTGACAATCTTTTTATTTTCAGGAGAGAATCTATGTCTTTCAGGATCTTCACGGTCAGCAAGCCATATAAGAGTACCTAATCCAATACCACCGCTTTTAAATGAATACCAAGCAGTTGTGCAAGGAGTGTCATAATCTCCTGCATCTTCCCATTCAGCAGCAAAGTCAGGATCTTGAGCAGACCAGAATGACCATAAAGACAAACCAAGATCATTAGGTAAAGCAGAATGGATAGCCATTCCAACTCTTACCCAATGTTCTCTACTACCTAGACCCTGATGAGAAATAACTGATAGGCAATCGTGAATGATCTGAGCTATTTCGTCTTCTGTCCTATCGCTAAAATCTAAATCTTTTTTATTTTGTACTGGTTTTGGAGGAGCTTTCATCTCAGCTAGTAACCAAGCAGGAGCTACAGGTATTTTTGAAAGATCACCAGTTAAGGTATAGAACCCTTCTTCTGAACTATGTCCACCTGGGTAAGCACCAAAAATAACACCCTGTCTTCTACCCCAAAGTATTTCATAGTTACCTCCTTCTTCTTTACGAAGGCCATGACCCTTCACTTCACCCCATAGAGCTTCTGGAACGCTAAAGATATACTTTGCTGCATCTTTTTTAGTAGAAGTGATCTTAGGAGCACCTATGAGGGTTTCAGACCATTTTCTTTTTAATACGGCATGGTCTTTATCGATATCAAGGATTACGATACCTTTTCCTCTAATACCTGTATAAAGTCCGATAGCTTGTAGATCAGGATTCTTTTCAATCGCAAGTTCTACGTCATGCTTATCGAAATCTCTTTCCCATGATTCTTCTAATGGGTTTTTACCTGTAGCCTTACGGCCTGATTTCATTAGTGCATCTTTTTTATAGATAGGTGCATAAACTAGATTCTCAGGGAGAGTCTTGACGAAACTAATAATTGTCATGTATCATTCTAATAGGATAAGTGAAAACCTCTGATTTCTGTTCTGGTAATCGACAGACTTCGGAGGTTTTTTCATTTTAGGCTATTTACAAACGAGGGTCAAGCTATTAGAATGAGATTGTGCAAATATATTTTGCCCATTGATTACAAACGCTATTTAACAATTTCAATCTTATGAAATTCTCAGCCACTTTTGAAGAAAAAGTCAAAAAAGCAGAAGAGCAGGGGGATCGCCCACTTGTTTCTTCTTATTTAAACCCATCAAAGGTTGATCCAAAAGAACCAGTTTCTTTCGCATTATTGGAAGAAGATCCCCTAATTTTTTGGAAAATCTACGGAGAATCTGTACACGGAGATAAAGGTAAGTCTTTTAGATTTGTCAGCAAACCAACAGAAGAAGAAATTCTTACTGAAATGGGCGGCTCTTATCAAAGAGGAACTAAATTCCAAAGTCAAGATCCAGCAGATCCTAAAGAAACATACGTTTGGCCTATCTACGATTACAAGAATAAAATGGTTCGTATCTTAGAAGCAGACCAGTATCAAATTCTTAGTAAGATTAGAAAGCTATCTTTAAATAGAAAGTATAAAAATCTTATGGAATGGGATTTATCTCTTTCATTAGACAGGGAAGGAGGTCGTTGGAATTACGACATTCAAATTGAACCACAAGATGAAGACGATCAAGATGCACTAGACGCAGCTTGGGAAAAAGTTAAGTCAAAAGGTTTCGATTTAAAGAAACTCCTTACTTATGAAGACCCATTCGGGGGATAATAATAAAGGGTAATTCCGTGAGGTTACTGCCAGTTTAATCGCTGGCAGTTTTTTTATGTAAAAATATTGTTGCAAAGGATTA
>VTLG01007045.1_pt1 | contig 28923 bp, 47 predicted proteins | sample 4694571 | NCBI WGS metagenome assembly VTLG01 (sample SAMN12604809, study PRJNA352737) | marine metagenome | biome: ENVO:00000447; feature: ENVO:00000209|ENVO:00000569|ENVO:01000036; material: ENVO:00002151; isolation source: viral sequences binned using virsorter ...
GTGCCGTTTTCTTCTTTCCATTTAATTGCTCTCTTAGCGTTGTTTGTTGCTGATTGAGGGTAATCGTTATAACTTTCGAGTTCTATGCTTATATCGTCTAATTTGTCTACTAAGTCGTTATATTTCATAAGTTATTTTTGGCGGTATTAGTTGTATTGTTAATTTTCCTATTTTTATTTTAAGCATATATCTGTTGCAGTTGGTATTTCGCAAGTGTCGTAAGTCCATTCAATAACAATAGGCAAGTTCAAAGTCCAACCTGCTAAGGTATTATCAAAGCGTTCTGTAAAAGGTTCTATTGTAAAGTCGTCTGCTGTAAAGTATCTTGCTTCTTGTCCTGCTGATGCACTTGATAAATACAATGTGCTACCACTTCTAAAAGTTGCTATTATATCTAAAAGAATAGAAAGTGTATCTGACAATACTTCTTGTTCGTTTTCGCTTTCGTCAGGTTCTACAATATCCGCTACAACTAATTGAAAGTTATGTTGTAGTTGTCCTTTACTTGCGTTTACATTTATTGTGTTGATATGTAACAAAGGAAATAAAGTGTTTTTGTTTAGGTCTATGTCAAATATATCACCTGTTGTTACTGCTTGTATTTGAAAGTGCTTTTCGCCTACGCAAATTATTGTATCTATTACATTGTTGTAAGTTTTGTACCTTATACTATCTATTGCCATTTAATTTTACTTTTTGTGTTTCGTTCAAATCTAATTCGTAAGACAACCAAGTTAATGCTTCTAATAAAGGTCTTTCAGTTATGAACTCTAATTTTGAAAAGTCACCACCTGTTAATCTGTACATTACTCCGAACCAACCCCACTTTTCGCCAAATTCATTTCCGCTTGTATCTTGTTCATTTTCTCCATTAAAAATAGCGGCAAAGTTGTCAATAGTTCGTTCCCTAAATTCCAAAAAAAAACCAAACTATGTTGTACCTGTTCTGCATTCATTTTCTTTTTGAACTTTTCTGCTCGTTCCCTTCCGTCCTTATACGCTTGAACTGAATACATCTTACCTTCCTTACTTGTTACAGGTCTAAACAGAACAGCCATTATCTTGTGCATATTCTTGTCTATTCCGTCCTTAATGTAATGTTCTATGTCTGCCCACTCACCTAATGTTATTTCGTCCAAGTCAGGCAGAAATCCGTATTCTATGCCGTCTATTTTATAGACCTTTTTTAACTTACCTTCTATTTGTAACTTTGATAATCTTTCAAATATCGCTGCTACATCTGACAAAGACATTTCTTCTACTAACTTAATAGGCAAAGTTGATAGTGCCTTAATTGTTTCTTTTGCTTCTTGTGTCTTTGACTTCTTTTTACCTAATACTAACTGTTGCCATTTCTCTAATGTTACATCTTTCCAACTATCAACAATTTTATAGGTTTTTAACTTTCCTTCCTTCTTAACTTTGACTTTCATATTTTATAATAGAAAATTTGGATATTTAGTTTATAATTGTTTTATTTGCGCTTTCTTGAATGTTTTAGTTAGGAAATTAGTCGTATCGCTAGGTGCGGCTTTTTTCTTTTACTGCACAAAATATCTTCCGTAGTTACTATCTATTTCGTAGTACATTCTCATTGCTAAACTATCTGCAAAGTCAGGTGACCTACCTATTAAGTTTTTAATAACATCTTTTTGTATTATTTGTAACTTTGTATCTCTATCTGCGTTTTTACTTCTGACTTGTTCAAGTTCTTCAATAATGTATTGCTTAATTGATATATCGTTAGTAGTTATTCCTATTTCGTTTTTGTTTATCTTTTCTGCTAACTTGTAGTAGCATTGTGTTTTTAAGTTCTGATAGTTTTCGTTTTTAAGCGGTCTGCTATTATTTACAAAACCCCTGCAATTCGGAAGCAGGTCTACGCAACCCCCACCGACACCGTCTTCGTCAATAATTATGTTTGCCTTTTTTACTTCGTTCTTAAATTGTATATCTTCTATTGCCTTTGCTACTTCTGTTACGCTTGACTTGTCATAAGATTTTATCTGTTCTACTTGTAATCCATTCCATAACATTATTACTGTCTTGTCTTGTCCGTATCTCGCAACATCACAAGTAATATACCTTTCGCCTAATTGTCCTTGATTGCTAAACAAATCTACTATCTTGTCGTACAGAATAAGGTTATCGTCTGCTGCGTCATATTCCCAATTTCCAAATAATAACCTTTCTTTGCTTAACCTATCTAACTTACTTAATTGTTCTTTGTAGTGTTTAGATATGTTTCTATTGTCATCTACTAATGCTTGTATAAACTTTCTGTGTTTAGGTAGTTCGTTATTTCTTGCAGGTCTGTAAAATTCTGTATAGCACCAATTCTTTGAAGGGTTGCAAGTCAATAGTAATTTTGGTACAAGATTGTATTCGTCTAACTTGTATCTTATTCTACTACTAACTATTTGTTTTGCTTTCTCGGTAATTTGATTACATTCGTCAATACCAGCAATAGATAATTCCAAAGAACCCAAACTGTCAAAATTCCTGTCAGAAGGATAGTTAAAAAGGTCTTTAAGAATAACCTCAGAACCATTGTAAAAAGAAATGATATTTGTTTGTGCATTGTAAGTATAGTGTTTAGGTGTTGTTAAGTTCCATTGTCCGCAAACTTCAAAGAAAGTATTAAGTGTTGTCTTTTTTAAGTTGTCTAATTTACTTCTGCCTAATAAAGCCCTAATACCTTTGTATGTTATGCAGTTAGATATTATTGCTGCACATAACCACCAACTCTTTCCACCACCAGCACCACCACCAAAAAGTATCTCGTTAGTTTCTTCGTCTTTTAGGTATTCAAAAGCAAGTGCTTGTTTATCCGTTAGTATCGGTTTTACTTTCAATATTAAATTCTATTGTAATTGGTTCGTCATTACTTGTAATATCTAAACTATCACCATAACCCCTTTTCTTTCCTCTTGTCTTTAAGTAAAATATAGTAGCAGGTGTTGAACCTTTTTCTATTTGTTCTTTAAGGTGTGTTTCAGCAAAGTCAATAAACATTCCGTCTATTTCTTGTACTGCTTTACGATAATCTTCATCTTCTTTGTACCACTTGTAATGCTGTGTTCTGCTAAGTCCTGCTTTCTCACACGCTTCGGTTACAATACCTAATGATTTTTCTAATGCTTTTAACAATAGTGTTTTATTGTCTTGTGTTCGTTCTGTTCGTTTATCCATATTCTATAATAGAAAAAGTTAGTATTCGTTTGGTGCTTTAAGATGTACATCAAAATCAATAGAAGCCCAAGCCCTTATTTCTTCGCAGTATTGATTAAAATCTTGTTTATCTAATTCTTTTGTGGTGTTTAGTAGGAACATATTTTTAAGTTGTTCGTGCATTTCCCATTTATGATAACCTGTAAAGTCGCATAAAGGTTTTACTATACACTTCCAATAATACTTATTCTGTCTTTCGCTTCTTATCATTTTATCCTTCTTTTAGGCGGTTTGTCGTCAGGGTTGTGTTTATCGTAGCCGTCTTTCTTTAAGCGTCTTTCTCTTTGGTTTGCCTTGTGTTGTATTATCCTATCTTCTTGTGTGTATTCGTTTCTTATTATTGTTGGCATACCTTTGTTTTCTGTAAGACAAACCATTTCCTGTTCGCAACAGAATGCGTCTTTGTTTCTTAACTTATTATTTCTAAAAACAAATGTGTATTTATTTAGTTCTATTTCGTTGCCGCAAATATCACACTTGTACCTCATCTTCTAATTTTTTTAATAGGTTTTCAGGTGTGTAGATTTTATCTGTTCCTGAATAGTTTTTGTATATGCAAGTAAAGTTATTATCTTTCCAAGTCCATAACGACTTAACTCCGTTTTTTATGTGCTTTCTTAACACCCACTTTATTGTTTTGTAATTCATAATGCGTTCTTATTTTTGTTATAGATTGCAGTTATTCCTTTCCATACTGAGTTAAGGCAACTGCTACAATTAGTTGTTACTTTGTAATTCGTTCCGTATATTGTGTTGTATAGTTCAATCAACTTTGCTTTCGTTTCGTGGTCTTTCGCTTGTCCTTTTTCTAAGTCAGGCATAATTTCTAATACTTCTTTTACTAAGTGTGCTGGTACTTCTTTCGGCTGCTCTATTTCTTTTGTGCTTTCCCATTTACCTATCGGACATTCTGTAAAACTTAAAGTTGTCTTAACTCGCATAAAGCAACCGCACTTCTTACAAGTTCCTGTTGGCTTAAAATAGTCATCACATTGTCTGCATATATTAAGCCGTTCTTTTCGTATTTCATTACTCGTAAAATATTTCATCTTCTAATATTTCTTTGAGTTTTGTCCTTACCTTCTTTATTGTGCTGAACAAAGAGTTTCTGCTTATTCCTGTTTTCTTTGCTAAACTATCAAGTGTATGCCCTTCGTTGTAATATACTTCAAACACTTTCTTGTCGTACCAATACATATTTTTTAATTCTCGTTCAATCTTTTCTATTGCTAATTTCTTGTATATGCTTTCGTCTACAACATCAGGAATTTGTGAAATGTCTTTTTTACCAAACCAATTTGTTTTTACTTGTGTTTTTCTTGATGTTTTTTTATTGTAACTTTCATCAATATTTGTATAGTATTTCCTGTATTTATAGTAATATGTACTTCTACTGCTTGTGATTGCTCGGTGTATAGCAACTGCACCATACTTAACCAACCCTTCTAATCCGTCTTTGTCATATATGTCGGTAAGGGTTTGTTTGTTCATCTGCATAAAATATAGCATCTGTTCCTGCACTACTTCGTCTATTACATTCTTGTCGTCAGTATAGCGTTCTGCTACTGCAACAAATCTATTTCTGTTGTCTGCAATTAGTTTATATATTTTATCAATCTTCTTCAATCTTTAATTGTTCTAAGTCCTCAATAATCTTGTAACTTAATTCAGTAAGTAAAGTTTTATATGCTCTACAAGCAGCACGATTTTTATTTGTTTCTACACCTGCTAAAAACCCACTAAAACAACTTGTCAAGTTTGTAGGTATTATTGACATAAAATCTGAATAAGCACCTAACTTTTTATCACCATATTCGTTATGATACTTAACTATTATTTCTACAACATCTAAAAAATTATTGTATTTAGTTTCTGTTGCTACTTCTTTCATACTTTCGCAAACTGTCAAAATATAAGTATCTAAAATGTTTTCGTGTTCTCTATTGATACCTATTGCTTTTATCATTCGCCAAATTTAATGATAATTTTATTCTATTCCTTTTTCTTTTTTCAACTTATCAACAACTCCTTTGTAATAACTTATCTTTTCTTCATAATCACTACGGCTAACTTTTGTAATTTGATTAGATAAAAATTCTAATTCTTGTGCAGTACCTTCACCGAACTTATTGTCTATTCTAAGACCAAACTTAAATTGTTCGCCCTGTTCGTACATATTACATTTAACACATTGTACTTGACAGTTCGTTTCGTTCCACCTCGTAGCGTGGTGTCTACGACTTTGAAAGTGTCCGCATTGCATTTTCTTATAGTGTGCAACCTTACCGCAAGTAAAACATTGACAAGCACCTTCTTTTGTTGCAGACCTCAACCTAATAAACAAACTAAACCATTTATCTAATTCTTTTTTAAGTTTAGATATTGGCTTTTTCATTTATTTTTTTTCTATAAACTTTTGTGTATGTGCTATCTGCAATTTCCCAAGAATTTATTTTGTCTTTGCTTATCCAGCAATACTTTGCTTTTGTTCTGCTTATTATTTGAACAAACAAATAATGAGTTATTTTTTTATTAGGATTGTTTTGTGCAGAATAATTAACTCGCAAATATTCTGCTGATTTTTTAACACCTTTAACATCTATCAAATATTTTTCGCCTACACCATATAATATAATATCTGCTTCAACTATTGGATTTTCTTCTACTAATGGCGCAACTTTTATTTCGTTATCTCCATTGTCTAAGTAGTGTCTTGCTATTAACTCGGCTAAAATACCAAGCATAGATATTTTGTGTTCTTTTTCACCCCTGTATTTTTCTGTACCCTTTTTGTAAATATGTTTTGAGTGCATTGTTCTTAGTGTTGCTAACTCGTCTGCTAATTGTACAAAGCATTTAGGATATTTTAATTCTTTCCAAATCATTCAAAATTGTCATCTACAAACTTAGTACAAAATATTGCTTCTAATATACAGGCAACAATAACTAATAACCAAATAAAAATAAATATTTTCATTTTGTTTTCTTTTTATATTTATATAGTATGTAACTTAATACAGGAGTTCCCATTAATAAGGTTAATAAACTCGGATGAGGTTCACCGCATAGTCCTGTGAAGTGTCTTAAAAATTCTATCATTTTAATAAGTTTTTAGGGTAGTATTCTAATTCTTTTGGGTTTCGGTTAAGTGTTTCTACTTGATAGATTGCTTCATTAATTCGTTCTTTGTGCTGAAAGCACCACCGATAAAAAGTAGTTATGTTTAAGTATTGTTGTTCTTTTGAATATCTAACACCTAATCTAAAAGCCATTTGTACCTGCTCTAAGTTCATTCGCTTAATCCGTTTGTCTATTTGTAAATCTTCAAAGAATATTTTAGCAAGTGCTGCCATTGTTTTGCCGTCTGTATTATAACCTAACTCTATTGAAGTTTTGGCTATTAAGTCGTATATATCTTCAATTTTCATCTTTAATAATTTTCTTTGCAACATCTAATAACTTTTCTATTTTAGTATTTTGATTGTGTTTGTGTTCATCAAAAACTAAATCGTATGTTATTTGTTTTTGTTCTAATAAATCTGAAAATAATACTGTTGCTAAATTCAATTCTAAATTACCACCTTCCATTTTTTCGGCTGTTTGTATCAGCCACTTTTTGTATGCTTTCATAATTTTTTATTTTAATAATTCTTTTCCTTTAATGTATTCGTTAATCTGACTATCTATTTTTGATTGTCCTTTGTTCCAATTCTTTTGATTTCTTTGCCACCTTTTTAGTCGCAAAGATATATCAAATGTCGGTTGCTTTTGCCACCTCATCTTTTTTTTACCTTCGCACCAATACTCTATAAAATCTATTTTAAGTTCTTTTGGATAATCTAATTCCATAACTTCTGAAACAAACTTTTCCCTTATAGAAATATTATTTTTTATTGTTATTTCTTTATTCTTATTAATAGTTTGCGTTTTTTTAACAACTTGTTGTTCACTTTTTGAATAACTTGTATTGAAATAACTTAACAACTTGTTTTCATTTATCTTAAAGTGTTGTTTGGCAGGTATTCCTATAAGTTTAGTTTCTATAATACCTAACGACTTTAAGTTCTTAACTGCTTTTCTTTGTTGATGTGAAGTTAAAGTTGTATCGTCCTGAATGTTCTTTGCAGTATTAAAAAACCAACCGCCCATTTCATAATTAGAATATTCTTTTTCCTTAAAGTATTGTTCTTTTGATATTAAGTCAGCCAATAGGACTGTTTCATTCAACCCTATTTGTTTGGCTAACTCTTTATTTACTACTAAAAATGCGGTACTGCTTAATAAGTGTTTCATAATAAATTTACTTCTATTGAGTGGTTGTATTCTGTTAAAGCAAATCTAATACTATTAAGCATTTTAGAAAATTGTTTGTAAGAAGTTTTTAATGAACAACCTACTTTTCCTGATTTTACAAGTATTTCTACTTGTTCAGGCTTGTCTTCTTTTGTGAATTCTAACAAGTGTCTTTTCATTGTTCTGCAATCGTCAAAGGTAGTTTTAGCACCATTAATTTCGTTGTAAGCAGTATAGACCTTATTAAACATTTCTCTATACTCTCGCCAAGTAGAATAATTAGAGCCGTGCTTATGCTCGTAGTGATATATCAAACTTCTATCCCTATTAAGTACATCTGCAATAACTCTTTGGTGTATAAAAGAAAGCCGTCCAATATTTGCTGCAACTAATCTCGGTAATTGTAATTCAAGTCGTCTTGACTTAAAAGATAATGAACCTTTGCGAAGCCCTACTAACTGAGTAGTAAGGTCGCAAATATCCATAAACTTTTCTTTGTCTGTTATATTAGAAAGGTAAGTCATCTTTTTTAGTTTTAATATTGTTATTGCCTGTTAAACTATCAAAATTATCATTATTTGTATTTGGCTTCTTACCCATAACCCAATTGTAACATTCGTCTGCTAAATAAAATATGTCATCTACGCTTCCGTCAGAACCTCTACAATAATCAACTGCTGCTTTCAAACTACTTTGTCTAACGATTAAGTCCTGCACATTGTCGTCCTTTTTGTAATTAATTTGTCCGTTACTTTGTGGTGTTGCATAGTAAGGTTTTACTTTTGGAAATTTGCCGTCAATAAATTCATAGTTGGCTTCTTCACCTGCTACAAATTTAGTTTGATTTTCCGTTTTACTGCTGTACTCTCCACAATCTCCGTTTTCAAACTCGACCTCGAATTTGTACATCATTCCGTAATTTCCTTCCCAAGTACCATTTCCTGTTACTCTTTTTACTTTGCTTGTTTTCATAATTAAAATATTTAAGTTGCCTACTCTATTTAAGGTTTTCGGCTTCGCCTAATTTATTGTATAAAAGTATTAAAAAAATTGATAGTGATATTATAGTTTCCATTAATTAGTTCTTAATACTAATACTTTGTTTTCATTTTCATTATAAAGTTCTGTGTAGAACTTTAAGTCGTCATAATACTTTTTGTTGTATTCTTGTCTTGTAGGTAAATCTTCGTATTTGTCACTAAAACAAACATCTTCAAAGTATGTATGCCCTTTTTCAAAAGGTTCATAAGTATAAACTTCATCAAGAATAAAAGATTGTATCTTACTCCATTCTCTTATCTGTTTTTCTGTACCTATTAACCTATAAGATTTTTGAGCAACCCCATAGTCAGACACATAACCACCTGTACTACCTTTATGATTATTCCAAACACCTGTCGGCAAATACTCTTTTTCTAAAATCCAATCTTGTATAATGATTTTCTTATCGTCCAAAGGTTTTTCTTTTGGGTATGGTTTTCCGTTTATTAAGTGCCTTGTCATATTGATAAGTTTTTGATTTTGTTTTCTATCTTCTGCATACGAATTAAATAAGTCATAGTTTCTCGTATTTCTTTACCTGCTTGATAGTTGGCGTCTGCTTGTTCTGCCCAATACTTTGAATTGTAGATAGTTGTGTTATCGTTTGCGTAACCATTATACTTGACCGATAAGTTTTCGTGATATGTTGCTAAGGTATTAAGTTTATTCATTACTAATTCAGCGTCAAAAGTTTTGATACCTCTATAACTTTCTTGTAAGTCAATTTTTGCTGAAATGCTTTTTGATTGTTCGCCTAATTTTTCTACTTCGGCTTGTAGGTTCTCAAATGTTTTCATTGTTTTAGTTTTAGTTATTAATTATTTTAATTTACTTTTTTTCCTTCTTTTATTTTTCTTTTTAATATTTGCAACATAGACCATTGTAAATCAAATGAAGTAGATTTTTTTACTTTCTTAATATCAACATTTATATTGTAAGTGTCTATCAAATATTCGTATTCTTTGTAAAGGTTTTTCCAATCTTCTTTTGTTGAGTGAATTGTGTATTTTGCCATTGTTTTAGTTTTTAGTTATTATTTAGTTATTACAGATTGATGCAATTAAATATTTGCCCACCTCTATTTTTTATGGCTTCTAAATTTGCTTTTGCAATTAAAAGGTTTTGCAATTGTTGTTCCATTTCTCGTTTATCTTCTTCTTCAATCCAATCAGAAGTTAAATCGTATTGACAATCTTCTATCCAAACCTGTAGTTGTTCAAGTGTTTCTGTTAATGTTAATGTTAATTCTTTTGTTTTCATTGTTTTAGTTTTAGTTAATAATTATGGGTGCTAAATTATAAAACTTTTTTTAATTCACATATATATAAACAGAAATACTTACAAAGTTATTAACAATCTATATGTTAATAATATAAGCAGTTGTAAGTGTCTTTAAGGGTATTACACCTAAAATAAAAGAAAGTTCGTTAGAAGTCCTTATATTGCTAAAAGAAGCACTATTAGTATAAGAACAAAGTAAAATATAGTAAGTTTATTAGCGTTTGATAGTTTCATAATCTCATTAAAAGATTTATAGGTACTTTACCATTTAATACAACACCACAAGCAATTGCAGGTTTTTTTCCTCGTTTTGCATACGCCATAGCATAACTATCGTGATTAATTCCGCAGCCGATTTGCATTCCAAAGATACGGAAGTTCTGTCCTACATAGTGTTCAATATAACATTGTGTATGTAGGTGTCCTTGTACTGTGTTCATCATATCAGCACGGCACTTAGTTCTTGCAGTTCCTGCTTCTCCGTGAATGTATTGTACTCCGTCTATTTCTAATCTATCTACAAATTCCCAATTAGGTACTTCTAATACTTCTTTGTAGGACTTAATCCATTTAGAAGGTATTGCAGAAGTTTGTCCTTTGCGGAAAATCATTCTGTCGTGATTTCCGATAATAACAGTAGCGTCAGGAAATGCTTTATACCACCTGCTTATTCTTTTAATAGCAAGTTCAAGTTCATCAGCACCACCCATTCCGTCAGCATCTGTTTCGTGATAACTTGAATAGTGATTATCTATAATATCACCAATAAAAACTACATCAGTACAACCCCAATAGACATATTGTTGTTTGCACCAATCTAAGTATTCATCTAAACAAAAAGGTTCGTGAAGGTCGCCAATAACTAAGACATTACGCTTAGCCATTCGCATACCTTCAATAACCTTTATTTCGTTAGGTTTTAACCTGTATCTATTATTTCTTCGCTTTTCCAAAATCCTGCATACCTGTACCTAATATGAGTGCTACAATAGAATATAATATGTTTTGTGTTTGAGTAGCATCTAAACCTAAATTTTCTGAAAGAATTGTTGTAAGGCAACCTGCTACTGCGTACCACCACTTCTTAGAAGTAAGCATCTTTGAAATTAAAAATTGTTTTAACATAATATTTAGTTTTTGGTTAATAAGCAAATTTATTTATTAGTATAGCCAAATAACCCTATTATCCTTTGAGTTATCAACATCACAATGTACAAAGGTTTTGGCTATTCCTATACGATTAATTCCTACTTGTATAAGTGCGTTAATTATTAAATACCTTTCCCTGCTTCCGTTGTAACCTATATCGGCTGCAAATCCTTTTAAGTGACTTGAACCAACCCTGCCACCTACTTTGAGATTGTGTTCTTGTGTTCTGTACCCTGAATTTATTTTGAAAGGTGTTTTTGCTATGTGTCGTGCTTCGTCAAGTTTTCGTAGAAAATTAATATCCATTTTTATACCTGAACCTATTTCATCAGGGCTATCAAACTCGGAAAATTGGAAGTATTTTAATTTTGAATTTTTAACTGTTTTAGCCATTTTAATGCGTTCTAAGGCATTTTGCACCCTTTGTAGTATATTAGTATTAAAAATTATTGTTCTGCGTTTTACTAGATATGGCTACCTGCCCTGACCTCTATATGTCTTTTTGTAGCCATTTTGACTTTTAGAAGCGTTTTTACTATGAATTCCTTTACGCTTTTTAGTTTTCTTTTTACGATATGCAGTAACTTTAATCCTTGCCATTTCTTCTTATGTGGTGATACCATTTATTTAATGTATAACCTATCGTTATTAATAACAATATGATTTTAAGAAATAACTCTAAATTAGTGAAGGTTGTTACGCTTAGTATTGTTGCGTTTACACCTACAACTTCTGCAATTTCCGTTGCTGCTTTTCTTATCGGCATTTTTCAAATATTTTTTTAATGCTACTTCGTTCTTTTCTTTTACCTTATAGTGCTTTCTCATATATGTAAATCAGGTGTTAAAAAATCGTCTAATGTTATACCTCTTTGTCTTTGTCTATCTACTTCAACATTCATTCCTGAATAATAAGCGTCACTATCAGGCGTAATGTCTGCACCACTTGAAGTTGAGTATTCAGGATAACTTGATGTATTGTTTTTTATGTAGTCAATTAAGCGTTGTGTGTAGAACTCGGCAGTATTCCTTATTTCTTCTCTAAGGTGTTGTGCTTCTTCTGTGCTTAAAGCCGTACCTGTTTCGCTTGTCTTACTATATATATTTCCGTTTGATACTTTGAACCTTAGAAACGGCAGACATTCGTAAAAAGCAAAATGTACAAGTGCGTCCTGTATGTAGTCATCTACAAGCGTTTGATAAGCACCTGTCAAACTTCCTGCGGTAATTTTAGTTTGTAATGCTTCAAACAAATCCGTTCCTAACTTCGTTTCAATATACTTCTTTTGTGCAACCTTTATATAAGGAAGCATAAATTCCATATCTACATTGCCACCGATAGCCGTGCTATCTTTTAGTTTGTTTTCTGATATAAAAAGTACATATGCCATAATTCCTATTTTACAAATCCGTTATTCGCCATTCTTTTTGGAGGTTTTGATACTCGTGGGTCGTTTGCCTTTGGGTAAAAACCTTTGTTTCTTGCTTTTGTTATACCTACTATTGCAGTAGCGTCTTTTAGTTTTTTACCTCTTGCTACACCTAATTCGTAAAAGTATATTTTTCTTAGCCAATAGTGATGACAATTACCACCACCTTTGAAATAGAATATATTGTAAGTGTCTGCACCACCTTTACCCCAACCTTTATTTACTGCAATATTTTCCATTCTTAATATATCCTCTTTACGATATATCTTTTTTGCTAACATCATTTTACTGCAAAATTCTCTTTGCTTACCTGACTTTCTTGTAAGAAATTCATCTTCTACATATTCGTATCTTACTTTGTATAGGTTGTATTCTCTATCAAATCCTTCTTCGCCTATTTCAGAAGAAGGTGCGTCAGGATAAGCCCTACCTGTTGAAGCAAATTCTATTTTATGTTTTTCGTTTAGTTCCTTTTCAAAGTCAAAATCTTCTGGCTCAAATTCTACTACTTCTTCGTCAATTAAGTCGTAACCTTCAGGTTCATCTTCACCAAATTCTTGTATAAATTTATCAAGTTCTGTTTTTTCTTCTTTTAAGTTTTTTATTTCTTCGTGTGTTTCACAAGGCATATACAAAGTTTTGCCGTCTTGTGTATGCTCGTGATGACCTTTACAACCTATTCTTTCTGCTTCGGCTTCTGCTTCTTCTATTGTGTCGTATAAAGGCATTTCAACTCCGTCAGTAATCATACTACCTACCTTTGCAAATTCCTCGTTTGCAGTTTCTTCGTCTGTTAAAGGTTCTAATCCTAATTCACCTCTTAATTCGTCTTGTGTCATTACATCTTTAAGAGTTTCGTTATCAAACTTAGTTGTAACAGGTGTGAATTGAATTATAGATACAGGAAGGTTCATATTATTTACATCAAATATCTTAGTCAATACTTTTAAGATATGTGATTGAAACGGCTTAACGACAGAATTTAGATATACTTCAAATGCTTGATTAAGTTCGTCAGCATTGTTACCAAGCCCTGTGTCGTTTTTAATACCCATAAGCATAGGGCTTGTTACCCTGTGTCCTGTAAGTATGTTTTGAACTAAAAGTTCCTGCAAAGCCAAATACTGCTTATCTGCGTTTGATACGCTTATAGGTGTTATAGTCGGCTCTCGGTCTTTACTATCTGAAAAAGTCAGCACAAATTTCCCTGCGTTACTTGCTCCGCTAAACTTATCTGCTATTTGTCTTTCTACTTGTACTCTTTCTTCTCTTGTTGGCACTCCGTTGTTAAAGGAAATAAAATAACTTCCTGCGAAGCCGTTTTTAATATTTGACAAGTGAAATTCGCCTACATATTGGTCAATTAAAGCCCAATTAGTACAACCTGAATAGTCAGGTGTTCCGTATAGTTGCATATTAGGACTATACAAGGCAGAATAAAGTATTTGATTAGGTTCTGTTCTGTCTTTTAAGTTAAAGGCAGCAACAGGTTGTGGTCTATTATTTTTTTGCCTTGTGTTTGCCCAATCAGAACTTACATAATAAGTATCTACAACACCCATTTCGTTAGGTACTCCACTACGAATTTTCTCAACTCCTATGTGATGTATTTCCGATATTTCTGTTCTGTCCTTTGAAAAAATTATATTAAGTGCAAATGCTCCGTGTAATTTTAAGTCAAAAGCGATTTTAGTCATTACTTCTTGTAATGTTTCTTTTGAGTTAGCAGCAGCAATAAATTTCTTTAACTTAACTAATGCTTCTAAGTTAGTTTCATCTTCTATTTGTAAACCTTGTCCTGCTATCATAGCAGCAGTTTGATTAATAATAGCAGCGTGTGTAGAACTATTGTAATAAAGGTCTATTAAGAATTGTGGATATTGATTTTTGTATTCTTCTGTTCCGAACTCAATCCAATCTTTGCCGTATGCTTCTTTTATTACAGGTGAAGTTTGTGCTTCTAAATTTACAAGCCCTAAGTTTTCTAAAATGTTATTCTTCTTCTTCATTCCAATCGGTGTTATTTATTAATTCAAGAAGTTCGTCATTTGTATAAGTTGTAGCAAAAGCAAAATAATCAGGTGTTTCGTCAAATGATACTATTGCTTTTGTTCCGTCTAAACTTCTTCTTGCAGTTTCTTTTGAAGTAGTAGCCAATTCGTCAAAGTTTAGGTTATCTAATTCGCTTGTATCTATAATAATATATTTTCTCATAATTAAGGTGTATCAGTTGAATAAGTTGGTGAATTTACAAAATCTCCACTTGTTGCTTGTCCTGAACTATCTACAGGTACACCAATAGCATCATTACCTTCTTGAAATTTGAAATAACCTTTCAAACCTGACATTCCTGTTAAGTCAAAAGGCACACCGTTATTGTATAAAGTATCTGCTGAAACAACTTCGTCAAAAATAGCAAAGTCGCAAAATTCACCTTTTGCAAAACCTGTACCTGAACCTGTATTTCTAAACAAATCGCAGTTGTCAAGTGCATCGTCAAACGCATTAACTGTTTGGTCGTCTTTCGTGTCTATAGGTGTTCCGCCATTCATATATATTTTTATTTCATTTGCCGTAGTGTCATAAGTGCCAACATAATGGTTCCAACCCTGACCTTCAATTTCTGTATCGCCATTTGTTATTTTTGCAGTTCTTGCAGAACCTGCACCTTTGTATGTAATTCTCAATTCGTTATCAGAAGCGTGGTAAATCATTTGTATTAAATTTTCTGTTGATGAAGCCGTGCCTGATTGCGCCCTGAATATAAAACCTGTACTTGTTATAGTAGGTAGTTTTGCCCAAAATGAAATAGTACCTGTATTAACACCAAATAAACCTGCTAACGCATCTATTTCTACATATTGTGTACCTCCGTTAAACTCTATACTATAATCGTTGGCATAAACACCTTTATTAGAATTAACTCCTAACTTCATTATGCACTTGCGTTTTGGTCGTGTTCTGTATAACCTATTGCTACTCCTGAAGTTAAAGTTATAGCAGTAATGTGACCATAAAGAACAGTACCAGCAGGAATAGTAGTATGCAAAGCACTTTCGCCTGTTATATGTGTCATAGTGATTGCACTAATTACACTTGTAGTTACAAAATGAACACAATAAAAATCTTTTCCTGTTTGTGCTGCCGTTGTAAAAACTACTCCTGTACCTTTGCCTAATTGTTCTCTTAATAAAATGTTATTGTTGTCTATTAAACTCATATCTTAATTTTTTAATTTGTCCAAATATAATTTGTTCCTGTCGGTTCAGGGTGTTGTGTGTATGTTATCTGTTCTGAACCTGCCGTTTCTGTTACATACAACTTACCTTCTTCTACTTTGCCTTGCACTACTCCAATAAGGTCGTGTATTGAACCAAAATTATTTTCATTTGCAGGTGCAGTTTCGTGGGTTAAAGACACAGTTCCTATCCAACTAACTTCATATATTTCATACTTCCAAAATCCAAACGGCTTAAAGTTTACTGCACCTGTATATACATTTTCAGTTGTGTTATGTGATACTGTTGCTTTTGTATAACGCTGATATGTTCTTATATTGTCGTTGTGGTCTAAACTTTGTCCGTAAGCATATTTAACAACTTTACTCATATCATTTGTAAACTTGAACAATAATCTTATCTTACTTGTTGCAACAGAAGTGTTGATACGCTTTTCTTCTGTCGTAACATAAAAAGTACCTGTTGAGCCGTAAGTTATGTGTAACATATAGTATAATAGAAAAACTTTGCAAATATTTGTATTTTGTTAGAAAACAAAAAGGGGTTCTTGCGAACCCCCTAATGTCTATGAAAACAAAGTTAAAAACTTTGAGAAGTTTATTTATTTAACTCGTTACAACAGCGTTGAATGTGAATGCAGCGTTATCAAACGGAGTAGTTGTGTAGTCGGCAACAACTTGCATAGGATTTGGCTCTTGTCCTTCAAAAGTCCAAGTATAACCCGATAAATCTGCCAAACTCGCACCGGATTGATTAGTACCTGCTGATAATTCCATTCCGTTATCTAACCCCATAGCGATAATCTTATTCTTACCGCCTGACGAAAGTTGGTTAAGTTCTGCGAAAATAACCATTCTTTGTTGAGCAAGTAATTTGATTTCGTTTTGGTCTTCTTTAGTTAAGTCGTGTAAGATAACATTTACAGAATGTGTATAAAATACAGTTCCATTCTCACTTGAAGCGTTTACAGTTTCCGTTATAGAACCTGTACCTCTTTTCAAAGTGTATTTGTATATGTCATCACCACTTCCTAAGTCCAAATCCGTCAATTCGCCACTTGCAGTAGTAAATGAAGTCAATTCGTCGTGTTGAACTAAATAAATCGCTTTAATTCCACCGATACCATCTCGGCAGGTTATGTTTCTTCCTTTTGTTAAATTACAAGCCATTTCTTTTAGTTTTTAGAGTTAGTATTATGATTGGATTACGCAGTTAGCAGCAACACCAACAGTTACACCGGCAGTCCAACGGCTCACCATTCTTACGTTCTGGCTTCCGTCAACGTCAGCCATATCAAGTGCTTTTACTTCTGTATAGTCCATATCTAAGTCAGTAGAAGTTCCAAAGAATATATCTCTTTTTCTTGCTGCTACCATTTTAATATCTGACATACCACCTACAACTGCAATTTTGATACCTTCAAACTCAGGTGTGTATTGCCCCATATGATTGAAAGGAAAAGCAGATAAAGCAGAAATAGCAGAAATGTATGCTCTATAAGTTCTTTTTGACATATAGATATACAAGTCGTCAGCCATATATACTGCTGAAGGAATTACTGCAACTAATGCTTGTAATTCACCGATAATATTAGAAGCAGAATAAAAACCTGCTGCTGCAATACCTGTTGAAGCGTCAGTTACCATACCCGAAGTATGTGAAGTTAAGATACCATTAAATTGTCCGCTTGTAGAAGTATCACCACCCCAAAAAGAACCTTCAATAGCATCAGCAATTACATCTGCTGAATAACTCATAGCAAATGCCATAAAGTCGTCTTCTTGATGATAAGCCCAATCTGCTAATAATGTCTTACGACAAATGTCTTGATTGATTTGAAATTGCTCTACACTTAGTACATTTTCTGTAAGTGTTAAAGCAGAAGATTGCTCGTCAAAGCCACAAGTTGCGTCTTTAACTAAATTTGTATTAGCAAGAGTATTAATCACTTCTTTGTGATTTACGGCAGTTCTAACCGTAGCGTACTCTAAACTGTCTGCACCTTTAAGTGCCGCATTAATGTAAGCACCTGCGTGTTTTCCATTATACGAAGAACTTGTAATTGTTAAACCCATTTTTTTTTATTTTAAGTGTTTATTATTTATTTCTTATGTTGTACCAATATTTCTCTTTTCTTGTAAGATTTGCATACTCAGTAGCAGAAAGAGTTTCTTTTTTTACTTCGTTGAATTTAGAAGTTTTAACAGGTGCAGTAGCAGGTTCTTTTGAAAGTTTTTCAAGTTCTTTGCTTAATTCTGCTTTTTCTGTTTCTAATGTTTCGTTAGTACCTTTTAGTTCTTCAATTTCTGATTTTAATGTTTCAATATCAGATTTTGTTTTAGCAACTAATTCGTCTACTATACCTTTTACTTCGTCAATAAAAGCAACTTTGTCAAATTCAACTTCTTCTGTTTCTTCAACTTCGTCAGTCGCTTCTTCCATTTCTTCTTTTTCTTCTTTGTAATCTTCTTCTTCTTTTTCTTCTGCTTCTACTTCTTCTTCCATAATCTCAGCAACTACACCTTCTTCTGCTACTGAAAAACTTACACCTTCTTCTGTTTCGTATTCGCCAACAGGTAAAGGCATTGTTGTACCGTCTTCGGCAAGTACCATAACTGATACACCTACTGCTAATTCATCTGCTTCTGAAACAATAATAGTTCCGTCAGTCAGTTTTGCTTGAAATTCTAATTTCACTTCGTTATCTAAACCAAGTGCAACTAATATTTGTTTCTTCAAATCCATAATTAATTTTTTTTGTGTAATATAATAGAATGTTTATTTATTTGTTTGATTTTTATAATTAATCTATCGTGTTTATTGCTTTTAGAGTAGGTTCAAGGTAAGCAACTTGTCTACTAATATCTCTTGCTGCTTCCGTAGATTTTTTCAAAGCATCTTTTAATACTCCGTAAGGTTTTAACTTATCTAAACTTATACCTAATTCTTTTGATGCTCTTTCAAGTTCTTTTACTACTTTTTCTGCTTTTGTTCCTGTTTTTTCAAAATCTTTTATGGCTTTTTTACTATCTGTTAAAACTTTACTTACATTACTTTTTTCGCCTACTATTGTATTGTATGATTTTATTGCTTTTTTTCTTATTTCTGCTTCTACTTCTTTATATTTAGATAATTCGTTGGCTAAATCTGTTGCATCTTTTGCTAACCCCAACTCTACTCTTTCACCTTTTGCTTTTGCAAAGACCTGTTCTAATTTTAATAATTGTTCTTTCATTTTATATGATTTAATGTTCCGTTACCACCTATTTTAATAATAATATCTATTGTTTCTTCTGTAAAGGGTTTCATATTTTTAACTTAAATTTAATCGTTTTGCTGCTTTATATATTTTATCACTTGCATCTCCTGCTCTATTTCTCAAATCTTTCGCAGCGTTTGCGTCTCCTTTTATTAGTTTAACAACATCAGGAATTCCTAAATCTTTTGCTTGTTCTGCTAATTTTGAAAACTCTCCTTCTAAAACACTTGCTTGTCTGCCAAATTCATCTGCTTCATTACTTAATTTGAATAATTGTGCTGACCATTTACTTGTTTTATTATATAATTTGGTTAGTTTACCTCTTACCGCCCCTATTGTTTTTAAGTTTACTTTTACAACCTCTTTACTTAATTCTATTTTACCTTCTGCTTGTAGTTCTTTGTATGCTGCTCTTATTTGTTCGTCTGTTATTGTTTTACTCATTTTTTCCATTTTATCTACAAAATATCCTTCTATACTCAAACCACGCAAAGTGCCTGATTTAATTTCTTGCCAAAGTTCGTCATTCTCTATTTTCATTTTAACAAACCAAGTACCAACAGGTAAGTCAAAGCCGTAAAGATTAGATTTATCTTGTTCGCCTTCTTTTATCCAACTTTCAATCGTCAAAACTCCTGATACTCTATCTTCGTGTTGGTAAGTTGCCTTGTGGTGATTGTTATGCTTTAAGTAAAGTGCTGCTGCCTGTGCTACTGTTTCTTTTGAAAAATATACATAGTAGTCACTATCTGTATTAGGGTCGTATCTATATATCTGCTTATTTGGAATAAGTGCAGGACTAACTAACATTCTTTTTTCCTCGTCTACTTTTGCTAAGGTTAGATTGTTCTTTTCTTTTCCGAAAAATACAAAATCTTCTTCAATCGCAGGACTTGATACTAAACTTATAGCGTCTATTGTTAGTTCTTGACTATCGTCAGATATTACTAATTCTACAATTCTTGTTTTTTTCTTTTTCATATTATTATTTTATAGTACCTCAATTGCATCTAAAACTTTATTAGATGCTTTTAACATATCGTCTTCAAAATCTTGTGCTTCTTTTAATCTAACTGTAAATAGTGTAATTGCTTCTTTTGCACCTAATTCTTTTGCTGCTTTTACTGCTTTTTGTGCTTTACTTGCTGCGTCTGCTAAAAAACGAGAACCTTCTCTTAAATTATTAGCAGCACTTCTTATTACTTTTTCATTTTTTCTTTTTTCTGCTAAACCTTTATCTAAAAGTTTTTCTATATCGTCTATTAAAGCCAACTCAATTTTTTCTGCTTTAAGTTCTGTATTCTTTAATTCTTTGCCTTTAAGGTTTTCTAATTTTTCAAAGTATTCGTTGTACATAATATAATTTTTGTATAGTATAATAGATATTTTTCTTGTTTATTTGATTTTATATAGTAGCCCTTCGCCTAATGTTTGCTAACTTGTTTTGACTATCTGTAATGTCGTCAGATACTACATAAGCCCTTGCAGGTTCAGGTTCTATACCACCTTCTAATGTGAATGCACCTGATTGTATTTCTGTTCTCGGTGCTGCTACCGTAGGTGTTGGTACACTACCACCACCACTACCACCGCCTACATCTTGTTCCATAATCTTTTGTACATTTGCTAATCCACCTGCTACTATTGCTGCACCTGTTACAAACCCTGCTACACCACCTTGTGCAAATGCTTTGTTTGCACCTGTATAAGTGTCTATTATTGCTTGTGCTATTGCTAATTCTTTGTTTTCCCCTGCTAACGAACTTAAAGCACCTGCAAGTTGAGAGTATGCTGCAAGTTGTAATTCTTTATTTTCTTCAGTTGTTTTCTTTTCTGCATCTCTTAAATTAAATAGATTGTTAAAATAGGTGTCATCTGCTTTTTGCAAATCTTCTTTTAATTCTACTTCTTCACTAAATATACTCGGTATTTCTTCGAGTTGCCCAACTCTTTGATTTTCTAAATCTATAATTTCTTTGAGTGCTGCTATTTCTTTTGCTTCTGCTTCCCTTTTTATACCATTGATTTTATTGTTAAGTTCAATTTGTTTAGTTGTACTTTCTGCTCGTATATCTGCTAAGGCAATTTCTAAATCTGCTAATTTGTCTAAATCTTCTTCTAAGTTTTCAGAAGTTTTGTTTTGTTCTTTTTGTATTCTAACTGCTTCTTCTGCGTTTGCAACCCTTTTATCTAACAATTCATTTTCTATATCAAATGCTTTTTGTGCTGCTTCTAACCTTTCTGCTTCTGTTTTTGTTAAATCTTCTGCAATTAATTTAAGACCTTCTATTTCTGCCCTTCTTTGTGCAAATTCTACATTCAATTCTCTTTCGCTATCTCTTAATTCTTGTGATTGCCTTTTTAACTCAATCATTAAATCTACTTCCCTTTGTATTTCATCACCTATACCTTTGAAAGCACCTTTTACATCTTGTAAAGCACCTTTTGTATCACCTTGAAATAGTTTTACTATTGCACCGCCAAATTTAGATACTCTATCTACTATAACATCAACTGCTGCACCTAACCCTGCAAAAGTTCTTTCTAATAGTTCTGCACCTCTTTTAGTTTTAGTAAGAAATGATACTAATGAGCCAAAAGCAACTACTAACAAACCTATTCCTGTTGCTGCTACACCTGTTTTAATTACATTGAATAAAACTTTTGCACCTGTCCTTACTTCACCGCCAAACATTAACTTAAATCCATTCATAGCAAGTTTGCTTTGTATGGCTATTTGCTTAAAGCCATTTGCAACTATTTGCCTAAACTCTTTGAATTTTTCTTTGACGCTACCTACTGTTATACCAAATGCACCAAAATTATCTTTTAACTCTTGTGTTTCTTCTTTTGATTTTTTTAAGTCCTTTTCTAATCCGCTAATATTCGCCTTAATTTCAAATATAAATTCTTTGTCTGCCATATCTTAGTGTGTAAATGTTGCGCTTGTTAATTTCTTTTCTGTTAATTGTACAGAAGCAAACCATTCTATATTTATGTTTTCTGCCCCTGCCGTTACTACTACTGATATATTTTGTGTTGTTGCAGTATTCATAACTGCACTACCTGTTGTTCCGTCACTTGCTATTGTTGCCGTGTCTTGACTAAATTGTATGTCATAAGCATTGTCAGTTCTTGCAACTCCTACTATTTCTTGATATATATAGTGTCCTACTGTTCCTGCTGAACCGCCTGATACCATACCTATAACCTTTGCTTCAAAACTTAGTATTGAGTTGTTTTGTAGTTGTATATATGCTGCACTTAGTCCGTGTATTTTTAAGTGTGTAGGGGTTGTGTCAGTTGTAGTACCTGAAAGTTGTACAGTAGAAGATTGTGCTAAACCTAAACCTAACCCACCACCTATAACTACTTCTGCTTGTCTTAGTGCTTGTCCGTATTTACCAAATACTACTGCATTGTCTATACTTGCATTGACTTGATTGTTTTCGCCACTTATTAATAGGTTTCTATTTTGCCCTTTTGTTTGATTTTTAGTACCTATCATTGTTGAACTCCTTGTACCGCTTTCTTCAATGTTTGTTTTGTCAGTTTTAGTTACTGTTGTTGCTTTATTTAATCTTGCTAATTTATTTGTGTAATTAAAAGCCGTGCAAGTTCCTTCTTTTTCGTTCCATTTATAGCCGTATGCTTCGCAACTTACTTGATTAGGTAAAACTCCTTCTGTGCCGTCAGTAAAGGTAACCCTTCCGTCAGGTAAGATGTTCTCAGGTTTTATTGTATATCCTTTTTTGTATTCCATTACGGTATAAGTATAAATTCAACTTTCGCTAAAGTGTTCGGCTTGTATTCTATTTTGTTTACTCTATATTCTCGGTTCTTAATAACAACTGTGTCATAAAACTTAAAATTCTCAATATCAGCAGGTGTTAAATTTACTTTCATTGTCATTACTCTTGTGTCAGCGTGATAAAGTTCATCATAATACGCTGACCAATATTTGTTATACAAGTTTAGGTAAGATGTATTTGTAAAGCCCATTGTTTGACATTCTCCGAAATTCAAGTCGTTTGTTGTTGTCGTAGTAGGTAAGGTTGATATATGTCCGAATTGCCTGTATTCTTGTTTGCCGTTAAAAACAGGGTTAATTAAAGGTGCTGAATATTTACCGACAGGTAAGTTTACTGTCTGTATATCATACATTATGCGTGGTGCGTTTTCAAAACCTTCAAACTCCGTTCCGTCTTCATTTCCTGAATAAATTACAGGTATAATAAAGTCGTTATCGTAGCCGTCAAATATTGGCTTAATAATTGTAGGTGCAAAAGGTGTTGCAACTATTTCTTCTTCACCTTGTAAAAGATTGTAGTTAGTTGCGTCAAATTCTTTAGTTCCGTAAAGAAAACCATTTACTGCTTTTTTATATACACCTAAAGAATAATCGCCATCATCTTCTTCGTATGTAAATTTCGTTTTTTTAATTAACTCTAAGGGCTTTAAGTTTATTTCTGATACATCTACTTTGTCCGTCCAATTATGTTGAGTGCTATCGGTATTTGTTAAGAAAATATCCGAATAAGGTTCTATTCTTAATTGCTCGTTTTCTTTTATTACAACCAAATTGAACATAGTCATAATACCCTTAAAAAACTCATATTGATTTAATTCTCCCCTTAGGTTTTTTATTTTATTGTTAAAAGTAATTCCTGTTGAAGTTCTTATGTTATTCGCCCAAGCAGTAAGTATTGTTGCTCCTGTTGCTTCTCTTATTACAGATGAATTAGTAGGATTGCATTGTGCTTGTAAAGTGTCGTTATTGTCTAAGTTTATTGAGTAATTTCCTTGATATGTATATGTAGAATTTGCTGCTATTGTTACATTTTGAAAATCAATTGCAGTTGTTGTGCTTCCTGAAGTTTTAAGCCACCTCAACTGTACATTTTGCGTAGAGCCACTTGTGTTTTCTATTTTTATTTCGTAGGTAACATCATTAATTGTTCCGTCAGTATCTTCTTCAAATCGGTTGTTAGTTGTGTTGAATGTTTGAAAATTACCAGCAGGTACAGTAAAACCTCCTATCACTACATTTGTTGTAGTTGGAAATAAAGCACTAAAAGTACCACCTGTTAAAAGTGAGCCGTTAGTATCTCTAAAACTCAAATGAGCATCTGAAGTAGTTATATCAACATCTGCTCCGTGATTAAAGTCCATATATATTTTAGAAAAATCAGTTGTGCTTAAAAAATTAGAAGTGTAGTCAAAACCTGCTTCTGATATTATTCTGTCTATTAAGTATTTTACTTTTATGAAAGGTCTAAAAGCATCTTGTAAATTATCAAACTGCACAACTCCTGAAGCGTCTATATGTTTGTTTGAAGTCCAATCGCACAAAGGATATTTTAGAACTCCTGTTGTAGTGCCTGTACCTGCATAACTTCCTGAAGGTAAAGTGTTGTCAAGTGCTAAATTTCCTGCCCAACTATTTTCTATATTTGTTTTTGTGTATTGGTGGTCTAATTCGTCAAATACTAAGTCGTTAAAAGTTTTTTCTTTTAATATATCTGCTAAGGTTACTTGTTCTGAAAACAAATTTACATTGTAACTTACTTCACCTTCTTTGTCGTTTATATCTATTAGTTGTAAAAACCCTTCAAATAATGTATAACTGTCTTCTTTTAATACTGCTCTTGTTTTTTTGTAAGGGTTAAATACTATTCCGTCATCTGACCTGCTAATTTCAAATATATGTCCGAATATCTTATTGTTTCGTTTTGTGTTCGGTAAATGAAAGTCCTTTGAATATGATTGTACTTTTTCTGCTACATTCTTAAAGTCATCTACACTTAAACTTAAAGGTATTGCTTCTTCTTCGTATAAGTCGCAAATAACTTGTCCGTCTGCAAGGTCTGTAAATACTTGCGGTGCTGAAGAAGGACATTCTGTTATTGATATGTTTGAAATAACTATACTTTGTCCGTTTGAAGCCCTGTAATCTAACAACAATACTTGTCTTATATTAGTAGCAGTAAAAGTTGAAGTAAAAGTTCCTACATTTACAGGAAATTCTAAATCGCTACCTGCATTTTCAAATAATTGAAAAGAAGGTGTTGATACTGCCCAACTTTGACTGAATGTATTTCCTATATGTAATTGACCTGCACTATTTCCTGTTGTTATTTCTATTTTTATTTCGTAGCATTGTCCGTCTACTAAATTTAATATTTCTTGATAAATTCCTGTGCTTGATTGACTACTTGCATTTGAAGATAAGGTAATACCTGCACTTGTAACTGAAGGTGCAGTACAACTCGCAAAAGCACCACCTGTTGAACGAAAACCCTTCCAAATACTTGAAGGTAAATTAGTTTTTACTGCTTTATCTGACGGCTTGTTATTGCTTGTACCTAAAGTTGTAGCAAGTCCAATATTGAAATGTCCGTTTGCTACATACTGAGTTAAAACAGGGTTTGAGGTAAAAGTGTAGCCGTTGTTGTATTGTGGATATAGAATTAATTGTACTGACATCTATGCTTTTTGTATTCGTTTATTATGCGACATTTCTATTTCTATTGTGTATTGCTTTAGTTTGTCGTTTGCCGTTGTTTTTCTTGTATAACTTGAAGTTATTACAACACAAGGTTGCACATATTTATTTAACAAATTAGTTATAGTTCCTAATTTTGTGTCTGTGCTTTTTTCTTGCAATACAAACACATCAGGACTTGTAAATAATTCTTCTAACCATTGTGCCGCTTCTTCTGTTATAAAATCAGTTTGTAATGTAATTACTTCTTTAGAGTTTGTTGCAAATACTTTTTGACCACCCTTATATCCGTGTTTCATATATCGGCTTTCATTCCAAGTTCCTTTTAATTGTTGATATGTTTCTCTTTTTGAATTTACTTTTCGTACATTTCTTTTTGTGAAATTAAAATAATCCCAAACTCCTAACCTGTTTAACCAACACAATCTAAACTTTTCAAAACCTTTGCATACTTCTTCTTTGTAAAAACTATAAGTATCTGACACAACTACTCCGTCATTATCTCTTGCGGTGACTGTGTAGTAATCCCAACTTGCAGGTAGTGAGTTCCCTGCGCCCTGTATGTTAGCAGTTCCAACACCTACATATTGTAATTGTGCTTTTGGTGTAGTTGTTTGCCAAGTCAAACTACCATTTGCAGTTGCGTTTCCATAAGTAATAGTTGAACCTGTCTGCACTCCGTTTAGGAAAAACTTTATATCTATATGTCTTATTAGTTGCCTTCCACTTGTCGCTGAAGAACCTACAAATTTACCATATCTACTTCCTGCCGTGAATGAACCTGTACCACCGTCTGATTGAGCAAAGAAGCCAAGCGTACAAAAATCATTTTCACCTATGTATTGTGTAGTCGGTGCGTTTGTTAAAAACTTTGCAGCAGTTGAATTTAACACATACTTGTTAAAGTCATAATTATAACCAAAGTTTCCTGAATTATTATCAATAGCAAGTGTGTCATCTTCTTGCCTTACTGCATTGTGTATATAATATCGTTCTGAAGGGATTTGAGTTGTTGTTGTTAAAGTTCCTGTCTGAGAAGTTGCAAATTCTGCTGAAAACTTAACACCTATCAATCTAACTGCGTTTCTATTCAAACTCCATTTGTCTATTTGGTGTATTGAATGTGGCTTTTTATCTGAGTAGTCATCTTGATTGTATTGTGTGTGATATTGTACACCTCCTGCTACAATAGTTTCACCACCTAAATAATCTGGACTTACATACGCTTCTAATATGCGTGATAAATCAAATATACCTACACCTTCGTTGTTAGGTACTACTTTTAATGTCGCAACTTTTGAAGCAGTAGGGTTTGTAGTGTTAAAAGGGTTTCCTGTATAACTACTTACATAAACTTCTGCAATAAACTTTACCCTAAAATTACCTACTACTACTGAGTTGTCCTCTACTACAAAGATAATTTCTTCGTCAGTTGCTAACATCTTGTATAGCGGTTTTTGTATTATGTTCATAACTCTATTGTTTCAAAATGTGTTATTATGTCTGTCTTAAAATTGCTTAACAATTCAGTATCTAAATTTGCAAGTTCTATACTCATAGGTTTAGAAAAGAATGAAGTTGCTGCAAGTCCTTTTGACTTTATGCTTCTTGCTATTAAAAATTGTAAAGATTTTCTACTTACAAATCTGCCTTTTTCATCTCTTATGCCTGTTAAGTTTTTTCTTACTATCCATTTATCTAATGCACTTGCAGGTGGTTGTTTAGTTGTGTATTTGAACGGACTTCTTTTACGCTTTCCGTCTATATTGTGGAAAGTTCTTGTTGTCTTTGTGCCTGAAACACCCTTATCTACAAAGGTAGCGTAGTCAGCACCTTTGAATACTAAATTGTAGCCATTGTTAGTTGCTTCAAGCCGATAGTTCAAACTATTGCTTAATTTACCTTCCTTACCCTTTGCTTTTAATATCTGCCTACCCTTTCGTATTATATTTTTCGCAAATTGTCGTAGATACTTTTCTAAATTGTTTTTCCGTAACTTAGCCACTATACTGACGCTGCAAATACTTCTACTTGAATATTGTTAGTGCTAATAGGTCTAACTTGTACTGACGCTAAATCTTCTAATGTACCAAATGAAGGACTTGTGTCTGCTTCTGCTAAAAGAATGTCATCACCATTACAAAGTATATGTGAAGCACCAGCCCTTAACCTTACTTGATACAAAGTTGCTGAACCTACAAATGCTACTTCACATTCGTTAGTATTATCTAAGTTAGTTATTCTTAAATACTTAACATTATCCCTGTCTAAGTTACTACCTGCTGCGTGTGGTGTAGCACCAAATTCTGCAACTATTGTAGTTTCACTATGCGTACAAGTAATTGTTCTTTCAAAAGTGTCTATAATGTCTGAAGTAGTTAGTTCATTTGAAGAACCTCTAACTGCACCATTGATAGTTACATTTTCTGTAATTGTTACTGTTAAATCTGCCATAATTATTTTTTATCTATTTGTTTTAATTTATTTATTGCCCATTCTATACCGCTTGTACCACCCCAAGCATCCCACATTAAACCCCCACAACCTTCTGAGTAAGGTACATCTTTGTTTTGTTGGTGTCGCTTAAAAGACGCCATTCGTGCTATTGTATCTCTACTTATGTTTTCCCTTCTTGCTAATTGTCCTGCTCTCGTCCAGCCGATACGACTTCCACAATCTGTGCCGTTTTCTTCTTTCCATTTAATTGCCCTCTTAGCGTTGTTTGTTGCTGATTGAGGGTAATCGTTATAACTTTCGAGTTCTATGCTTATATCGTCTAATTTGTCTACTAAGTCGTTATATTTCATAACTTATTTTTGGCGGTATTAGTTGTATTGTTAATTTTCCTATTTTTATTTTAAGCATATATCTGTTGCCGTTGGTATTTCGCAAGTGTCGTAAGTCCATTCTATAACAATAGGCAAGTTCAAAGTCCAACCTGCTAATGTATTGTCAAAGCGTTCTGTAAAAGGTTCTATTGTAAAGTCATCTGCCGTAAAGTATCTTGCTTCTTGTCCTGCTGATGTACTTGATAAATACAATGTACTGCCACTTCTAAAAGTTGCTATTATATCTAACATAATAGAAAGTGTGTCGCTTAACACTTCTTGCTCGTTTTCGCTTTCGTCAGGTTCTACAATATCCGCTACAACTAATTGAAAGTTATGTTGTAGTTGTCCTTTACTTGCGTTTACATTTATTGTGTTGATATGTAACAAAGGAAATAAAGTGTTTTTGTTTAGGTCTATATCAAATATGTCACCTGTTGTTACTGCTTGTATTTGAAAGTGCTTTTCGCCTACGCACTTTATTGTATCTATTACATTGTTGTAAGTTTTATACCTTATACTATCTATTGCCATTTAATTTCACTTTTTGTGTTTCGTTCAAATCTAATTCGTAAGACAACCAAGTTAATGCTTCTAATAAAGGTCTTTCAGTTATGAACTCTAATTTTGAAAAGTCACCACCTGTTAATCTGTACATTACTCCGAAC
>VTLG01011264.1_pt1 | contig 28914 bp, 52 predicted proteins | sample 4694571 | NCBI WGS metagenome assembly VTLG01 (sample SAMN12604809, study PRJNA352737) | marine metagenome | biome: ENVO:00000447; feature: ENVO:00000209|ENVO:00000569|ENVO:01000036; material: ENVO:00002151; isolation source: viral sequences binned using virsorter ...
GTGAAGCAATGTTTGTTCAAATGTTAGAAGGGTTGCATGAAAGTGAAGCAGCTGTTCTTGTCGCTGCAAAGGATAAGAAGTTGCATCAAATGTATAAGGGATTATCCAAAAATGTAGTAGTGGAAGCATTTAATTGGGATGATAATTTTATGGTTATCGAACATGATCAATATCCTCAAGCGCCAGGACCAGCAAACGGATGATAATAGAAGATGATCTAAAACTAGATTATTCGGATGTATTGATTCGTCCTAAACGATCAACTCTTACATCCAGATTTGATGTTGATCTGGAAAGAACATATACATTTTATCATAGTGGTAATGAATGGACTGGCGTTCCTATTATGTCAAGTAATATGGATACTACTGGTACATTTGCAATGCACAAGGCTTTAAGTCAATCTGGTATGGTAACTTGTATTGCTAGGCACTATAATACAACTGGTAAGTTGTGGTACGAAGCTGAACATAAAAATAAACTCTGTGTAATGTCTGGTATATCTAATATAGAAATATCAGAAATTGTTGGTGTAGCAAATACTTTCCCTGACATTGCATTTGTTGGATTGGATGTTGCTAATGGATACACAATTAATTTTGTGGATACGATAAAACATCTAAGAGAACAGTTACCTAAATCAACAATCATTGCTGGTAACGTAGTTACTGCTGATATGGTAGCAGAAGTTATTCTTGCTGGAGCAGATATTGTAAAGGTAGGAATTGGTGGTGGTAGTGTATGTACCACAAGAATCAAGACAGGAGTAGGATATCCACAATTGAGTGCTGTGATTGAATGTGCTGATGCTGCACATGGTATTGGTGGACATATTATAGCAGATGGTGGATGCAATTATTCTGGTGATATAGTAAAGGCCTTTGCTGCTGGTGCTGACTTTGTTATGATTGGTGGTATGCTTGCTGGTCATGAAGAATGTGATGGTGAGTTGGTATTTGAGGATGATGTAGAAGAGCCTGTCGGTATGCAATTTTATGGAATGGCATCACAAACTGCTATGGATAGACATGGCCATCCTAACAGGGAGTACAGAGGCGAAGAGGGTAAGACTGTTACCGTACCTTATCGTGGGCCTGTTGAGTATACCGCTAATGATATTCTAGGCGGTATTCGATCTGCTTGCACTTATGTTGGTGCAAAACGATTAAAGGACTTGACAAAATGCACTACATTTGTTAGAGTGAATAATACACACAATAGAATATATGAGTAGGAGCTTACATGGTAGACCCGTTATTGGATGCGCTGCGACAAAAATACGAAGGAGAAATTGCTGCAGCAAAAGCAAATATATATGTATACACAACTAATCCTGTCGGGATTGGAGAACATTCAAATCTTGTTGCAGCCGTAGATTCTGAGATTGAAAAATTAACAGCCGCTACAGATAAATTAAGTATACTTAAAATCAACTATTCAGAAAATTTATAAATGCCCCTAACAAGAAGACGAATCATCTATGATCGTGATGGTAGTTCGCCGTATATGGTTCGCCACCATTTGATTTTCAGAGAAAAATCTGATCATTTGGAACGAAATGTGAGAGTGCCATTCAATGCATATATTCACAAAATTCTCCTATCAGATGAACCGATTCTACATGACCATCCTTGGAGCTGGGGTACATTTATCATATCTGGTGGATATTGGGAACATACTCCGAAGGGTACTTTTTGGAGAGGGCCTGGATCGTGTAGAACGTCAAAATCCACAGATTTGCACTGGTTAGAACTAAACGAGAACAAACCTTGTTGGACACTATTTTGGCATGGTGCGAGACAGAGAACTTGGGGCTTCCAAACAGATAATGGTTGGATGGATTATCGAACTTTTTTACAGAATCGTTTAGAATCAAGGACTTAGACGATACGATTTTTCTTGACAAACCTTTCTGGATATGCAATAATAAGACATAATCAGAAGAAAGGAAAAATGATTATGACGAATGGTTGGAAAAAGTTGACTGAAATCAGAAATGAGATTCATGCGAAAAAGTGGCCGAAAGCCAAGATAGATTATATCACTGCTCATAATGGTGGTATTAAGATGTATGGTGGTGACAATCTCAAGGGTTGGGGAAAGACCGCTGAAGGTATTGCTTATACTCTGAAGACGGTTGGACTTGCTGACTGTGTGATGGGTTCTTCCACTATGGACTTTGCCGCTGAAGAGGGGTTTGAGAATGATGGTGACGCCATGAAGTTGTGGGATGCCGCCATTGAGATTTACAATTGGGAAGTGAATGGAGTTGCCTAATGGCCGTTTACGTTAAAGAAAAAACTGATGACATGGTAGAAGCTCTATCCTATATGGAAACTGCCATGATTGAGGATTATAATCATTTCATGACAAGGGATGATGAAGTTACCGCCAAGATGCGGTTTGAATTTGCTACTGGCATTGAGGTGTCATACGGTAAAAAGTATATTAAGATCATCACCGGCAAGCATGGTGGAAATCGGTCTGTTTGGGGTTTTATCGTTAACACTGATGAGGACAAAAAGTTCAAGAAGGGTGATCTTCTGAAGGCTGCTGGTTGGGCTGCTCCTGCCAGAAACTCTGCGAGGGGTAACATCCTTAAAGGTGGATATGTTATCAACTGGACTGGCCCTCTGTATTTGAAATAATTATGATACTTCACGTTAAAGGTTCCAATAAGAAGCTTCGCAAGATGGTCGAATCGGCCACTTGGTACTATGCTGAGAAATTGATGGGTAAGAGGCTCATGGCTGGGCTAGAGATTACTGTCAATCTCAAAAAAAATCTTCTTGACAAGACAGGCAATGAAGGTAGTGCTATATGGGAAGATGACGGCTATCGGTCAAGGGAGTTTACTATCGAACTTGATACCACCGTGAAAATTCGGAATCTTCTGATCACTCTTGCTCATGAAATGGTTCACGTTAAACAGTGGGCTAAAGATGAGATGTATGAGTATATGAATACGATGGGCTTGGTTCGGTTCAAGGGTGAGAAGATTCATCTTGAGTTGACTGATTATTGGGATTATCCGTGGGAGATCGAAGCCTACGGTAAACAGTTAGGTTTGTTTGTTCGGTTCTGCGAATATATGGGTTTTGAAAAGTGTGACAATATGAAGGAAGAAGCATAATGGGTGCTGTGAAAAATTGGATGATGGAAATGGAAGAGTTGGTTGAAGAGTCCATTGATGCCGGCGTTACAGATGAAGCTGGTGTTCTGGAACATGTAAAGTCCTATATGACTGTTGTGGATGAGAGACATGTGAAAGAATATACCATCAAAATTCTTGGTATGATCTAATGAAATTTATCACATTAGTTTTGGCAGGAGCAATATCCCTTGTTCCTGTCAAAATTCAAGCTGAAAAAGTTTCTGAGTATAATCCATCAGTAAAATGTCTTGCGCTCAATATGTATCATGAGGCAAGAAGTCAAGGAACTGCTGGAGTTTTTGCTGTATCTGCTGTAGTGTTAAATCGTGTTAATGATTCACGATTTCCTGATAGCGTTTGTGAGGTAGTTTATCAAGGGCCAACTAGAGAGAGTTGGAAAACTCGACAGCACAAAGATTTACCAGATTATAAACGACAATATTATCCAGTAAAAAACAAGTGTCAATTCTCATGGTACTGTGATGGAAAAAATGACACTCCTCATAACAAAAAAAAGTATCAAGAGTTACTTGATTTATCAGCAGCAATCATGTACAATGAGATATCATTTGTAGATATTACAGATGGTGCTTTGTTTTACCATGCAGATTATGTAACGCCTGGTTGGGCAAAAACAAAACAGAGAACAGTGGAAATAGAAGACCACATTTTTTATAGATGGGACACTAAATGAATTTTGATGAATATCAGAAGTTAGCAAAATCAACAGCAATCTATCCTTATAGATATGAAACAATATACCCAGCATTAGGGTTGTGTGGAGAAGCTGGTGAGGTTGCTGAGAAAGTTAAAAAGAGTATTCGGGATGGCTTAGATTTTTATGAAAAGAAACGATTCAAAGAGTCTTTGACAAAAGAGTTGGGTGATGTACTATGGTATATCTCTGCTCTTGCAAATGATTTAGAAATCTCTTTGAATGATATTGCAGAGCAAAATATAGAAAAGCTTGCATCCAGAAAGGAACGTAATGTGATTGGTGGAAGTGGAGATGACCGTTGAACATTTTCTATCTTGATAAAGACCCTATGGTTGCTGCACAAATGATGTGCGATAAACATGTTGTCAAGATGATCCTTGAGTCTGCACAGATGTTGTCTACTGCTCATCGTGTTCTTGATGGTGACACATATGCAGATTTGGTTGGTATGTATAAGATGGCTCACAGAAACCATCCTAGTAGTATGTGGGTGCGTTCTTCTGATAAAAATTATAGATGGTTATACGCTCATATGACAGCCCTTATGAGTGAATATACTTACAGGTACGGTAAACATCATGCTACAGAAAGATTGCTTGAACCGTTAAGAAATCCACCCATTGTTATTGCAGAAACTTCACAGAGAAGTTTCAGTGATCCACCACAATGTATGCCTGATTATTGTAAAGCTGATGATACTGTGTCTGCATATCAGAATTACTATATATTAGAGAAGTCAGATTTTGCAACTTGGAAACGTAGAGATAAGCCGGAGTGGTTTGATGGAAGAAAAAGCATTAACTAGAGAAGATATGTGGAAAAAAGAAGTTGCAGAAATGCAAGAACAGGTTCATGGATTACAGATAAGAGTTAAAGAATTAGGTGAAGAGCTTAATAAAATAAAATCTATTAATGATAAAAAAGAAGATATTAACCAAATGAAAATGGAATTTTAATGCCGACATATACGTTTAAAAATCATATTACAGGATTAGATTTTGATGAATTTATGGGTATGAGTGAGAAAGATCAATACCTAGAAGATAATCCTCATATCAGTCAAGTTCCAACGATGTTTGCATTTGTTGGTGATCATATCATGGGTGCCGGACCTAAAACAGATGGTGGCTTTAATGAGCGTATGGAACAGATAGCAAATTCCCATCCAGGCTCCCCTCTGGCAAATAGGTATGGTGGAAGTGGAAGTAAAACAAAATCGCACAAGGAAATTAAAACGAGAAATGTGTTGAAAAAACATGGAGTGATATAAATAGATAAAGTGGTGCGGGCGAGAAATCAAACTTCAGCACCGATGCACAGCATTGAAGAAAGCTGGGAAGTCAATCCGCCCATGTACCATAGAGGGGGGAGGCGCCTCCTCCCTCACCTTTGTTATTAATTAGGATGCACTATGGCTAACAAAAAGAATAAAGAAATCAATCACACCAATCTTGTAACTGTAAAACCAATTACTGATAATCAAAAAGTAGTTTTCGATTCTTGGAAAAAGGACAAGAACCAATTTTTATTTGGCGCTGCTGGTACAGGTAAAACTTTTATATCACTGTATCTTGCATTGAAAGATGTGCTGGATATGAAGACTTCTTATGACAAAGTTGTTCTGGTTAGATCACTTATTCCTACTAGAGAGATTGGGTTTCTGCCAGGTGATGAGGAAGATAAGGGTTTATTGTATCAGGTGCCATATCAGAACATGGTTCAATTCATGTTTGAAATGCCTAATGAGCAACAGTTCAATACACTGTATGATAGGCTCAAAGGGCAAGGCACGTTATTCTTTCTGTCAACTTCTTTCCTAAGAGGATTGACATTTGACAATACAATCATTATAGTAGATGAATGTCAGAATTTAAATTTCCATGAGCTCGATACAATCATTACCAGAGTTGGCCAAGATTCAAAGATTGTATTCTGTGGAGATTTTGACCAGACAGATTTGGTAAAGCAAAATGAAAGAAACGGATTACATGACTTCTTACGAATCCTTGAAGAGATGGATGAATTCAATTGTACGGAATTTACCATTGGAGATATTGTTCGTAGTGGTTTTGTTCGTAGTTATCTTATTAATAAAATCAAACTTGGCATAGGGATTGAATAATGAACTTAGAAAAATTGCGAGAAGAATTAGAAATTGATGAGGGATGTAAATATGAAATATATCTTGATCATCTTGGCTATCCAACTTTCGGTATTGGCCATCTTATTATTGACGATGACCCCGAATCAGGTTGGGAAGTCGGAGCATCTATTGATACCGTTAGAGTCCATGAAGCCTTCGAGTCGGATATCGAAGGAGTCTTGTCTGACTGCTCCAAGTTATATTCAGACTTTGGGGATTTGCCAGAAGAAGCTCAAAGAGTGATTGCTAATATGATGTTTAATATGGGTTTAACTCGACTGTCAAAATTTAAAGGAATGAAACGTGGTGTGGATTCTAGGAATTGGAATCAGGCCGCAGATGAGATGGTTGACAGCAGATGGTATCGTCAAGTAACAAATAGAGCAGATAGATTAGTTGAGAGGATGAGAAATATAGAGTGATGACAAAATTTAATCATGTGTCAGTGGAATTACCAGAACTAAAAACAGTAACAATAAATCGAAAAAGATTCTATGTAACACCAAAGAAAAATTATTATCCTTCAATTACTACTGTTCTATCAACCCGAAATAAAAAAGGATTGATGGAATGGCGTAAGCGTGTGGGTGATGAAGTAGCAAATTATATATCAGGTAAGGCAGCTGCAAGAGGAACTAAAGTTCATCATATGTGTGAAGATTATCTTAACAATATGGAGTCTGATTGGCCCGATAAGTGGGAAGAACACAAGAAAGATTTTCTTCCTTGGTGTTTATTTAATGAGTTGAAAGCTAAAGTCTTGGGTAACATTAGTGATATACATGCTCAAGAGTGTGGTTTGTATAGTGATAAATACAAGGTAGCGGGCAGAGTTGATTGCATTGCAAAGTACAATGGTGTTCTTTCAATCATCGACTTCAAGACATCGACAAAAGAGCGATCTGATAACTGGAACGAAAATTATTATATTCAATGTTCTGCATATGCAGAAATGTTCACTGAATTAACAGGAATTGATACAAGCCAAATAGTAATATTGGTTGTAACTGAAGATGGAGTAGTACAGGAATTTATTAAGAATAAGGATGATTATTTGGGCGTGTTGAAAGAATCCGTTACAGAATGGGAAAAACAGAATGAAACAGATAGCAAGGGACATCCGATACTTTACCGATAAGATAAAATCTTATATTGCTGTGGGGTTGATTGTGGTACTTGTACCTTCCTTTACTGTTGCTGAAAATCTATTCCCAAAAAAAGAAACAGGAAATATACCAACTGAAAAAACTGAAAAGGTTGTGCCTGAAACAAAGCTACCAGAAACCGCTGGACCACCGCCTTATGGTACGATATTCGTGTTGCAAAAACCTGTAGCTTGCAATGATACTGCTGTGTTAATGAATTATATTAAAGAAATGAATCAAATGGTTCCGATAACAATGGGTACAAATAGAAATGGAATGGGAGCAATAGCATCTCTCATACAAATATATGCTAATCCCATGACTGAGAATTTTGCTGTTGTTGAACATTTTGCTATACAAAAAAGTTGTATTGTTTTTCAAGGACATGATTTTGATATAATTCTTCCAGAACGATATTATAAAGGGTCAACTAATGAATGAACGTATAGAAAAATTGATAGCAAAACGTCCATTTTTGAGATGGTGGCTTTTTGCTACAATAATGTTGTTGGCTGCCTTTGGTGCATTTCAGACAGGCATTATTGATGAAGTATATAAAGTAGATGTAACAGGATTAAGTTTTTTAATCATGGGCATATTAACCGTTATGTCAATCAAATGTGGTTTAGATACTTTTAGACTAACATCCTTTGAAAATTTTACAGAAAAGGATATTAATGAAGCATATGCTAAAGCAGATACAGGGTGGTTTGTATCTGATATTTGTTTGACGTTAGGTATGATTGGTACGGTAGCAGGATTTATCTATATGCTGTCATCCTCATTTGCAAATATTGATGTTTCCAATGTGGGTTCTCTGCAAAATGTTCTGGCTCATATGAGTGCTGGTATGGCGACTGCGCTTTACACAACAGCAGCTGGTTTAATTAGTAGTGCATTTTTAAAAGTACAATATTTTAACTACTCAGCTGAAGTTGATAGATTAGGGACAGAAGTTGATGATTCGGAAAAGACCTAAGAGTTATCATTCGAATACGTCATTTCTGGATATACTATTCAATACTCTGGTTGGATTTGTATTACTCTTTATTATTGCGTTTCTTCTCATTAGTCCTGTTAAAAAGAAAAAGGAAATCGAACAGAAAGCAGAATACGTTATCTCTGTAACTTGGCCAGGAGATTTATCAGATGATGTTGATTCTTGGTTAGAAGACCCAACAGGAAAGATAATGTTTTTCCGTAGAAGAGAAACTGGGCTGATGCATTTAGACCGTGATGATCTAGGTACGATAAATGATACACAATTCGTCCCTGGCATTGGTTCAGTTAATTATCCCTACAACAGAGAAATCACAACTATTCGTGGAATCATGCCAGGAGAGTATGTATTCAATGTTCATCTATATAGAAAAAGAAGTGGCGGTTCTCCAATACCTGTTACTGTGATACTTGAAAAAATAAATCCACATGTTAAACTATTATATGCTAAGACTGTAGAACTAACAAATTTTTGGGAAGAGAAAACGGTTATAAGGTTTGTACTGGATGTTGATGGCGAAGTTACAGAATCGTATTTTATATACAAACCATTGGTTGATAAAGTTCTTGGTAGCAAACAGGAAGCATTGATAGGACAATGGGAACAACAACCACCAAGTAGTACACCAAACCCAGAAGAAGGTCAACCCCATCCATTTGGCCCTCCAATAACGGATAAAGAATAATGGATTGGCTCGATATATTAGGTGGTATTAGTGGTATAACAATATTATATGTGTTGCTTATGATATTGTTGTCATGGATTATTATTGGTATCAAAGGACGTTGGATAACTAAAGGATTGATAATGGCGGTTGCTATATGGTTTTCAGTAACACTATATCATTCATTTCACAATTTTATGGGATGGCCATCAGAAGAAACTATCGCTACAAAATATTCTGAATTGATTTGGTTTCAAATTAAGGAGCCAAGCAAGGTAACAAATCACCCTGGCGCAATATTTCTTTGGGTGAGAGAAATGCCTAAATCAGAAAAGACTGAAGGTTTGAGTCTAAGGAAATTGTCAAATCCTATGGTATGGTTTACATATCCATATGAATCTGCACCACGAGCATATAAAATTCCCTACTCAAAGGAAAAACATAGAGAATTAAGAAAGGCAGCTGAAGGTCGTAAAACAGGCGTCAAGACATATGTAGAAGTGAAAAGAGGAAAGAAGGAGTTTGGCAAACCTGGCCAACAAGAAGTTGATGATGGTATCAGATTTAAAATGATTAAACCGCAAGATATTATACCAAAAAATTAAAAAAGTGATTGACAAAAAGCATTCAGTGTGGTATAAATAGAGTACAGTTTGTTGATACGGACTGAAAGTTGTACAGGACTTGGGGGCAGTACCCAACGCCTCCACCAAAAGGAGATTACGGTGGTAGTATTATTTTTAGTAGAGTTAGAGGGGGAATCAGATGACCCAGACCCCCATAGTAAAAGAAGCCGTTAAGTGGATGTTTAAGGCTTATGTCGTTTGGAGTATTTGTGCAGACATATTTCTTCTTGGTGGAATTGCGTACCTAATCTTTTTTTGATGGGGGCGAAATAGGATCGACTGGCAATGTATAGGAAAGTGGAGAACTGTCGGATGACCTCGTATCGGTCACTTTAAGTAACTGCAAACGATAACTTTGCATTTGAGGATTATGCACTAGCTGCTTAATCGCTCGGGGTTCGGAAGTACCTGGCAACAGAAACTTCCATTTTATACTAACGCACTAAGGCGAGTATAATCTTATTAGTATAACAAAGGAGATTGCGTGGAGTTGGCGAAAACGCTGACATTTGAGGCTCGGACACTGATAGAACAGTGCCAACCATATCATTCCCACTGGCCTAGGGAACGCAACGGGTGATGCCGAAATACATCCGTGAGGGGTCACGGTTAACCCCTCAACTTTATTATGAAGGATATCAATGGCGCTTGTAACAGCAAAAACTTTTACTATCACGATTGAAAATATCGCAAAAGAAAAGCAGATCACTCATATGGATGCTGTTCTGCATTATTGTGAGCAAGAGGGAATCGAACCTGAGTCAGTTGGCCCTCTTATATCTAAAGGTCTTAAAGAGAAAATCGAAGCAAACGCAAGAGACTTAAATTTTCTACCGAAACAAGCTCAACTGCCAATATAATGAAACCATTGCAAACATACTTTCCATTTGGCCCGCCAATTGGTCATGCCGAATTACCAAAAGAAATGATTAACGACCTTAATAAAGGTTGTGATGATATTATTAAAAGTAAAGAATTATCTAAGTCAGAGGATTGGTCGCCTAACCTTGTTGGTCAAGTTGAACAGGAAATTAAAATTCCAATACCTATTCTTGATAAATGGGGTAGATGGTTTAGTAGTCAAATTCAAACATATATGGCTGGATATTTTAGTCAACTTTTTATTCCTCAGCAAACTATCTTAGGAGTATCCAGAGAAAAAGCATTACAAACAATTGGTGAAATGAAAGTTAATGTTCTATCTGCTTGGTATGTACGATCTTTTGCTGGAGATTTTAATCCTATTCATACACATACAGATTGTCAATTAACTTGTGTTGGATATTTGAAAGTTCCAAATTTGTCAAATGAACGTATAAAGTCTGGGTCAAATCGAGTATTGAAAAAATACACTCCAGCTGGAAATTTAGAAGTTTTGAGCTCAACTGGCACTACTCCTTCAGTTTTCGAAAATGATAGAATTTCATTTAAGCCAAAGGTTGGTAATTGGTATTTGTTTCCTGCTAATATTAGACATTCAGTATATCCTTTTACTTGTGATGGAGAACGAAGGTCATTTAGTATTAATATGAATACAGATATGTTCAAGGGAACATCGCCTACGCCTCAAAAATAATATATGAACTATGGAACCTATTGACGTTTATTTAATGTATTGTGCAATGAAAGCACATTTTAGTAAGAATGATTATGACTTCTTCACCTATAAAGGCAAGAGTCGTGTGCCTAGAAATTCGTTCTATAAACGTAAGGATAGAGTATTCTTTGTCAAGCTTTCCAAAAAATATCCAGAGGAAGAAAACTTGAAGAACTATATGGTAGCTAATTTTATCATGGACAGAAGAGGCTATGTTGCGAATTTTAACGATGAAAATTATGAGCAATGGAAAGAGAAAAGAAGTAATTTCTATGATATATTTACTGAAGAAATTCGTCCATTTGTAAAGAATTTCAATCCAATATTTGAAGTGAAAAATTCTGAGCATCCAATTCTTTTAAAAGAGTATCTTGGTAAAAGAGTATCGCTTGAAACTCTTATCGTTCTTGATGAGTTAGTAAAATTTAGTGGAACTTGGGACAATCGTATGGCTGAAGATTATATATGGTTTGATCTTAAAAAATTGATGAATAATTACAAAAGGTTCTTGACAATTAACAAGAATCAGTATAGAATACAATTATTGAAACTTATAGAGGAGTCCAATTGATGGCCGCCACAGTAAAATCTGATGACAATTCCGTTGTCAGGAATGAAGCGTTTCTAGAGGTTGAGGTTCAATCTCTTACTGCTCGAGTTAAAGAACTTGAGTATGATTGTGCAAATCTGACACAATCTAATTCTGAATTGTCAGAGAGAGTTAAGAAACTCGCATCTCGACAACCGGCTTGGCCGAAGGGTTATCGTCCACAAAAACGACATAATTCAAGTCGGCCCAACTAATTCCTTAGGCATGGTGTCTATTGAATGTGATGCAGTATTGCATCTTTAATTTGTCATATAAGGAGATTATATTATTATGGCTAATGTTACAAAAACCGCAAAGGTTATTGCGGCACTTGAGAGTGGAGTTGAGCTCACTGGTAAGCAGATTGAGTCACGTTACAATGTTGGTAACGCTCGAGCTCTGATCAGCTCTCTGCGTATGCAGGGTTATCCTGTGTATCTCAACAAGCGTGTTAGTACTTATAATGGCGAGACTTATTCTAAGTATCGTCTTGGTACGCCTTCTCGCGCTGTTATTGCGGCTGGGTATCAGGCCCTCGCAACCTAAAGGGAGAGGGGGAGAACAACTCTCTCCCCCATTTCTTTAAATGGTTTGCCGGAGTAGCTCAGCTGATAGAGCAGTTGATTTGTAATCATCAGGTCGGGAGTTTGAATCTTCCCTCCGGCACCATTTTAGAAAGGTGTTAATATGAAGCATATTCTAATTATTCTATCTGTATTAATGTCAATGAGTATCGCACATGCTGATACTAAAGTAAGCGGTGAGAGCTCTCGCCCACTTGCAGTAAGTGGTGAGAAAATATTCAAGAGATGCAAATCTTGTCATTCCTTTACTAAGAATAAACTTGGCCCATCTCTGGGAAATATAATTGATCAGAAGGCTGGTGCTGTAGAGGGATTTAAGTATTCCAAGGCAATGAAGAACTCTGATGTAGTTTGGAATGATTGCTCTCTGGATAGTTTTCTGAAGAAGCCAAGGAAATATATCAAGGGAACTAAAATGCGTTTTTCTGGTATCAAAAAGGAATCGCACAGAAAGGCTTTGATAGAATATCTGAAAGAGAATCAGGTTAAATGAAGTCCAAATCTAAAAAAGAAATTACTGATTGGGCATACGAACAATTTGATATATATGGTGTTCGTAAACCAGAAACATATACAGCAGAAGAGTTGAAATATTTAACTCCTGATGTTCCGTCAGATTTTATAGATGAACATGTGAGGAAAAGGAATGGACGTAGAACTAATAGACCACATGGGAAGTGATTTGTCAATAGTAAATGCTGCCCGTGTTTCCTTTGCAAAAGTTCATGCAGAATTTGATGAGAAAAATGATACTCGACTGATAAATTATCTTGCAAAACATAATCACTGGAGCCCCTTTGGTCATGCATCAATGCAATTTCATATCAAGGCTCCTGTATTTGTTGCGAGACAGTTGGTAAAGCATCAGATAGGGTTGACATGGAATGAAGTGTCAAGACGATACGTTGATACAGAGGTTGAATTTTATGAACCTAAAGAATGGAGACTTGCAGCAGAGGATAAGAAGCAAGGTTCATCAGAGGAAACGGTGAAGTATAGTATACTTCCGGCTCACAAGTTTGCCAAAGAGTGTTATGAGAATATGTTGAATTTGGGTATTGCACCAGAGATGGCTCGTATGGTATTGCCTCAATCAATGTATACGGAATGGTATTGGAGTGGTACGTTATATGCGTTTGCAAGAGTATGTAATTTACGATGTAAACCAGATGCACAAAAGGAAACACAAAATGTTGGATGGAACATTGACAAGTACGCAAGAAAGCTTTTCCCCGCCTCCTGGCATGCTCTACGAGATGCATAAGGCACTTGTCATAGGCAATGGAGAATCCCGAGCATGGTTCAAACCTTGCCATCAAAGTATACTTGACAGTAATGTTATAACATGGGGTTGTAATGCAATATATCGTGATGGAGTTGTTCATAATCTAGTAGCAGTTGATTATGCTATGCAACAGGAAATTTATGACTCTGGTTATTGTTTAAATAATCCAGAATTCGGTGATATAAAGGTTATCCATTTTGCGAATTGGAGTGTAGTTCCATCAGATGTAGCTGAGATGATGTTTATGGGGTATGATATTCCAGAGACATTTATTCATAGAAGTAAGAATAAGACTGCTCAGTGTGTTATATCAGGAAAAGACCCAAATACATTGCAAGAGAAAATTGAAACGGCAATAAAAATGAATCCAGGCTTGGATATGAATGATCTAAGGTTGAAAATGGAAAAGGATGTTGGAGTCTGGATTACTTACGTTGAAGAAAATGATGATGTAGTTTCTATAGACTATCCTGTAGGTTGGTCTGCTGGTAATACTGCACTACATCTGGCATGTCAAGCTAAACCAGAAAAAGTTTATGTCATGGGATTTGATCTTAGTTCATATGATAAACCGCTAAATAATATCTATAAAGGTACGGATAATTATTTGCCTGCTGATGCAAAGGGGTTTAATCCAGAGAATTGGTATGATCAGATGAGAGCAGTGTTTAGAGAATTTTCTTTATATGGTATTAGATTTTATCTGGTGGATTCTGAAGTCAAATTTGATGAAGATAACGTACACTATATAACTAAGAATGAATTGTGTGAGGAGCTAAAAATAGTATGAATAAAAATATTCCTGTTGAAGAACCTAATAATATCGGTATACCACTTTTTCCTGCTGGTATGGTACATCTATATAAAGCACCCAAATCCTTTCTAAATGATTTAGATTTAACTCAAATTACATTTCAGAAATATGAAGGACAAACCAAGCTAAGATCAGAAAAGTTCAATAGCATTCTTATGCAATCTGGTTTTGAAGAAGTAAAAAGTTGGGTGGAAGAATGTGCCAATGATTTTCTTACCAATGTATTAGAGATGGAATATGAAGAATTTTTTATTACTGAGAGCTGGTTGAACATAAGTGAAAAGGGTGGCTATCAGAAAATGCATAATCACTCCAACTCAATTGTCAGCGGAGTATTATACTTAAAATCTTTGCCTGAACATCCTGGCTTACAATTTAAAAGACCGGCCTCTGAAATGCAACCTTTTATTTCATTAACAGAACATTATAGTAGAGGGAATCCACATACCGCAACTACTTTGGGGTTTCCATGTACACAGGATACAATGATTGTTTTTAATTCCCATTTGTATCATGGTCATGATGAAAGCAAAGTTGAATCTGAAAGAGTCGGTATCGCTTGGAATGGTCTTATCAATTTTATACAAAAAGATAAAAACCTATATAGAATACGGTTTGTTAAAGAAGATACTTGACATTCCGTATAAAACAGTATACAATACTACAATTAACATACGATAATATACATTAACATAAGGAGATACATATGTCGTTAGCTCAATTGAAGAAGCAAAATTCTTTGGATCAACTGCTTGGTGCAGCTGTCGCAGAGAATAAATCCCCCGAAAAGAAGTCCTATGTGGACGAGCGTTTGTGGAAGCCGGAACTTGATAAGACAGGTAACGGTTATGCAGTAATTCGTTTTCTGCCTGCTGTGGACGGTGAGAATATGCCATGGGCGAAAATCTGGAATCATGCATTTCAAGGCCCAACTGGTCAGTGGTATATTGAGAACTCTTTGACCACTCTTAATCAAAACGATCCTGTATCAGAGATGAACTCTGCATACTGGAATTCTGGTGTAGAGTCCGATAAGGAAATTGCTCGTCGCCAGAAGCGTAAGTTGCAATACTTCTCTAATATCTATGTTGTGAGTGATACCAAGCATCCAGAGCATGAAGGTAAGGTATTTCTCTTTAGGTATGGTAAGAAAATCTTTGATAAGATTATGGAGGCAATGCAGCCTGCGTTTGATGATGAGGTTGCAATCAATCCATTTGATTTCTGGAAGGGCGCGAACTTCAAGTTGAAGATTCGTAAGGTAGATGGTTTTTGGAACTATGATAAGTCAGAGTTTGAAGCACCAACTGCACTGTTTGATAATGATGATGACATTGAGAAAGTGTGGAATAAGCAGTATGCTCTTAATGAGTTTACCGCTCCTACTAACTTCAAGTCATATGATGAATTGAAGACTCGTCTGAACATGGTTCTTGCTGGTACTACTACGGTAGGAAATGTGACAACCCTAATGGAAGATGAACCTGTTGTATCTGCTGTTGTCGATACTAAAGAGGAGCCTGCTCCTGTAACGGTTGAAGATGAAGATGAAGATACGATGGATTATTTTCAGAAACTTGCTGATGACGGCTAATCGTTAATTCAGCGCAATCCCCTCTGAGAAATCAGAGGGGATTTTTTTTATTAAAAATCTGTGTTGTTAACAACGTATTGGGTCATTCTATCTGGTGGGCCCATATCTATTGCGTCAATACTAACATTCGAAGTCGTACTACTAACTTGCGTTGAGAAATCAGTTACATCTACACCGCCTCCGCCTGGTGTTCTAGTAGCCGCATTTCTATCTATGGCATTAGATATCAATGTTTGTGCTACAAGAGTGTTAACGCTCATAGTGTCAATCATTTTAAATCCAGCATCAGCACTCTCATCAGCAGGTTGAACTCCTTGAGCACTAGCATCATCAAAACCCATTGCCGATCTTAACATTGCTATATTTTTAGAAGCTTGATCCCATTTAATATCGCCACTCGCAAGACCTAAAAATGTTTTATCACCGCCACCGAATAAAGATGACCCGATGCTTTTCCACATACTTTTTTCTACTTTTCCGCCCATGATTGCAGTTTCTATGAGAGGTACAGATTCTAGTAAATCTTTTGCAAATTTCTCTAATTTAATGTCATCGCCTTCAAATTTAAGTGCGGCCATTTTATCTAAACCATTACCAATTTTTTCTATAGCTGTTGAACCTGCCACTAATTTTTCAGAATTTGCTGAAATTATTTCAATTTGTTGTATAGGTGATTTGTCTCCTGTTAAGAAACTCAAAACACTTGCTGCTGCACCAGCAAGAGAATCTACAAAACTGCCTGGTTTGGTAAACTCTCTTAACCCATCACCTATATTTGTTAATATATTTTTAAATAATACAGACCTTTCTATACTAATGTTTTTGTCTTCAAGTATACTAAGTAAATTGGTTATATCTTTTTTAATTTTTTCGCCATCAAGACTTAATGCTGCAAAACTCTTTAAACCTTCTAATGGGCCTTTTTCCTCTTTTTTAGCACCAAAAAGACTTCCAATACCACTGAATATACTACCTAATGCCTTTCCAAAACTTTCCCCTACTTTCATACCAGCAAGAGCTGTCATTGCTTTTGCATATGCAACAACTCCTTCTGCATTTAGTTTTACTTGATCAACTTCTTTCTGTGTTATCACAGTTGCAGCAAATTTCTTTAAATCTCCTAGTGGGTCTGCATCTTTGACGCCGAAGAAACTTGCAATGCCATCTACTGCTGCTCCAACTAAATTACCGACAGCTCCAATACTCGTGGCCCATGACGAACCAGCACCAAGAGCCATCGCTTTGGTATAATGCACCATAGCATTAGCATTTCTCTCTACTACTGCCTCATCAATATCTGTAACAGCAGACATTTTCTTTAGACCACCTAACATAGCATCTATAGTACTCTTACCGCCTATCAATTTAGAAAGTCCATCAGTTGCGCTGGTTACTAAATTACCAACACTTCCAACCCCTTGTAGAACAGCAGCAGTTGCACCTAATGCCATAGCAGCAGTATATGAAACCATTGCAGATGCAACATTACTTACATTTGCTTTAACAATGCCTGATGAAGCATCTGACATTTTTTTCAATCCGCCTAATAGCGAATCTATAGTACTCTCACCTCCAATCAGTTTAGAAAGTCCATCGGCACCTTGTGTTACAAAATTACCTATAGAACCAAGCGCTTCCATACCTTTCGCTGCAGCTCCTAATGCCATAGCTTCGGTATATGATGCCATTGCTTCAGCATTATTTTGTACTGCAGCTTTATCAATCTTTTCTTTAGCAAATTCTTTAAGAGAATCCACCACTGGTACAGCACCAAACATTCTACCAAGACCGCCAAAGACTCCTTCAGCAAGCGTGCCTATAGCTCCTAATGCTTTTCCGGCACCACCTGCTGTCATTGCAATACCATAAGCTGCCATTGCTTCAGAATTATTTTTGATGTTTGCTGAATCTAGTTTTAATGCACTAAATTTTTTCAGTTTTTCTACTAAGGCTTCTGTACCAGTTTCTACACCAAATAATCCACCAATTCCTTCAGCAATACCGCCAATTAAATTACCTACACCTTGAATGGCTGTTCCAGCACCCATTGCAGTAAATCCAGCGCCAAGCGACATTATGCCCATACCAACTTGAGCTAGATTCGAACCATTTATACCATCAAATTCTCTTAGACCTCGTGCAATGGATGGCATCATTTTTGAAACAACCCAAGTTGCTGCTCCAATTGCAACTCCAAATGCAGCAAGTCCACCTCCAAGAAATCCCATTGCTTTTACAAATCCTACCCCACCTACCGCTCCTGCGGCCATACCTTTCATAAATCCGCCGACGCCTTTACCTATACCACCTCCAAGAGCGCCTAATGCACGACCAACACCAGCAAATATTCCTCCAAGTTTTTTATTTTCCTTACTTGGCTGACCGTCTTTGCCACCAGCTGCGCCTGACATTGCTTTTGCAATATCACTTAATAAACTAAGTTGATTTTTCTTCCAGTTTTCGTTATCTCTTTTATCTTCAGTTGCTGCTGCTCCTTTTGGATCAGCAGCATCTTTAAGTTGATCGAGCTTTTGATTTGTGGTTTTTAGTTCATTTACTATGTCAGAAAAATCGGCCATCGAACTATCCTACTTTTTTGCCTTAGGCAAAGATGTGCCTGGTTTACCAACATATAAACCAAAGAAAGCAGCGCCTGCACCTACAATAGTAGAAATGAATGCTGCTTGTGCATTTGTGGGATCAGGTAGTGCCATGAACCAAACTGTTGCTGTATAGAACGCATAGATGTATGCTAACATGATCATTCTAGGAATTACTCTAAACCTATCTAATTGTCCAGCAATTTTATTTGCCCATGTGGGTTCGTCTTCGCCTGCACTAGGAACTAGATCAGCTTTTTGAAGTTCATATTCCTTGGTGGTTTCTGTTACTTTTACTGTCTCGTCAGCCATTGGGTTATCTCCGATTTTTTTCTCTTTCTATTTTTTCTTCTTCTTCTCTCAAAAAATTCATTAACAATCCAACATATATTTCCCTCTCCCACGGTATCATATTTTCTAATTCTGTCAAACTGTAATTATGATGTTGCATCATTCCAAAATTAGTTCTATAATAATTCCCCAAATTATCATGAGAAAGGGCTATTCGAAAAAATTTTGTAGACCCTCAATCAAAATTTCATTTTTCTTTTTTGTCTTTGGGTTTTTCACTTCAACCACATGTTGCAATTTTGGCATAGTTTCGAAAAATGCACTCAAATGTTCAAAATTGTCTGTTGACATGCTATCAATAAATTCATCCAATTCTTTATCTGAAATATCCACTCTATTATGAATAGTTTCACCATCATGTATTTCATGAACACATCGTTTTATCATGTCAAAAATAGATTCAACTTGACCTTGATTATTAAATCCTGCCATATCAGACAGGGTTGGATATTTCATAATAAGAAAAATGTCTTTTGTCAATTCAACAACATTAGTGTGCTCTGATTTCATTTGTACACTAACTTCTGACAAATCAACCTCAACATCTACTTTTGTTTTTTCATCATCTGGACATAACACATTAAGCTTTATTTTATCTCCAACTGATCTTCCTCTCATTTGTAAGAAAACATACTCAACATCAAACATAGGTAAATTATAAGCATCTAATTCTCCAAATGTACAATCATTGATAATTTGAGCAAATGCATTTTCAATTTGTTTATCATCCTCTGATTCTTGAGCTATCATTAAAGCCTTTTGTTCTTTTACAAGAAATGGTCTAAATTTTACTGAATCACCAGTAGAAGGAAGATTCAGTTCATAAGTTATATTGCTAAGTTTAGGTAGTGCCATAATTTTTCATCCTTTAAAATAATCTAGTTAACACTTTTGGTATATTACGATCAATATTTCGCTGTACTGTATTTATTACCGTATCATATATTTTATCTGTCAGACTTGGTTTTTGTCTAGTTGTATCTAAGGTTTCCCAATATCTGAAAGAAAAAGTTACTGTAGTTTTTATAATTTCATTATTTAATGATTGTCCCAAATCTGTTCCGGCAATTGTTTTAGGAAATGCTTCTATAAGTTTAACACCATATCGTCTTTGATCTTGTCTATCTAATAAATAGATTTCAATATCACTTACATAATCATTATAATAACCAACATCCCAAGTTTGAGGATCAAATGCAAGTTCTTGCCATTTTTCAAAGAATACTCGTTCATCTAATCCAGAGCTTGCTTGAAAAGTCATAGATATATCTTCTGCATAAGTAACGCCATCAACAATCTCTCTGGTTGGCCCATATATATTTGAATCGGTTAAAGTGTTTAGATTTCTGCCTGGAATTAAGACTGTTTCGACTCTCATAGAGACTTTTCTTGCTTCAGTAGAACTAGAACCAGGCGCCGAAATTAATACCTCAAATCGGTTTGGTATTGCATAACCATCATCTGAATGAAATTCAGATAAAATATCATTCAGAACACCAAATGCGCCACCTTCTAAAAATTTTGCTAGACTTGCCATTAATAAAATGATCCTTTGTTAAGCATTAATCATCGCCTTAGATTCTCTCCAAATCGTTTTATCATCTTCTTTCTTAAATCTTTGTACGGGCAATAATGCTGCAATTGTCCACTCATCTGCATCAATTCTCCGAAATTGAGACTTTGTATGGCCTGACAAATATTTATGTATGGTAGGTCGAATTAATTTAACACTTTTTAATTTATTATAGTCTACCATCAATCGTGTTCCTTCATCGAAATCTGTATTATTAGTATAATCTACTAATCTATCAAGAAGTTTTATACGCAATGGTATAGGAAGATAATGAAAGTTTATTCCTAAAAATCCATCGTTGTATCGTTCTAGTGGCAATACAAGGGGAAATGTATCATAATAAGGAAGTGTTTTCTTATGTTTAGGACTATAGAAAAACATATTCAATTTGCCTACATATGGGTTATTAGACCTTTTACCGTCCCGAATCAAATCCTGAGCTCCAGGCTTTCCAAACTCTTTGATTTTATCTCTATACCATTGAGTTGATCTTGGACGATTTTTAGCTTCATCTTTGACTGCTTGTATGAATTGCGATACTGCCATATGACTATTTATATGTAATGTTAAGGTGATCCTCTGTTAATATCTTAAATTCCATATCATTATTGTTGCACCACTCTGTTGCATACTTCCACTTGGCTTCATTGATGCCCCATGTTTTGACTTCATTGAACCACTTTTTAGTTTTTCTTTTTGGTTTTGCAGACGGCGGCGAACATTGCTTCTTGGGCTTGACTTCTATGACAAACTTCTTTAATGATCCATCGTGCTGTTTTATCTTAATGTAAAAATCTGGAAAATATCTGTGTATTTTTCCATCCCAAGGAGATAAATAAGGTATAATGATTTCTTCACTTCCCCATTCAATTACAGAATCGTTGGCATCGCAGTATACCATAAACTTGCGTTCCCATAAAGAACGATAGATAATTCTTTGGGGATCGCCCCTATATTTTTTGGGGTTCTTTGCTATGTATCGACCTTTGTATGACATCACTTATAAATAGTTATAGTATTATATAGGGGTATATTTAATGTTAGCATCAGGATTCGACTTAACAAAAGTTTCTGGCAATCTTAGCGGTGTGGGTAGTCGAGCTAAGAAGATCGCATCATCTGCTGGTGCCGATATGATGTCAGCATTCAATAAGAAGGTAACAGGTAGAAATCAAACAGAAATTTTACAATATCCTCATAATGTAGGTGCCGACAGCGATCCTAGCCAGAGTCATTATATTATGTTCGAAATTTATAAACAAGACCCATCAAAATTAGCATCTACTAAAGCACTCAACTCTATGAGAAATAAGGTTGACGCACTTAAACAAGAAACAGGAACAAAAGAACCAGTGGTAGGTGCTGATAATGCAGGACTGTTTTCTGGAATGGGCGCTGCAGCAAGGTCGGCTGGTGCAGCTGCTAAGAGTAATTTTAAATCAACATTTGAAAAACATAGTGGGCCCAACTCAATTCAAGTAGCAAAGAACGCAACTACAAAAATGGATACTGCAATAGCACTTTATATGCCTCCAAGTGTCAGTGTTTCTTATGGTGCAAATTATAATGAACAAGATATTGGTGTTATGGCAGAATCCATTAATGCTGGAATTCAAGCTTTTATGAATACAAAAGGCGGTACAATGACAAGACTTGCTGCTGGTGGAGGAAAAGCTGCTGGAGGACTAGCATCACAAGCTATCAACAAAGGAAAACAATTAGCTGGTGCTGTGGCTCCAGGCTCAGAAGCCATATTTGCAATCAACAGTGGAAGTGTTATCACCCCTAGAATGGAATTGATGTTTCAAAACATTCAACGTAGAAATTTTTCTTTTAATTTTGTGTTCATACCAAAGAGTTCAGATGAAGCACAAATCATTGAACGAATAGTTCATATGTTTAAATATCATATGTCTTCAAATTATGGTGGAAGAGGAATGGGTGGTGTTGATGGTGTAAGAGAAATGACAATACCTGACTTCTTTCAAATAAGTTATAGATTTAAAAATGGCCTGAATGATCATCTTAATAAATTTAAAAAATGTGTTCTCACAAGTACATCTGTAGAATATGGTTCTGACAGATATACATCATTTGCGAATGGTCAACCTCAAACAACTAAATTGAATTTAAGTTTTACAGAATTGGAAATCATCACAAAAGATTATGTCAAGGATGGTTATTAATCATGTACTTTGCAAATTTTCCTATTATACCTTATGACTCTGTTGGTAACTATGATTTTAAATTCGTCACCAATCTTTTAAAGAGAGTTGCAATTAGATCAAAAGTTAGAGTAAATACTATGCTCTACGATACTTATGATGTAAAAGAGGGAGAAACACCAGAAATACTTGCTGACAAGCTATATGAGGATGCTGAACTTCATTGGGTTATTCTGTTGGTAAATAATATAACAGACGTATATCATCAATGGCCAAAAAATACCAATCAATTTATTGCGTACATCAATGACAAATACAGCAATGTAGATGCAACACACCATTATGAGATATCACAAGTGTCTGGTGATACTACGATTAAGATAGATATTGGTACAGATAACACTGATTATCCTGCTGCTTCTATTGTCACTAACTTTGAATATGAAGAAGAATTACAAAATAAAAAGAGAAAAATCAGATTGCTTGATATAGCCTATATTGACCGATTTGTTTCTGAATACGAAAAATTGATGGAAGAAAGTATGTTGTAATGGCTGATGAAAAAATCAAACATGCCGGAGATTACATTATAGAAGATTTAAGACTTGTTACTACAACTGGTTTAGAAGTTGATCTTAAAACATCAGTTGTGGGCATAACTCTTTTTGAAAATATACATTCAATGACGATAACTGGGCAAATCACAATATCGGATTCTGCAAATTTATCTTCACATGGTCCTTTGTTGGGTCAAGAATATTTACATCTTAAAATTAGAACTCCATTTACTAATAAAGAAGAGAGTACCACTATAGATTTTTCTGAAAATGCATTTCTTGTTTACTCCATATCTAAACGTGAAAAACTTGCTAACAACATTCAAGGATTTGTGTTAAATTTTGCTAGTCAAGAGTTAATCAAAAATCAAAGATTAAGAGTTGTGCAAAGTCTAACAGATACTTGGTCAAACATTGTCAAAAAAATGTTGACTGATAAAAAATATTTAAATACTAAAAAGAGAATAGACCTAGAACCTACTTCTGGTGTAAAGAAGTTTGTTGCTCCAAACATGAGGCCATTAGATTTAATTTCTTTAGCAATGAAACAATCTATCTCTGAATTTAAAGGAGAACCTACATATCTATTTTATGAAACTTTGAAAGGTTTCAATTTTAGAACTCTTGCCAGTCTTTATAACAATGCTTCACTAGTAGAGTATACCACATTTGCTCCAGCTACCAACATAGTTCCAGATGGCCAACCCGGCGCTGGTTCGGTAGATGTTTTTAAAGACATGCGAACAATTTTAGATTATAATATAATTCCAACTAATAATAGTATTGCTTCTTATCGGACAGGCATGTATGGATCAAAACTAATAACTCATGATATTATTAGTAAAAGTTATGAAACTAAAACATACAATTATCACGACAATTGGGAAAATGAATCTCACATAGTTTCTGGCGTTACCGAAGGAACTCCTGACTTTCCTCTCGTAAGTCATTTAAGTATTACTGAAGAAGGTTTGAGAGTATCAGATTTTCCATCAAAAACATTTCTTATGCCAACATCTTTATCTGGTGGTGTTGACTCTCAACATCAAACAGAAAATAACACAAGTCCATATATGGCATATGACCCTCATAAGTGGGCTCAGCGAAGAAATTCTCAAATGGTACAATTAGAAAACGCTCTTCAAGTAAATATATTAGTTCATGGAAATACTCTAATAAATGTTGGAGATAAAGTATTGGTTAACATACCATACACTTCTGTTGCAAAAGGAGCAAAAGACGAAAAATTTGATAAATTTTATAAAGGCCCATTTTTGATTAAAACAATAAGACATGACTTTTTTGCTACGGAAAAACCAAGTCATAAAATGTATATACAATTAGTGAAAGATTCTTTAGAAGAAAGGTTGTTAGATACCGGGCCTTTAGAACCATCGTCTTCTAAAGCCAGTGTAGTAGAAGAATACAAATATAACTAAAAGGAGATAGACAATCAGAAAAAACTCTCGTACCATATCCAACAAACAACAGATGAAAAGGGAAACCAAAATGGCAAAGACCAAGAATAGAATCAAAAAAATGAATTTCCAAACCCAAACCCGTGAGTACGAACCGCTTACAGAGAATGATAAATACATCATAGAAGCAGTAGGATATAGAAAACAAGAGTTAAGAGGTCAATCTAATGAAGACATTTCACGAACTACAGGAAGGTCTATACGACCCCAATATATTTAAGGCGATCTTTCTCGCCGGTGGCCCTGGTAGCGGTAAATCATATGTCGCAAGGAAGGCCACCGGCGGTAGTGGACTCAAGTCAGTCAATTCGGATGATGCATTTGAGCATATGCTGAAAAAGGCTGGTCTGTCTCTCAAGATGCCTCCACAAGAAACAGAACCTAGAGATGTAGTGCGTGATAAAGCAAAAGGCGTAACTACCAAAATGGCAGATAACTATATTGAAGGACGCCTTGGACTTGTTATAGACGGTACAGGTAGAGATGCAGATAAAATATTGGGTCAGAAAGCTAAACTTGAAGAGCTTGGGTATGACACATATATGATCTTTGTGAATACTTCTCTGGATGTTGCACTACAGCGTAATGCAGAGCGATCACGATCAGTTGCAGAACCAATTGTGGTGAAATCGTGGAAAGATGTACAGAACAATATAGGTAAGTTCAATAACATGTTTCGGCAAGGTTTTATCGTAGTTGACAACAACGATGCTGGTGAAGATGTTTTTAAGGAAGTGTGGAAACGAGTAAAGGGATTGCTTCGTAAGAAGGTCACGAACACACGAGCTAAGAACTGGATGGCAATGGAACTGGCTAAAAAACAAAGGAAATAAATGTTAGTAGACAGACTAGAACACTATAATATCGTAACAGAAAAATTAGATGAAACCATTGCATTTTACGTTGATGTTATAGGTCTTGTCAACGGCCATCGACCAGATTTTGAATTTCCTGGCGCATGGTTATATGCTGGTGAAGAAGCTGTAGTCCACCTTATGAAACTTGGAGAGGATAGAGATTTTGGTTCAGGCTCTATTGACCACGTTGCTTTTAGTGGAAACGATTTTAGTGAATACAAGGAACATCTTGATACTCTGGCAGTAGACTACATTGATCGCTTTATAGAAGATGCCAACATATATCAGATATTTGTAACAGACCCAAATGGCGTAAAAGTAGAGATAAATTTCCATCAGTGACCACTACCTAGATATCACACCGTATGTATGCCCTATGACCTTTGTAAGAACAAAGTTATTGATGGAACACATGAAACCAGGCGAGATAGCAGAGGTTCTACTATCTGGTGGTGATCCTCTGGAAAATGTACCTAGATCGGTATTTGAGCGAGGATATGAGATAATCTCACTAGAGCCTGAAAGTGGCGACATCTACAAATTAATCATCAAAAAACCGCTACCTGTTGCATAAATGTCACACCCCATAAAAAAAGTGATTTTGCCCTATTGACAAACCCTGTTGAGTGTGGTAGCATGAGACATACTGAAAAGAGAGGTTATCATGCTAGTTAGTAATTGGAAAGAAAACACTGAAGGGTTCGGTGTTTGGACTGCTACCAACTGTGTTACGGAGGGCCCCAAACTCCCTACGATTATTGAAGACTCAACTGGTGGTTTTGGTACATTTGGTTTGTGTGGTGAAATCCTTAACTGTGGTGAAGCATTTGATACTTTTGAGGATGCTGCAAAGTTCCTAGAAAGTATGTTTACTTGGTCGGTCATGCTGAATGGCCATGACATATCATTAAGTGGCGATAATGTTAAACGAAGTTAACTTTCTATCTCCGAAGGTCAGTGATAAGGATCGTGATTCGTTTGGTTTCGATGATGAGAACATCATGATTGAAGACCATTGGATCATGGCCCATGTCATGCACGCTGCTGGGATATTTCCTAGTGTGGGAATCGCCCGTAAAAATGGGTGGGATAAACCAATTCCGCCCAATATGTCAGAGTTTACCGTGGGCAAGGGAAAGAAAAAAGTTTGGATTCTCAATGAATTCAATGACTTATGAGGTACGATTTTGCTTGACAAATCCTTCTGAATGTGCAATAATAAGACATAATCGGAAATAAGGAGATTGTTATGACTACTGATTGTGTTCCTACAGAAAATATCAAAGAAGGCCTTCTCGTTGTATATATTCATGGATACGGTAAACGTAAAACTGAATATATTGGTGAGTTTAAGGGATATGAAGGAAACAAGGTTCGAATTGGACGATGGGAATTTAAGGATGCCGTTGTTCTTAAAGAACGTCTGCTTGGTATATTTCACTGTCCTAAAGAGGGCGTTGTTATGGGAATTGATGAAATAGATGGTTGAACGAATCACAATGAACAAGGGTATTAACCTTGGATACGGTGCCAAAGAAGGTGTTCTTCTAGGTCGGCGTTGGGGTTATGATATTCTTGATGAAGGCAAACCACACAAAACTCTCAAGAACATTGTGGTATTTGATCGGGCTCGCACAAAGCGGATACGGAATTGGGATGGTGAGATGGAAACTCACTGTCGAATCGTTGCTGAGTTAGGTCTGAGTAAACGGAATGGTGCCTGGCACGTTGATATGGTAGAGGTTGATTCACGGTATAAGGGTAGGAAACTTGCTAACAAGTTATATCGGTTCCTGATGAAAACCCTTGGAATCACCCTAATGGCTGGAACTTCACAGTCTGCTGGTGGTCGGTATATCTGGAATTCTCTTGCAAAAGATAAGGGAATCACGGTATACGCCAAGAAAGGGCTCTACTCCACAATTGTTGATTTTCCTAAGGCTGGAAAGCGGGAATTGAAGAGTAATCTGATTGATCTGTACGATACCAAGGCTGCGATATTTGCGGTTGCGGCCTAAAATAGTTCTTGACAAACCCTCTATGGTATGGTATCATACATATAGAAATTGAGAAAGAGAGACGAATCATGGCATATGTGAGTAAAGAGACTAAGAAGGAACTTGCTCCTGGCATCAAAAAGGTGCTTGAGAAGTATGGTGTTAAGGGCACCATCAAGGTTAACACTTACAGCACTTTGGTTGTGACCTTGCGGAAGGTTCCTGCTGGGTTGTTCACTCCGAAGGAGCTTACTACTGGTGTGAACGTCTATTGGATTCACGAACACTTTACTGGTACTGCCAAGAAGTTTTTGACCGAATTGCTTGCTGCCATGAAGGGTGATAAGTGGTTTGACAAGAGTGATTCCATGACTGATTACTTTCATACCGCTTGGTACAACGATATCAAGATTGGTGCGTATGACAAACCTGTTGAGGTGATTGCCTAGTGTCTAGAACATGGTATACCCAACGGGAGTGGGATAGAACTGTAGGATGGGGCGAGGTGCCCAAAGAGTACGCGAAGCCAGAGAGTGAGAAGGATGAATACGAAGACAGAAGCATTGATGAAGACACTACTGACTGAAGAAGTCGTAGTAATTCATGCTGCTTATGAGGACAAGCCAAGGTCTGTAGCACTTATTCCTTTGGATAAGTCGCTGACTGTCAAAGAGAAGTTGGAGAAGGCATTTATGCTGACCAACTCCATTGACGGTGCTTGGTATGCAAATAAGAAGTTGCGGTATATCGGGCCTGAGAAGTCCTGCCGAAGCACTATGGTAGGTGATTTTGTACTTATCGGAAGTGATAAGTATGAGTGCAAAGACATTGGATGGAGTAAGGTTGCTTACTTAGGACCAGCTCATGAATGGAGTAAAATTTGATGATTGATTTTTATTGTTGGCAAGGTGCCGAAGGTAGTGAATATTGTGTTGATTATCCTATAATTGATCAAATTATGTGGTATGCTCAAAATGATGTTGTAAACGGCTTGATACCATCTGCTAGAAGGTATAGCATAAAGGGTCTATATGGAGCAGAGGGAGAAGAAATTTATCATACTGCATATTGGGCTGCCGATGGCCACGCAGAAGATGTAGAACTTCTTGCTTCTAAATGGGGTTACAAGTTTGGTGATTTTGGACGACCAACAAAAATAAAGGAGGCTGCATAATGATCAGATTTGTTGCTGGATTTGGTACAATAGTCGCTGCAGTTGGAGCCGCAGAAGGTTCTGCTGGTCTAGGGACTGCAATTATGCTCGCAACAGTGGGCACCATAATTATGTTATGGGGAATTGCTGGAATGAATAGGGAGAACTTAGGATGAGAAAAATTCTATTAGTCGGAACGTGTTTGCTTGCGTTGTCCGCTTGTCAAGCACACAATCCACAAACGCAAGGGGCCCTTATCGGTGGCCTCAC
>VTLG01015750.1_pt1 | contig 28912 bp, 55 predicted proteins | sample 4694571 | NCBI WGS metagenome assembly VTLG01 (sample SAMN12604809, study PRJNA352737) | marine metagenome | biome: ENVO:00000447; feature: ENVO:00000209|ENVO:00000569|ENVO:01000036; material: ENVO:00002151; isolation source: viral sequences binned using virsorter ...
CTTGGTTAACATCATCTACAACTATTGCCGTACCGTAAGCTACATCTATAGTTGAGTTATCAGGAACACTTACTCCTTGTAATCCCCAAGACACACCATCGGTATCAGCGGCAGTAGAACACCAATAGACTTGGAATGTTATAGTTCCTTCATTCCAACTTTTGGGAAAAGCTATTTGAAACTGAGCGTGTTCGTCTGAACCATCATCAAAATCTAAAACTCGCATATCTGGTCTGCCAGAAGTTGTTTCAACCGATGCAATATCAGCACAAGGATTTGATGCGGTTGGAGACATAGCAGCAGCAGGAATCCATATAGTTTGTAGACCAACCGTTGCTCCATGAACAAGGTCAATCACTCCCTGCACGGTATCCTTCTTGGTATTTCCCGAATCTGTAGCATCTCCATGAAGGAAATAATCGGAGGCCGTCACCGTGGCATCGGTGAAATCTCCTACGAATGCATCCTTCATCAATGTTTCGTCTATTTGATTTGTCGCAATATGGGCTGTATCGATGCTTGTTGCTGCGTAATGTTCAGAATCAATTGCATCATCAGCTATGTGAGCATTGTCTATGCTCCCGTCTGCATAATGTTCAGAATCTATAGCATCATCAGCTATATTAGCTCCTGAAACAGCATCTGCTCCAACTGGAGTTACTATAACAACACCTGAACCTCTACCTAAATTTTTACCTACTATTCCACTCATAGTTTATATTCCTTCAGTTATAATGTTTGATCTAAATAACTGACCACAACATCCACATTGGCAGAACTAGCTGTTGCCGCACATAAATGATCTGTGCCTTCTATAACAAATTTAGAGGTATGCTCAAAAGTTTCATTAGCACCTAATGCTTGGTCTGAATAAATTTCATAATCCGTTCCACCTCCGTCATCGTCTATATAAAGGTCGAAAGTTTCCGCTGCTCCTGCTGTCTCACAAAATGTGATAGAGAGAATGGTATAAGTATGCCCACTCACTCCGTTGATGAGAACTGATTCCGAATTGGTCACACCAGCAGTGTGTGACACTTTTAGTAATTCTGATGCCATAATTTTCTCCTAGAAGCCCAATACTAGGGCTTTACCTGTACTGGAAATTGATGGGTTCATAATTGTTGTTGATGAAGTTATGTTGTACGCTAAAATATCTAAATTAGCTCCAAGCTGTGGGGATGAGTCATCAGAAACCTCTGAAATCATACCACTTGTTGAGACTGCGGCTACTTGCCACGCTGATCCACTGTACACTCTTAAATTATTTGCGGAAGTATTAAAATAAAGATCACCAGCGGTTAAACTGTCACCGTCATTGTCCTCACTTGGGTCACTAGATTTAGCTCCTAAATAAGTATCATCAAATGTATCGGCTGAAGCGGCTGCTGCTGTTGCAGAACTTGCTGCTGCTGTCGCACTTGAAGCACTTGCCGTAGCACTGGTTGAACCTGCACTCGCACTGGATGCGGCTGCCGTGGCTGAACTTGCGGCTGCTGTTGCTTTAGTTGTGGCTGTACTCGCTGATGTGCTTGCTGCTGAAGCACTGGCAGCCCCTTTTATACTGTAATGTTTTGCTGAATATTCAGATGTGTCTACCGTATCATCTTCTGCATTGGTTGCCCACTCTTTAGCTGCACCCTTACCTGAAGTATCAGTTACACCTGTACCGCCTATAGCATAAGCCTTGGAAGAGTATTCACTGCTTGCGACAGTCCCATCTGTTTTAGTAGCCCAGTCTTCTGCAAGATTTTCTATCCAGCTAAGTTGAGCCGAACCGTTTGTTTTTAGTATATAACCAGTAGAACCATCGGCTTGAGGCCATTTCAACCCATCTAGGATTAAATCCCCTGTCCCGTTAGGTGTGATGGTAACATCACCATTACTGTCTGTTGATGTAATAGCATTACCATTTATATCTATATTGTCTACTTTTAGGTTGTCTATCTTGCTTGAACTGTCAACTACAATTGCCTTTGATGCAGTTAAAGCTCCTGCTGTGACATCAACAAAATTAAGTTCAGAATGTGTAGAAGAGACAACACCAGAAATATTGGGGAAGTCAGTCAACAACATGCTTTTGATATTTCTTATATGATCGTCACCTTCTGACCTTGGATCAGTCCCAAGTGGGTTTGTAGCGTCAAGATCATCTAGGTGGGTTACACTTTCTAAGCCCATTTATTTCTCCTTACTGTAAACTAACATCTATGACATAAGTACCATTATCAGCAGCAAAGGCTAATTTTATGTCTACTGTGTCTATGCCTTCAACATCCATATAAAACCACCCAGTAGCACCACTTAGAGCAGCTAAATTGCCAGAAGCCCCCAACAACGGGCTGGTCGGACTTGTAAAATCCCCTGCCGTGGTTGGCCCTGCTATGGTTGCATAGACTGTATTTGCAGAATGTGGTTTTGCATCAATCTGGAATTGGTCAAACGCTTGTACTGAAGCAGTTACAAGACAGAAAAGTTTTTTATAATTTCTTGTTTGCACATTCACAACGCTGGTCAGTGCTTGATCCAATGTTGCAGAAGTAGCAGTTTCACTGTGAAAAGCCATTATTTGTTTCTCCTATTTTATGCGGATAATGGCCCAGTTGTGAGTCCACCTTGACCGACTATGTACCAGTTACCATTTGTAAAAAGCAGATGCACACTATCTCCCGGATCGCTAAAAGCTATCGTTGTATAACCACCTGCGTTACTTGGGGTTAATGTGCCAACACCACCATCTACTTTAAGAATGATGAATAAATGCTGCCCCTCTACTCCATCAACTAATGTTCCTGCGTTAGTACCTGTCGTAGTCCATTCTGCAATAGATCCCGTTATTGGGATTGCTCCTGCACCACTTAAAGTAGCCGTTTCAGAAGTCATAAATCCACCTTGGACATCAACTTTACCAGTACCTTTTGGTATTAGATTTAAGCTGATATTGCTGTCACTTCCTTCAGCCGCTACAGAAGGCCCAGATGCAGAATCAGCATTATGTACGCCTATATAGTTAACTGGGGTTGATGATTCAGTAAATATAATATATTCATCACCACCTGCATCTTTGATCCCTTGGGTTGTATCAATCATGATAGAACAAGCATCAAAATCAACGTCACCTGTACCATTTGGAGCGATTAACAAATCTCCGTTGGTATCAGTTGTTGATATGGTGTTCCCATCAATGTCAATGTTATCAACATTAATCGTATTTAGTTTGCTTGAGCTATCTAGCACTAATGCTTTAGAAGCTGCTACAGTACCTGCTGTTACACCATATAGTGCATTAAGCTCGGTATGTGTCGCACTCATAACTCCACCAATGTTTGGGAAGTCTGTAGTAAGTGCTGTTTTTATGTTCCTTATGTGGTCATCACCTTCACTAACTGGATCACCCACAACAGGATTTGCTGCGTTTAAATCGTCTATGTTTGTTACAGATTCTAATGCCATGATGTCTCCTAATCAGACCAAATTTCGTTAATGGTATTCCAGTTTTGTCTTATATTTGCCCAACTCATACCAAGATCAACACTCCATTCAGTCCAGTTATCATCCCAGTTGTCTGAATTTGTATTCCAGTTATTACTAATGGTACTCCAGTATTGTACTTGTGTTACCCTTGTCCATGTTGTTGCCATCTAAATACCTCTGTGGTCACTTCGTATAGCTAACGCACCACCAGAATGCCTGTCTTTTGCATCAGCAGACGCTATTGCATCAATTGCCTGATTAAAATAAATACCCCACATTTTTGCTGACTCTGGGTTTTTAACAAAGGGTTCTGCTTCCAATAAAGACCCATAAAGCAAAAGGTCTGAATGATCTTCTAATAATTTATTGCTTGTGAGGCTGTCAGAAAGATGGCTAAACTTCCTATAAAACACCATTTCTACGGTATAAACTCCACCCGGTTTCGGCCCCAAACGCAGTTCATTTCCTATTAAAGTATAATATTTTGGTTTTCCTGATCCAACTAAATCTGTATCAAAACGCTCTGGGGTAAGATATTCTAAATCCTTGTTTGGGGTACCCTGAACTGCAAAATGACGCATCTGTATGTAGTTATCAGGCAAACCATAATATTCTTGGTTCGCTACAGTGGACATTTCTGCTCTATGTTCCATAGAACGCACCCTGATATGTCTGTTTATTCTGTCTTCTGCAAGGCTAATAAAATCAGGAATATTATCGGTCAGATCATCTCTATCCAACCAAGAAGCAACAGAAGTTTTTAGTTTTGCGTATGAATCAATAGCCATTATAAGTTACAATCTATAGTTCTAAAAAGGCGGTTATCTGGATCGTTAAGCCACTTTCTAAAAGCAATCCTATCGAACCAGACACCACTTTTCATTAATTGGTCAACAACGACATTTGGAATAGAAGCTACTTTAGCAAACTCACCAAAACGACCACTACCGCTATTTTTATCAATAGCAAAAGCCTTACGATCCGCTCTGTTCTTTTTTACTATTTCGTTCATATCCTGAAACGTAGACATATGGACATCACCAGTATTTGTGTCAAACCAACCCGTGGTTTTTACCATATTGTTGCCCCAGTCTTCGCTTATTTTAACATCTGCCATTATCGTTTAAACCTCAAAAAAGGTGATGATACACTGCACCGACAACAACGATTACCCACATCACCCAATTGTGTTTGTGCATAAATTCTTTCATGTGATTCTCCGTATAAAGGGGGGCTGTTACACCCCCCAATATTGGTTTAACCTCCTAGATTACAGAAGGTCTGTTTTAAGATCAGCTACTTTAGCACTAGCTGCTTCATTACGAGATTCGAGAGTCCATTCTGATAAGAGTAATCTCTTTTCAGCGTCACCCGTCTTAGCAAGGTCATAAATCTTGAAAGGTCGTAAGTAAGCCATAGCCCACATATCCTTCTGGATAATTGAAATAGTACGATCTCGGCTGAATCGTGAAGGTACAACTTTCAACTCACCAAAATCACTGACATAAACATCAGCAGCACCGATAATCGTACCCGGCCCAGTTCCTGACTGCTCACGATACATCGTGGCAATACCACTGAACTGGCTTGAGATGTTCTGCTTGTTAACAGCACCACAAAGCATTATTTCTGGATCTCCACCAGAAGTCCAAGCTGATTGAATAGCTGATTTAGCCATCGCTTCAGTTAGATCCCGTTGGGTTCCATCGGTGATAACATAAGTAGAACCATTCAAAGCATAACTGGTTCCTGATGATACATTACTGCTCATCCAACTCTCCAAGGCACGAGTCTTTCGTGTCGTAGTACCAGTGGATGCTACAGGTGCCTGTACTTGAGAAAGAGAAAACTCAATATCTCGTTTTAGCTCCTTACCTTTCTTAGCCACCTGATATGCAATTTCTGATTTTCTGCCTGCTTTTAAAACAGATTCATGCGTACCAGAAATAATCAGCGTTTTAGCACTGATGGTCGTGTAGTTGCTAAGTCTAGTCGTTACAACTGAAGCAGAAAGACCTGCTGAATCGTAGTCTTCACCTTCAAGCTGTTGGTTAACTGCTGCTGTTGCCAACGTATCGGTCTGCCATTCATGCGTTGTGGCTGAACATTTAGTCCGACCAATATTCGACATGAACGGGGTTTCCGTTGGGGCGATATTATAAATAACGTCTGTGAGGTCTTCTCTACCACCTACAGCCGTTGTGATGTTGGTTGCTGGGCCAACACCAAAAGTGCTTGCTTTTACTGACATTTCATTTACTCCTTAAAGAACTTAAAAAAGGCTATTACATTAATTCAAAGATAGCGGAAGCTATATCTTCAGTTCTGCCACCTCGTTTTTTAGCCAAATTTAGTTTAGATTGATATTTTCCTGTTTTACTATCACGAGCTTGGGTGTTCTTACTACCACCTTTAACTACTCTCGGAACCTGTTTTATTTTCCTTGGATTTGATTTTTGAATTTTGTCGTATAACCTAGCCTTGTTTAATATCAACAAGCTCCTATGGTCTGTAACTCCATCCAAATCTTCCTTGGTATACCCGATATTAGTAGCGTATAGTTTAAGCTCTTCGCTCAACTTCGCTCTTTTATCCGGGTTTTTCCAATCGGGCATTTTATCGCCCAACAAATCCATCTCTTTTGCTACAAGTTCCTGATGCTGCCTCGCATATTGCTGTTGCTGTTGTTGAGTAACTTGCTGTTGTTCTTGAGCGGCCCTCTGATGTCTGGTTTCTATATCACGCATTTCTTCTTTGCGTGTCATATAACCAATAGGGTCATCCTCTTTCAACTGTGCCCAGTCAATATTGTTGTATTGCTGGTATTGCTCATTCATCAACTGCTGAAACTGGGTTAATGCCTGATTATACTGTTGACGCTCTTGTATCACAGCATTTTTTTCAGCATCAAAAGCCCTTTTTTCTTCAGCGAGGCCTTGAGTTTTTTGGGTGTAATCAGCACCTTTTTGATAGCCATTTTTGAGTTCTTCAAGGTCTACCTGTACCTGCTTACCCTTTACATTAAGGGTGTAGGTTGGTACCTCGACATCGTACTCTTCTGATTCCTCCTCGCCTAATTCTGGCTCGGATTCGTCACCTTCTGGCTGTTCTTCTTCCTGCTCTTCCTGCGTTTCTGCTGTGGGTTCTTCTGAAGTGTGCCCACGATCTTGGGATGGCAGATAATCTTCTTCTGTATCATCCAAAATTCCTTTTTTTACAATTGCTTCAGCAGCATCTGTTTCACTTCTGAACTGTTGAGGTTCATCGACAGTAGCCACTTCTGGACTAACATCGACTCCCACACTTGGGTTAGTCTCAGCCATTATTTTTCTCCTTAGTTAAGATTTTACTTGACAAGCCTTTTTTTGAGGGCTATATTAGAAAAAGATGTTCAAAAAGTTTAACCAATCATTAAAAACAAAAAGCAACTGATAAAAGCAAAACCTTTGAAGCCTCTCTTCAAACTTCACTCAAAAACAAAGGTGTAAACCACTAATTATTATTAACTATCTGATGCCCCAATTCCAGCAACTACAGCAGCCATCCCTGATACAAACCAGAGAGAACCATCGCATATAATATCGACATAATCACCTGCCAAAGAACCAGAGGCAAATGTAATAACATCGTTACTAGAACCATTAAATAGTGCTGAATCAACAGTAGTGTCATGTGTAGCAGAAGAAACAACTCCAGCGAAAAATTCGCCAGATCCATGAATCGTCACCGTACACACAGCAGTGCTGTAATCCGCAGCCATAATAATTTTATAATTTAAACCAGCTTCCGGGGAATGAGGAAGAGTTACATCAACTCCATTCGCACCCAGAAAAATAACCTTTCCACTGTCTGTTGGGGTTAGAGTCGTATCTGACGTTACTTTCTCGAAAGCCAACTTACGGGGTTGGAAAGCCCCGTGTACTACCATCTGATTATATCTTCCACCACCACTCATAATTTTACTCCTTATTTCTGATACATACTTTTGTTTTTAGATGCTCCACCAAAAGAACGCCCTTTTTGACACATAGACATTGACTGGTCTTTATTCTCAAAACTAGAACTTGAAACATTTTGTCTCAACTCTGCTCTGCCACCGCCACTGTCTTTGTGATGTGCGTTCTTAGGAGTTGGATACTTACCCATTTCTTTCATACTATGCTCCCATTTCTTCTAATTGTTTTTTTGCCAGTTTACCCGTATCGGCATATGTTTTAATATGCCCATGTACAGCATCCAGCGTTTTGTACATCATCCAGACGTTTTCTCTTGATTTGGAATCCTCTACAGAGGTTTGTTCCCACGCCTTAAAATAAGCACCTTTCAAGTAATCGAAAGTTTGTTGGAATACAGGATTATCTAAAAGATAGTCTGCTTCTCGCCCTTGTTTAACTTCTTGATGTAACGATGCTCCATCATCATTCATATTCTACCTTATTTAAAGGTTATTTATTGACTACTCCCATGAAGGTATAGTGTAGTTTTTCTTTTTATTTGGCACAACACGAGTTCTAAATTCCTTGTCTTCACCGAATGCTTTAGCTACAGCGTTGGCACCAGACTTAGTTTTAACTCGCCTGCTAATCACCAATCTTGACCGACCTTGCTTGTTCTCTTTCAACTTCCAGTTCCTCAATCTTTAATGCGTGTTCAGCAGCTTCCATTTGCATTTCAGCCATTAACTTCTCTTTTTCAAAACGAACCTTTTCAATTTCAACTTGCGACTTAACCATTTCGATCTGATTTTGCTCACGCTCTGCTTGTAGTTGAGATTGTAATTTAGCCACTTCAATTTGATTCTTTTGCTGATCTTTAGACATATCAACCTGCATACGCATTTGTTCAAGACCTTGACGCTCTTTATCCATCTGCATCTCTGCTTGCATCTTCTGACCTTCCATCTGCATCTTCTGCATTTCGATCTGTGCTTTCATCTTATCGGCTTCAGCTTTCGGATCTGGTGGGGGCGGTGATGGTTGTGTCGTATCAGGGTTGCTTATGAAGCGATCAAAGTTTTTATAACCCATCGACTTTAACGCTTCCCCGACCATATTGTAGACATTCTTTGGACTAACCATGTGCCTAAATTCTGGATCTTGCCGTATAGCGACATAATTTTGAGCCAGTAACGACATATGATTGATTGCTTGATCCCTGTTACCATGCCCAAGGCCGACATTAACCGATATATTTGCATTGCCTCTCCATTGTGTTGGGTCTACCTGTACCCACTTGTTTCTTAGTTTAATAACGTCTGCACGATCCTGATGTTTAATAATCAAACCGTACATCTTCTTAAACATATCTTTAATGCCAGTTTCTGAAAAAATACGAACCATCAGTTCCAACCTAGCATTAGCAGCATCCATTTGTGCATTTGCTGGGCCTGCTTTAGCATTATTTAATACATCAGGGTCTATCCCTGTTCTGAATTTTGAAACGCCTGTGCGACCATCTCTGATTTGATCTACATAATTTAACAACTCAAAACTACCGTTAGGCAGTGGTGGAGTGTCTAAGCGTGTTACCGCATTAGGAGTTTTTACTCTAATCACACCGCCCGGTCTACTTGTTAGCAGATCGTCAAGATTAGCCTGACCTTCGAGCATCGTAAAACGCCCGTTGTTTAAATTATAAATATTATCAAGAATGTTTCTAATGAGCGTTGATTTAACGATCTGTATATCCACTACCTTATCTGACAACGACAACCCATAGTATTTATGCGGAATTGGAATGGGACAAATAGAGGCAAAGGGCTTCTCTTCTATTGGCACGTTCTCCAATATTTTATTTCCAGCCTTCGTTATCTTACGTAGCTCTGCGTGTCCGTCACCATCCCAATCCACATTCATATAGCCTTCTGTTATCCAAATCTTTCTCCCTGAATTGTTGTTATTAAAAGCACTATCTCTACTGGTATACGAGTCATCAAAATTGTGTCTTGCACTGGATTCATCATTCCATTCCTGATCGTCATCCCCTGCCATCTCATCTAATTCATCATCTGAAACATCAGGGAACATGTCTTTAACTTCAGAAATTGTTAGACTTACTCTGTGCCCAACAAAATCTGCATCGTCTAAACTCTTTGCTCTTTTGGAAACTAATAATTCTTCTGGGGGGATTACTTCAACTCTTATTCTTCCATTCTCTTTTATACGTTCTACAACCACATCGTGGGAACGCATCATTTGCGGCATTTGTCCTTGCATTTGCCCTTGCCCAATAACTTCTTCTTCAGTTTCGGTATGTTCCACCACTTCAATTTCTTCGTCACTAACCAGTTTAGCAAACGCAAAATCATCAAGGCCACTGTATTCCTCTCTTTCAATCTTAGGTGTGTCATCCCACCATATTTTTGAAACGCCAGTCTTCTCTAACAAGGCATCTTTAGCCATGTCATGTATAATGCTGAATCCATCGTTTCTTTTCTCAAAGATATAATTAACATAGTCAGTGGCTTGTTCTGCTTCGGCTTCATCTTCTGGGCCAGTAGGTTCAAATTCAGCTATGCGGTCAGTGCCTGTAAATACTTTCATAATATGCGGCATGGCCCATTCGACCACTTCAAACACATCATGGGACACCACTTGAGAACGCCCTTCGATTTCGTTACCCAATGAATTGCCGTAGTAATACTCTACAGCCATACGCCTTTGTTCTGAAAGGTCGCTGTCATGTCTGCCTATAGAATTGTCTGACTCCCAGTCAAACATAGACTTTAATTCTTCTTCAGTCATCTTCGCCTTTGACCCAACTGATTTATTTTTTGCGTTCACGCTTATTCACCTTTGCTTTTTGTTTAACAGTCTTTCTTTTAATCAGGTCTATAATTCCAACTTCGTTAGTCGTAAAGCTCTCGCTGTTACCAAAAATAAGTTCAACTTTAGATTCCAGATTTTGGATGCGTTCTTCTAATTCAATGATTTTAAAGCTGTCTTTAAGGCTCATGGTACTCTCCTATATTATGGCATATCCTGTGGCAGTTAGCACATAGCATTATGCACTTCTCCCATTCTTCCTTAATACTTTTCCAAGACCTGTCCATAGAACTGGAGTTAAGATCAAACTGCTTTGCTTCTACATGATGAAAATCAAACACCACATCTGGGAACATTCTTCCACAATCATGGCATCTTCCGTTAGACATTTTAACTAGCTTTTTTCTACGCTTGGCACGTTTCATTCTCTTCCTCAATGATGATGAAATTCGTATTGCAGCAGTAAATGTTTCGGATAAGACAGTCAAACTATACCCATATGGCTATACTCCAAAGGCTTGTTAAAGCCACCTCCAAAACTTTGGTAAGCAAAGGTCAGGCAAAAAGCATCAGCTAGATCAGGTGACTTCAGCCCACGTTTCTTCATATCTTCCTTGCTCTCTGCTTGTAGCTTCCCTAAACTTGTATAAGCGAATTTAACATTAGCCAGTTCATCGATTAAGTCTTCATCTCTAGGCATACTGACTGCCATCGTGTCAAACCAGTCACGAGCGTTAAACCATAGTTCATCCCTCAATCGATTGTAGAGATGTTCCACTGCCGGCCTTTCTGCAACATTGACTCCCCTAGCAGGTAGCCCCATTTCCATGAGTCTATCCACCACGCCACTCCCCAATCCAATCGAATCCACCAGTATTTCCTGCGGCCTTTCGTTTGGGTGTATTTCTGTTTTTTTGTATTTATTGGCAATAATTCCACAGGTCTGCATAAGATCTTTACCTCTCCATGATTCGACCTTACCAACAATTCTCCTGCCTTTCCTAATACATAAAGCGGTACTGTCTGATCCAAATCTGGCAATGTCTAACCCCCATACAACAGGTTCATCATCTGGAATTTCTATTGCTCTTTCTACGCTCCCTTCTAACAAAGACAATGGCATAATGCTGTCATCATCATCTTTTGGAAATTCACCTAAAACACGCACACGGTAGATATTGCTGTCTATGCCGTATTTCTCTTCCATCTGTTCTATATACTTGGAACTGACCTGTTTGCTGTCAGCACATGAGACTTGCATGGTAGTCCAGTAAGAACGCATTTTGTTAAACGCATCAAAGAAATAACCCGATGTTCTGGTAGGGTTGCCTGCTAAAAAGGTCTTTGCTCCTTTGGTAGACATCGCACCTTCGCCTACCTCAAATATAATAGGCTCAATACCGGATGCTTCATCCACCATAAACAGCATGTTTTCTGAGTGAAAGCCTTGAAATGCTTCGGGAGTTTCCTTCCTCGCTGTACGAGCGACAGCAAATGATTCACTAGGTGCGGATACTAATTCTACTCTGTCGTTCTTTACAGCCAGAAGCGACTTTAGCCCCACGGGTAGTTTCCTGTACCACTTTGCGATTTCGCCCCACAACACATCGGACAACTGGTGCCCAGTGGGTGCTGTACAAGCGACTTTTGCGGGATACCGAGTTAATAGCCACCATAAGATAATCCAACTTTCCAGTGCAGATTTACCGACACCATGACCTGATTTAACGGCAACACGATCATTATTCTTAATAGCAAGCATGGCCTTTTTCTGCCATTCTTCTGGTTCGACACCCAAGGCTTGAGTTACAAACCTGTAAGGACTGTCATACCAAATCTTTAGCCTTTTTCTGACATCGCTAGTTGAGGATGATACCGGCATCGTCAAACTCCAAAGGTTCTACATGATCGTTTAAAAAAGAAGGCATACCTTCCCCGTTATAAGAACCAAGGATATTGTAATGAAAAAACTCTAATGCTTCATCGGCAGACATACCGTCACGCTCCATCATAATACCAAGTATCTTTTCCGTACTGTAAAGTATGCTTTCACCTCTGCCATAAGAGGTAATAGTCCCTACCACAGCTTCGTCAAAACCGTCAGCCGTCATCATTTTGGTTTAAACTCCAAAAACAATCAGCGGTCATCATGTCCATCATCTTCCTCTTCTACGGGAGTTACATCAACGATATCAGCACTATTGATCTGCTTTAACGCCTCTACAAAATTAACCTGTACTGTGTTTTCCTTGTGGAGTTCTTTTGGTATGATACTTGCGACCATCTTGCAAAATGACATAGGGTCTTTTTCAGCAGCACGATCCAACAAATTCATCCCTCTGGTTGTACCGTTAGCTCCGTTGGTACGTTTGTTCCAATAAGCATGAATATCTTCCAAGAAGTTATTAGACAGCTTGTTTCTGGCACCACGAGGCCTGCCTTTTCTATTGGGCTTTAAATTACCTAACTTGACTATTTTATCTGTTGACATTTTATATCAGCGGATCATAGACCCGCGTTTTTACGGTTGGGATTATGAAATAAAGAAGTATTTTCTGTCAGGTCAGCTAATGCAGGAAACTCCTGATCTGTGTGAATAGCCTTTGCTTTATCTAGAAGACCCTGTTCTGTTTCTCTATTATCTTCATCTGGAATACAGCAGTCCACAGGACATACCTCTTGACAGGCTTCTTCCCCATGAAAACCCACGCATTCCGTGCAGAGGTCTGCGTCTATTTCGTAGAAGTCTTCACCTTCAGAGATAGCCTCATTAGGACATTCCGGTTCACATACACCACAGTTGATACATTCGTCAGTTATTAAAGTAGACATTAGTTTGTATTACAAAGTTTTGTATTAAAAGCGTTATTTACTGAAAACGGATGTAATGCCTTATCCGGTATTAAAAAATACATGCAAGTTTTGCATTCCCAACATTCTCTAGTAGTCAGGTAATAAGTTGGATCACTAGAATTTGGGCAGGTGCTGAATATGTAAGTATCTGGATCACCAGCATCAAATGGATACTCAATTTTGCAATCTCTTACTCTACCACTATCTACCATAGGACAAACAAACGCTTTGTCTGCAATCCTGTCACTATGATAATCCCAGTAAACAGTCACACTCCGAGGGACTTGTTCCACCTTAAAAAAGTAAATACCCTTGTTAGGTAATTCACCCATGTACCTATCAGCAAGCACGGTATCAGGACAACTCATCAATCCTATACTAATCAGAATCGTTGAACATATCCACCTGACGTTCATACTTTTTAATAGTGTGTTCGGCATTCATTACCCATTCACTTAAATTAACAAATTCTATCCGGTCTATAGATCTGCGATCACCATCAGCTTGCCATTCTACATACGGCAACGCAGACATAGGATACTTCTTAGCGACCGTTACGGTTCCTACGCAACCACCAAGCCATAGGATTGCTACGCATATCACTAACATCCTTCTTAAGCTGCACATCCGATTCATTATCCACCTCGTTCAATTTCTTAAGATGATCCATTGTATTTTCAGCTATTTTGCTTTGTAGCACTGATTGTGCATCCTTGCGTATTGTTCTGTAAATCAAGCCAAGCACAACAAGCACCCCAAGTATTGCCCATGCTGTCCCCATCTTAGTAAGCCCCCTTCTTAGGTTTCTTCTTACCCTTTTTAGGTTTAGGCGGTCTTCCCTTCTTAGTCCCGTAAGTTCCTTTTCCTGCTGGCATGTTATCTTCTCCTTTTAGGTTTCCATAAAGCCTTGGTTCCTTGGCTAGTATGGATTATTTCTACTTCCATATTGTCTATCATGTCCTGCCAATGGCTAGATACACCTGTGGATTCGTCATATGGATCAGTCTCTAGGTCTTTGAGCGACCACACCCTTTCCTTGACTCTCGCTGCTTTCCGTGTAATTTTAAGCTGTCTAGCCATTCTTGATCCGTAGGTTCATCTTCCATATACAATTGTACCATCCTTTCCACGTTCTTAACGTGCTTTTTCAATGCTTGCTGTGCTGAGAATTTATTTGGGAAAATTTTTTTAGAATAAGAGTTGTCAGAATTTTTTTGGGAGATTGTATGGGTGACACCAACTTCAACCACCCACCCCTTCTTTATACCCCCCTCCCCCCCCTCGACTTTTTTATATTGAACATTCGCAAGTGGATATTGTCCGAGCAACTCAATCAATAAAAGGTTGGCCGACACGAGCAAGTCAATAGCTTTTGATTGGTGAACATTGGATCTATTTTGCACGGGGAATAAAAGATCTTCAACATCTGACAGCCTGTGATATGTGAGTGGCAATAGTTTGAGACGTTAAAGGTTTACTGACTGTATGTAGCAAAAAAGGTTAGTTTAAACTCTATTCCATTATAATAATCACAATCCCTAAACATGTCAATAGCTTGCAAGCGGTACGTTAATTGCAATCATTATATATATTTAGCCTACCTTTTCACCTCCTAAACTATTTTCACTTTTCTTAAAATAAACCTTGCTATTGTGTTTAAACTGCTTTAATGTACGTTGTAGGATATGTAGATACATTAAGTGACCACAAACTTTAAAGAGGTAATACCATGAATAAAACAATTAAAGAAGGATGGAGTGGTTTTAAGACCGATGTTACGCATTTAACTGGCAATGCTGTATTAGAATGTGAAAAAATATCCATAAATTTAAGTCTCAAAGATAGAATAGAAAATATGAAAATAATACTTAGAGATATTGAATTGAATAGCAATGAAAATTGGGTATCAACAAGAGAGAACTTTTATGATGTAGACCATCAATGTGAATATCTGGAAGAGCAAATATCTTTTTTGTTACTCCAAATTGAAGCGACTGACATTAGACGGGATCTATAAGTAAATCTTTAGAGCCTATCAGCTACGGTTGGTAGGTTCACTAAGGTTTATTTAAACCTTGTTTTAATCCACAAACCATAAAGAGGTAATACCATGACCGTAAAAGATAAACCATTACAAAAGATGTCAGCTATACAAATAGAGATAGAGAAAGCACTTGAGCAGTTCAACACTATCTTATTTAATGGTAAGCTGGAAAACATTCTCATTACATTACAGACTAAAGGCCGTGGCAATTTTGCTGGTTGGTGTTGGTCTGAAAAGTGGGTAAGTAAAGAAAGCTCGCACACTGAAATTAATATCAGTGCTGAATATCTCACGGCTGGTTACGAGACTTTGATGGAAGTGCTTATTCACGAAATGTCCCACGCTATCAATAGTCAAAATGGCATTAAAGATTGCAGCAAAACTCAATACCACAACAAGCATTTTAAAACAGCGGCTGAGCTTGCTGGGTTGGCTGTAGAGCAAGGTAAAAAAGGCTGGGCTTATACTTCCATAGCTAAGGGCGGTGTCGCTGAAAAGGCTTTAGAAGCGATTGACATCAATAGAGATGTTTTTATCTATCAAAGAAAAGAGCAAGGCTCAACAGTCAAAGCACCCACTAAAATGAAGAAATGGTCATGTGGCTGTACCAATGTTAGGTGTGCTGTGGAATTGTTAGCAGAATGTCAAGACTGTGGTAATGAGTTTAAACTCCAATAATCTAAACAGGGGGCAATGCCCCCAGAAAGGTACAAAATGACAACCATAAAACATAACGGAATGACATTTAAAATAACTCCAAAATATAGTGCTAGTAGTATGGGGCGTGGTTATACATTGACCGAAACAAATAGCAAAGGTCAAACTTATAACTTCCACGACACTATCTTTACAGACAACGGTATTAACTCAATGATGATACAACGGTCAAGATGTTATGGAATAGAAATACCAAATGATAAATTAATTTAAATTATATGCTTGACAAGATGTACCCACAAATGCAAAAATGAGTTAACTTTAATAGGAGGTATAAAACCATGACAGAACTTGAGAGAATATGTTTAAAACAAAATGCTACAGAACTTAGAAGGGTTGCAAACAATATGAGTGCGTTGCGAAAAAGAAATCCCGATGTTCCAGACTGTAGCGAAAGAGATTATATATCTGAAGAACTATTTGAAATACAGGATAGGCTTAATGATGTTGTCCGCAATATGAAAAATTTGCAAACCATACTAAGCCAACCACTAAAAAGTAAATAAACTTAATCGGGGGGTTCGCCCCCCTAAACACTAAAGAGGAATAAAACCATGAAAACATATCATCTTAAAACCAACCAAGGCAACAACGCAGTGAACCAAGTAGTAATACAAAGCGAGGACAGATGGGGGCACGGTGTTAGCACATTCCAAAGCTATCAAACCATTATGGCTCACATCGACTGTGAAGGTAAGGTAACACTTGACAAGTCTTATCCATACTCAAGAACTACATCAAGATATTTAAATCAATTCTTAAGTGTAACATCAAAAGACCGTGATAATTTTGTTAAGTCAGGAGCTTATAAAATAGCAGACCTTAACGACTTGACCGCAACTTTTCATAATTGTGAAAACGATGGGAAAATCAATAACGAACCATCAAGTAGAAATGTTTGGAAACATCAATAATTTAGTTTAAACCATAAAAGGAGCTTAAAACCATGAATGAAGTTATAAAAAATGAAGAAAAGATTGTAAAGATAATCGAAAGTTTATCTTATGCAGTTAATTGGCTAGACAACGCTTATGGGAGTGAAACCGAAAAAAAGAGGATGTTAGAGGTAATTGATTATATTGAATATGACTTAAAGGCACTAAGGAAATTATACGAATAACAAAAAGAACTTAGATAAGGAGAAAACCATGCTAGCAAAGAATACAGTCGTTAAGATCCTACCTTTAAATAACAGAGATAAGCTCTTTAAGCACCGCACCATAGGAATAGTGATTAATGAGCGAGTGAGTAAGAACCTATTGATATATTCGGGAATGCATATATACAAGGTACCCGTAGATAAGGTGTTTATAGCAAATACGGCAGATTTTTCAGATGTTATCACTTGCCATTATACTAAAAAGAAAAGGCAAGCTATAGAACACCATATTCCCTATAAGACAATACAAAGGGTGCGTGAGTCAGGCTACAGCTATATAATTCACCAGATCGAATTGAATGACCAACATATATATGAAATAGATAAACAGAACTATACAGGCCAGCAATTAACTAAAAAAGTGGCTCAATTATTAAACATTAAAACAGAGGTGTAACCAATGAGTAAATTCAGAATAGAAGATTTAGATCGGGAAGAAATAAGGGAATTGCCAGAAAAATACAAATACAACGATGTTTTAGATAACAAAAACTTAGATAAATTAACAGAAAATTATGAAGCGTATGAACAGGAAATAGCAGACCTAAAAAAACATATAGAAACAATCTATGAACTGATAGCTGGAGATGATGCTATTAACAGGTTCACGCAAGATGGAATGATTGATTATATTAAGGTGCTTAATGAACAGATTGCGGAGTGGGAAATGGAAACGCACGAGAGCTTTATACCTACAGATGAATAATTGAGTTTAAACCTAAAAACAAAGGAGCAAAATGTCATTACTAAATGAAGTTAAGAAAACAAAACCGCCTATAAAAAGCGAGGTTATACGCTTAAGATGTTCGCCTCATTTTAGAAAGTTGCTTGATTATTTTGTTGACAAGACAGGCACCAAGACCTATAGTTCTTTTATTAGACGCTTGGTCTTAGTCGCTACGGCAGAAAGTAAAAACGATAAACTTATTAATACTCTTAAAAAGGAATTGGACAGCCATGAATATTAAACACGAAATTAAGCAAAAGATATACCACATGCTCGGCTTTGCCTTGGCAATCCTTATGCTAGGTTGTGCCCTGTCGTTTGTATCTTGGCTGGGAAATGCTGTAGTTAATGAAGTTATTTTATAAAAGGAGAAAACACCATGACCACAAAAACTTACACTGTAACATCACAAAATTGCGTGAAACAATTATCAGAACTTGACCACGGCACTATGTTTATATTTCCAAACAAACCCGAAGAACTATGTATGGTTTCAAATACAGTTGATGGGAATTATTATTTTGTTGACCTTACAACAGGCAACCTGTATGATTCTCAATCATCCCAACATGATAAAGTTAACCCTGTCTCTTATTTTAAGGGGCAGATAACCCTAGCTTGAGGTATAAAACCATGAAAGAAACAATAAGCAAAATGGAACAATTTTTCGCAGATGAAATGGCAACAACTTTAAGAAAAATGGCTAACAAGCTGAATAAATCACCATATAGTTCAGTCGAGGCAAAAAAAGAAAGATCTTCATTAATTAATAGAGTAGGTGAGATTGATGCTGAACTAACGACTGTCAAGGATAGCTTGGAAGAATTTTATAAATATTTAAATACAGGGAGCTAATACCATGCGAGTGCTAATACTAATATTTATTTTTATGGGCTTAAACGGCTGTTCAGGCCTTCTAGTTTATGAGCTAGTAAACTCTAGCCAGTTTATTGAATATGACCATGAAAACACGCCAATGCTAAACGTGAAATATTATTACGACCAGAAGAAAGACAAGTCGCACATGTACCCTAAACCTAAAAGTGAGTTTAAACCTAAAAAGGAGAAATAACCATGTATAAAAAATTCACAGCAAAAGACCTAATGAACAAAGCCAGAAGTGTTGCACTTTTAAAATCTGTTAAGGCATATCCACAGGGTAAATTTAAATACATCGATCATGTCTTGGTTGTAGAGTCAGAAGATTACGGAGACTACACAGCTATACAAGTAAAGATGGAGCGATCCACTAAAGGTTCTAAGATTAAAGAAATAGTTTATGAGAATGAATACATTTAACAAACTAGCTGGCGTTGTCGTTGGCTTATTATTAATCCATTTATTAATTTGGGGGCTGGCTATGCTGGCCTCCTTATAAGGAGTTTAACCATGACCATTGAAAAACTAAATGAACCTACTAAAGATGGAGATAAAATATTTTTCACAAAGCATTCTTTATTTATGAACCAAGCACCAAGCTGGAATTTTGATTTAAGTGAAGATAAGATTTTAGAGAAAGCACTTGAAGTTGGGTTTGTAACTAAAGTAGGTGAAGATAAATATTTAATGAATAACAATTATTAACAAGGAGTTTAACCATGATGTTCACAAGTGACAAAGTAGTAGGAGTTGATTTTCAAGAGTATGCTTATACGCTGATTTACGCTGGGGTTTCTGTAATAGCCCTAATCGGCCTAGTAGGTATGTGTATATTTATTTATGTTCAATTCATAAAATAGGAGTTTAAACTAAGATGTCAAATAAACGATTACATTATAAACTAGGAAAGGAGATTATCGTAGAAGGTACAGCAGAAGCAAAACCTAGTGCTTACATCATCGAATGTGGGTGCGTCACAGTCCATAAAGATGGAGTTGGCAAGGTAGCAGAGCTACAAGAGGGTACAATCTTTGGTGAAATGTCATTTATTACGGGTGAGCCTAGATCAGCCAGTGTTATATCAGGATCTGAAGATTGTATTTGCCGAGAGATCACCGCAGATCAGTTCAAATACATGTGGGAAGAACGCCCTGAATCCTTGTTGCCTGTATTAAAAATAGTAGCTGAACGCCTAGCAAGCACCACTAACATGATTAACAATCTTAAGAACACTTTGGAATAGGAGAGTTTAAACTATGAAAAAGAGAAGTAGTAAAAAAGTAGTAAGACCCCAAAAGGGTGGTAACCATAAAATTCAAAGCAGGGTACGCATAGACCCTAGAGAAAGAGATGTAATTACCGCAGAAGAATATGATCTTTTAACATCAAGACCACACAGCAAAGCGGATCTAGCTTATATTAGTGACGATCATGCAAGCACCAGCAATGACCACGATCCTTTTTACAGCGATGACCCAGCATTTGATGTGTCAGTCAAAGACATGCGGAAAATGGACAGTGCTTGCATTGACTATCTGGAAAATGTGGGTGATTGTACTAAGTTTAATGGGGATGACATTGGAGTAGATTACGAAAAAAAAGCAACAATGCTATTCAATGAAGAAGATGGCTAGTTGTCACAAACAATAATATCCATCTTCAAACTACGGGGGAGTCGGTCTGGTAGAGGTTTATCTGGCTCCCCTGTCTCTTTGATATATTCCATCGTTAAATCTAGTGCTACCTGTGCATCTCGACAAACCACGCACATCGAACCGTTTGCTGTAAGCAAGTTTAGATACTCCACTTGTTCCTCGCTCAAACGCCCTTTAGCGGTCTTAAATTCAATATACAAGGCATTGAACGACCTACATGCGGATATAACAGGCAAAGAACAATCCGGCCAGCCTTTTCGCATTCCTTCTGCGGTATATCTTTTAGCATTCTTCCAAGTGGCTTGGTTGGGCACTGCATGGAGCAACTTTAGGATGGGTTCTTCTTTTTCTAGCAAACGGATCTTAAAAAAAAACTCTGCTTGCATATCATGTTCTGATTGCATAAAAAACACACTGCTCCGCAAAAATAAGTAAAATCAAGATCATTTCCGCTTCGCTCGTTCAGGCTGAAGCCTTCACCCGTTTTGAATATTTGTGTTTAAACTGCTTGTTTAACTTCTAAACCTATTTAGATTTTATCATATTTTGGGTAAAATTGCAAATAGAGTTTAAACTCCACATAGCCCTGAACATTCTTCTTCAAACATATTGATCTGCCCCATATCTTCTAGTGTTCTCATGTCAACATCTTCTAGGGGTATTGCAGACCTATGAATAAAACTATCAAAGTCTGGGTTTAATTTTCTAATCATACGATCATAGAATACGGCTTGTTTGAATGTTTCTGGTTCCGACTTACTCATAGTTTTCCATCTCTTATTATCTGTATATGGACAGAAAACACAGGCTGATTTGGGGGGGGCTGGGTACTTATTTTTTGCCATCCAGTTGATACAATCGGTTCTTGACATCCTTTTCTCTATCAATGGATGCCTCTTTACCATCCACTTATATTTTGAATCTTTCATTCTGGAGGATTCATCAATCGAAATACCAATCCACTGGGATGCAACTGGTTTCTTTGTCCGTTCCCCTTTACCTAAACCACACAACGCCCTCATTTTTTTATTTATCGGCGTAACCTTGTAGTCGTTGGTACACCTTCGTTGCCCCATACCTTTAATGCCATCCTTAATAATATAAAACGGCACAGTGTTCATATCATTGGATAGATTGCCGTGAGATATACGGTGTACTTTAAATGGTAATTGTAATTCAAGCCAATCAAGCCATTTATATACTGTATCAGGCTCAACCATTGTGTCGGCAAATATAGCACCATCAGGCATGGGTGTTATTTCCCCTTTTGCCGCCATCAGAGCCATTGTAGAGCTTTGGACTCCTGCCCCAAGACTAATTATATGCTTCATATAAACACCTCGTAAATAATTACATTCCTGACCAGAGCCGCAACCGTGTAGATAGCTGTTATCAGTGTAGCCCTTTTGGTATCTCTAGGTACTTTAAATATTATCGGCAGTAAATAATGCGACAGCAACCAAGATACAACCGCACCTATGCTAACATTTACTACCGCAAATATCAGTGACATCATCAGTTCGGGACATCATCACCCTCACATGGATCATCGGGGGGTATCTTGCGTTGTTTTTGTTGCTGTTCACCTTCGCAACAAGGTTCTATATTATTTTTACAGTTAGGGCACTCTTTATGACCGTAGATTATTACCATTGATCCATACCAATGACATACAGGACAAGTTTCCCTTTCCATAATGATTATCCTTACAACTTCAAAGTTCGTTTGTTTTAATACTTGAATAGCTTGTAATTCTATATTCAGGGTCATCGCAAAACAGCACCTCTTTATAATCCTTGCCTGTAATATCCTTAATAACCAAGTAAGCAACATCCATGCTGTCATACGCTCTTATGGGTATCAAAGGCAACCACTTTAATGAAGTTCTCGTCTCTATCACGTTAAAATGATTACGATTGTACCCGTAACCCGTTTGTTTTTCATTTGTTTCTATCAGCATGATAAAAGCTCCATCCACAATGTTCGCATATTCCTGACTCTGGTTTTTTGTTTTGCTCCCAATGATTACAATTCCAACATTGAACCAAGTAAAACCTACCTTCACTATAATAATTAGGTTTTCTGTGGTTGATGTTCTCCTTGTAGATAAATGTCATTGGCATGACCACCTAGGTGTACAGTTTTGAATTTATTGACAGGGATGGAAAGCATGGGTTCTACATCACCAGAAATACCACGATCCATTCTGCCACCTATGGATAAAGTCGGCATAACAGGCATAATTTGCTCGTTGGGTACTATCTTACTATACATCAAACGGTCAGCACACCACACAACAAATAAGCCAGTTGCTCCAACATTTCTGTGGAACTCTAGCATTTTGTTGTACTTATGCAGTGATAAAAAAATATCAGGAAATTTTTCAGAGTGCATATACCTAGCTTTAAACTCTGCGAAGGCTGGGGTAGTTGGTCTTTCAATAAACCAGTCTAAATGGTATACAGGCTCGTACAAGTCCAGAATATCAACACCCCAGTGGCTATTCATGATTCTTTTAGCACAGTCCTTGATCTCTACATCCTTTTTAGTTTCTAACTTCGGATTCCCCATCGTTTAATTCCTCTTTTAAGGAAACTGCAAGTTGTGTTTTAAGTTTGGTGATCTCCATTTGCTGTTGCCCCAGTGCATCCAGTATAAACTTCATGCTCACTGCATGTACCAGAGCAACAGGCCATTTATTGAAATCACCTTGACCAGAATCTATAATGCGTGTCATGGATTCCTGACCGTTTTGCCCATGAAACTCCTGTATTCTATCCAAGACAGATTTTAGATCCAGAGTAACCATGTCAAAATCTTCTGGTTTCAGTTCATCAACACTTTTATTCATTCCAATCTCCCTTCATTCCAGTATCCCTTGTTCATTCCAGTCTCCCACATTTTTCAGTTGTTCCATTACATGGTACATAATGCCACTCGCTATTTTCTTCTGCGTTTAAACCAAAAAGTTTCATTCCATTACTACTGCTTTGCACACAACCACTGTTCCATGCGTACATTGTCGTAACTACTACCAGCCCGATAATAACGTAGAGTCTAGTCATCTTTTTTCTCCTTTTCTTTTTTCATTTCATCATAATAATCTTTTGCAACTTCACCGCTAAATGACCCTGCTGTGTAGATAACATAACTACCAAAGCCACCACATCCAATCATAAATAAACAAACAAAAAAGTAAGGTAAAAATTTCATTAGTTTAAACTCCTAAAATGGGGGGTTATCTGCCAGTTCACCTATCTGCTGGCATTTCTTGTTAAAGAATAAAGGGATAGGTTGAGGCACAGCCCCACCTCTATTCTTACTGATATTCAAGACAACCTTTTCATCCTTGTCTAAGCACATACTTACAAATACATTTGCTTTTTGAGGTAACTGCATACTCCCAGCTATATTTTCAACAGTTGGCATTTCATTATAACCACTACGATTAACTTGTGCTAGTATGACTGCCTTGATCTTTAACCGTGAACAACAATCCTTGATACGTTGCACCCAGTCACCGTAAGTGGTGTAAGTGCCCCGATCTAAATCGCTGTCCTTCGGTGTTATTTCTCCTATGTAATCGATGAACACAACCTTTATTTTTGATTTTCTGTGGTACTGATGTATCAAGTTTAACGTGTGATCTATCGTTTTAGACTGACATCCTGTTATATTCAATTTAGACGTACCCAATAGGGTAGCTATCTCATCAACTTTAGCACAATCGTCTCTGGGGATGTCTCCTGTCTGTATTTTGTCTAACCAGACACCACTACCACAGGCTAACAATCTTTCTGTAAGCTCATCGGCTTCCATTTCGTAATTAATATAGAGCGATGATATGTTTTGCTTGACCCCAATGTTATACGCCCATTGTAATGCCAACGCAGTTTTTCCAAAGCCAGTTGTTGCCGTGATAAGGTTGATTGTTTTAAGACCTTTGACAACCCTATCGAATAAAGGGAATTGAGTCCGTATGCCATGTATTCCGGGGTTTCCCCTTTTATCCTTGATTGTGTCACAAAGCCCTGTGATTCCATCACCAGTATAAACATCGTCACCCTTTCCTGTGCTTTTGTTTAAGATGTTTTCGTAACCACGCCCCACAGCTTCAGTTATATCTTCCATATCTGGAGGTTCATCACTCTTCTTGCTGACTTTTAACAAGTGATAACCATACCTGTAGACTTCACGCTGATAAGCTGTGTCCTTAACCTTTTGTGAAAAGTGCATACAGGCGGTTGCAGTAGGGGTTAAATCTTCGAGCTGTAAAACAGTCCCTTGATCTGCACCCTCTTCAATTAACTGCAACACACCTATAGGCACACCTTTTTCTGTTAAAGAAAGCATAGCGTTATAAACACCTCTATGGTTGGGACTGTAAAAATCACTTGATTCAAGCATCAATGCTACCCGATGAATATAAGTTTCATCTCTGAAAAGTGAACCTAACACCACTGCTTCGGACTCTAGGTCGCTTGGCAGTTCACCATCCTTGGCTACCATTGTTTCTCCTTAAAGTAGTCCAGCGATTCTCTTGTATCTTTTCCTTTTGAGTTTAAACCTTGAGATTTTAAAGATAACAGATGAAGCCTGTCCCAGTGCTTACGCAACTTCTTGGGTGATCGTATGTTCATCGACCAAAAATCATCTTTATTGGCGAACTTAAATACCTTCAGTATACTGTCAACAGGTATCTTATCTATTTCATCGATCTTCCTTATTTCGTTTGCCCATTGACTTAAATCAGGTTGTTTTGTTTTAACCGTAGCGTTGACAATCCTGTATATTTCGTTAGCTATATTAAGGTGCTTCTGCCCAAAACTTGTGTTAACAACCCTCTTCGTATTCTTCGTGGCCTCTCTCGATTCTTGTCCACGTTCCCCCTCCTGTTCCTGCTGTAATAGTATCTTTAATATCTGGTCTGTTATGCACAAGATGTGTTCCAGCTTCGTTTCTAGCAGTATCTTGTCTAGTTGGTCTTGTGTCAGTTCCGTCATGGTTTTTTCCTTTCGTGTATTGTCGATAAGCATCCAGCATAATAGCTGAATAGTTGATAGTGTCTAACAGGGTGTCCTCTATGGATTCGTGGTTCGCTGTGATCTCTCCCGTTCTGTAAAACCTAGAGATGAATGAATTGAGCCTGCTGATCTTGTCGAGTAACCTGACATGAATACCGATAAACATCGGGATGCCAGCTTGTTCAGACAATCTAAAATTTGCATAAAAATCAGTAGGGTTAGCATAGTCATCATTCTTACTGTTGATTAGATCAAGTGCTTCTTCGTTAAATATCCTTTTGACATTCTCATTTATCATATCTACTCCTATATTTTAAATAAATTTCTCTGCTGTACATCGCACTGAAAATTAAATCACCAATAAAAAATCCAAATTGGCTGGTCATCAACCACCAAGTTAAAAAACACAGGTTACAACTGATGCCAGACTCCAAGCCCCACCTTGCGTTCCTATTGATAGCTCTAACAGACAAGGCCGCCCAGATGGTTAAGGTTAATTCGATTAGATAGGTCACTTAATCACCTCTATATCCATGACCCATCTTTTGGGGATATTAAGTTTACCTCTATATTCATCTTTGTCAACACGCTTATCATTAGTCAAAATTACATCTTCTCTTGACACACCTATCCACAAACCATAGCTGTCGTACACTACAGAAAGATGATCTCTTAATATTTCACTAGGGGAACCGTCATCGCAAGCGTCTGCACTGGCATCAGGCCAACGAACTCTGACTAACGAACCCTGTGGTATGCTCTTAAGGAATTTATTAGTTATCTTCTTAGATCGATTTACCATTGTGGATTAAACCTCTCAACTGATCGTTAGTTACTGTATCCCACTTAGCCAACAAACCGTTGCACTCTTTGATGTGTTCTACAATATGCTCTAACCTTTCTTTTTTCTCCTTGCCTTCGTTCCCGATTCTTTTAAGCTCATATCTGTTGCTTGCGGAAGTGTAGTCTTCTCTTAGCTTCTTGACATCATCCTCTAAAACTTTCTTTAGATTAGACATCTCTGTTAAATGAGTTTTATATTTTTTTATCATTTGGTAAAACAGGGGCTAGTAGTCTAAATTAGCTGACACTAGATATACCAGCCAAAGGTTAATCATTTTAACCTTGCTTTGACTACCAACCCCTTGCCTTTGGTTCAACTGCTTTAGTTTAAACTACTAAAACGGTACGTCTTCATCTTTTTTAGCAGATTTAGCACCCTCTTCTTTAGGGTCAACAAAGTTGAAGTTACGCACGTTAACCTGTGTGTCATAAACCGTATCTCCATTCTTGTTCTCCCAGTTTTTAGGTTGCATCTCACCAGTAATCAAGATGCGATTACCTTTTTTGAATGAACCATTAATCAGTTCTGCTTGCTTACCCCAAGCCGCACACTTGGTAAACAATGTTGCCTTTCTTTCACCATAGCCTGTATCTGTTGCTACCGTGAAATTTGCTACTTGGCTTTCACCAACTTCCCGATACTCTGGGTCTGCTGTAAGTCTGCCAAATCCCGTAAAAGTATTAAACATTTTGTAACTCCCTAACTAGGGTTGATAATTGTGACCACTGATCCCCGGTCACATGGGTATGCGACTCCACTGCATCAAAACCCTTCTGGGCTAACATGTGGTGGAGCAACTCCATTCTTGCTTTCCTGTCTTCTTCACTCGCTGATGGGTGGACTGTTCTAATGTAGGACATAACTTTTTCCATGTTACTATCCTTGGCTTTCCCTTCTTGGTTGTCTGCCTTTTCTGCGTCATCACCTGTCTCCAGTTGAAACAATTTAAAAAGCATGTACTTGTTTGTTCCTGTTATAGCTTTATAAACACCTTTATCACCAACACCACCTTTACTGTTTCTATCGTTACCCGAACCTGCCGCTTGAAGCGTATGAGGCCAAACTGCACCTGATATATGTGAGAGGGTGTAATTCATAATAACGTGGGTGTTTCCATATTCATCAATAGGAGAGACTGATTTAACCGAGGGGAATAATACAAGACCATGTTTGACCATAGACGGCCTCAAAGCGGCAAGCAGGGCACCTTCGCCTGCGTACTTATACTTCTGGAACTTGTTTTCATCTTTCTTCTGCACATAACCAACTTCAGCCATAACTTTATTCATAAATGTAATAATTACCTGCTCGTGGGTTGCTCTGACTGGCTCTGCTACTGCCTTTGCTTCAACTGCTTCAACTGCCTTTGCTTCTGCTTCAACTGCCTTTGGTTCAACTACTGGTGCTTCAACTGCTTCTGCTGGTGCTTCAACTGCTACTTTCTTTTTAGGCATGGTGTATGCTCCTGTTTAAGTTAATGAATGTATGATTAGATAATGAAAAATAATAATAAATAAAACATAGCGACAGTCTCCTATTTTAATTTACATAAAAAACGTCTTGAACTTTTCTTTTCTGAAACAAACTTGTCAAACATGTCGTTCCAACTAATTGCATTGGGTACTTCTGATAAATAACATTGATAAACATGCTTGGTAAATTCTTCCCAGTCAACAACTCTTTTTGCCTTGCCTTCTTTCCATGTGTAAAGCGTGTTGCCTTCCTGATCTGTCAAAGTAGAGTTATTACCCATGTACTTTTGTATCTCAAATTCAGCTTCTTGGATGTGTCCCTCTAAATCCTTATCTGGCTTAAGGCTTGCCTTGTCCTTAAATAGACTTTTAGCATAACCATAGATTCTTTCATCAGCTTCTATAGAAGTTCCTGCATCATGATAAAAATGTTTAAGAAATGGAAGATCAGCTTTATCAAGAGGAGGACATTCGTTGCGATCCACATAATCTAAGAAGTCTTTAAGGCTGTCGTATAATGAAGCCCAGTTTTCTTCGGTGAATACTTGCGGAAACACAAGCACATCATTACCACCAAAGTAAGCGACTATATCAACATCATGCGTTTGATCTAACATAGACTGATGACACGCTTGTATCCTAACGTAATTAGGTGCCCCATCTTTCCAGTTGTCTTTCATGCGTGGCCCAACATTCTTAATTTCTACCAAGACATTACGCTTATGATCTTTAGCATCACAATGAGCTATGATCCTTGGTTCGTCTGCATGGACTAAAGTTTCTTCGTAAGGCACTGCGTTGTAACCGTTCAATACATTGTACTCATTTAATATAGTAGGCTCCATCGCACTGCCTACACGCATCGCTGTGGTTTCTTCTATTTCTGGCATACTGCCACGCATCCTATGGAACTCTTGTGCAGGCGTACTGAATCTGTTGTAGCCAAGACAACTAGCTGATTGACTCGCTCCAATCTTCCCTCTCTTAAATTCTAATTGTTCTACTGATATAGTCATACGAACTCCTTATGAGTTTAAACTGAAAAAGTGGGGGTTGACAGAACGGTACCCCCAGAGCCGCCACAAAGAAGCCACCCTGTCTGTAGCGATTTTAAATAAAAAAAGAGGTACAAGCCCACTTGAGAAAGCCCGTACCCCTTTAGACATAACATCAGAACCCAGACCATGAACTAGGCTAGTTATGCAGATAGTATTATTATTGTGATACTCAAGTGTGTAGTTCATAGTATGGTTACACTACACCCACACTAAGAGATTGTCAACCCCTTTCTAAAAGTTTT
>VTLG01000837.1_pt1 | contig 28911 bp, 52 predicted proteins | sample 4694571 | NCBI WGS metagenome assembly VTLG01 (sample SAMN12604809, study PRJNA352737) | marine metagenome | biome: ENVO:00000447; feature: ENVO:00000209|ENVO:00000569|ENVO:01000036; material: ENVO:00002151; isolation source: viral sequences binned using virsorter ...
GTTTATATTTATAACGATGAGACAATTAAATAACAAACAATTTGATACAAAAGAGGGAGCATCAGCCTTTCTAGGCGAAATTGTCTCATCCTCAATTCGCTCCCTCTGTATCACAAAAGGATGAGAATTTTATGAAAATCACTGAACAAGTAGCTATTGATGTAATGAAGAAGAAAATATCTTTGGATAGCTTTAATAAACAAGAACAAGATCAAATATTTGATTTGCTTTTTGGTAGAGAATTTATGAAGTCTAAAGATAAAGGTGCTAAAAAAAAGTACAAAATAGAAGGAGGTAAGTAATGAGACAAGACATCATTGATTCAATAAGTAGAATGGATGACAGTGCATTTTTAGACACTGCATATACTTTTAACATGGTAAGTAACGAAATATTAACTGATTATTTAGATGGTTTACTAAAACGAGGTTACTTAACACATCTTAAAAGAGAAATAAAAAGAAGAGCATTAGCAGACGAGAACATCGCTGAATACGTGCTTCAGTATTAAGGGGGTAAGTAATGCAATCATCAGAAATAAGAACCTTGGTAGCTGGAAAAAAGCTACCTTGGGAATCATCAGAGTTAATGTCACTAAAAATAATAAGTAATGTATTATACTCTTTTTATTGTTTAACTGAAGGCAACCTTGACTCAATGGATAAAACTTCGATAATCAAAGAAATAAGGGGCTTATCAAACAAGATAGAGGATTTAATTAAATTTGTAGACTTAGAACTAAAGCAATTAATTAAAAGAGATTCTAAAGGCAATATGGTCTGTAAGTTTTGCGAATCTAAAAGAGTTTATGTTTGTGATCCTTGCATGGATGATTGGGCAAAAGAATTAGATGAAAAGATAGCTAGGGATGCACTTGGATTTAATGAGACAATGAATAACTTAAATAACTTAAAAATATGATTATGATACAATATACAGTAAGTAAAGAAGAGCATGAATTGATCTTGGAGATGATTGAGGTATTTGCTAAAATATGTGCAGATGAACAAAAAAAAGAAAGATCACTTGAGATATTAAAAGACTTATCAGATGTTAAAAAACACATTACAGTTAAAGAAAATGCAGAACCCGGTATCTGTGACTGATAAACCTTATGTACCTCATGATCTAAGGTATCATGCTGAAATTCAATATGAGGGAGAGATAGCAATGAGATATGTTTGTGCTGTTGGGAACACTCTTGAAGAGTTGGCAACAGACATAACGTATGAACTCCGCAAAGTTAAAAATTGCCTCCCTCAAATTGTTTTAATTTTAGATGTTCATAATAATAATAATATTACTAAAACTTTTATTCATGATTATAAAAAAGGAGCGTATAATGGATAAACTAGAACTATGGTTATTTACATTTGTTGATATGTTTGAAGATGTAATGCCATATTTATTAACAGCTTGGCTATCAATAATATTTTATCAACTAATAAAAGGAGTGTAAATTGAATAATAAACTACAAATTCCTATAGGTGGATCAGCAGATATAACATTGCAATTTGATCAACCAAAAATAGGCACTAATTCAAATGGAGAGTATTATCTCTATGGTGTTGAGGTATTAGGGGAAGCAAAGAGCTACTTTGCAAGTGAGAAAGCTCATGAACTATTACAACACTATGGAAAAGGTGATGTTGTAAGGGTAGATCATAAGGCATTTGGGGAAAATAAATCTGTTTATAATGTTACCCCTGTATCTGCAATAGCTAAGAAAAAACCAGCTCAAGATGATTCCGCTGAAGGTAAGGTGAGGCATGGCTTTGCTATTGAAGCATATAAACAGGGAAAACCATTAAATAAAGATACTATCAAAGAAGTTAATGAATGGGTTTCTTTTGTTATGCTCGGTAATAACGAGGATGACTTACCTTTCTAATGACTAAAGCACAGAAAACTAAACTAAATAAATTGGTTAGGGAGTATGTTCTACTTAGGGATAAGATGTGCTTGAGGTGTAGTAAGACTAATAATCTTCACGCCTCTCACATCTACCCTAAAGGTAAGTATAGAAAAATGCAATTTGATACCGATAATGTAAAGGCTTTATGCCTAGGATGTCATCTGTATTGGTGGCATAAACATCCTATAGAAGCCAAAGAATGGGCAGAAGAGGCGTTAGGTGAAGAAAGGCTTGACAGATTAAAAAAACAAGCTAACACCATAAATAAAAACAAATTAGATTACAATCTGTTAAAAGATGAGTTAGAAACAAAAATAAAAGATTTTAACGAATGAAAATGCTTGATCTATTTAGTGGCATTGGTGGTTTTCATCTTGGTTTTAAACAAGCTGGATTTGAATTTGATTATGTCGGATTTAGCGAAATAGATAAATATGCTAGTGCAGTTTATAAATATAATAATCCATTTGCAGAGGAGTTAGGAAATGTTAAATCTATTCGATCAAAAAACCTTCCCAAAATCGACATTATCACTTTTGGATCACCTTGCCAAGATTTTAGCATCGCTTCTAAAAGAGCTGGACTTAAAGGAACTAGAAGTTCCCTTATTTGGGAAGCAATTAGGCTCATCAATGAGTGCAAACCACGTTTTTTTGTCTGGGAAAATGTTAAAGGAACATTCTCCTCAAATGATGGCAGAGACTTTTGGGCAATTATCCAAGCCTTTACCAACATTGGGAGCTATCGACTTGAATGGCAACTGCTTAATACACGCTGGTTTCTACCCCAAAACAGAGAGCGGTTATACCTTGTCGGATATACTGGAGACAGAGGTGGGCGATCGGTATTTCCTATCGAAAAAGATGATGAAAAGTTTAAAAAACTCACTAAAAAAAAATCAAGAAGCTGGAAATGGTTTCAAACCACTAATACATCCTCAACAATCACATCACCTGAAAAAATGAGAAATACTGATACATTTATACAAGCTTTTACAGAAAGAAGTTTTGATGGGAATCGTGAAGATGGAGGAAGAGCTATAAGATACCATAAGGTACCGGGGGAAACTCCATGTTTATCTAGCAATATGGGAACAGGCGGTAATAATATTCCTATGATGTTTGATGAAAAATATATTCGTAGGCTTACTTGTGTTGAATGTATGAGGTTGCAAGGCTTTCCAGATAATCATAATGAGTTTGGATTGTTAGGTGGTAAGAAGATTGCTATTAGTGATACACAAAGATATAGACAAGCTGGAAATGCTGTTACTGTAAATGTAGTTGAAGCAGTTGCACGAAAAATAAAAAAATATTATGAATAGCGGTTACATTAAACTACATAGAAAAATATTAGATAATCCCCTAGTGATGAAATCATCAGACCACTTTGCTGTTTGGATGTATTTATTACTTAATGCCGCTCATAAAAAATATGATACTTTGATCGGATCAGAAAGAGTAACATTGAATCCCGGTCAATTAGTAACAGGAAGAAAAAAGATCGCAAAAGATTTAAAAATAAATGAGAGTAAAATTCAAAGGATTTTAAAACTCTTTGAAATCGAACAACAAATTGAACAACGAACAAACTCCCTAAGTCGTGTTATATCAATAGTTAATTGGTGTGACTACCAACAAAGTGAACATCAAAATGAACAGCGAGTGAACAACAAGCGAACACTATACAATAATACTAAGAATATTAATAATATATATATAGATCAATTTAATGAATTTTGGAATGTATACAATAAAAAGGTAAGTAAACCCAAAGCGATTACTGCATACAATAGGGCAATAAAGAAAACAGATCATCAAACTATTATGGATGCTTTAAAGAAACAAAAGAAGTTATGGGTAGGGAAAGAAAGTGCATATATCAAACATCCTACTACTTGGTTGAATCAGGAATGTTGGGAGGATGATATTCAACACTTGAAACCAGCAAAAGAATCAATATTTAATAAACCAAAGTTTAGTAAAACACCTTCTGGATTATTTAAGGCTTGGTGTATGAAATGCGGTAATAAGTTACTCCCTAATGAATTTCAGTTAAAACAGAGTTCTAGTTGTTGCGGTGTTGATATGATTCCAGAAAAACCAATAATTAAGAATACAAAAGAGCAAGATAACAAATTAATAAAAGGACTTTTAAATTATGATTAGTATGTCAGAATGGTTAGAAAGTACAAATGTAAAATGTAGAAGTGAAAAAGTGAACGTGGATGCTAGAAAAGCTGATGAATGGATAAAATATTGTCCTACTTGCAAAAAATGTTGGGAGTTTGATAGATTCGCCTCTAGATGTGGAACAAATAGATCAAAAGGTTATAAAATTTATATGTACTATAATAACTTTCCTATTTATGGGAAGGAAAAAAAGGTTTGCAACAAATGTAAGGAGGATTAGATGGAATGTCCAAAATGCGGAAGTGGTCATTTAAATAGAAAAGGCTATCATTACAGCCGAAGTAATGGAGCAAAAGTATCTACTAGATATATTTGTATAAGTTGCGGAAAGCAATTTAATAAATCCCTCATTGAAGAAGTAAAGAACACCAAAGACCTACCAAGAATTTTATTATATGATATAGAAACTGCACCTATGGAAGTATTTGTATGGGGATTATATAAACAGTTTATACCTCATAATAATATTATTAAAAGCTGGTTTGTTTTAAGTTGGTCTGCAAAGTGGCTATATGATGATAAAATACTTTCAGCAGTAGTTACTCCGGAAGAATCAAAAAAACGATCAGACAAGCGAGTTATCAAGGAAATATGGCAACTCCTAGATCAAGCTGATATATGTATAGGGCATAACATTGATAGATTTGATGATAGAAAGTTAAAAGCTAGATTTATAGATAATGGATTAAAGCCACCAACACCATACAGAACTATAGACACCTTAAAAGTTGCTAGAAGGAATTTTGCATTTTCATCATATAAACAAGATTATTTAACTAAACATTTTGATCTAAATGAAAAGATCAACACCGGGGAGCTAGGTGGTTTTGAATTGTGGAAAAGATGTGTTGCTGGAGATCAGGAAGCATTAGATTTAATGTTGAAGTACAATAAGCAAGATGTTCGAGGACTAGAGGATGTTTATCTTAAACTAAGACCATATATAAAGAATCATCCAAATTTAGGCGTTATGATGGATGAAACAGTATGCCCTAATTGTGGATCAGATCATTTAGAGGAAACTGACAGCTTTTACTATACAGCGGCAAATAAGTTCCCTGTATTTCGATGTATGGCTTGTGAGACTCCATATATTAGACATAAAAAAAATTCAAACACAAAGCAAACAGATGTGCGAAGTGTACCATGATTTGCCTCTTTAATAAAATAACTAATCCTGTAAGCCGAACACATAAGCGAACAGGGATAAATAACGTTATGTTTGTTTATAGCGAAAATATAAAAGTTATGATATTATATGTTTAAGTTGGTTGGCACTAATTAAACAAGAGGCAAAAAAATTAAAGGGAGCAACATGAATAAAGAAATTTTAAAATTAATAGAAGAAAGATTGGAAAAAGGAAAAAGAGAATATGCGGATGAACTTGATCCTAATGATGGAAGGGAATGGATAGAAGAATCTATTGAGGAGATATTAGATTGTTGCGTGTATCTAACAGCAGAACTTTTAAGAATAAAAAACAAAAGGGAGAGTAAAACATGAAGTTAATAACAGAAACAAGTAAACAAGCATATAAAGAAATACATGAACAAGGGATAGCAAGTACACAAAAAAACGATATAATGTCAGTAGTTAACGAGTATTATTATAACAAAGGTTTAGGAATGTCGTTAAGAGAAATTTGTGCTATAACAAATTATGAAATTAATGCGGTTAGCGGTAGAGTAAATGATCTTAAAAAAGATGGTAAATTAAAAACAACTTATAAGAAAAAATGTCCTGTTTCAAGAAGGTTAATAAATGCAATAGAACCAATAAGGAGTGATGTATGAAATTCTGGCTAGAATCATTACAAGAAAATGCCTTTGATGTATTTATAGTATGTATAATTATAATATCAATAATAATCTATCATTACCTACAGAGATGGTATTTACACAATCAATTACAGGAGTTAAAAAGTACGTTGTTAGAAATATATGATGAGGTAATAAAATGATGATAATAGACATATCAGAGTATTTATTGAATGGAATCTTATTATTGATTATTGTTCACTATTGTATGTTTTTATTTAATAAATATGTAAAAGGATAAAGTTATGCAACCACATACCGAACCTTGTCCAATGTGCGGAAAAACAGAAGATGAATATGAAAGAAAAAGAAACGAAAGAGAATCTAAGAGAAAAGAAATGATTGCATTTATAGTAGGTCGTAGATCAGTTAATATATTTAGTAAAAGAGAAAACGAGGTATTTGATGCGATTTATTATCTAGGTATCAAAGACTTGTATCAAGTTGCGGATAATTTTGATATAAGTTACCAAGCTGTGCAGATGTATCATGATAGAGCCATAGATAAATTAATTGATTTAGATTTTGAATTATAAAATCTCTAGTATTAGAGTTTAGAGTTTTTAAATCTCTAACATTAGAGAAAATAAATTAAGATACTGTTCAGACCTTAAATCACCATAATTTGGGTTCGATTAGTATTGTATTTTATATTTTTATAAAAAAGAGGAAAGTGCATACTATACATTTTCCTCTTTTAGTTTTAATTTATTAAAATTTAAAATTTTGTAGAATAACAAATGTAATAAAAACAGATACATACAAAGCGTTTTTTCATATTTTTGTTTGTATTATTATGTAATAGTAGAGGTACGATTTAACCTCACTCGCTGAAAATGATGATATATATGGGCGATAGACAGGAATAAATCGCAGTTGTCCGGGCAACTATTTAAAAAAATATGACAGTAGAATACTACAAACCAAATCAATTAATAATGGCAGAGTATAACCCTCGCCAACTTACCAAAGATCAGCATTCTCAATTAAAAGATTCTATCAAAAGATTTGGCTTAGTTGATCCCCTTATTGTAAATAAAAACAAAGAAAGAAAAAACATTCTGGTTGGTGGTCATCAAAGGTTAAGGATCGCAAAAGAATTAGGAATAAATAAGATTCCATGTGTTGAAGTTGATCTAAATATAGACCAAGAAAAAGAACTAAACATAAGACTTAATAAGAATGTAGGTGAATGGGATTATGATTCATTAGCAAATTATTTTGATGTAGGTGAGCTAATGGATTGGGGATTTACAGATGATGAGTTACAATTCTATGAAGATGAACCAGAGCAAGGTTTGATTGAAGATGATGAGATTCCAGAAGTAGAAGAATCCATAACAAAGCAAGGCGATCTATGGATATTGGGAGATCATAGGTTATTATGTGGGGATGCAACAAAGAAAGAAGATGTTGATATGTTGATGGATGGAAACAAAGCTGATATGGTGTTTACTGATCCTCCTTATGGCGTTGATTATGATGGTGGTATTCAATTTACAAGTAATGGAGTAAAAAGAGGACAACAAAAAAAATTAAAAGATGATCACATTGGTACTGAAATATATTCCAAAGTAATTCCTATTATATCTCAATACTCTCTTGGTGCTTGTTATACATGGTTTGCTGGTACAAAAGCTAAAGATATTTATAGTGCGATTGATAATGTCGGTGATATATCTGCATTAATAATATGGATTAAAAATGGTGGTTATGGTGCTATTAATGCTCATTATAAACAAAAACATGAGCCTTGCTTATATTGGAAGCCAAAAAATAAAACAATGAATTGGTCTGGTAAATCAACAGAGAATACTATATGGGAAATTAATAAAGATGGTAAAAATAAATTACATCCTACCCAAAAACCTGTTGAACTAGCATTAAAAGCTATATCTAATCATGATGCTAGTATTGTTATGGATTTATTTCTTGGTTCTGGATCAACTTTAATAGCTTGTGAAAAATTAAATCGTAAATGCTATGGCATGGAACTTGATCCACATTACTGTGATATAATAGTAAAAAGATGGGAAGAGTTTACAGGAAAGAAAGCAAAAAGGGTTGAGCGTGTCGAAGGTTGATAAACAACAGAAAAACAACATAGGCGGAGTTACAGGTAAAGGATGGAAACCCGGTCAATCTGGTAATCCAAAAGGTAGACCAAAGAAAGGTGAAGCGTGGGCGGATGTAGCCAATGATTTACTAGACTCAAATGAAATTGATATAACTATGAAAACAACAAATGGTAAGGTAAGGAAATTAAATCTTGAAACAGATAAGTCATTTCGCCATGCTGTTATTATAGGACAAATAAAACAGGCTATGGATGGGAACGTACAAGCGGCAAGGGAGTTAGCAGATAGAACAGAGGGAAAGAGCCGAGAGCGTAGAGAAGTAAGTTATAAGACCGAACCTATACAAATACTAAGCATTGATTAATGGCAACACTATCAGCATCAGTAAAGAAAAGATTAACAGCATTAGCAAGGAAAAACAAAATAAGACCTACATCATTATTTAAAGTATATCGCAGAGGATTAGGTGCGGCTGTTGGTTCTGGAACAAGACCGGGACAAACTCCTTCAAGCTGGGCAAGTGCAAGAGTTAATTCGTTTATTAAGATAGCTAAGGGTAGAAAGAAGATTAAACATGATCCAGACCTTGCAAGGATGGAAAGGAAGAGAAGAAGATGAAGATTAAGGGCGTTGATATAGGTGGATTAAACAAAAGACAAATGTCAGCTATGACTAGGCATTCTAGACATCATAGTGTAAAACATTTAAGAGCTATGGTTGTTGCTATGAAGAAAGGTAAATCATTTACAGAGTCTCATAGAATAGCTATGAGGAAAGTAGGATCATGAAGATTCGCAAAGTAGCAAAAGATAAAATATACAAGAGTGTACCAAAAAAATACCTATCTGGAGTTAAAGGGAGCAAACGATCAGGAAGAGGTAGAGATTTGGCAAGAATGCAAAAGCTATACAAAGCTGGAAAGAAAGTTCCTAAAAGTTTGATGAAAAGAGTATTTGGTTAATTGGAATATAGATCAGAAAAGAAGAGAGATTGTCAAGCATCCAGCAAAAAGAAAAGTTCTGGTAGCTGGAAGAAGGTTCGGAAAATCTCATCTTTCATTAATATGGTTACTATCAAAAGGATTAGAAGAGAACGAGAGGCGTTGGGTGGTTGTTCCAAGTTATAGGCAAGGTCGCAATACTACTTGGAAACTAATGAGGCAAATGTTTAGAGGATATGATTGTAAGATTAATGAAACAGATTTATCGGTTAAAATGCCTAATGGCTCAGAGGTTGCAATTCGTGGAGCAGAGAATGAGAACTCATTACGAGGCGTTGGTTTAACAATGGTAGTTATGGAAGAATATAGTTATATAAAGCCTCATGTTTGGGATGAAATAATCTATCCTACATTGACCACAACAAATGGAGATGCTTTCTTTATTGGTACACCTAATGGATATGATCATTTATATGATGCTTATCTTAGAGGACAAGGGAAAGATGAGGATTGGAAGTCATGGCAATATACTACTGTAGATGGTGGGTATGTACCAGAAGAAGAGATTAAGAAAGCTAAATCAATGATGGATGAAAGAGCTTTTAAAACAGAGTTCTTAGCATCATTTGAAACAACAGGAAACAGGGCGGCATATAATTTTGATCGTAATACTCATGTGAAGAAAGCAAAGCAATTATCTGGTAACTTATTTTGGGGAATTGATTTCAATGTTGATTATATGAGTGCTGTTCTTGGATGCGAATATACAGATGGAACAATACACTACTTTGATGAGATAAGGCAAACAAACAGTAATACTGAAGAGATAGCTAAGGAAATGAAGAAGATAGCACCTAGTGTTCCTGTATATCCTGATGCGGCTGGTTCTGCAAGATCAACAACTAGCAACAGATCGGATCACATGATATTGAAAGAGTTTTCATTTCACGTTATATCAAAGAAAGCAAATCCTCCGATCATAGATAGATTAAATGCTTTAAATCGTATGCTAAGAGATGCTAATGGTAAAGTAAGAATGACAGTTGATCCGAAGTGTACATATTTGATAAAAGATTTAGAACAAGTGCAAAGATCAAGAGATGGGAAAATAGATAAGAGTGATATAGCTCTAACTCATATGCTTGATGCTTGTTCATATTACATTAGTTACAGACATCCGATCGTAAGTAGAAAGCCGATGAGTGTGGAATGGTAGTATTTTTATGCGGTGTCTTATTGGGAGCGTTGGGAGCGATACTTTCACTTCATTTATATGGAGTCAAATTACAGGATAAACAAATGAAGAAAAATCGTGAGTTATTATGGTATCTATCAAGCCTCAAAGATAAGGCAACAAGCTAATGAAGTATTATGATATGATAACAATCCCGGACATGGGAAGTAAAGCAGTATTTGAAAGCATTAAGAATGCTGAAGATATTGTATTAAGAGAAGATTATAAACGTAGACAGATGGGATTAGATTTCTATTACAATAGAGATATTGAGGATTATGTAGGGGATTACTTTCCCGGTACTTCATTAAGTCAGATACCTCCATTACCATTAGGTAAGATTGTTTCTCGCTTTGCTAGAGCTAGGATGATGTTATATAAAGCACCAGCTAAAAGGTTTGTAGGCGGTGAACTAGCGGAAGAATATCTATCCTATACGCATCACCTTAATTCATCATCTAGAATAGCAAGTGAGTTAGCATGGTTATTAGGTACGATCCATATCAAATCAGTATGGAATGATAGACATAAAAAGATTGAATATCATATCCTCCCTAATGTCAGAGAGTATTATTATGAAGGTGAGCTAGAGCCTTATGGCTATTCTTATGAACGTGGTAAGAATGCTAGAGGTGATAGGGAGTTTGTGTTCTGGTCAGAGTCTAGAGATAGTGAACCGGGGATGCACTTCTTATATGATATTAATGGTCGTGTTTATCCGATACCGGGCAATCCAGAGATGTTAAATCCTTATCAACGCAACCCTATCTCTAAGATTATGTTTCCCTATGATGCTATGGATGTTACGATGGCTTCTCTTCATTCTTCAATAGCATTTACTGAAGTAATGTTGGCTACTAGGTATCAGATGGGTTCGCCTGTTATTACAGGAATAGATCAAGAAGTTCCCAATCTAAAATGGGGAGTAGATCGCCTTATTTCTCTTCCAGAAGGTAGCTCAATGAGTTTTGTTGCACCTCCTTCTAATATTAATCAGATGATCTCTGGAGTAAAAGAATTATTAAATGTAACAGGACAGAATCATGCCTTATCTATACGATGGGGAGAGCAAGGGCAAATTCCAAGTGGTCAAGCATTAAAGATTCTTAACATGGAAAACTTAGAAAGCAGAGAGTCAGATATTCCGATGTTCCAAGACTTTGAAGAAGGAAGATATGCTATTGATCGAAAGTTAATTGAAGTACATACAGGAAGAGTATTAGATGAATCATTTGCAGTTGATTTCTCTGAATCAGATTATCCAGAGGAATGGAATGTAGAAAAAGACAAACTCCAATTTATGATGGATAATGGTCTTATGGATAAGAAAGAATTATATAGGCATTTCAATAAAGATATTACTGATGAAGAATTAGAAATGAGATTACAAGAACTAGAGCCAGAGGTAGAGGAAGAACCGACACCTCAATCACCATTATTAGCGGCACTTCGTGGATAAAGAAAGAATAGCAGAACAATTCGCAAAGGCTTTGCAAAAAGCACAGGCTCAAATGGTTGAGGATATTCTAGACCTACAAAGAACATTAACTAGAGGCGAGTTTATATCGGTTATTAGTACCTTAGATGTTGATGAATATATATTTAATCAGGTTGGATTGCAGAGGGATTTGAATACTTATGTATCTGCATATCAAGGTGTGCTAAGTGGGATGGAGTTTACAGGAGCAGTAACAGAAGAAACATTATTGGCATTGGTTAGATTAGATGAAGCAACTTTCAGGAAGCAGATTAGTTCAATGGGTGAGCAAGTAATAGATGAAGCTGTAAAAGGTATTATAGGAGGCAAAACAGAAAGAGAGATTGCTCAAAGTATGTTAGGTAATGTATTAAGACCAGATCAAGCAGAAACATTAGCAAACACAGCTTTGAATACTTTTGAAAGAAATGTAACTGCTGAAATGTCTGTGAATGATCCTCCTAATGCTACTTATGTTTATCAGGGAGTGGTAGATGATAAAACTAGAGACATCTGTTTAGATATGATGGCATCTGGAAGTCTAACAAGAGATGAGATTGATTCACAATATCCGGGAGCTTTTATTGATGGAGGCGGATTTAATTGTAGGCATAGATGGGCAAAAGAAACATCTGTATCTAAAAAGCTAACTGATCCAAAAGAAGCAAAAGATTTTATTGATCAAAAAGGTGGATTTAAAAAAACACCATTAACACCTCAACAACAACTAGAACAACGTGGCTAAAACATTAAGAGACATACCAACATTTACTAAGAGATTCTGGAAGGGAGTCGGTGATGAGGTAGCTGATCGAATAAGAGTGCATACCACTAAAGGTGGCAAAGATGTTGATGGTGTAAAGTTTAAGCCATACTCAACAGGCTATGCTGAAAGAAAGCCTAAACTATTTAGAGGTGGTACAAACTTTGGATCTAAGGTTAATCTTACGCTATCTGGAGATATGATGAATAACCTACAAACTAGAGGATTTACAAAAGATAGTGTTATTGTTGGATGGTCTGGTACAAATGCACAAAAGATTCAATGGAATGCGGATATGGGGAGAGAGGTTACTAAGCCTTCTATGCCTGTAACAAAAGGCATTCAAAGATTTATTTTAAAACAAGTTGATAGGTTTATTGAAAAGAATGCCAGAGAGGCAACCAAGAAGCCAATCAATTTAAAAATAGGTAAATAAGAGGAGACTCAAGATAATGAGCGAGAACACAGTACAAGATAACGTACAAGAGTTGGTAACTGAAAACCAGAATGAATCAGTATCTAGCAATCAAGATAGTGATTTACTGCGAGAAGTCATGCAGAAGAAAGAAAGATTGCAGAAAGCAGAGTCTAGAGTTGTCGAGCTAGAGAAGAGATTGGAAGAAGATCGTCAGGCACAATTAGCTGAAAATGATGAATGGAAAATGTTGTACGAAGAAAACAAAGCTAAACTTGAAAAGATCACTCCAGAACTTGAATCATATAAGGCTAGAGACAATGTAGAGATTGATAGAATGCTTTCAGACTTCCCTGAAGAAGATAGGGAAGCTTTTAAGGGTATGAGCTATAGTCAGATGAAAGTAGTTCATAATAAATTAATAAATAAACCAAAGAATATTCCGAGTGTTGATAACTCAACTGCTTCTGGCTACCAAGGATATAACTCCTTAACAGAAGCGGCTAGGGATGTGGCTAAGGGTAAATTGGATAAGAGTAGCTATGCGAAAATCAAAGAAGCGTTTGCATCTAAATTCAATTAACAATAATCCAACTACAGGGATAAACACCGGGAGTGTAGCATCTGCTATATCTAAAGATGGTGAGCATATATATGTCTCCAATGGTGAGAAGATACCCTATGAAGATGGATTTAGAATTTGTGTTGGTCAAGAAAAAGTGCCTTTGTGCAAAGACTTGAGAAGCACATTCAGCCACATCTCCCAAGATCGTTGGGATGCAATATTCGGTAAAAAAGGAGATTAGAAATGGCGGCTGGAGATAGCGGAGATTTCGCTGGTGGCTTATTAGAAGTCATCGAATCAGAAGCAGTAATAAAGTTTTCGGAAGCAAATGTAACAATGCCTCTAGTAACTGTAAAAGGTGAACCGAAAGCAGATCAAATAACATTCATCGCATACAATGCTGGATCAGATGCGATCACTAGTGGAGATGTAGCGGCAACAGCAGAAGGGACAGTAACTCCTTCAACTGCATTGGACACAGAAAAAAAGACAGCAACATTGGATATGTATTCTGTCATGGCACCTATGTATGATGAAGCAAAATTATCAAATGCTGATGATATTGCGTCTAACACAGGAGCATTAATTGGAAACGCACTTTCAGCTAAAGCAGATGCATTATTGAATGCTTTATTTGATGGCTTTTCAAATACTGCTGGTGCTAATGATGCTGCTCTATCTGTAGATAACTTGTTTTCAGCTTTATCGCTTTTGAAACAAAATTCTGCGATAGGACAACCAAATGCGGTACTTGATCCTCGTCAAATCTGGGGAACTTATGGAGTTCATAACGACCTAGTGACAGCGGCTCAATTTGCTGGTGCTGGTGTACAAGATGAAGGTGCTAGAACAGGATTTGTTAGTCAAATCGCTGGGATTAGTATGCATTCATCACCAGAGTTCACAGTAGCATCTAATGCTGTAAAAGGTGGCGTATTCGTTCCCGGTGCTTTGGGAATGGGTTATGCTGGTGAGATGTTAAGAGTCGAGGTTTATCGTGAAGGTAATTATCTTCGTGATAACATTATCGGTTCTGGTTTCTGGGGAGTTACAGAGATCATAGATGGTTGGGGTGTTGAGATACATACCAAAGTTTCTTAATCATTAGAAACAAATAAGATTAGGGAGGGGATTTCGGTTCTCTCCCTATCTCTTAGGGGAAAATAGAATGGCATTAGGTACAAAGAAAAGTTTTAACACAATTATGAGAGAATATTTTAGCGATGTAGCTGGAATAACATCTGGATCAAAAAGCCTAAATGATTCAATGCGATCTGGGTTAGTTGCTCTTGGATATTCAGGATCATTAGGTAAGATGTTGAAAGAGTGGGCAAATAGTCAGGGTGGAGCTGGTACAAGTGTTAATTCAGCTTTGAGAACTGCTTTTGCTGATATGGTAGGTGAAACCGGGGTGAGTGTTGGTTCAATGTCAGATGAGTATATGGGTAAGATACAATGGGAGAATATGTTAACAAAATTTGAAGATGAAGATCGCAAATGGAACTTCATTGATTAATAACCGCACAGAAAGCTGTGCAAAATAATCTCATGGAAAGGGGATATATATGGCAAGTTTAGCAGGACAATCAATCGCATCATCTTATGAACAATTACTTCATGTGGATAGAGATGGTGGAGGAAACTCAACAACATTAGTAAATATAAAAGATGGAGATAATGGTACTACTTTTGCATTGCAAATGGCTACAGATAAAATTTATGTAGATGGATCGGTTGGTGTTGGTCACGATTTATCATCTCATACTCAAAAATTAGTTGTTAAAAACAATGCTTCAGCTACAACATTAACTGCTGGTGCAATGCTTAACTTAGTAAATGAACAAGGTGCTGGGAATACAGCATCAATAAGATTTAGTGGTTCACAACAAAATGCTTTTTTGGGATTTTTTGATGGTAGCTCAACTGCTACTCAAAGAATTGCTATTGGAGTTGGTTCTGGAGGTACAGGAGATGGTCATCTTAATGTTACCGCAGATGGTACTGTAGGTGTTGGAACTGCTACTCCTTCAAGTTTTGATTCAGAAGCTAATAATTTAGTCGTAGGTGATGGCTCAGGAGATAATGGCATAACAATATTTACAGGCTCAAGTGCTGGTGACTATGGTTCTATTTTCTTTGGAGATGCAACTGGTACACCAAAACAAGGTCAGATTAGATATGAGCAAAACAACGAAGTAATGTCTTTTTATACTAATACTACTGAAAGGATGATAATAGACCTTAATGGTAATGTTGGTATTGGAGTTACGCCTTCAGATTATTTTGCAGATTATGATAATCTTGTATTAGGTGCGACATCAGGAAGTACAGGCATGACTATAGTTTCAGGTGGAAGTAACAATGGGACTGTGGCTTTTGCAGATGGTACAAGTGGAAATGCTCAATATAGAGGAGAATTTGGATTTAGTCATAACAATGAGTTTTTATTTTTAAATACTGCTGGTAGCTATAGAATGGTTATTTCTGCTGAGGCAAGTTATATGGGAATGGTAGGAATTGGTTTGACAGATCCTAATAGTATGCTTATGGTGGGAAGTGCAACAGGTGGAGATGTCTCTGTAGCATCAACAGACACAACCTTAGTTGCTGATGATACATTAGGCTCTTTTATGTTTAAGGGTAAAGATGATGGTGGTGATCATTCTTATGGCATTGGTGCAAAAATTGTAGCAAAATGTACTGAAGCATGGAACGAGGGAACTTCAGAGGGAACAAAATTAGAGTTTCACAGTACAGCAGATGGTGCTAATTCAAACACTCTTAATATGGTATTAGATGGAAATTCCAGAATTTCACTTTCTAATAATGATAGTGGTACATCAAATACAATTTTTGGAAAAAACACAGCTGTTTCTTTAGATGCTGGAAGTAACTATAATACTTTTATAGGAGAAAATGTAGCTGATGCCTCATTAGACGATGCTAGTTATAATATAGGTATAGGCTACAATGCTTTAACAGATTTAACAACTGCTGATTCAACAGTAGCCATTGGTGCTTTATGTCTTGAAAATATTACGACAGGGGCAGAGAATACTGCTGTTGGCACAAGTGCTATGAGAAACTCCACGACAGGAAACAATAATACTGCACTTGGTAGACAGGCTATGGGAAGCGGTATCACAACAGGAACTGATAATACAGCCGTTGGAATAAATAGTGGTTTAGCAATTACTTCATCTCAATTTAATACTTTAATCGGTAGTAATAGCGGTTCATCTATTACTACAGGTTGGAACTCAGTAATGATAGGATATGCAACCGGAGATGCAACAGTTGATTCTCACAAACATACTTTAGTAGGTGCTGGAGCTTGTGGAAATGGTGACCTTACAACTGATGGTGCTGTTGCAGTTGGATATACCGCCTTAGCCGATTTAACTGTTGGAACTTGTGTCGGAGTAGGTTTTGAAGCTGGAAAAGATAATTCAAGTGGTGGAAATAATGTCTTCCTTGGATATAAAGCCGGTCATTCAGGAAGTGGAGATGTTACAGATGGGCAAGCTAATGTCATTATAGGTAGCGAAGCAACTGCTAACGCTTCAGGTGCAATTAATAGAATAGCGATAGGAAGAACCGCAACAGCAGTAGCAGACAATTCTGTAACACTTGGTAATGCTTCTGTAACTGCTGTTTATATGGCTCAAGATGGTGATGCTGTAATGTATGCTGATGCAAGTATTAATAGCTCAGATAGAAGATTAAAAGAAAATATATCTGATTCTGATTTAGGATTAGCATTCGTAAACGCATTAAGACCAGTTAGCTATAATCTTAAAAATAAAAAAAATTCAGCAAAATTAAAATATGGTATAATAGCACAAGAAGTTCAAGAAGTATTAAAAGAAAGTGGAAATGAAGATTTTGCTGGTATTACAGATAAAGGTGAATACTTAGGTGCTGATTATGTACAATTTATCGCACCATTAATCAAAGCAGTACAGGAATTATCTGCAAAAGTAGAAGAGTTAGAAAACAAATAAAAGGAGTCTCAAATGAATTGGGCAAAATACGCTGATAAGAAAGGCAAGACAGCCGATTTTAAAAGCAAAGAAAGAGTCATACAAGAAGCTGTTTCAGAAGTAAAAGATGATGATGGTAAAGTTGTACGTAAAGCAGTGGAAGAGAAGAAAAAATCATACATTGCGATGGTAGAGAAAAGATGGGATGCTGAAAGTGGTGAAGCATTAGATGATAGTGAAAGAGAATACTCTTTATCTGAATTAGAAAATGAAAAAGCAAGATATGATGCTGATATGGCAAGAGCAAAAGAGCAATCAGATGGATTAAAAGCCGCAATAGCTGATTTCAAGAAACTTTAATTAACAAAACAATAGGAGTTACAAATGGCTAAAACAAAAGACAAAGAGCCTTTGTTAGTGATAGACGATAAATCATATTTCAAAGAAGATATGGATGATAAGCAGTTAAGAATATGCGATCATTTAAGAAATGTTGCAGACAAACAAAACAGCAATTTCTTTATGTCAGAGCAATTAGAGATCACTAAAAATGGTTTAATTCAAATGTTTAGAGAGTCTTTAATTGAAGAACCAGATCAAGAAACTAAATAGCGGAGATTTTATCGTACTCAATGAAAATACTAACACCTCTTATAATATCCCTGTGGTTTACAAATTGCGGAAGTCAGGGATGGATAGTCGCAAACGTACCACTAGCTCCAGAGGATTCTGTTTCAAATTCGGTTTTTATCGAGATAATGGATGCTGATTCTGTGGTTCATTGGTTTCATGGTTCTATCAGCATTAATGGCAATTGGTGTTATAAGCATCAGCGAATGGAAGAGGTAAAGATAAAATGATTGATACACTAGCTTTATATCAAGAAGGTGGAATGGTGCTTCTCGTTGCAAGTATGTTTTTTTATCTTGTGTATTCAATGAATGCGAGATCAAGCGAACAAGCTAAAAGTCTTGAGGATTTGAAAGTTGAAAACGAAGGACAGACAAAGCATATTGATGAGATTATTAAAGAAGTAGATGAACAAAAACAGATTCTTATAAAGTTAATTGATAGATTTGGAAGATCAGATGAAACATCCCTTGCTTATCGGAATGATATGATGAGGGAAGTTTCTGATCTATCGGAAAAAGTTTCATATATGAGCGGAAGGTTAAATGGACATGGTAAACATGGATAGTTTAAGAATAGCGGCAATCTCATTTGGTAATTATGCAATAGGTTTGTCTCATATACATGAGTTACTCCAGATCATAGTAGCATCATTATCAATCATTTATTTAATTATGAATATAAAAGGGAAAAAGTAATGGAATGGCTATCTCAAAATTGGGAATGGGTTTTATTAGCATTTATGTTAGCAGAAAAAATTGTCAAAATGTCTCCTAGTGATAAGGATGATATTTTACTAGATGTACTAATACAAGGATTAACTAGAATGGTTAAGGGAGAAAAAAATGATTAAAAGATATATTAAGGGGCAAATTAAAAAACATGGTGTAAAAGGTTTTATAATAAAAGTATTAGATATTATTGTGAAATATACACCTTCTAAGAAAGACGATGAGATGGTTGCAAAAATTAAACAAGTTATGAAGGATTTTGAATAATATGCCTTATGGTTACAATAAAACAAAAAAAAAGCGGTCTAAAAAGCCGAAAATCAAGAGAAAATTAAAAAAGCGATAGTAAGTATGCCTGTACCACCTAAGAGCGTTCAAGAGGTTGCTAGGAAAGCATTAGAGAGAAGAAGGGAATTACCGCCTTCAAGAAGAGGTGGAACTTCTGTTGGAGTTGCTAGAGCTAGAAGTCTAGCAAATGGTCAAAACATACCAATGGAAACCATAAGAAGAATGACATCTTTTTTTGCTAGACATGATACACCAGCAGAAAGAAGAAACAGAAGGAATGATAAAAATAGCAGAGCATCGGTAGCTTGGGATTTATGGGGAGGAAACCCCGGAAGAAGATGGTCAGAGTCAATAGCTAGGAGGTTAGACAATGCCTAAGTTTGGGAAAAGAAGTAAAGAGAGGTTGAGTGGTGTAGATCATCGTTTGATTATGGTCTTAGATGAGGTTGTTAAATACTTTGATATAACAGTTATTGAAGGAATAAGAAGCCAAGAAAGACAAAATCAATTAGTAAAAGAAGGAAAAAGTAAAACAAAATTCGGAAAACACGTTGAAGGTAAGGCGGTAGATATAGCACCATATCCGATTGATTGGGAAGCTAGGGATGATTTCCATTATCTTGGTGGTTTTGTTTTGGGGATAGCTAATCAATTAGGGATCAAACTTAGATGGGGAGGCGATTGGAATGCCTCATCTTTCTTTGAAGGAAAGCGAACCACTAAGGATAATAAATTTGATGACTTAGTTCATTTTGAGTTACTTGATTAATGTTTATACATTGCCCTATAAAAAATAAAGTATGTGCATTTTGTGGTACAGATGAAAAGAATCTTTATTGCGGTATAGCCAAGAAAGAAAACAAAATTAAAAATATGAATACTTGTCCATATAAACCAAGAAAAAGAAAATGAAAAATCAATTACAAAAAGCAATAACAGAAGATTTTGATCATGAAGGTACTTTTAACAACATAAATAAATCTATACAACTAGCAAAAGAGTTAAAGGTCTATGATGTAGTTAATGCAAGTGGTAGGAATATGGGTATTATAGCAGAGATAATTGCAAGGCTACAAGTATCAGATCAACTAGAAATAATGGAAGTAGAACCATTAGAAAGGATTGAAGCATGAGTGAATTTCAATATTGTGAAGCAGATGATTTAAGATTTATCGTTCCAGAGATAGATCAATACGATTCAAAAAGAATACTTAGCTCGAATTGGGTTGCATCTGGAACATCGCACCTATTTTATTTATACGATTCTGGAACTGTAGATCAACTTTTTCTAGATGGTGAGGAAATGACTTTGGTAACAGATACTCCTAATGCAAATGATGAATATAAATACAATAGTACAACTGATCTTCTTGAGTTATTTCAACAGGGAGGAAGTGCTAACACCTTAAATAGTTCAATAGTTGAAAGCGGTTCTGATTTTGCAACTCATGTATCTAATTCAATAAAAAGAGCTAGTGATATGGTGAGATCAATGGTCGGAGTTCCGATCTACAAACAAAAAGATTCAGCAATGGGGAACGTATTCCCGGAGATCATTGTAATTAATACAGCCACATTAGCCTGTTATTATATGATAGCTCCTTATGATCTTGAGAAAGCAAATCAATTAAGGGCAAGAGTTACCAATGATGAAGGCACAGGAGATTTAGACAAAGTAAGGAATGGACAATATATATTAGAACAAGATGAATCACCTCAAAAATTAGCTGGTATCATTAGAGAGATTAGTTTGAATGGAAGCACAACCGGGAGAGTTCTAGATGTAAAAGGTAGACCATATAGTTGGGATCGGTTAAAAATTAAAATAACAAGTGGTGGCACACTTACTTATGGATCAGCAAGTTCAATCACCTATGATGTTTATTCTGGAGATAGTAGCGGATTAAAGATTGTAAAAGATATAGATGGTGAAACTCTTACAGGGAACTGGGATATTGTAAGTAATGGGATGGAAGTTTTATTCTCTGAGGGAATTTACACAACCAATGATGAATGGGAGTTAGAATGCAATCCAGAAGTAAGCACTAGAGTTCAGCCTGTTAAATATGGTTTTGTTGGAAGATTATAATGGCTATTGATTATACAAATAACATCTATGAAAAAGTTATTAAAAACCTTCGTAAAACTTTAGGTGCGGAGTTAAATGTGCCTATTTACTTAGATGATCATAAAGGGGCATCTAGCATTGTTATTCAACCTATTGATGATGTACTAGTAGAGGTGTTTGCTAATGGTCAGCAAAGAGATGTAACTGTATTAATAGAATATGATTTAAATGTTGCTGGTCAAATGAATGTAAAACATTTTAAACAAGTATCAAATATAGCTGAACATATTAAAAGATTATTTGCACCAGATAATAATTCTAGAGATGGAACTGATTATTTTGGTGGCAGAGTTGAGTTAATTACTTATGAGAAGCTCGAAGAAGAATCAAAGTTCAGAGCTAATATTAATTTAACTGTAACAATATTTGAGGCATCTTAATGATAATAAAATTAAAAGATAAAAAAATTAAAGTTCCAAAAGGTATATGCTTTAAAAAAGAAGGATATGATGAGGACTTAATAGAAGAAATTAATTCTGGTGGCAAAGTAAAGGTTGATAAAATACCTCCAACAGCCAAAGAATTAATAAGTGAAATAAAACCCAATAAGGAGACAAAATAATGGCATTAGCTGGAAACGCTTTTGATCCTAAAGAATTTCAATTTCTTGTAGCAGAGCAAGATGATTGGGGAACATTAAACCCGGATAGTTCTGGAAGCCCGGACAATCCATATATCGCTTTAGATGTGGATTCTATTGGTTCTCCGAATTTGGGTGTTTCTCAAATTTTAGATGTTCGTAGTGGATCAAGAGTATTACAAGCAACCGATTTTTTTCAAGATGTAAAATCTTCGGTTAAGGAAATATCTGTATCTGGAACTGCAACAACTGCTGGACTAGATTTATTATTGAGTAATCTAACAGGGGATGCATCAGTTCCTTATGCAATGGCTAGTAATATATCAACTAGCACACTAACAGCATCAACAACAAATCAAACAGCTCAACAATTACTTTCGATTGTTTATAAGTCACCAGCAACCGATAAGGATTTAGCTTTTAAAGATTGTTTTTGCACAAATCTCTCATTTTCTGGAGATGCAAATTCTGAAGGTGGTAGGATTAAATTTAATGCTACCTTTAAAACAGGATCACTAGTTGATGATTTAACAAAAGCATCTATAAGTGCAGATACAGCCATAGCACAAAATAACTATTTTATGAGTAGTTGGTCAGATGTTGCATATAGAAAGATCGCTGGTATTGATGATGCAGTTTTATCATCTTTTAATCTAGAGCTTATTAATGATGTTCAATTTGTAGGTTTAACAGCAACAGGATTTGAACAAGCAACAAGAGCTGGAGAGGCAAGTGCAACAGCATCATTTACAGTTTTATATGATGATAACTTTACAGGATTGTTTGAGACTTTTAACAACCAAACAACAGGAGCATCAACAGGCGAAACTATAATGAATAATGATGGAACTGTAGGAGACGCCACTTTTGGCTTTCAAATGGCTAAAAGTGCAATAACTGAAGTATCATTAAATGAAGCGAACCTAATGATGTTAGATGTGTCTGTTAAGGCATTAGGTTCTGGCGAAGGTTCATCAACAGCATTAGTTACTTTAGGCTGTTAATTAATAAGGGAGCGTAAGATGAAAATTAAAGTTGATGATATTGAGATAAATGTTCGAGATATTAGTTATCGTCAAAAGTTAGAGATTAAAGGTGAGTTTCATGATGTATATCATAATGGTACTAAAAATGTTAAACAAAAGGATTTTAATTCTCTTTTGGCTAGTGTAGCAGAGATTGCTTTTATGAATCCACAAGAGCAATTAAAAGAGTATGATTATGATACTGAATTAAAAATTTTAACTCAAGCAATGATGGATTATTTAGAACTTTCAGATCAATCAAAAAAAGTAGATGGGGATTGAGCTTCACAGTGTGGTGCTGGGTTTTCGAGACTCAGCCTCACGATCAATATACGCTCCCTTATATGGCTCAATCCCCTATCTCGAAGAAGATGAAGGAATTTACAACAGTTGATGATATATGGAATGAAATTGAAAAGATTGCTAATTCTGATCATAGATATTCGATTGGTCAGCAACTCTATTATTTACTTCCTTTATTTGCTAATCCCTTTTATATCATCAAAGATCAATTCTATGAATTAATTAATGAATATCATTATGTCACAGATTATAATATACCATTAGGAAAATCATTAGATGAAACAAATGCACATAGGTTATCCATGTTCAATATCATAAAGAATGAGATGGCACTAGCATTAAAACATAAACAACAGAAAAATGGCAACACAAAAAGTTAATATAGATATAAACACAAAAGGTGCTAGGAAATCAAAAGATCAACTTGGTGGATTAAATAAATCAATTACGAGTCTTGGTAGGTCAGCATTAAATGCTGGGGCGGCTTACTTTGGAGCAAGAGGATTAATTAATGCAATAAAATTTTCTACTGAATCATTTGGAATACAAGAACAAGCCGAGAAATCTTTAGAAGTAGCACTTGGTCGAACTTCAAAAGCATTATTAGATCAAGCATCCGCTCTTCAAAAGGTTACTACCTTTGGTGATGAAAGTATCATTGGCGTACAGGCTTCAATAGGTGCTTTCTTAGATAGTGAAGAGCAAATAAAAAAAGCTACTGAAGCAACCTTAGATATAGCTGTAGCTATGGGAATGGATTTAAAAAGTGCTGGTGATTTAGTAGCTAAAACACTTGGATCATCAACGAATGCTATGTCTCGATATGGTATTACAGTTGAAGGTGCTGTAGGCTCAAATGAAAGGCTTGAGTCAATGGTAAAGAATGTATCTGAATTATTTGGCGGTCAAGCAAAAGCACAGGCTGATACTTATGCTGGATCAGTACAGCAGTTACAAAATTCTTTAGGCGATATGGCTGAAGATATAGGTAGAATTGTTGTTCCTGTATTTGAAAATCTTGAACCTCATTTAAGATTAGCCATTGATTTTTGGAGTGAATATCTAGATGTTGGTGATAAAAGTAAGGGATCTCAAACATTACTCGGTGGACAAATTGACGTAGTAAATAGAAGGATAGAACAACAAAGAGATTTAATTGATTTTATTAGTTCTGAAAGTTATTTGAGTTTTGAACTAAGAAAAAAAAGATTAACAGCGGAAGGTAGAACTCTAACTGAACAATTAATCTTCGAGGGAGAACAATATCAAAATAATGTGGATATACTTGATCAATTAATAATTAAAAAAGAACAATTAATTGGTCTTGATACACTCTTATCGGAGAAAACTACTGAAAATCTAGAGATACGAAAAGCAGAAGTTAAAACAACTATGGACTATGTAAAGGTTATTGATCCAGCTACATTAGCAAATAAAAGAAGTGCTAAATCTTATCTTGAAATGAGTGACTCAACAAAAAAGTTTGCATTTGCTTTAAATAGTGCATCCCAATTAAATAGGGAAGCATCTCATAGAAATGCTTTATTTGCTAAAAGAGCCGCACAACTAGAGGCTGTTGTAAATACAGCATCAGCAGTTGTTGAAGTATTACCCAATATTCCTTTATCTATTGCGATGGGTACTCTGGGTGCAATTCAAATAGCTAAAATTGAATCTGCTAAATTTGCAGATGGTGGTATAGTTCCCGGTTCTGGCAATACTGATTCAGTACCAGCAATGCTTACACCGGGAGAGGTTATTTTAAATGCGGCTCAACAGGATAATTTAACTAGTAATATGGGAGGAGTCACATTAAACATCCAAGGAAATGTAATTGGAACAGAGGAATTTGTAAGAGACACCTTAATTCCTGAAATCAACAACACTATTCAAAATAATTTATCATAAATGGCTTTAACTATACCAGATTCATTTTCAAAAAACAGTATTAAGCATAATTGGCTAGTGCAGTTATATAATAGCGATCATGTTGAAGGAGTTACAACAAGTGCTTTCCTGCCATTATCTTTTTATAGCACTAGTGTTAGTTCGGTTAAATATGTTGGTTGTATTAATAACATTCCAAGCATAAGAGAAAATATTGATCTTAAATCCTCAAAAGCATCAACTAGTAATGTTTCAATAAGTTGTAATGATACAAAGTCTTTTTATGGTGGAAGTGGATTAAACATATCTCAACATTTATATGGTGGTAGTGTAAAATATCTTAATAGAACAGTAAAAATATACATACAGCCAAACGATGTAACTTCCTTAAGCGATTGCCTTTTAATATATACAGGAAAATTAGTTAATGTTTCTCATGATTTAGGTAAGGTTAATTTAAGCATAACAGCTCAAAGACCTTGGGATGGTATTGAAATACCACAAACAAAAACATCTAAAAATTTATATTATCCTGTTGCCTATGGTGACTATAGACCTAATGCAAGTACATCAAATGCAGATTCTACAGCTATTAACGTCACTACATCATCATCAACAGATGAATTTAGGTTGAGGAAAACTCTATATCCTATCCCTATCAATGAAATAAAAGGCGAAACTGTATATGCTTTAACAGGCGAATGGTCACAAACTGCGAAAGCATGGGGGCATTATTATGAGAAATCATTAGATAAGTTTATACCATTAGCCAATCATGCAAGTACAGCATCAACAGTAGATACAGCTAATGAATCATATAAAGATGGGTATGCAATTCGGTTTCATAAAAACCTATTAAAAACGACTTTGTTTAAGCCTGTTGAAAGAGTTTCAAGTGGTACAGGATGGGCATCTAATGATAATGCTTTTAATAGTGATACAGTAGATACAAGCTCTTCAAGTAATTTTACTTTATCAAATCAAACTTTCACAGATGATAACACAGCAGATATTAAATTTTCAATGCCTCAAATAACAGGAGTACCAACATCATTAAGAGTTTATGCGGTTATATCTGGAGATGCTACTCATGTAAAACTAGCTGGTGTGTATGGTGAAAATAGATTAGAGATTATTAACTATACTTTTGATAATGAAGATATAATTGCAGATTGGAGATTTGACCAAAACAGAGCAGATTACACAACAATCAATACAGGAGGCAGTACAGCTTCATCATCTAGTGCGGTTATGGTATCATCTGGAGACTCTGTTCATTCTAATTGGTTATCAAGTAGTAGTGGATGGGGGCAAGATTTAATTATCAGGATAAAAGAAGAATCAATTTCAACAGTAGCATCGGCTCAATGGAGTTTAAATGTTAATTTATTTGATATAGTAGTTGAGGCAACTACAAAACTAGATTACTCTGTTACAACTACTTCTGGTAAATCTGAAGCGGCTAGTTTTCTAGATGGAATTGATTATATTTATTCTGGAGGAGATGGATATACAGATAATGGATGGAATAGTAACAGTGCGATAACAGAAGTACATGAAGCTCATAGGGATTTACTTCATAGGTTTACTTCCTATACAAATTCAAATACTCCAACAAATTGGGGTAGTGGTACAAATATTAATAGCATTAAAGATTGGAAGTGTAGATATTGGTTAAATGAACCGATATTATTAAAAGATGCTCTTGAAGAGTTACAGGAAAATGGTCAATTTATTTTTAGATTTAATGGACAAGGGAATGGTGTATATGTATTTATTCCAGATTCAATAAGTACAGATCATACATTAAACACAAATGATCTTGAAAATATAAATATCTCATTGACTCCTATGAGTGATATAATTGCAAGAATGGATATAGAATATGAAAAACATCCAGCAAATAGCGGTTATATTTCAAAGGTAGAAGCTAGTAACTCAACTAGTATAACAGATTTTGCAATAGGTACAAATGAAAATAAAAAAACAGTACGATTAAATGCCCTAGTGTCTGCTCCAGCTAGTACACCAGCTAGTAATCCAAATGATGATTATTATACATATAAAAATAATTTATTCGGTGTACAAAAAATACTAGTGAGTGCTACAATAGTTAATCCGGAGTATTATGGAATTGATGTTGGTGATTTTGTTGCATTTGATACGATGCCTATTAATCCATTTGGAGAGGATTGGGATGATAAAGATTTTATAGTTACCGAAGTTCAGAGAACATTGGGCAAACTTAGTTGCAAATTTAGAGAGGTATAAATGGCAAAAACTTTTTATTATGATTCAGTAAACTTATTAGAATCAACATTGAATGATGGAGCGGTTGCAGATGCAGATACAGATGATAAATTAGAATTTACAGATGCTTCTAATATGACAAAAGAAGATGCAATAATAGATCAAAGTCTCTTAGAACCTATAGCTGGTTTCGGACAAAACGAAGCAATACAAATTGATTTAGGATCAGCAAAAGCTGTTGATTTTATAGGTTTTTATTTTAATGCCGCTGAAACTGATAATCTAGTTGTTGAAGTTGATTCATCAGCAACAGGGGAGTCTGGTGCTAGGGTTGCTACAATTACAGATAATTTTTCTGCTGATGCTTGGAGTTTTAACGAATTTACAGAAGATACCGAGAGATATTGGAGGATTGCGGCAATGTCATCTGGTGGTTTAGTTGGATTAACAGAGGTAATATTAGGAAAAAAATTAGCTTTTGAAATAAATCCAGATGTAGGGATAGGAGAGCAAGAAATTTTCGGAACAGATATTAATACAAGTATAGGTGGCGTTGAGTATGCTGTGAAAAAACATGAACCAAAATCAACTATATCAATGAACTTTAGTAATATATCAGAAACCTTTAAAAATAACCTACAAACAATGGAAAGCCATGTTCAGAATTATAAAAAATTCGTATATAGTGAAGATGGAACAACAGGAGCTTTTCATTATGTTAGGCTAGACTCACCTATTCAAATTCAAGAAGTAGCATTTCAAAGATATAGTGCCTCATTTACATTAAGAGAGCAACTTTCTTAATCCTGTCTATCTAAGCCTCTAGATTTTTTTTTGATTTAGAGGCTTTTTTCTTTTGTACTTTCATGTTTTTTGTTTATATTTATAACGATGAGACAATTAAATAACAAACAATTTGATACAAAAGAGGGAGCATCAGCCTTTCTAGGCGAAATTGTCTCATCCTCAATTCGCTCCCTCTGTATCACAAAAGGATGAGAAAATGAGACAAGACATCATTGATTCAATCAATAGAATGGATAACGAGGCATTGATAGATGTTGCGTTTACATTTGATTTATTAACACAAAAAGAAATAGATACATATTATGCTACTGGTCAAAACACTTTTAAAAAAGCAAAAAAGACCTATATCAAGCAAAGAGCATTAGCTGATGAAGCTATTGCTGAATATGTACTTTTGTTTTAAGGAGGTAAGTAATGCAATCATCAGAAATAAGAACCTTGGTAGCTGGAAAAAAGCTATCTTGGGAATCATCAGAGTTAATGTCACTAAAAATAATAAGTAATGTATTATACTCTTTTTATTGCTTAACTGAAGGCAACCTTGACTCAATGGATAAAACTTCGATAATCAAAGAAATAAGGGGTTTATCAAACAGGATAGAGGATTTAATTAAATTTGTAGACTTAGAACTAAAGCAATTAATTAAAAGAGATTCTAAAGGCAATATGGTCTGTAAGTTTTGTGAATCTAAAAGAGTTTATGTTTGTGATCCTTGTATGGATGATTGGGCAAAACAATTAGATGAAAAGATAGCTAGGGATGCACTTGGATTTGATGAGACAATAAATAACTTAAATAACTTAAAAATATGATTATGATACAATATACAGTAAGTAAAGAAGAGCATGAATTGATCTTGGAGATGATTGAGGTATTTGCTAAAATATGTGCAGATGAACA